>Ga0156283_1218_pt1 | contig 155775 bp, 166 predicted proteins | sample RifCSPlowO2_12_FD_107932 | JGI IMG/M metagenome (GOLD analysis project Ga0156283, IMG submission 107932) | Betaproteobacteria bacterium RIFCSPLOWO2_12_FULL_65_14 | reverse complement strand
ACCGACTCGTTCGTGCCGGTATAGCCGGCCGCAATGAGCAGCATCCAGATGATGCCGACGGTCTTCTGCGCGTCGTTGCCGCCGTGGCCCAGGCTGTAGAGCGAGGCCGAGATCAGCTGCAGGCGGCGGAACCAGCGGTCTACCCGCGAGGGCGTACTGCGCACGAAGATCCACGATACCGCCAACATCAGCATCGCGCCGAACAGCATTCCCACGAGAGGCGAGATGAAGATGAACGCGACCGTCTTCAGTATGCCTGCCGGCAGCAGCGACCACGTTCCCGCCTTTGCGACCGCCGCGCCGACCAGCCCCCCGATAAGCGCATGGGACGATGATGAAGGAAGGCCGTAATACCAGGTAATTACGTTCCACGCTATGGCGCCGATGAGCGCCCCGAACACGAGGTGATGATCGACGATGTCCTGGTCGATGATCCCCTTGCCTACGGTTGCCGCGACGCTGAGATGAAACACGAACAGCGCGCCGAAATTGAAGAACGCCGCGAGCAGCACCGCCTGGTAGGGCTTCAGCACACGCGTGGACACCACGGTCGCGATCGAGTTCGCGGCGTCGTGAAAGCCGTTCAAGAAGTCGAAGGCGAGCGCCACCAGCACGAGCGCGGCCACGATGCCCAGCGTCATCTGCGAGGCCCCGCCGTCCATCAAGAGTTCTCGAGAACGATGCCCTCGACGACGTTCGCGACGTCCTCGCAGCGGTCGGTGATCGACTCGAGCAGCTCGTAGATCACCCGCAGCTTCATCACCTGCTTGATATCGTTCTCGTCGCGGAACAGCTTCTGCAGCGCCGAGCGCATCACGCGGTCGGCGTCGGACTCGAGGCGGTCGATCTCCTCGCAGCACTTGAGAATCGCCTCGGAGCGCTTCACGTTGGTGAGCAGCTCGACCGCGGCCTTGACCCGGTCGCAGGACATCTGGCAGATCTCGGAGAGCTGCTTCGCCTCGGGCGTCACCCGCCGCAGGTCATAGAGCGCGATCGACTCGGCGACGTCCTGGATGAGGTCGAGGATGTCGTCCATCGCGGTGATCAGCGCGTGGATCTGGTCGCGGTCGAACGGCGTGATGAAGGTCCTGTGCAGCAGCGTGATGCACTCGTGCGTGATCTTGTCCGCGGAGCGCTCGCAGGCGTCGATGCGCTGCGCGTGCATGTCGAGATCGGTGAAGGTGCCGATCATGGCCGCGAGCTCGCGGCTGCCCTGCACGATGCGCTCCGCGTGGGCGTTGAACAGGTCGAAGAATTTGCCCTCGCGCGGCATCAGGCGACCGAGCATGTTGTTATTCCTTCAGGCCGAGACCGAGCGATCTTAGCCGTTTCAGCGCGGCGGCGTCGAACCCCCATTCCGCAAGCGCCTGGGCGCCTCCGGCGCCGCGTTCGGGCGGCGCGCCGCGCACCGCGCCCGGCGTGCGCGAGAAGCGCGGCGCCGGCGCCGGCTGCGCCACGTTCGCGACCGTCGTGAAGCTCTTCCTTGCAAGCGACTGTGGATGCTGCCGCGCCTCGGACCAGCCGAGCACCGGCGCGAAGCAGGCGTCCGAGCCCTCGAACACCCGGCACCATTCCTCGCGGGTTTTCGTCTTGAAGGTTTTCGAGAAGATCTCTCTCATTTCCGGCCAGCGCGCGCGGTCATGTTGCTGCATTGGCTCGAGATGCAGACGGGAAAGCAGTTCCTCGTAAAAGCGCGCCTCGATCGCCCCGATCGACACGTACTTGCCGTCCTTGGTCTCGTAGACGTCGTACCAGGGCGCGCCGGTGTCGAGGATGTTCACCCCGCGCTCTTCCGACCAGTTGTCCGAGGCGAGGAAGCCCGAGAACATCGCCGCAAGGAGCGATGCCCCGTCGATCATGGCGGCGTCGATCACCTGACCCTTGCCCGAGCGGCCGGCCTCGACCAGCGCGCAGGCGACGCCGAAGCCGAGCAGCATGCCGCCGCCGCCGAAGTCGCCCAGCAGGTTGAGCGGCGGCACCGGCGCCTCGCCTTTGCGGCCGAAGGCGTTGAGCACGCCGGCGAGCGCGATGTAGTTGATGTCGTGCCCGGCGCGCGGCGCGAGCGGGCCGTCCTGTCCCCAGCCGGTCACGCGGCCGTAGACGAGGCGCGGATTGCGGGCGAGCGCCGCATCCGGACCGAGGCCGAGGCGCTCCATCACGCCGGGCCGGAAGCCCTCGATGAGCACATCGGCGCGCGCGACGAGCTCCAGGCACGCCTCCCTCGCGCTCGGAGCTTTCAGGTCGAGGGTGACCGAGCGCTTGCCGCGCAGCATCACGTCGTACCAGCGCTCCGGCTTAAGGCCGAGGTCGATGCCGGCCGGCCGGTCCACGACCAGGACGTCGGCGCCCATATCGGCGAGCAGCATGCCCGCGAACGGCGCCGGCCCGATCGCCTCGAACTCCAGCACGCGAATGCCGCTCAGTGGTCCCATCGCCGGATAATACCTGCCTCGAGGATCTTTACTTATATGCCCGCGCGCTATCCCGAGCGCATCGTCTGCCTCACGGAAGAAACCACGGAGACGCTCTACCTGATCGGCGAGGAGCGCCGCATCGTCGGTATCTCCGGCTACACCGTGCGGCCGCCGCGCGCGCGCCGCGAAAAGCCGCGGGTCTCGGCTTTTCTATCAGCCCGTACCGAAAAAATTATTGAATTGAAACCCGATCTCGTGCTCGGGTTCTCCGACCTGCAGGCCGACATCGCGCGCGATCTGGCGAAGGCCGGGCTCAACGTGGTGCTCTTCAACCAGCGCTCGGTGGACGAGATTCTGTCCATGGTCTTGACGTTGTCGGCGATGGTCGGCGCCGAGCGCAAGGGAAGGCAGCTGATCGAGAGCCTTGAAGCCAATCTGCAGCAGATACGCGCGGCGGCGAGCCGGTTCCCGAGAAAGCCGCGAGTCTATTTCGAGGAGTGGGACGAGCCGATGATCAGCGCCATCCGCTGGGTGAGCGAGCTCGTCGCGATCGCCGGCGGCGAAGACATCTTCCAGGAGAAGTCGCTCTCGCAGGCGGCGAGCGGGCGCATCGTCCACGATCCCGACGAGGTGGTGAAGCGAACGCCGGACGTCATTCTCGGCTCATGGTGCGGCAAGAAGTTCCGGCCGGAGCGCGTGGCGGCCCGGCCCGGCTGGGAAGCCATTCCCGCAGTACGAGAAAACCAGTTGTTCGAGGTCAAGTCGGCGGAAATCCTGCAGCCCGGCCCGGCGGCGCTCACCGACGGCGTGCGCCGCATCCACGAGATCCTCAGCGATTTCCTGGGATCGTCTCGAGCTTGAAGGGCGGCGCACTGCCGTCCTTGTTGGATCCTGCGTAGACGGTGAGGTGCGGATACGGGATCTCGATGCCGCGCTCGTCATAGGCTTTCTTGAGCCGCTTGAGGAACTCGCGGCGTACGTTCCATTGCTGGATCGGCGGCACGACCTTGAGCCGGGCGCGCAGCACGACGGCCGAGTCGTCCCAGCGCTCGACGCCGATGATCTCGATGTCGTCGGCGAGCTTGTCCTGCCAGGCGGGGTCGGCGCGCATCGCACGGGCGACTTCCCGCATCACCGCCAGCCCCTCGTCCGGGTCCTCGCGATAGGCGATGCCCGCGTCGATGACCGCCTGCGCGAAGCCGCGCGTCATGTTCGTCACGGTGGTGATCTCGCCGTTGGGCACGAAATGCACGTGGCCGTCGAAGTTGCGCAGGCGCACGTAGCGCAGCGTCACTTCCTCCACGAGCCCGCCCAGGCCGGCGACGTTGACCACGTCGCCCTGGCGTATCTGGTCGTCGAGCAGGATGAAGAAGCCGCCGAGGAAGTTCTTGATCAGGCTTTGCGCGCCGAAGCCGATGGCGACGCCGGCGACGCCTGCCGTGGCGAGGATCGGCGCCACCGAGATGCCGAGCTCGCCCAGGACCAGCGTGCCGGCGACGATGACGATGACGATCGCCGCGGTGTTGCGGAAGACGCGCGCCAGCGTCTCGATGCGCGCCACCTCGTCGCCGCCGGTGCGCCGGTCGACGTAGGCGCGGAACAGGCGGATGAGGCGCGCCGACACCGCCTGCAGCACCCAGGCGAGCACCAGGATGGCGACGATGCGCAGCGTCTGGACCGCGACCGCCCGGGTCTCGGGATCGATGTCGCGGTAAAAGGAGACTAGATCTTGCATCGGCATTCCCCTTCCGAACGGGAATGCCGATGCTAACGCTTCAGTGCAGGCCTGGGGTTAGCACGCGCTTCTAGTGCAATCCCAAGGAGGCCTCGATGTTGCGCACCATGGCGACCAGCCGCGGCCCGATATCGTCCTCGAGCTGGCCCTTCTTCACCATGAACGCCGGCACGCCGCAGTTGAGCGCCACGATCTCGCCGTCGACCGTGCGCCGCATCGGCACGCCGACCGCGAAATACTCGCGGCGCAGCTCGCCCATGGAGGCGCAGAAGCCGCGCGCGCGGATGTCCTCGAGCGCCTTGTCGATCGACGGGCGGAACTTGCGGTAGCTCTCGGGCTCCTTCACCTTCATCTGGTTCAGCACCGCCTCGCGCTCCGGCGGCGTGCAGGCGGCGAGGAAGGCGCGGCCGATCACCGATTGCGAGATCGGGACCGACGTGCCGATGTCCGGCAACGTGGTGATGCCGCTGCCGTTGCGGCAGGACTCGACGTAGACCATGTTGAGCCGGTCGCGCACGCCCATCGACACCCAGCCATTGCAGTAATCGGCGAGCTCCTTCATCAGCGGCCGCGCCACTTGGCGCACGTTCATCGACGCGAGCAGCGGATAGCCGATCGACAGCACCGCCGAGCCGAGCTGGTACTTGCCCAGCCGCATGTTGTGCCGCAGGTAGCCGAGCTTCGTCAGGGTATAGGTGAGCCGCGACACCGTGGGCTTCGGCAGCCCGGTGCGCACCGAGATTTCCTTGTTGCCGAGCAGCGGCTCGAGCGGGGTGAAGCAGCGCAGCACTTCGAGTCCGCGCGCCAGCGTGGTGGCGAATTGCCGGTCGCCTTCGTGCTCGTAGCTGAACGTTGCGGTAGGCTGCGAAAGGGGTGCCGTGGCTTCGGGTGCGCCCATCGAAAATGCTCTCCTCAGTTTCGTTCTGTGGTTTGTGGTTTCAGGGAATGCAAGCGGACTTGCCGGCGTTTCGATATTCTGTCGGCCGAGCCCCGGCTGTCAACTTAGTCGTATCAGATTTCACATAGTGAAACGTTCCTCCCCCTTTGATTTGCGCGGCAAGGTCGCGCTGGTGACCGGCTCGACCCGCGGCATCGGCAAGTCGATTGCCGAAGAGCTCGGCCGCGCCGGCGCAAAAGTCAGCATCTCGAGCCGCAAGCCCGAAGCGTGCGAGCAGGCGCGCGCCGAGCTCGAGCAGAATGGTGTGGAGGTCGTGGCCCGGCCGTGCAACGTCTCGCGCAAAGAGGACCTGCAGGCGCTGGTGGACGCGACCCGCGACCGCTGGGGCGCGATCGACATCGTCGTTTCAAACGCAGCGTCGAATCCCTACTACGGTCCGCTCGCCTCGATCCCGGACGACGCCTTCGACAAGATCCTCGGCAACAACGTGAAAAGCGTGCTTTGGCTCGCCGGCATGACGCTGGAGGGCATGGCGAGCCGCGGCGGCGGCAGCTTCATCCTGGTCGGCTCCGTCGGCGGCATCCTCGCCAACACGGTGATCGGCGCCTACGGGGTGTCCAAGGCGGCTTCCCACCACCTGGTGCGCAACCTGGCCGCCGAATGGGGACCGAAAAACGTGCGCGTCAACGCCATCGCGCCGGGGCTGGTGAAGACCGAGTTCGCCCGCGCGCTGTGGGAAGACGAGGCCCGCGCCGCCGAGCGCATCCGCGCCACGCCGCTGCGCCGGCTCGGCGAGCCGCGCGACATCGGCGGCATTGCCGTGTTTCTGGCCTCGGACGCGGCGGCTTTCATCACCGGGCAATGCATCGTCGCGGACGGCGGCGTTACCATTCTCTGATGGACCTGAACTACTCCGCCGAAGAGATCGCGTTCCGCGACCAGGCCCGCGCCTGGCTGCAGGCCAACCTTCCTGCGGACCTCAAGGAGAAAGTGGCCACCTACGCCCACTTGTCCAGAGAGGACCTGATGCGCTGGCACCGCATCCTCGCCGACAGGGGGTGGGTGGCGCCCGCCTGGCCCAAGGAGTGGGGCGGGACCGGGTGGAACCTGGTGCAGCGCTATATCTTCGAAGAGGAGCTGGGCTACGTCGGCGCGCCGCCGCTCATTCCCTTCGGGCTCGCGATGTGCGCGCCGGTGCTGCTGCGCTTCGGCACCGAGGCGCAGAAAAAGCGCTTCCTGCCGCGGATCTATCGCGGCGAGGACTTCTGGTGCCAGGGCTACTCGGAGCCGGGATCAGGCAGCGACCTGGCGTCGTTGAAGACGCGGGCGATCAGGGAAAAAGATTTCTACATCGTGAACGGCCAGAAGATCTGGACCACGCTGGCGCACTACGCCGACTGGATCTTCTGCCTGGTGCGCACCGATCCGGGCACCGAGCGCCGCCAGGAAGGCATCTCGTTCCTGCTCATGGACATGAAGACCCCGGGCATCACGGTGCGGCCGCTCATCCTCATGGACGGCGCGCACGAGGTGAACGAGGTGTTCTTCGACGACGTGAAGGTGCCGCTCGACAACCGGGTGCACGAGGAAGGCAAGGGCTGGACCGTCGCCAAGTACCTGCTCGGCTACGAGCGCATGAACACCGGGCGCATCGGCGAATCGAAGCGCCAGCTGGCGAAGCTCAAGGAATGGTCTTCCTCGATGAAGCACGACCCGAGATTCCGCGACCGGCTTTCCCGCGTGGAAGTGGAGCTCATGGCGCTCGAGATCACCAACCTGCGCTTTCTCGACCGCATGCGCCGCACCGGCCAGCCGCCCGGCGCCGACGTCTCGATGCTGAAGGTCAAGGGCACCGAGATCCAGCAGGCGCTCACCGAGCTCATGATGCAGGCGGCGGATCCCGCGGCGCACGACGATTTTTCGGTCGCGCTGAGGAAAAAATATCTTTCGATGCGCAAGACCACCATCTACGCCGGCTCCAACGAGATCCAGAGGAACATCATCGCCAAGATGACGTTGGGTCTATGAATTTCGACTACAGCGAAGAGCAGCAGCTGCTCGCCGACTCGGTGCGGCGCTTCCTCGAGAAGGATTACGGCTTCGAGGCGCGCCGCAAAATCGTCGCCTCGAGCGAAGGCTGCTCGCCGCAGGTGTGGGCGAGGTTCGCCGAGACGGGGCTCACCGGCTTGCCGTTTCCGGCCGACTACGGCGGCTTCGGCGGCGGCGCGATCGATCTCATGGGCATCATGGAAGCTTTCGGCGAGGCGCTGGTCGTCGAGCCCTACCTGCCGACGCTGATGGGCGGCTACGTCGTCGCGCGCAGCCCGCAGGCGAAGGCGGTGCTGCCCGCCGTGGTCGAAGGCAGGACGAAGCTCGCCTTCGCGCATGGCGAGAAGGGCGCGCGCTACGATCTTTCACGCGTCGACACCACCGCCCGGCGTTCCGGTGATGCGTGGGTGATCGATGGCGAGAAAGCGGCGGTGCTCGGCGCGCCGCTCGCGGACAAATTGGTCGTGTCTGCAAGCACATCTGAAGGCATTCGCCTTTTCCTCTTGGACAGGCCGCAAGTAAAGGCCTATACGACGCTCGACGAGATGCGGGCGGCCGACGTGCTGTTCAAGGGCGCAAGAGCCGAGCCGCTCGGCGGCGACCTGGCGCTCGTCGAGGAGGTCACCGACTTTGCGACCGCGCTGGTGTGCGCCGAGGCGGTGGGCGCGATGAAATTCGCCTGCGAGACGACGCTCGAGTATCTCAAGACGCGCAAGCAGTTCGGCGTGCCGATCGGCACCTTCCAGGCGCTGCAGCACCGCATGGTCGACATGTTCATCGCCTGCGAGCAGGCGAGATCGATGGCGTGCCTCGCTTGCTCGAAACTAGATCAATCGGAAAACGCAACGGACCGCTCCCGTGCGGTGTCGGCCGCCAAGATCAAGATCGCGGACAACGCGCGCCATATCAGCCAGGAAAGCGTGCAGCTGCACGGCGGCATGGGCATGAGCGAGGAGCTCAAAGTGAGCCATACCTTCCGCCGCCTTACCGTGATCGCCGGCCAGTTCGGCGACGCGGACCATCACCTCGCGCGCTTCGCCGCCCTGTAGATGGAAAACAGGCGCGTGGTGCTCGCGATCCGGCCGGCCCGGCACACGGATCACCGAGTGGCCCGCTCGGCCGCCTCCAGCGGCGCCGTCGTCAGCCAGTCCGCCAGCGCCCGGTTGCCGTCCAGCCCCTGCGCCCGCTGCCAGCCGGCGTCGAACACGGTGTCGGCATAGCGCTCGCCGGCATCGCAGATCAGGGAGACTATACTGCCGCGCTCACCGCGGGCCGCCATCTCGCGCGCCAGGTGCAGCACGCCGGCCAGGTTGGTGCCCGACGACGGGCCGACGCGCCGCCCGAGCCGCGCCGACAAGGCCAGCGTGGCGCGGAAGCTCAGGCTGTCCGGCACGCGAAGCATGCGGTCGATCACCGTCGGCACGAAAGAAGGCTCGACGCGCGGGCGGCCGATGCCCTCGATGCGCCCGCGCTGGGTCGAGCGCAGGTCGGTGCGGCCGTCGCGGTAGGCGTCGAAGAACACCGAATTCTCCGGGTCGACGACGGCCAGCCGGGTGGTCGCCGAGGCCTCGCGCCGGTAGCGGATGTAACGGCCGACGGTGGCCGAAGTGCCGCCGGTGCCGGCGCCGACGACGATCCAGCTCGGCAGCGGGTGCGGCTCGTGGCGCAACTGGTTGAAGATGCTTTCGGCGATGTTGTTGTTGCCGCGCCAGTCGGTGGCGCGCTCGGCGTGGGTGAACTGGTCCATGTAGTGGCCATGCCGCTCGCGCGCGATGCGCTCGGCCTCGGCGTAGACATCGGCCGGCTCGACCTCGACGCAGCGGCCGCCGAAGAAGGCGATCTCGGCCAGCTTGCGCGGCGCGGTGTCGCGCGGCACCACGGCCACGAAGGGCAGGCCCAGCAGGCGGGCGAAGTAGGCCTCGGAAATCGCGGTCGAGCCGGACGAGGCCTCGACGATGGTCGTGTCCGGCTCGATGTGGCCGTTGCACAGGCCGTAGAGGAACAGTGAGCGCGCCAGCCGGTGCTTCAGGCTGCCCGAAGGGTGGGTCGATTCGTCCTTCAGGTAGACGTCGATCCCCGGCAGCTCGGGCAGCGGCAGGGGGATGAGGTGGGTGTCGGCCGAGCGGCGCGCATCGGCCTCAATGCGCTGCAGCGCCTGGGCAACCCAGTCGCGGACGGTCACACGACCCATGCGCGCCTTAGCCGCCGAGGGCCTTCGATACGCCGCGCGCCTCGGCAAGCAGGGCAGCCGTAAGGCGCGTCTCGTCCTTTTCCAGGTGTTCGCGCCGCACGACCAGGGCGAGAGCGGCGACGAGCTCGTGCTGAAAATCGAACACCGGGGCTGCGAGCGCCGAGAGGTTCGAGATGAAGTGCCCATGAGCGCGCGCGTAACCGAGCTCTCGCACCTTCGCCGAAGTCTCGGCAACGCTTCTTGCAGTAGCGGCGGGCGCGCCGCGCTGCCGGGCCGAATCAAGCTCGCGCCGGACGTAGGGCGCGGTCATCGACGAGGGCAGGAAGGCGAGAAAAACGTTACCGGTCGCTGACCCGAGCACCGGAAAGATGGTGCCGAGTCCGACATCGGTACCCACGAGCGACGAGCCACGCTGCATGCGGATGCAGGTCGGACCGCGCTCACCCCAAATGCTCACCATGCCTGTGACATCGAATTTTGTCGACAGCCTTTTCAGCGCCTCGGCGGCGGACTCCACCTCATCGATGCGCGACATGGCCGCAAGCCCCCAATGCAGCGCGCGGCTCCCGAGGTCATAGTGCCCGGTTGTCGGGTGCTGCTGGACCAAGCCGGACTTGAGGAAGCTCGCCAGATAGCGATGCGCCTGGCTCGCCGAGAGGCCCGCGAGCCGGCCGATCTCGCGCAGGGGCAGCGGCCCGGTGGCGGCGGCGAGGGCGTCGAGCACGCGCACGCCGATCTCGACCGACTGGATGCCTTTGCGCTCGCGCGTCTTCGCCGGCAGCCGCGGCGTGCCCAGCGAGCGAATCTCCGCGCTCACGCCGACGCCTCCAGGGCTGCTTCCGCTAGGCACACCCAGTACGCGGCGCCGAGCGCAAGAATCGCATCGTTGAAATCGTATCCAGGGTTATGGACCATGCAGCCTCCCTTGGCGCCCACGCCGTTGCCGATCCAGGCGTAGGCGCCGGGCTTTTCGTGCAGCATAAAAGCGAAGTCCTCCGCCGCCATCAGCGGTTTTGCCTCACGCAGCACGTTGCTCGGTCCAACCAGCGCCTCGGCGACCCGCGCGCAGAGCGTCGCTTCGGCCGCACTGTTCACCGTTGGCGGATAGCGGCGCTCGTAGCGCACGTCGATCGCCGCGCCATGCGCTAGCGCTGCGCCCTCGCACAACCGCCGCAGGCGCGCCTCGATGGCGTCCTGCACCGCCGAATCGAAGGTGCGGACCGTGCCGCGCAGCACGGCGTGCTCGGGAATCGCGTTCCAGGTGTCGCCGGCATGGAACTCGGTGACCGAAAGCACGGCGGGCTGCAGCGGGTCGACGCTGCGGCTTACCACGGTCTGCAGCGACTGCACGAGCGCGGCGCCGATCACCACCGGGTCGGCGGCGTGCTGCGGCATGGCGGCATGGCCGCCGCGGCCGCGAATGCGGATCTCGAAGATGTCGTAGGAAGCCATCGTCGGCCCGGACATGACGCCGAACTGCCCTTCCGGAATGCCCGGGATGTTGTGCAGGCCGAAGATCCCTTCCATGGGAAAGCGGTCGAAGAGGCCGTCCTGCACCATGGCGCGTCCACCGCCTTCGTTCTCCTCCGCCGGCTGAAACACCACGTACACCGTGCCGGCAAAGCGCCGCGTTGCAGCAAGATGGCGCGCCGCGCCCAGCAGCATCGCCGTATGGCCGTCGTGCCCGCAGGCGTGCATTTTTCCCTTCACGCGAGATGCATAGGGCAGTCCGGTTGCCTCGTCCACATGCAGCGCGTCCATGTCGGCGCGCAGGCCGATTGCGCGCGTGCCGGCCCGGCCGCGGATCACGCCCACGACTCCGGTCTTCGCGATGCCGGCATGCACCTCGACGCCGAACGCGCGCAGCTGCCCGGCCACGAAGTGGCTCGTCTCGTGCTCCTCGAAGGCCGTCTCCGGCTGTGCGTGCAGGCGGTGGCGCCACGCCGCCATGTCGGCGGAGACTGTCCTCAGCTCGTCGAGAGTGCTCATTGGCTAACCTCTGCCGACCCCCTGTCAAGGGGGTCGCGAGTGAAACGAGCTGGGGGTTTGGTTTTCGCAAAAAAGCAACCCCCCGTTCGCCTGCGGCTCACGCCCCCCTTTACAGGGAGGCATACAAGATGGCTCATTGGCTAACCTCAGTGAACTCGATGAAGTTGCCATGAGCATGCGAGGCGGGAACCAGTAGCGCATTGCGCGCCAGGACCTCGTAGGGAACGCCGGATCGGTCAAGCAGGCGGCGAACGCTGGCGAGCGAAACCACGCGAATGCCGATTCCGACATACGCGGCAGTCTGCGCGTCGGGCAATTCGACGTCGGGAAAGACCGCCGCAATCTGCGCCGCCGTGCCGACGCGCAAGCCCACGTTCGCCGGGGATACGCGCGCGAGGCCCGCCGCATCGGTGGCGGCGCGCGCGCCGAACAGGCGCTCGTAGAAGCCGAGCACCGCCTGCGGCTCGCGCGCGACGGCAATCACGGAGTCGAGCCCCAGCGCGCCGTTTGGATGAGAAGTCCACTCCAGGCGCAGGTACAGGTCGAGGCTCTTGTGCTGGCAGACGTTGAACGTGAGTGGCGCCGGCATGGGCAGGATGACGGCGAAGGCCGGGCGGACGGTTCCGCCGCCGGGAAAGTGCCAATCGCGCTGCAGGTGGATCGGCGGCGACGGTGGCGCGAAGCCGCCTGCGAGGAGCGACTGATAGCACGCATCGCAGTCGGGCGTCACCATCACCATCGACTTGACGCGCTCGCCGCCGCCGAGCGTGCGCGTCATGGTAGTGGACACCTTTGCCGCATCGAGTATGCTCATCAGCTCGAGGTAGCAGGCGGCACCAGGCGTGCGGCTCGCGAAGAGCACGCAGCGGTTGCCGAGGCCCATCGGCTCGATCGCCGAGAGCGGCGTGACGCGGAATCCCATGCGCTCGAACGAGGTCCCGGCGCGCTCAGCGTCGTCGACGCCACACATGAGGTGATCGATCTCTACGATGCCGTGGTTCATGCGCTCTCCAGGGAAAGCTCGACGGCGCGCTCTGCGTGCAGCAGCGTCGAGTCGTAGCAGGCGGCCGGCGGGGCGAAGCCGCCTTGGACAAGCAGCGGCAGCTCGGTGCAGGCGACGATGATGCCTTCGGCGCCCCGCCGGCGCATGGCGCGCAGGATTTCGAAATAGCGCTCGCGCGAGGCGGGGTCGACGCGGCCGAGCGTCAACTCGCCGAGGATGATGCGGTCGAGCTCCGCCGCCTCGTGCTCAAGGGGCGCCTCGACCGTGACGCCGGCGTGCGCGCCCAGCCACTCGGCGTAAAAGCGGCCTTGCGTGACGTGGCGCGTGCCCACGAGGCCTGCCCGCCGTACCCCGTCCTGCCGCAGCGCGCGCGCGACCGGCTCGGCGATGTGCAGCAGCGGCAGGCCCGCGGTGGCCTCCACTTCGCTTGCCACCGCGTGCGCCGTGTTCGCGGTGAGCAGGATGAAGTCCGCTCCGGCCGCCTTCAGCCTGCGGCCGGCCTCCGCGATGCGCTGGGCAACATCGCTCCAGCGAGATTGAGCGGCGGCCTCGAGGAGCGGGGCAAAGTCCAGGGTGTAGAGCACGCTCGCCGCGTTGTGGTGCCCGCCGAGCGCGCGCGCCATCGCCTGGTTGATGAGCCGGTAATAGAGCGCGCTCGATTCCCAGCTCATGCCGCCGACGAGGCCGATCATTTTATGTTGTCGCACGACGATGCCGGTGCAGCGCGGGGAGCGCGAGGGTGACGATGACGAAGGCGCCGGTGAGGAACTTGAGGTCCGAGGGATTGAGCCCGGAAGCAAGGCCCAGCGACACCAGCTGGTAGTAGACGATCGAGCCGGCCACCGGCGCCATCACCTGGCGTGCCACGCTGCCGTTGCCGATCAGCGCCTCGCCGATGATGAGCGCGGCAAGGCCGTTGATCAGCACGCCGAAGCCCATCGTGACATCCGCGTAGCCCTGCTGCTGTACGAGCAGCGCGCCGCCTGCGGCCACCAGCGCATTCGCCATGCCGAAGCCGGCGAGCACGTAACGCGGCGAATTGATGCCGAGCGCCGGCGCGAGCGCGGCGTTTGCGCCGACGCAGCGCATCGACAGCCCGACTTCGGTGCGGAACAGCCAGACGAGCGCTGCAGTCACTGCGCCGACGATGGCGGCGAAAAGCGCGATCTGCGCAACGTTGGAAGCAAGGAGCGCCGGCGCCGCCAAATCGAACACGTTCGCGCCGGGCGGCACGGGCATGTTGGGCTTGCCCATGGCGCGCAGGTTGACGCTCCAGAGCATGGTGAACACGAGGATGCCCGCAAGCAGCGTATGGATGCGGAAGCGAAGATGCAGCCAGGCCGTTGCGAGCCCCGCGAGGAAGCCGGCCGCGGTCGCGAGGACGGTGCCGAGATACGGGTTGACGCCCAGCGCGATCAGCGCCGCGGCAGCGCAGCCGCCGAGCGGAAAGCTGCCCTCGCAGGTCAGATCGGGCAGGCTCAGCATGCGAAACGGGATCATGATGCCGAAGGCGATGAACGCGTAGAGCAGGCTCTGCACCAGTGTCACTGGCAACAGGTTCCAGAAGCTGGACAGCATCTCGATCATGGTGTCAGGCGAGCACCATGCGGTCCTCGGCGACGTGGAAGCGCCGCACCAAGTCGGCCACGCTCAGGTCGCGCTTCTCCTGCGCGCTCAGATCGGCCTGGATGCGCCCGGCGCTCATCATCACGATGCGCGAGCCGTAGCGCAGCGCATGCTCCATGTTGTGCGTCACCATTAGCGTGGTGAGCGAGCGACCGCCGATCAGCTCGACGGTGGACTGCATCACCGAGGCCGAGGTGCGCGGATCGAGCGCAGCGGTGTGCTCGTCGAGCAGCAGCACCTGCGGCTCGATCAGCGTGGCCATGACAAGCGCGAGCGCCTGGCGCTGCCCGCCGGAGAGCAGCCCCGCGCGCGCCGTTAGGCGCTCCTCGAGGCCCAGGCCGAGCGGCGCCAGGGCGTCGCGATAGCGGCTACGTCGCGCCGCGGAAAGCGCGGCGCGCCAGCCGCGCCCCTGCGCCCGCAGCTCGGCGAGCGCCAGGTTCTCCTCGACGGTCAGCGTTGGCGCGGTGCCCGTCATCGGGTCCTGGAACACGCGCGCGATGCGGCGCGCGCGCTGGTGCTGGGGCAATGCCGTGACATCCTCATCGCCGATCAGCACGCGCCCGGCGTCCGGGGTGAGCGCGCCGCTCACGAGGCCGAGTAGTGTGCTCTTGCCGGCGCCGTTGCCGCCGATGACGGCGATGAACTCGCCCTTGGCGACCTCTAGCGAAACGGCATCGATGGCGCGGCGCTCGTCGGGCGTGCCGGCATTAAACGTGCGCGAGACGTTCTCGAGGCGGATCACGCCGCACGGGGCGTTATTGGATGACGCACTTGCAGTCCTTGAGCGACTCGGGCAGGCGCAGCTCGAGCGCCTTCAGGCGCTGCGCGCTCACCATGGGCGCGTGGTCGGCCGCCGCGGGCTTCCACGGCGCGATGCGCGCCGGGTCCTCGCCTTTGAGGATGCGGCCCGCGATGCGACCCGCCGCTTCGCCCGACTGTCCGAAGGACACCGCCATCGCCGCGAGCGCCTGGTGCTGACTCACCATCTGCGGGATGGTCGTCAGGACCGGAATCTTCGCGCGATCGGCCGTTGCGGCGATCGCCGCCGTGCCCTGCTGAATGCGTCCGGAAGCGACCGCGTAAAGCGCGTCGGCGCGCGCCACGGCGGACTGCACTCGCTGCGGCAGCTCGGATGGATTGTCCATGCCCACGCGCACTATCGTAAGGCCGAGCTTCGGCGCCAGGCGCTCGACCGCCTCCAGCGCCGCCGCCGAGCTGTCGTCGCCGGTGTCGTAGAGCACGCCCAGGCGCCTGAGGTCGGGCAGCACGGTCTTGAAGAAGCGCAACACCGTCTCGTAGTCGAGCGCCACCGAAGAGCCGGTGATCAGCTTGCCGCCCGCGCTCCACGATGGCACGAGCCGCGCGTACACCGGGTCGGCGATCGGCGTAAACACGATCGGAAAGTCGCGACCCTTGAGCTGCTGCGCTGCGGTCATCGAGACGGGCGTGGCGATCGTCACCATGAGGTCAGGGCTGCCGCCGGCGAGCTTAGAGAGCATCTGCGGCACCAGCGCGCGGTCAAAATTGACGTGCGACTCGTCGAACACCACGTTCTGCCCTTCGCGGAAGCCTTCCGCGGCGAGACCGTTCTTGAAGCCGGCAATGGTCTCGTTCAGCGTCGGGTGCGGGCCCCAGCCGGCGATTGCGACCTTCTTCGCCTGCGCCGCAGCGCCGGTCGCCGCCAGCGCGAGTGCAATTCCGAGTGCTACAGCCTGGCGTCTCATGCGTGTCTCCTCTCTTGGGCTTTGCAGTTAGTGCAACGTTTAGCATAATATGCAACGATCGTTTAGCATGCAAGGAGCGGGATGAAGGCGGTCTATTTCGAGCGCCATGGAGATCTTTCCGTGCTGCGCCATGGGGAAATCCCGGTCCCCGACACGGTCCCCGCCGGGTGGGTGCGCCTGCGCGTGCGCGCCACCAGCCTCAACCACGCCGACCTGTTTTCGCGGCGCGGCATGCGTGGCATCAAGGTTCAGCTCCCCGGCATTACCGGGTCGGATTGCGTCGGGGTGATCGACGCCCTGGGCGAAGGCGTTTCCGGGTGGCGCATCGGTGAGCGCGTGCTGCCGATTCCCCATGTGGTCGATTGGCAACGCGGCACGTTTGACATGCTCGGCGAGAACCGCAACGGCGCGATGGCGGAGTACTGCATGGTGCGCGCCGAACAGTTGTTGCCCCTGCCCGATTCGGTGTCCGACGAGCACGCGGCCTGCCTGCCCTGCGCGTATGGCACCGCCTACCGAATGATGCACAGCCGCGGGCACATCCAGGCCGGCGAGACGGTTCTGGTGCTGGGCGCCTCGGGAGGCGTAGGCAACGCGTGCGTGCTGCTCGCGAAGCTCGCTGGCTGCCACGTGATCGCAGCCGCAGGCAGTGCGGCGAAGTGCGAGCAGTTGCGCGCCATCGGCGCCGATGAAACGATCAACTATTCGACCACCGCGCTCGACCGTCATGTGCGCGAGCGCACGGGATCGCTCCTGCGCGGCGGCGGCGTCGACGTGGTCGTGAATTTCACCGCGGGGGAGACCTGGGCGCCATCGATGCGCTGCGTCAGGCGCTTCGGCCGGCTACTCTGCTGCGGCGGCACCGGCGGCTATCGCGCCGAGACAGACATTGCCTATCTTTTTACGTCGGAGATGACGGTCATCGGCTCCACCGGCTGGACGCGCGAGGACCAGCAGGCCTGCGTGGACCTTGTCGCCTCCGGCCGCCTCAAGCCGCCCATCGACCGGGTTGTGCCGCTGGAGCGGGCGATCGAGGCGATCGGCGCCTTCGAGAGGCGCGAGTTCTTCGGCAAGATCGTGATCAAGCCTTGATCCGCTGCGACGCGCCCTTCCGTCACGCCGCCGACGCGGCCGCTTTCGCCGCCACGCCCCTCGATGCGCGGCTGCCGGCGAGCGATCTTCTCGGCCTCATCGAGGTGGCGGCTCGGGAGCAGCCGCAAGCGCTCGCAGTGCGCTACATGGAAACTGATTCAATCCGCGACATCCGCTATGCGGAACTGGTCGCGCTTGCGCAGCGCATCGCTGCAGGACTGCGAGGAATTGGCATCGGGCCGCACGATGCAGTCGCGATCCTCGCGCCGAACCTGCCGGAAACGCTCGCGGTGGTTCTGGGTGCGATGCGCGCCGGCCTCGCCGCGCCGATCAACCATTACCTGGAGCCGCAGCAGATTGCTGCCCTTGTCGATGCCGCTGAGGCACGCGCGCTCGTTGTATGCGGGCCCATGGAAGGGGTACCGGTGTGGGGAAAGCTCCCGGCGGTGCGCGCCGCGCTTCGCTCGCGTCCCCAAGTGCTGCGCATCGGGCCTGATCCCGGCGATGCATCGGTGCGGGCACTGGAAAGCGTGCTACCGGCTGCGGCGCAGCCTGGAGCGGCGCGACGCCCCGACGAGCACGTCGCGCTCTTTCATACCGGCGGCACGACCGGCTTGCCGAAGTTCGCGCCCCTCAGCGCGCGCAATCTGGCCGCCGCAGCGGTGTTCTCGGCGTTCGGCTACGGCTATAAGTCCTCCGACCGCGTGATCTGCGCCATGCCGCTCTTTCACGTGGGCGGGCTGCTTGCCTGCAGCCTTTATCCGCTCGCCTGCGGTGCGACCGTATTGATGCTGGGTCTGCTTGGATATCGTGCACCGGGACTAGTGGAGCGAATCTGGCGGTTGATTCGCGAAACGCGAGCGACTGTGCTAATCGGCCCGCCCACGGTGAATGCCCGCCTCGCCGATAGTGCGCCGCCCGGCTCCGAGGTGCCAACTTTGCGCATCCTGCTGAACGGTGCTGCAGCATTGCCGCTAGCGGCGGGCAACCGTCTCGCCGAGCGCCTCGGCATTCCGGTTACAGAGCCCTGGGGACTTACGGAAAGCACGCTCGCTGTGACATCCATGCCGCGCGACGGGGAGCGGCGCGCGGGTTCAGTCGGCATTGCGCTGCCGTATTGCGACGTGAAGGTGGTGCGTACCGATGTCGATGGACGCGAGCTGGGCGACTGCGCGCCAGATGAGGCGGGGATGCTCGCAATCCGCGGGCCGAGCGTATTCTCGGGATACCGCGGCGTCGAGGCGTCGGCCCAGCCGTGGTTCCGCGGAGGCTGGCTCAACACCGGCGATCTGGGCCGCGTGGACGCCGACGGCTACGTCTGGATCACCGGCCGGGCGAAAGATCTCATCAAACGCGGGGGACACGGCATCGATCCCGCGATGATAGAGGACGCGCTGCGCGCGCATCCCGCCGTGGCGCTCGCCGCCGCCGTCGGGCGGCCCGATGCGTATGCTGGCGAGCTGCCGGTTGCGTACGTGGAGCTCAAGGCGGGCGCCTCCGCGATGCCCGAAGAGCTGGTGGAGCACGCAGCGCGCCATATCCCGGAGCGCGCCGCGCTGCCCAAAGAGATTTTCGTCATGCGAGAGCTGCCGCTCACGCCGGTAGGCAAGATCCACAAGCCACCGCTTCGGCGCGACGCCGCCCGCCGGGCAATCGCCGCAGCGCTGCGCGAAGCCCTCGGCGCGCAAGAGCCGCAGGTTGTCGAGATGGTGGAAGATGTGCGCGCCGGCGCGGTCGCGGAAGTCCGCGTGCGGGCCGAGCGCATCGAGCAGGCGAAAGCCGCGCTCGCGCGCTTCGCGCTCGCGAGCCGCGTGAGCGCGCTGGAGCAGAAAGGCTGAGCATGTTCGACCTTGAGCGTTTCCGCAGCATCGTCGCAGGCGCCGAGTTCCACAAGTTTCTCGCGCTGGAGCTCCTAGAAGGTGATGCGCACAGCGGCCGCGTGCTCCTTAAGCTGGCCTATGATCCGAAGTACTCGATCTTCCCGGAGCCGGGTACCTACCACGGCGGCATTCTCGCTTCGCTGGTCGACGTCGCAGGCGCGCTCGCCTGCGGCATGAAGGTGGGCCGGCCAACCCCAACCGCCAACTTGCGCATCGATTTTCTCGATGCACCGGCCAAAATCGATCTGTACGCGAGCGGCCAGCTGAGGCGCTTCGGCCGCAACCTCGCGGTGGCGGATGTGGAAATTCGGGACGCCGCGGGCACGGTGTACTGCATCGGGCGGGGCAGCTTCAGCACCGCGGGGGCGTTCAAGGCGATCGCCCAAGGCGCGCCGAGCGCGAGGGAAGGCTGATGCATATCGCTGTACTCGGGGCAAAACCGGCACCGTAAGGTCGACCAGCAGGCGCTGCGGCACAAGGGCTTATAACAGGCGTCGGCTGCGCTAACATCCCATTCCCGTTGAAAGATCCGATCGCATGAACAAGCGCGTGCTGCTCGCCAGCCGTCCTGCCGGCTGGGTAAGCGAAGACAACTTCCGCATCGAGTCCTGCCCGGTGCCGCAGCCCGCCGAGGGCGAGGTGCTGGTGAAGAACCTGTGGCTCTCCCTCGACCCTTACATGCGCGGCCGGATGAGCGACGCCAAGAGCTATGTCAAGGGCGTCGACATCGGCGAAGTCATGGTCGGGCAGACGGTCGGCGAAGTGCTCGAATCGAAAAACCCGCAGTACAAGCAGGGCGACAAGGTGCTCACCCAGCTGGGTTGGCAGCTTTTCGGTTGTGCGAAGGATGTCGTGAAAATCGACGAGAAGCGTGCGCCGCTTTCGTATTACCTCGGCATTCTCGGCATGCCGGGAATGACCGCCTACTTCGGTCTGAAGGAGATTGGCCAGCCGAAGCCAGGCGAGACGCTGGTCGTGTCGGCCGCCTCCGGCGCGGTGGGAAGCGTGGTGGGCCAGCTCGCCAGGCTCGCGGGCTGCCGCGCGGTCGGCATCGCGGGCGGCGCGCAGAAATGCGAGTACGTGAGGCGCGAGCTGGGCTTCGACGCCTGCGTCGACTACAAGGCGGGCAACCTGCGGCGCGACCTCGAGCAGGCCTGTCCGAAGGGCGTCGACGTGTATTTCGACAATGTCGGCGGCGAGATCCTGGACGCGCTGCTCGCGCAGATGAACCTCTTTGGCCGCATCGTGGTGTGCGGGCTGATCTCGGACTACAACAGCGCCGAGCCTTACCGCATCCGCAACCTCCGGGCGGTCCTCGTGAACCGCATCAAGATGCAGGGCATGATCGTGTTCGACTGGAGGCAACGTTACGGCGAGGCGCTCGCGGCGCTCGCCGGCTACCTCGCGCAGGGCAAGCTCAAGTACCGCGAGTCGGTGCTCGAGGGCCTGGAAAATGCGCCGCAGGGTCTGATTGGACTCCTCAAGGGACGCAATTTTGGAAAGCAGCTTGTCAAGCTCGCCTGAATACGCGGGTTTTTGGCAACGCGCGCTCGCCTTTCTCATCGACTGGCTGATCGTCGTGGTGATTTCGGTGCCGGTCATCGTGCTCGTCTTCGGCGCGAATTATTTTTCGCTCGAGCCCGCGACGCGCGCCTGGGACCTGGTCACCGCGCTTATCGTCGGCGCCGCGGTGGTCGGCTTCTGGCGCTACTGCGGCGCGACGCCGGGCAAGCTGGCGCTCGATATCAGGATCGTCGACGCCAGGACCGGCGGCGCGCCGGGCACCGGCCGGCTGGTGCTGCGCTTCCTGTGCTATTTCCTGTCCGCGGCCCCGCTTTACCTGGGCTTCTTCTGGATCGCAATCGACCGGCGAAAACAGGGCTGGCACGATAAGATCGCCGGCACCGTGGTTATCCAAGCACCCGACTGAGGAACGAAATGATCGACCTGTACACCTGGCCCACGCCGAACGGGCACAAGATCCACATCATGCTCGAGGAGACCGGCCTCGAGTACCGCGTGCACCCGATCGACATCGGCGCCGGCGACCAGTTCAAGCCCGAGTTCCTCGCCATCTCGCCGAACAGCAAGATCCCGGCGATGGTCGACCCGCGCGGCCCCGACGGCAAGCGCTTCGCGCTGGCGGAGTCGGGCGCGATGCTGTTCTACCTCGCGTCGAAGACCGGCAGGTTCCTGCCCGAGGACCTGCGCAGCCGCTGGCAGGTGATGCAATGGGTGATGTTCCAGATGGGGCACATCGGCCCGATGCTCGGCCAGGCGCATCACTTCCTGCAGTACGCGCCCGAGAAGATCGAGTACGCCATGAACCGCTATCGGAACGAGGCGAATCGGCTCTATGGGGTTGTCGATAAACAATTGGAAAAGAGTGAGTGGGTCGCCTGCGATGAATACACCATCGCCGACATGTCGATCATGCCGTGGATGCGCTTCCCCGAGCGCCAGGGCGTCAACATCGACGAGTTCCCGCACGTGAAGAAGTGGCGCGACAGGATCGCCGGCCGGCCGGCGGTAAAGAAGGCGCTCGAGGTGCTCGCCGAGCGCCGGCGCGCCACGCCGGGCTTCAGCAAGGAGCAGGCGGAGGTGCTCTTCGGTGCCACGCAGTACGCAAGAAGGTAATTCGTTCGTAGAAGCGAACGGCACGCGCTACCGCTGGCCCCGGCGCCCGCTGGCGGTGGTGTGCATCGACGGCGGCGACCCGGCCTACCTCCAGCGCTACCTCGACGAGGACGCGATTCCCAACATCGCGCGCTTCATCGCGCGCGGCTTCAGCACGCTGGCGGACGGCACGGTTCCGAGCTTCACCTGCCCGAACAACATGTCGATCATCACCGGCACGCCGGCCTCGAAGCACGGCATCTCGGGCAACTTCTACCTCGACACCCGCACCGGCGAGGCGGTGGTGATGACCGGGCCGGAGCTGCTGCGCGGCGACACCATCCTCGCGCGCTTCGCCGCCGCGGGCGCGAAGGTGGCATCGATCACCGCGAAAGACAAGCTGAGAAAGCAGCTCGGCAAGAACCTCGACGTCTCGCGCGGCAACGTCTCGTTCTCGTCCGAGTGCGCCAGCCGCTGCAGCCTCGCCGAGAACGGCATCGAGCGCGTGCTCGACCTCGTCGGCATGCCGCAGCCCGGCATGTACTCGATGGAGCTGTCGCTCTTCGTGCTCGAGGCGGGCGCGAAGCTGCTCGAGAAGGATCCGCCCGACCTGCTGTACCTGTCGCTCACGGACTGGGTGCAGCACAAGTACGCGCCGCACGAGCCCGAGGCAAAGCGCTTCTACCAGGAGCTCGACCGGCGCTTCGGCAGGCTCGCGGACCTCGGCGCGCTGGTCGCGCTCACCGCCGACCACGGCATGAACGACAAGTCGGACGCCGCCGGCAGGCCCAACGTGATCTGGCTGCAGGACATCCTCGACGCCCGGTTCGGCAAGGGCGCTACGCGCGTGATCTGTCCCATCACCGACGCCTTCGTCGCGCACCACGGCGCGCTCGGCGGCTTCGTGCGCGTGTGGTGCCAGGGCGGCGCCACGCCGCGGCAGGTGATCGAAGCGATCCGCGGCATCGACGGCATCGAGTCGGTGCTCGACAAGGCGGCCGCTTGCAGGCTGCACGATCTGCCCGCCGATCGCGAGGCCGACGTGGTGGTGATCTCGAGCGCGCCGGTGTGCATCGGCGGCTCCGAGGCGCAGCACGACCTCTCCGGGCTGGAAGGGCACCGCCTGCGCAGCCACGGCGGCGTGTCGGAGGCGAAGGTTCCCTTCATACTGAGCGCGCCGCTCAACGACGAGTACCGGCTGAAAGCCGGAGCGGCGACTCTGAAAACCTATCAGCTGTTCGATTTCGCGCTCAACGGCACGGGAGAATCGTGATGTTGGATCTGCAGGGGCGGGTCGCATGGATCACCGGCGGCGGCTCGGGCATCGGGCTCGCCGGCGGCATCGAGCTCGCGCGCGCCGGCGCGCATGTGGTGATCTCGGGGCGCAACCGCGAAACGCTCGGCGCCGCCGAGAAGCAGGTCAAGGCGACCGGAAGCTGCGAGGCCATCGCGCTCGATGTCTCGAGCAAGGACGACGTGGCGCAGGCGGCGGCGAGAATCGGCCGCGTCGACATCCTGGTGAACAGCGCCGGCATCAACAGCCCCAAGCGCAATTTCCACAACGTGTCGCTCGCGTCCTGGGACGAGATCGTCGCCATCAACCTGTCGGGGATGTTCTACTGCGTGCACGCCGTGCTGCCCGGCATGCGCGGCCGCAATGACGGGCTGATCATCAATGTTTCCTCGTGGGCCGGGCGCTACGCCAGCACCCTCACCGGGCCGGGCTACAACGCCACCAAGCACGCGGTGATCGCGCTCACCGAGTCGATCAACATGGAGGAGGGCAAGCACGGCATCCGCGCCACTTCGGTGCTCCCCGGGGAGGTGGCCACGCCGATCCTGGAGAAGCGGCCGGTGCCGCCGGCGCCGGAAGTGCGCGCCAAGATGCTGCAGGCCGAGGACCTCGGCAAGACGATTGCCTTCCTCGCCTCGCTGCCGCCACGGGCGTGCGTGAACGAGCTCATCATCAGCCCCACCTGGAACCGCTTCTACTTCGGCGGCTTCGAGGCGCCGCCGAAGGCTTAAAGAAAGGGGTCAGAGCAATTTTCCTGTAACAATTCCGGGCGCCGCTCAGGCGCGCCATTCTTGTTACAGGAAAATTGCTCTGACCCCTTTTCGAATCGTCCTGCCTTTCCTGGCGGGTTACTTCATCTCGTACGTGTTCCGCGCGGTGAACGCGGTGCTCGGGCCCTCGCTGGTCGCGGAGTTCGGCATCTCGGCAGCCGGGCTCGGCCTCCTGACCGGCGTGTATTTCTTTTCCTTCGGCTTGTTTCAGATCCCGCTCGGCGTGCTGCTCGACCGGTTCGGCCCGCGGCGAATCAACGGCGCGCTGCTTCTCCTTGCCACGGCGGGCGCGCTCTTCTTTGCCTACGGCCGCTCGTTCGAGCACCTGGTGCTTGCGCGCGCGCTTATCGGCATCGGGGTGTCGGCCTGCCTCATGGCGTCGATCCAGGCGTTCGTTCTGTGGTTTCCGCCCGAGCGCATGAGCACCATGATCGCGCTGGCGTTTTCGATGGGCGGCCTCGGCGCGATCGCGGCGTCGGCGCCGCTCGAGCTTGCGCTGCGCCACTATGGCTGGCGAGAGATTTTCGAATTTCTCGCCGTCTCGACGCTTTGCCTCAGCGGGCTGTTTGCATTCCTGGTCCCGGAGCACCCGCAAGCGCATAAGCCGGCCGGGCTGCGCGCGCAGCTCGCGGGCCTCAAGCACATCGCGCGCGACGGCGCGTTCTGGCGCGTGGCGCTCGCGATCGGGGCCAACCAGTGCGCGGTGATCTCGCTCTTCACGCTGTGGATCACCGCCTGGCTGCGCGACGTGGCGGGCTACGAGCGCGCCGCCGCGGCCCAGGCGCTCGCCGTGGTGGCGGCTGCGCTCATCGCCGGCTATTTCTTCTTCGGCCGCATCGCGGACGCGGCTGCGCGCCGCGGGCGCTCGCAGCTGCCGCTTTTCGTCGGCGGCGTCGGTTGTGCGCTTGTTTTCCTGGGTTTGATTACTCTGGGAGTGACGAGCGGCGCGGTCTTGCTTTGGGCGGCGTTCGTCTTCTGCGGCACCGGCGCGACCCTCGCGCATTCGATCGCGACGCGGCGCTATCCGCGCGCCATGGCCGGGCGCGTCAACACGGCGCTCAATACCTTCACCTTCATCGGCATTTTTCTCGGCCAGTGGGGCACGGGAGCCATCCTCAACCTCTGGCCGGCGACGGCGAGCGGCTACGATCCCCGGGGCTACATGTGGGCGTTCGGCGCGCTGTGGCTCATCCAGGCGGCGGGACTCACCTGGCTCTGGCGCGGCCGCGCCTTACTGGAAAAAGATGTCGCGGTAGGACGTGTATAGCGACCCGGCCATGACCGGGCCGAGCGCCAGCCAGCCCAGCGCGAAGGGCAGCGAGGCGAGCACGGCGAAGAGCAGCAGGATCACGCCGTAGACGAGAAACGGCACGATGTTGCGCAGGCAGGCGACGAAGCTCTGCTTCATCGCTTCGCCGGCGGCGAGCTCGTGGAACACCACCAGCGGCGGCGAGAACCAGACCGCCATTACCACCGGCAGCATGAGCGCCGTCATCACGAGAAAGGCGAGCAGCACCGTCGCGCCGGCCGCGCCCATCGACGCCGGGTCCGCGCCGCCGCCCACCAGGCCCCATATGCCGGCGCCGGTGACGAGGCCCACGGCGAGCGCGATGGCGACCGAGGCGCCGAGGTAAATGAGGCCGACCGTGGCGAGCGTGCCGAAGCGCTCGCGAAAGCCGGCGAACAGGTGCGCGATCTCGAGGTTGCCGCCTTCGTCGACCGCGCGGCTGCCGATCACGAGCCCCGCGCCGAACACCGGCGCGAGGACCACCGCGGCAAGCGAGCCGAGGAGCGGGATGACCGCGAGGACGATGAAGATCACGGCCAGCAGCACCGCGACCCCGATCCACATCGCCGGCTGGCGCTTGAAGAGATTCCAGCCCTCGACGATCCACGCCCAGCCGCGCCCGGCGGAAAGCGCGCGGCCGCCCGGCACGAAATCGCCTTGCATCGGTGTGGCGGCGTCGGCGACCGGCGCCTTCGGAGCGGCGTAGGGGTTGGTTTCGGTGGTCATGTCATCTCTCCTTGTGCCGCACGCGGACCGTGGCGATCGCCTTTGCGACCAGCGAGCCGTCCTCGTTCTTCGCCTCCCCTTCCACGAAGCTCACGCTGCGCGTGTCCTTCATTACCCGCGCGTCGGCGATGAGCCTGGCGCCGCTGCCCGCGCCGATGAAGGAGGTGCTGAGATCGATGGTGATGACCCCCAGCGAGTCGGGGTGCAGCGTGCGCGCCGCGGTGCACAGCGCGACGTCGAGCAGCGAGAGGATCACGCCGCCGTGCACCGTGCCGAAGCTGTTGGTGAGGCGCGCCTCGATCGGCAGCGACAGCCGCGCCTCGCCGTGCCCGAGGGTCTCGGTGAGGATCTTCAGGTGCGAGACGAACGGGATCTTTTTCTGATACTCGCGCGTGAACTCCAGCGGGTTCATATGACCGTCGCGCCGCCATCGACGGCGATGGCCTGACCCGTGATGTGGCGCGAGGCGTCCGAGGCCAGCAGCACGATGAGCCCCTTCAGATCCTCCTCGTTGCCCAGGCGCCGGGTCGGCGTGTGATCGATGATGTACTGGCCCGCACTGTCGATCACGCCCTTCGACATCTTCGAGGGAAAAAAACCGGGGCAGATCGAGTTCACGGTGATGCCGTGCTCGCCCCACTCGGCGGCGAGCGCGCGCGTGAAGTTGATCACGCCGCCCTTCGAGGCGTGATAGGCGATGCCGCGCATGATGTGCGGATCGGTCGCCGTGAGGCCGGCCACCGAGGCGTTGTTGATGATGCGCCCGTAGCGCCGCGGGATCATGCTGCGCTTGGCGATCGCCTGCGTGAGGACGAACATGCCGCTCAGATTCACGTTCATCACCTTCTGCCACGCGTCGAACGGATGGTCCTCGGCGGGCGCGCCCCAGGTGGCGCCGGCGTTGTTCACCAGGATGTCGACGCTGCCCAGGCGCTTCAGTATTTCCTCCGCGACGGCGGGAATGGTTTCGGTTTTCCCGATATCGCAGACATAAGCGGCCGCCTCGATGCCGCTTTTCCCGAGGTGCGAAACCGCTTCGTCGAGCTCGTTCTTCTTGCGCGCGGTGAGGGCGAGGCGCGCGCCCATCTCGCCGAGCGCTTCGGCCATCTGCAGCCCGAGACCGCGCGAGCCGCCGGTCACGAGAGCGGTCTTGCCGTTAAGATCGAGCAGCTGCTTTACGTTCATATCGCGTATGGCACCACGACGAACCGATGCGTCGCGGGTTTGAAATCCCGCGTGTCGCGGGTGGCGAGCCGCAGTCGATGATGCCTCGCGAGCGCGGCCTGGAAAGCGTCGGGAAGTTTCCAGCGGTGCTTGCGGCGCATTGCAGCCGCCAGGTCAGCGATTTCGCTGGAAATATCCAGCGTGGGAAAGAGGTCGAGCAGGCGCTTTAGCCTCGCCACAGTTCGCGGCCGCGCCCCGGCAAGCACTTCGGCGCGGGTAATCACGGAGACGGCGACGCGCTCCGCGTTCTGCTCAAGGAAGCGAGTTGCCGCCTCGACACCATTGAGGTGGTCGATGAGAATCACCGAATCCACGAGGAACCTCACTTCCTTGACCATTCGCCTCGCACGCGTCGCTGATAGGCGAGCCCGTCGCCCTCGGTCCACAGGCCTTTCGTCGACGCCAGCGCCGCGCGCACGCCCTTCGGCGATGCCGCGGCATCTATCTGCCGGTAACGGCTGATCGCGCGGCGTACGAGCTCTGTCATGGGAACGCCCTCCACGCGCGATTTCTCATCCAGCCAGCTCTTGTCGGCGGCCCCGAGGCTAATGACGGTGCGGACCATGGCCTATGATATCACCCCAGCATGAGTGATATCGGCGCGGGATCTCACAGCGCTTGCTCCTCCGGGGCGCGGCCCTCGTTCAACGGTTTGAGCTCGCGGGCGTCGAAGAATACGCGGAACTGCTTGGGCCAGTAATGGCCGGTGGTTTCGTGCAGGAAGTAATGCGGCACGGCGGCGTTGAGGTCGATGTCGGCGTACAGGATGCCTTCTTCGGTGGGCGGCAGCGGGCCGGCCATCAACCGCCCGGAGCCCGCCTCGATGATCGCCGACCACGCCGATCCCGCGGGAAGCTCGATGCCAAGGCGCCTGCCGATGGACGCGTCCACGACGGACTGCGAGCAGACGACGAAGCTGTTGTAGGCAATGGCATGGTAGCGCGAGCAGATTTCCGTGAGGCTCGTGTCCGCGAAGGCGAAGCCGACCCACGAGGCGATGTGGATCTGCTCGCCCATGGCGGCGAGCGTGTAGCCCGGCAGCGCCTGGGTGTGCTCTCCGCAGATGAGGGCGCCGATGCGCCCGAGCTCGGTGTCGTAGAGCCGGTGCGTGCTGCCGTCGCCTTCGCCCCAGACGAGCTTCTCCGCACCGGTGGCCTTCATTTTCCGCCGCTTGCCGATGAGGCTGCCGGAGGGCTCGAAGAAGAGCAGGGTGTTGTAGAGCGTCTTGTTGTCGCGCTCGTTGACGCCGATCACCACGTGGCAGCCGTGCGCGCGCGCGGCGGCGCCGATTTTCTCGCTCGCCGGGCCGGGCACATCGACCGAGTTGAGGAAAAGCTCGCTCGAGAACTGCAGGCCCTTGCGCATGCCCATGTGCCAGGCCCAGTACGGCCCGCCGGGGATGAACACTTCGGGCAGCGCGACGAGCTCGGCGCCGTGGCGTGCCGCTTCGCCGATCAGGGCGCAGGCCTTGTCGACGCTCGCTTCGCGGTCGAGAAACACCGGGGCCGCCTGCACCGCGGCCGCCTTGAACTTGCGTAGCCGGTCGCCCACGGTCAGCTCTTGAGCTGCAGCGACTTGTACTCGAGGAACTCCTCCAGCCCGTAGACGCCCGCCTCGCGACCGTGGCCCGACTGCTTGAAGCCGCCGAAGGGCGCGTTCATGTTGAAAGCGCCGCCGTTCACGTCGACCTGCCCGGCGCGGATGCGCCGCGCGACGCGCTGCGCGCGCGCGTCGTCTTTCGACCAGACCGCGCCGGCGAGGCCGTACAGCGTGTCGTTGGCGATGCGGATGGCGTCCTCCTCGTCCTTGTACGGGATGATGGAGAGCACCGGGCCGAAGATCTCCTCCTGCGCGATGGTCATGCTGTTCCTGACCCTGCCGAAGACCGTGGGGCGCACGTAATAGCCGCCCGCAGGCACGCCCTCGGGCGGCTCGGCGCCGCCGGCGACGAGCTCTGCGCCCTCGTCGACGCCCTTCTTGATGTAGCTGCGCACGCGCTCGAGCTGCGCCTGCGAGGTGAGCGGGCCGAGCTTGGTCGTCTCGGCGAGCGGGTCGCCGACCGTGAAGCTCTTGGCCACCTCGGCGGCGATCTTGGCCGCCTCCTCGTATTTGGACTCGGGCACCAGCATGCGGGTGAGCGCGGTGCAGGTCTGCCCGGAGTTGAGGTAGCAGCCGTTGACGGTGCTCTTCACCGCGGTGGCGAGATCGGCGTCGTCGAGGATCACCGAGGCGCTCTTGCCTCCCAGCTCGAGGGCGAGGCGCTTCACCGTCTGGGCCGCGAGCTCGGAGATCCGCTTGCCGGCGCGCGTGGAGCCGGTGAACGAGATCATGTCGACGCCCGGGTGCTTGACCAGCGCTTCGCCGGCCGCGTTGCCGTAGCCCGTGACGAGGTTGAACACGCCTTTCGGCAATCCGGCCGTCTCGGCCGCATCGGCGAGGATGAAGGCGTTGAACGGCGCGACCTCGGAGGGCTTGAGCACCACGGTGCAGCCGGCGCCGAGCGCCGGGGCGACCTTGAGCGCGATCTGGTGCAGCGGGTAGTTCCAGGGCGTGATCGCGCCGACCACGCCGACCGGCTCGCGCACCACGAGCGAGTTGCCGACGCGTTCTTCGAATTTGAACTCTTTGACGATCTTCGAAAAGTTCGAAAAATTCGCGATCGGCAGGCCGGCCTGGATGCGGCCGGCGAGCTTGAGCGGCATGCCGACTTCCTGCGCGATGGTGCGCGCAAGCTCGTCGGCGCGCGCCTTGAGCGCCGACGAGATCTTCTCGAGGTACGCGCCGCGCTCCCCGGCCGAGAGCTGGCTCCAGGAATCGAAGGCCGCGCGCGCTGCGGCGACGGCGGCGTCGATGTCCTTCGCCGCGCCCGCCGGCACGCGCCCCATCACTTCGCCGGTGCCGGCGTTGTGCACCTCGATGGTTTCCCTGCCGGAGGGCGCGACCCATTGGCCGCCGATGAATAGCTTGTCGCGGATCAGCATTGAAATTTCCTTGTGGCGCAGCGGGGATTTGGGAAGCCGTCACTTTACAATGGGGGCGGGGGGATAGTGCATCCTCGCAACGAAATCCTCGACTGGGCGCGGCAGGGGCGCATCGCCGCGCGCGACGTGCGCAAGGCGCTGGAAGTGGGCGGCGCCCTTCCATCGGCCGCCCACTGGCGCCAGTTCCTCGACCGCCTGCTGCTTTTCCTGGGCGCGGTCCTGCTCGGCGCCGGGGTGGTCTTCTTCCTCGCGTACAACTGGCAGGATCTCGGCCGCTTCGCCAAGTTCGGCCTCGTCGAGCTGCCGCTCGCCGCGACGCTCGGCGCCCTCTGGCACTTCGGGCTCGATCGGCCGGCGGGCAAGGCGACGCTCCTGCTCGCCGCGCTGCTCGCCGGAGCTTTGCTCGCGCTGGTCGGGCAGACCTACCAGACCGGCGCGGATACGTTCGAGCTCTTCGCCGCGTGGGCGGTTGCGATCCTCCCCTGGGCCCTCCTCGGCCGCTTCGCCGCGCTCTGGGTCCTGTGGCTCGCGCTCGTGAATCTCGCGGTCGCGCTCTATTTCCAGGCCTTCCACGGGGTGCTCGGCATGGCGTTCGGCCCCGAGCGGCAAATGTGGGTGCTGTTCGCGCTCGACAGCACCGCGCTGCTCGCCTGGGAAGTTGCGGCCAGAGCGGCCGAATGGCTGCGCGAGCGCTGGGCAGCGCGCCTGATCGCGACGGTCGCTGCTGCGCTCGCCACGGCGCTTGCCGTGCTCGCCATCCTCGATTCGAGGGCGGCGGGATGGATCAACTCGATGGTGTGGCTCGCGTGGGCGGCGGTGACTTACACCGTCTATCGTCGCCTCATCAAGGACGTGTACATGCTCGCGCTCGGCGCGCTGTCGGTCATCGTGGTCAGCGCCACGTTCGTCGGCAAGCAGATGCGGTTCGGGGACGCCGGATCGTTCCTTTTCATGGGCCTGTTCGTCATCGGGATTTCCGCCGCCGCGGGCTACTGGCTGCGCCGCATCGCCGCGGAGGAGCACGCATGAGCGCCGCCGCGCGGGAAGCGCTGTGGCAGCGGCTGCGCAGCGCCGCCCTCGTCGAAGGCGATCTGCCGGCGCGAGGCGAGACGCGCTCGCCGTGGTACGTGCGCCTGATGCTCGGCTTCGCCGGCTGGATCGGCGCCGTGTTTCTGTTCCTTTTCGTAGGGGCGGCCTTCGCCTTCGTTATGCGAAGCGGGAGCGCGGCGCTGCTGTTCGGCGGCGCTGCCTGTGCCGCCGCGCTGCTGATTTTCCGCACCAGCCGCGGCGACTTCGCGGGCCAGTTTGGCCTTGCGGTAAGCCTCGCGGGCCAGGCATTGCTTGCCTACGGCATTGCGGAGGTCCTCGGCGCTCGTTCGTTGCGCATGGTTGCCCTTGCCGTCGCCGTCCAGCAGGCGGTGCTCTTCGTCCTGGTGCCGAACTTCGTGCACCGCGTCTTCACCTCGTGGAGCGCGCTCTTCGCCCTGCAGCTCGCGCTCGCGGACGGCGGTCTTTCCGCGTTCGCGCCGGCGCTCGCGACGGCGGCATTCGTCGCGACCTGGCTCGTCGAGCTCGACCACGCCGAGCGCGCCGAGCTGCTGCGGCCCGGGGGCTACGGGGCTGCGCTCGCGGCGGCGCAGATGGCGGTGATCCCGGGAGCGCTGTGGTACGGCCTGCTGCTGCGTCACCCTCAGGCCGCACAGGCGACCGCGTGGGCGGGCGCGGCGGCTTCGGGCGCGGTCCTCCTCGGCGCGGTAGCCGCGCTGCTGCGGCGCGAAGGCGTCGCGGTCTTCTCGGCAGCCGGCGCGAGGGCGATGGGCGCTGCAGCCATTCTCGCGGCGGCCTCGCTCAAGGCGCCGGGCCTCGCCCCGGCGCTCGCCATCCTGGTCGTCGGCTATGCCAACGGCAACCGCGTGCTCGCCGGTCTCGGCATCGCGGCGCTCATTGGCTATCTATCGCAGTACTACTACACGCTGGACGCGACCCTGCTGGAAAAATCGGCGGTGCTCGCCGTGACCGGGACCGTTCTGCTCGCCGCCCGCCTCGCCATGCGCCATGCGTAAGGCTCTCGCGATTGCCGCGGGCCTCGTCTTCCTCGCCGTCGCCGATTGGGGAATCTGGTCGCGCGAGCGCCTTCTCGCCGAAGGCCGCGTCGTCCTGCTAGAGCTGGCGCCGGTCGATCCGCGCTCGCTGATGCAGGGAGACTACATGGCGCTGCGCTTCAAGCTGACCGGCGATGCGTTCGGCGGCGTGCCGCGCAGCCAGGTCGAGGACGGGCGCATCGTGGTGAAGCTCGACGAGCGCGGCGTCGGCGCCTTCGCGCGGCGCGACGACGGCGCTCCGCTCGGCGCGGCGGAAGTCGCGCTTCGCTACCGGGTGCGCGACGGCAAAGTGAAGTTCGCGACCAACGCGTTCTTCTTCCAGGAAGGGACCGCCGACGCGTACGCCGGCGCGCGCTACGGCGAGCTGCGGGTCGCCGCTGACGGCGAGCTGCTCCTCACCGGCCTGCGCAACGGCAAGCTCGAGCCGCTCGCCCCCGCGCGACGCTGAATGGCTATACTCGGGACGAAATCATAAATCGTCGCGGAGAGCGTGGATGGCGCACAAAGCGAAAGCGGTCCTGTGCAGAGAGCTCAACAAGCCGGTCGTTGTCGAGGAAATCACGGTCGATCGGCCCAAGCGCGGCGAAGTGACGGTGAAGCTGGGCGCCTGCGGCGTCTGCCATTCGGATCTTTCGGCCACCAACGGCACCCTCGCGATGCAGCTGCCGCTCATCCTCGGCCATGAGGCCGCCGGAGAAGTCGTAGAAGCGGGGGAAGGCGTGACGGCGCTGAAGCAGGGCGATCATGTCGTGTCCTCCTTCATCTACATGTGCGGCGAATGCCGCTTCTGCGCGAGCGGCCGGCCGGTGCTGTGCATCGAGCAGGGCAAGGCGATCACCACGCTTCCCGACGGCAGCGTGCGCACGCACGACGCCGCCGGCAAGCCCCTCAACGTCTTCTCCGGCTGCGGCGTGATGGCCGAGTACGCCACCCTGCACGTCGACAACCTGGTGAAGATCGATCCGAAGATCCCGCTCGATCGCGCGGCGCTGGTCGGCTGCGCGGTCACCACGGGCGTCGGCGCGGTGTTCAATACCGCCAAGGTCGTCCCCGGGTCCACGGTGGTGGTGTTCGGCTGCGGCGGCGTGGGACTGAACGTCGTCCAGGGCGCGCGCATCGCCGGCGCGGAGCGCATCATCGCCATCGACACGCTGGAACCAAAGCTCGAGATGGCGCGGCAGTTCGGCGCCACCGATACGCTGGTATTGAAACCGGGTGAAGACCCGACCAAGACCCTCAAGAAGATGACCGGCGGCGGCCCCGATTACGCCTTCGAGTGCGTCGGCAACGGCGAGCTCGCGGCGGCTGCGTACCGGGCGATCCGCCGCGGCGGCCTCGCCGTCGTGGTCGGCGTTGCGAAACCAGGCGACTCGACTTCTGTGCGCACCATGACGCTGCCGTTCGAGGAGAAGACGCTCACCGGAAGCTATTTCGGCTCGTGCGTGCCGCGCATCGATTTCCCGCGCATGCTCGGCCTCTACATGGGCGGCAAGCTCAAGCTCGACGAGCTCATCACGCGCCGCTATTCCGTCCAGGAGGCGCCGCAAGCCTTCGCGGACCTCGTGTCGGGCAAGAACGCGCGCGGCGTGATCGTTTTTTGATGGCGGGGCGGATCCTGGTCGTCGACGACCAGCGCGCCAACGTCGAGATGGTCGCGGGGGTGCTGCACGCGCGCGGCTACGAGGTGCTGACCGCGATGGACGGGGAAAGCGCGCTCGAGCGGGTGCGCACCGGGCATCCCGACCTCGTGGTGTCCGACATCCTGATGCCCGGCATGAACGGCTACGATCTTTGCCGGCGCCTGCGTGGCGAAGCCGACACCACCCTGCTGCCGGTGATCCTGGTCACCTCGCTCGATCCGCAATCGGAGCGCCTCACCGGCATCGAGGCGGGCGCGGACGACTTCCTTTCCAAGCCGATCAACTGGGACGAGCTGTTCGCGCGCGTGAAGTCCCTGCTGCGGATCAAGCGGCTGCAGGACGAGGTCAGGTCCTGGAATGCCCAGCTCGAGCAGCGCGTGCGCGAGCAGGTGGCGCAGCTCGACCAGCTCGGCCGCCTGAAGCGCTTCTTTTCGCGCCAGGTGGCCGAGGCCATCGTCGCGGGCGGCGAGGACATCCTCGCGCCGCACCGCCGCGAGATCACCGCGGTATTCCTCGACCTGCGCGGCTTCACCGCGTTCACCGACCGCGCCGACCCGGAGGAGGTGCTCGAGCTGCTGCGCGCCTACCACGTGACGCTCGGCCGCACGGTCGACGAGTTCGGCGGCACGCTGGAGCATTTCGCGGGCGACGGCGTGATGATCTTCTTCAACGATCCCTTCCCGGTCGACCGCCCGGCCGAGCGCGCGGTGCGCATGGCGCTCGCCCTGCAGCAGGCGTTTGCGCCGATCTCCCAGGCCTGGAAGAAGCTCGGCCACGACGTCGGCCTCGGCATCGGGATTGCCCAGGGGGATGCGACGCTCGGCGTCATCGGCTTCGAGCAGCGCTGGGAATACGCCGCGATCGGCAACGTGCCCAACCTCGCGGCGCGCCTTTGCGGCGAGGCGCGCGCCGGCGAGATTTTCCTCGACGCGCAGACCGAGCGCGCGGTCGCCGGGGTCGCGGAGACCGAGACGGTCGGCCCGCTGCGGCTGCGCGGCTTCCTGCACGCGCTGCCGGCGTTTCGCCTGAAAGCCGCCTCAGTCCGCTGAGACGATCTCGCGGGTGATGGACTGGACTTCGCTCTCGTCCACGCCGAGCTCGAAGGTCTCCTCTTCCCAGTCCTCGTCCTCGAGGTCGATGTCGTCGTCGAATTCTTCGGGGTCCATGGCGCCCATTCTTAATGGCGCAGGGTTACGCCGTTTGACTGGGCGGGCTACCCAAGAGGACTACGCTAGGACGCTACGGCAGCGGGTCGCTCGGGATCGTTCGGCGAAGCACCTCGGGCGGCTCGTAGGTAAATTGCCAGTCTTTGTATGCGGTTTCCCGGTCTTCCAAGCGACGAATTGCCCGCTTCGTCGACAGACTTTGCACTCCCATGAACCCGCCGCCCGGAGCCGCGATCAAGTCCCATTCAGCCTTGCCGGTCATAGGATCCACGTAAATGCGGCGCAGGTGTCCTGTCCGGTTGTCCGGCGAGCGAGTTTGTGGTCTCCGAGCTTCTTTTTTTAAACATTCGCCGCCTGCAGCCCGCAAGAACGAAGTCGGAATCACCATTCTCGACGCTGGTTTTTATCTGCGGGCGTGGAAGTGCCGCCTCGTGACGCCTGCGGGGTGGCAATGCGCGGACAGTTCCCTGACCCGAGCGAGCCGTCAGCTGAGATGTGCCGCCAATTCTGCTTCAGCGTCGCAGGTAGTATCCCTTCAGCAATCCGTCCCAGCCGTCGAACCAGTATTCAGCTTTGATTCGGGCGGTGTACGGATCTACGCCCGCCCAGGCTTCGGCGGGCGTGGCGCCGTCGAGGTTCTGGTGCGGGCGGACGTGGTTGTAGAAGAAGCGGAAATCCCCGAGGGCCCGATTGAGCGCATCGAGGGAGTCGACGGCAAGCCGATCCAGCTTCCGGTTCAGGGTTCCGAAGAAGCGCTCCACCCGGCCGCTCTGCCAGGGGCAGTGCGCCTCGATGCGCTGGTGGCGGATTCCGAGGAGGAAGAGCGTGAGGCGAAACACGCGCGAGGTGAAGACCGGCTCGTTGTCGGTTCGCAGGGCGCGCGGCTTGCCGTAGCGCCGCACCGTTTCGACGAGCCGGGCGATCAGCGCCCAGCTCGATTTGCTCTGCAGCGCTTCGAGCCGCAGGACGGCGCGGCTCGCGTGCTCCAGGATGCCGAGGACCGCGTGCGTTCTGGCGTCGAGGGTGGTTTTGCCGGTGAGGTCCGCGGCCCAGACGAGGTTGCGGCGAAGGCGCCGCGGGCGCGCGTTCCTGATCTCGCGCCGCACCGCGGCGATCTCGTAGCGATGCGCGCGGATCGCTTCGGCGACGAAGGTCTTTCCGACTGTCATGTGTCGTGCCGCGGCAAAGCGCCGGTTGAAGACGTCGGCGATGGCGCGGCAAGTGCCGTCCTCGCGCATCAGCGCCTTGAGGCGGATCACTTCGCGCCGCACCCAGGCTGGCTTGGCCGGCCGGCGCGCGCGCAAAGGGAAGTGCCCGGCGAGGCGCCGGCAGCGACTGCGCGCTGGAAAGGAATACCAGACGATCCACCGAAGAAGGAGCAGAGCGCAGGCGGGGAGGAGCATCCGGGAGTATCGCAGCTCCCGGGTCCCGCTTCGCGCGGCTGCAGACGCCCATGATGCCGCTGCCGGGGGCGCTTCCCAAGGGCCTGTTCGGCAGGGTACAACGGTCTACCCGATCGGGTGCCGCGAGCGGCTACAATCGCGCCCATGCACGCCTACACCGCCGTCATCGAGCACTGCCAGGACACCAAGCTCTACGCGGGCTATGTTCCTGGATTCCCCGGCGCGCACAGCCAGGGCGCGACGCTCGACGAGCTGCACGCCAACCTGCGCGAGGTGATCGCGATGCTGCTCGAGGACGGCGAAGGGAAGCCCTTGGCCATACGTCCGGAGCGCCTATCATGATGTTGACCGCCGTTCTGCTGCCCGCCCCCGAAGGGGGATTCACCGCCTTGAATCCCGAGACGGGCACGACCTCCCAAGGCGAGTCGATCGAAGAGGCGATCGCCAATCTGCGCGAGGCCACGGAGCTCTATCTGGAAGAGTTCCCGCTCGGGCCCGTCGGTCAACCGCTGGTCACGACGTTCCAAGTCGCAGAGCATGCCTAAGCTGCACCGGGCAACACGCCGAGGCTGATCGCTCACTCTACGGGGTAGCGACAACAGCGAGCCGTGCGGTGATGCTCGATCTATATGCAGTCCTAAATTGCAGATCGAACTAGGGAAGCGAGAGCTTGAGGGTCTTGCGCAGCATCGGCACCAGGCCTTCGCGGAAGGCGACGAACAGCACGATTAGCAGGATGCCGTACACGAGCACGTTGAGCTGGCCGAAGGGCCGCACCAGCTCCTCGATGAGCGCGAAGGCCGCCGCGCCGATGATCGGACCGAGGCGGGTGCGCATGCCGCCGAGGAGCAGGGCGATCAGCACCGGGATGTCGACGCTGACGAAAGAAAACACGCTCGGGCTGACGATGCCGTTGTAGAACGCGTACAGCGACCCGACCAGCCCCAGGATGGCCGAGCCGACGGCGGCGGCGAGCACCTTGTACCAGGTGACGTCGATGCCGGAGAGCTCGGCCGTCAGCTCGTCGTCGGAAAGCGCGCGCACCGCCATGCCCATGCGCGAGGCCATGAGGATGTAATAGACGGCAAGCGCAATGAGCAGCACCGCGAGGAACAGGTAGTAGCTCGGCAGCGCCTGCTCGAGCAGCGGAAAGCCCAGCCCGCGGGTGACGAGGCCGGTCTCGCCGTTGGTGAACTGGCGCAGCCCGAGCACCAGGTTGTGGAAGATGAGCGAGAAGGCGAGCGTGACGATGCCGACGAAGATGACGCCCAGGCCGCGCAGCACCGACACGTAGCTGAACAGCGCGCCCAGCCCGGCGGCGCTCGCCACGCCGATCGGCACCGTCACCCACGGCGAGAGATCCAGTTGCTTGGTCAGCACCACGGTCACGTAGCCGGCCGTGCCGGCGAGCGCGTTCAGGCACAGGAAGAGCTGCTTGGTGTGCCCGAAGATCAGGTTGAACGCCACCGTCCAGGCCATGTACACCAGGACCAGCGTCGCGAGCCGCAGGTAATACGGGCTGCCGCCGGCCGCGAGCGGCACGAGCGCGAGAACCAGGGCGACGATTACGAAGTCTTTGTAGTTCTTCATGTAAAGCGCGCGAGCAGGCCGGCCGGGCGCACCAGGATGGTGGCCATGGCGAAGGAAAGCAGGATGATGTAGGCGACGTACGCGCCGACGTAGTGGCTGGCGAAGGCGTTGACGATGCCGAGGAGGATGCCCGCCAGCAGCGTACCGTTGATGCTGCGCACGCCCCCGACCACCGCCACCAGCAGGCCGAGGATCGTGAACTCCGGCCCCATCTCGGTGCCGAGCGAGGAGAAGAGGCCCTGCGTCACCCCCGCCACGCCCGCCATCATGGTGGCGAGGCACACGATGAGGGTGCGGGTGCGCGACGGGTCGATGCCGCAGAGCTCGGCGCCGACCTCGTTCTCGATAATCGAGCGGATCGTCTTGCCGAGCAGCGTGAGGCGCAGGAACGCGAACAGGCCGGCGAATATGACGATCGCGATGAGCGAGGCGGCGAGGCTCGCGGTGCGCATCGCGATGCCGCCGACTTCGATCATCGCGACCGGCAGCCGGAAGGTGAGCGAGAACTCCGGGAACTGGTAGTTGAGGTAGCCGTCGATGAGGAACGACAGCCCGAGCGTCAGGATGAGCCCGAGCAGCAGGCGCTCCTCGCCGCGGTAGCGGTAAGCCGGCAGCAGCAGGGTGCGGTCCACGACGATGCCGAGAACCCCGGCGCAGGCGATTCCGCCCAGGGCGGCAACGAAAGGGTTCAGGCCGAACTGCAGCAAGAGCGCGGCCGCGACGCCGCCGACCACGGCGAACTGTCCGTGCGCCAGGTTGAGCACGCCCCCCAGGCCGTAGATGAGCGTGATGCCGACCGCGAGCAGCGAGAGCTGCAGTCCCTGGACGATGCCGTCGAAGAAGATCGCGGTCATGGGATCAGGCCACGCCCAGGTAGGCCTTCTTGATCGACGGGTCGCCGAGCAGGTCGGCTGAGCGCCCGGAGAGCCGGATCGAGCCCTGCTCGAGCACGTAGGCGCGGTCGGTAAGCGAGAGCGCAAGCCGCACTTGCTGCTCGGTCAATATGATCGTCAGCCCGGCGGACTTGAGCTGTGAAAGCTGCCGGTAGAGCTCCGCGACGGCTTTCGGCGCGAGGCCGGTGGAGGGCTCGTCGAGGAGCAGCACTTTGGGCCCGGCCATCAGGGCGCGGCCGATCGCCAGCATCTGCTGCTCGCCGCCCGAAAGGGTGCCCGCGAGCTGGCGCTTTCGCTCTTCCAGGCGCGGGAATAGCCCGAAGACGTAGCGCATATGCTCGGCCGCCGCGCGCACGTCGCGATAGGCGCCGAGCTCCAGGTTCTCGAGCACCGTCATCGTAGGGAAGAGCTCCCTTTCCGCCGGCACGTACACCAGGCCGAGCCTCGCCGCCTGGAAGGCGCGCAGCCCGTTCAGGTGGCGGTCCTCGAAATGCACCCGGCCCCGCGTCGGCCGCAGCATTCCGACGATCGATTTCAGCAGCGTGGTCTTGCCCGCGCCGTTCGGGCCGATCACCGCGATCGCTTCTCCGGACTGCGCCTCGATGTTGATGTCACGCAGCACCGAAGTCATGCCGTAGCCGGCGTGCAGGCCTTCGACGCGGACGAGCATCAGGCACGCGTCCCGAGGTAAGCCTCGATTACCGCGTCGTTGCGCGCGATCTCCGCGGGGCTGCCGGTGGCGATCACCTGGCCGAAATTGAGCACGATGATGCGCTCGACCACTTCCATGATCGCCCGCACCACGTGCTCGACCCAGATGATCGTCACGCCGGTCTGTTCGCGCACCCGCCGGATGAGGCGCATCGATTCCTCGATCTCGGTCGGGTTGAGGCCGCTCATCGCCTCGTCGATGAGAACGACGCGCGGCTCCATCGCCAGCGCGCGCGCCAGCTCCACCATCTTGCGCTCCTGCAGGTTCAAGCTCGCCATCGGCGAGTCGCGGCGCGCACCCAGGCCGACGAGCTCCAGTGATTTCATCGCCCCGTCGGTCCGGCCGTGCGGGTGCCCGAAAAGGGCGCCGACCTGGACATTCTCGAGCACCGTCATGCTCGGGAAGGAACGCGGCGTCTGCAGCGTCCTCGCGATACCCATGCGCGCGACCGCGTGCGTCTTGAGGCCGGTGATATCGCGCCCGCCGAACAGCACGCTTCCGCTGCTGGGGCGCAGGACGCCGCTGAGGAGGTTCAGCAGCGTCGTTTTTCCCGCGCCGTTGGGGCCGATCAGCCCCAGGATTTCTCCGGGAGCGGCCCTGAAGGACACGTCCTTCAGGGCCGCGGTTCCTCCGAAATGCCTGCTTAGTCCCTTCGCCTCGAGGATCGCCTCATTCCCCGGGGACATACGGCTGGGTGGTCTTGGAGCGGTATACCACCTTCGGACGCCAGGTGGCGCCGGGGTTCATCTTCCCGGGCGCGCCCTTCTCGTACGTGTACAGGATCGGCGCGGCTTCCTTCATCTCGCCCCACTCGGTGTACGAAAGCGGCCAGGCGTGGCCGTCGATCTGGAACCTGCCGGTGCGGATCGCGGTCGCCACCACCTTCGGGTCGGTGGACTTGGTCTTCGCGATCGACTCCGCGACCATCTTGACGATGGCATAGCCCGAGAGCGCGTTGTTGTCGAGCAGGCGCTTGGTGGCGGCGTGGTACTTCGCGGCCAGGTTCTGATAGGCCGCGGTCTCGAAGTCGACGCACGAATAGTCGACGAAGCGGCCGAACATCAGCTCGCCGACGCGGTCGACCATGAACTCGGTCGGATACCAGGAGCCGATGATCTGGCCCTTCATGCCGAGCTCGATCGCCTGGCGGGTGATGGTGACGTTGCCCGGCGGGTGGCCGGCGGCAACGAGCAGCTCCGGATCCATCGCCTGCAGCTTGCGCAGATACGGCGTGAAGTCGCGCTCGGGAACCGGCGCCACCTCGATCTGCATGCGCACGCCCGCCATCGGCGTGACGACCTTCTCGATCGACTGCCGCACGGCGTGGCCCCAGGCGTAGTCGGCGACGATCACGCCGACGCGCTTGTAGCCCTTCTCCTTGATCAGGCCGGCGATGTAGTCCATGTTCATCGGCGCGGCCGGCAGGCAGGTCCTGAAGGTGTAGCGGCTCTCCTTCGTCAGGATCTGGTGCGCGCCCGACATGGTGAGAAACACCGGCACTTTCAGCGCCTCGGCCTCGCGCGACACCGCGAGCCCGACGTCGCTCGAGATCACGCCGCCGGCGGCGACGATGCCCTCGCGCTCGACGAGGTACTTGAACGCGGTGACGCCCTCGTTCGCGTTGTTGCGGTCGTCGCGCTCGATGAGCTCGATCGGCCGGCCGCCGACGCCGCCCGCGGCGTTGATCTCGGCGATGGCGAGCTTCATGCCGTCGCGCACCTGGATGCCCCAGGGCGTGAACGGCCCGCTGAGCGAGCTGAGAAAGGCGATCTTGATGGGTTGCTGCGCATGGGCGAGCCCCATGCCTAGCGGGCCGAACACCGCCGCCAACAGCACGGCGCCGAGCCCAACGGTCCAGCGCTTCGACATCATGGCTTTGCCCCTCCTTTAGTCGGACGTCGAATCATGTTACTGCTTTTCGGCGATTAATTTGATCTACCTCAAAGTTGAGGCCGCCGCCGCAGGTAGTGCTGGCGGCCGATCATCGACAGCACCACCTCGTCCTTCTGGTTGATGAGCTCCCAGCGGAAGACGACGTTGCCCCGCTCGGGCTTGCTGCGCGAGGGGCTCGCCTCGAGCACCGTGGAGCGAAAGCGCAGCGCGTCGCCCGGACGCACCGGCTTGAGGAAGCGGATCTCGTCGATGCCCGGCGAGCCGACGCAGGAAGACTCGTTCAGATAGGCGTCGCACATGAGGCGCATCAGCACGCCGCAGGACTGCCAGCCCGAAGCGATCAGGCCGCCGAAGGGCGTGTCCTTCGCCGCCTGCGGATCGGTGTGATAGCGCTGCGGGTCCCATTCGCGCGCGAAGCGCACGATGTCTTCTTCCGAGAGCCTGCGCGCGCCGTGCTCGAACACGCGCCCGGCGGTGAAATCTTCCCAGCAATAGTGGAATGCCATGTCCTATTGTTGCGCCGATTGGTTGATCTACCTCAAACGTTTCGCTCGCCCCTGCTGGCAGGGTGCGCGTTACCCCGTCCGCGAGAGTCCGCATGGCCATCGATTTTCACTGCAATCTATTCACCCCCGAGTCGATACGCAAGAACTGGCATGGGGCGCCCGAGATGCTGCGCCTCATCAAGTGGTGGAAGATGGAGGACCGCGTCCAGGGCAGGACCGTGGCCGAGTTCCTGGAGCTCATGGACCGCGCCGGCTGCGACAAGGTGCTGGTGCCCGCCATCCGCATGTTCTCCTACAAGGAGAAGACCCTGGTCTGGGACATCACCGAGGAGGAGGTGCTCGAGACGGTGCGGCAGTCGAAGGGCCGCGTCGTGGGCCTGGCGGGCTTCAATCCCTTCAAGGGCATGCAGAGCGTGCGCCAGGTGGAAAAGGCGGTGCGCGAGTACGGCTTCAAGGGCTGCTACGTCCATCCCTACGGCTGGGGATTGCCGCTCAACGACCGCAAGTTCTACCCGCTGTACGCCAAGTGCGCGGAGCTCGGCGTGCCGGTGTCGATGCAGGTCGGCCATTCCGCCGAGCACATGCCGAACGAATACGGCCGCCCGATCTACCTCGACGACATCGCGCTCGACTTTCCGGAGCTGAGGATCATCGGCGCGCACACCGGCTGGCCGTGGACCGAGGAGATGATGTCGCTCGCCTGGAAGCACGAGAACGTCTACCTCGGCATCGACGCGCATCATCCCAAGTACCTCGAGCCCTCGCTGCTGCACTTCATGAAGACGCGCGGGCAGAACAAGGTGCTCTGGGGTACCAACTACCCGGCGGTGATGCACGAAGAGGCGATCCGCGTGATCCGCACCGATCTCGGCCTCACCGAGAAGGTGGCCGAAAAGATCCTTCACGGCAACGCGGCGCGCGTCTATGGCCTCTGACATCGTCGTCGTCGGGGCGGCGCGCACGCCCATCGGCGCCTTCGGCGGCAGCCTGCGCGACATGGCGGCCTACGACCTCGGCGCGATCGCGATCCGCGCCGCGCTCGAGCGCGCCGGGATCCCCGCGCAGCTCATCGATCAGGTCATCTACGGGAACTGCCGCCAGGCCGGCAATGGCCCGAACCCCGCGCGCACCGCGGCCGTGCGCGGCGGCATTCCGGCGGCGGCGCCGGTCTTCACCGTGAACATGGCCTGCCCCTCCGCGATGAAGAGCGTGATGCTCGCGGCGCGCGAGCTCGCGGCCGGAGAGGCGAAGTTCGTCCTCGCCGGCGGCATGGAATCGATGAGCACCATGCCCTACCTCCTGAAGGGCGCGCGCTGGGAAGGCTTCAAGTCGGGGGACAAGACGCTCACCGACAGCTGGTCCGACACGATCGACCCGCTGTGCGGCTTCGGCATGGGCATGACGGCGGAGAACCTGGTGCAGAAGTACAGCCTCACGCGCGAGGAGCAGGACGCTTTCGCCGTCGAGTCGCAGCGCAAGGCCGCGGCGGCGCGCGCGGCCGGCCACTTCGATTCCGAGATCGTGCCCGTGCCTCTCGAGAAAACGCAGTTCTCGGCCGATGAAGCGATAAGACCAGAAAGTAATACTGAAAAACTGGCCAAGCTGCGCCCGGTGTTCAAGAAGGACGGCACGGTCACCGCCGGCAACGCCTGCGCCATGGGCGACGCGGCCTGCGCGCTCGTCGTCACGACCCGGGCGCACGCGGCGGCGCAAGGCCTCAAGCCGCTGTTCTCGATCGTCGCCTTCGCCGAGGCGGCGGTGGAGCCCGCGACCATGGGCGAAGGCCCGGGCGCCAGCATCCCCCGGGCGCTCGCGCGCGCCGATTTGAAGCTCGCCGACATGGACGCGATCGAGGTGAACGAGGCCTTCGCGGCGCAGATGCTCGCCAACGAGCGGGTGCTGAAATGGGATCGCGCGAAGGTCAACCGCTTCGGCGGCGCGATCGCGCTCGGCCACCCGACCGGCTTTTCCGGCGGGCGCCTGCTGATGGCGCTGGACAACGTGCTGCGCCGCACCGGCGGCGAGCTCGGCGTCGCCGGCATCTGCGGCGGCGGCGGCGTGACCACCGCGGTGGTCATCCGGCGCGAGTCATGAATGAAATCAGTCTAGAAAAAAGAGGCGACCGGGTCGCGGTGCTCACGCTCAATCGCCCGCAGGCGATGAACGCCATCGACCGCGCGATGACGCGCGCGCTGCGCGCGGCGATCGCCGAGGTGGAAGCTGACGAGGCGATCGACGTTCTCGTCCTGACCGGGGCCGGCGAGCGCGCGTTTTGCGCGGGCGTGGATCTCAAAGAGCGTACGGTGATGAGCGATGAAGAGGCGGAGGCCTACCGGGCCGACGAGCTTTTTCCCATGTATCGCGAGCTCGACGGCCGCGCGAAGCCCGCCGTCGCCGCGGTGTTCGGCCACACGCTCGCCGGCGGCTTCGAGCTCGCGCTCGCCTGCGACCTCATCGTCGCGGCGGAAGGCACGAGCTTCGGGCTTCCCGAAGTGAAGTGGGGCCTGATTCCGGCGGCGGGAGGCTGCCGCAAGCTCCCCGCGCTCATCGGCGCGGCGCGCGCCAAGGAGCTGGTGCTCACCGCGAAGACGATCTCCGCCGAGGAGGCGCTGCGGCTCGGCATCATCAACGGTATCGCTCCAAAAGGAAGCGAGCTCGAAGCCGCGCTCGCGCTCGCACGGCAAATCATTCAAAACAAGCAGCACGCCGTGCGCGGCGCAAAGCGCTGCATCGACGAGGCGGTCGATGCGCGGGCCGCCTGCGCCTTCGACGTCGAAGTCGCGGATCGCTGCTACACCGGGAGGGATCTCAAGTCATGGAACAGATAACGGTCATAGGCGCCGGCGCGATGGGCCGCCAGATCGCGCTGCAATGCGCGTTGAGCCGTTTGCCGGTCGTGCTGAACGACAGCCGCAGCGAAGCCCTCGAATCCGCCGAGAAGTTCTCTCGCGACTACCTCGAGGGGCGCATCGCCAAGGGCAAGCTCGGCCAGGCGGAGAAGGATGCAGCGCTTTCCCGCCTAAAGTTTTCTTCGGACCTGGCTGGGGCAGCGCGCGATGCGGACATCGTCATCGAGGCCATCGTCGAGCAATTCGATCCGAAAGCGGAGCTCTTCCGGCGCCTGGATGCGCTGTGCGGGCCCGAGGCGATTCTCGCCACCAACAGCTCGAACATCCGCGGCTCGCGGCTCGCGGAGGTCACGCAGCGGCCGCAGCGCGTCCTGAACCTTCACTTCTTCAATCCGGCGCTCGTCATGGAGCTCGTCGAGGTGGTCGCGCACCCGCTAGTGTCCGAGGAAGCGCTGCGCAGTTCCCTGGAATTCTGCCGGCGCATCCGCAAGACGCCGGTCGTGCTGCGCAAGGAAATCCCGGGGTTCATCGTCAACCGAATTTTCCGCGCGCTCACGCGCGAAGCGGTGAGCCTCTACGAGGAAGGCTACGCCTCGGCCGAGGACATCGATCTCGCGGTGGTGAAGGGGCTCGGCCACCCGATGGGGCCGCTGCGGCTGCTCGACATGGCGGGGATCGACGTTTCCTACCTCGCGCGCATGGACGAATTCGAGGAGACCGGCGTCGAATCGGCCAGGCCCAACCGCATGCTCAAGGAAAAGTACGAGCGCGGCGAATGGGGCCGGAAGTCAGGTAAGGGTTTCTACACCTACAGCTAGAGGAGAACATCATGGAACGCGGCAGAGTGATCGGCATCAAGAGCCTGGGCGACTGGCTGAAGGTCGTGGAGTCCCTCGGCGAGCTGAAGCGCATCAAGGCGAAAGTCGACTGGGACCTGGAGATGTCCACCATCGCCTACCTCGCCGGCAAGAAGGTCGGCGGGCCGGCGCTGCTGTTCGAGAACATCAAGGACCACCCGGGCTGCAGGCTGCTCTTCAATCCCTTCGGCAGCAGCCTGAACCGGGTGGCGATCTCGATCCGCGAGCAGCCGGGCAGCGCGCCCCTGGATCTCGTGCGCACCCTCGGGCAGAAAATGAAGCGGCGCATCGCGCCGGCGAGCGTCGCGGCGAAGGACGCGCCGGTGAACCAGAACCTGCAGACCGGTGACGCGGTCGACGTCACCAGGTTTCCCGCGCCGAAGATGTGGCCGCTCGATGGCGGCCGCTACCTCGGCACCGGCGACTCGGTGATCACGATGAACCCGGAAGACGGCCGCATCAACCTCGGCACCTACCGGCAGATGGTGCAGGGACCGAAGCAGGTGGGCTTCTACGCCTCGCCCGGCAAGGACGCGACGCTCGACCGGCAGCGCTGGTGGGCGCAGGGCAAGCCCGCGCCGGTCGCCGCGGCGTACGGCCTCGACCCGCTGCTGTTCCTCGCCTCGTCGACGTCTTTTCCGAAAGACGTGTCCGAGTACGAATTCGCCGGCGGCATCAACGGCGCGCCGATCGAGGTGTTCAAAAGCGATATCACCGGCCTCACGCTCCCGGCGAACGCCGAGATCATCATCGAGGGCTTCGCCTATCCGGACAAGACGGCCCCCGAGGGCCCGTTCGGCGAGTTCACCGGCTATTACGGCCGGCCGGGCGGCCCGACGCCGTGCATCGAGATCAAGGCGATCCGGCACCGCGACGATCCGATCGTCACCAGCGCGCTGATGGCCGACGGCTGGTCGAACGAATGCGGGCTGATGTGGGGCATGGCAAAAGCGGCGCGGGTCTGGGCCGATCTCGACGGCATGGGGGTGCCCGGCATCCGCGGCGTATGGTCGCCGCCCGAGGCGGCCGGCTGGGGCATGACGGTAGTCTCGATCGAGCAGCACTATGCCGGCCACGCCGCGCAGGTCGGCGCGCTCGCGGCGCAGTGCATGGGCGGGGCCTACTTCACCAAGTACATCGTGGTGGTGGACGAGGACGTCGATCCGACGAGCCTCGCTGAAGTGGTGTGGGCGATGACCACGCGCTCGCGCCCGGCGCAGTCGATCGACATCCTGCGCGAGACCTGGAGCACCTACCTCGATCCGAGCCAGAACCCCCCCGAGATCCGGCCGTGGGGCTCCAAGTGCATCATCAACGCCTGCAAGGAATTCAAGTACATCAAGACCTTCTCGCGCCGCAATCTCCTCAAGCAGGAGGTCTACGACTCGGTCTGCGCGCGCTGGAAGGAGCTCGGCTTCGACGACGAAGCGCCGAAGGTGACGAAATTCGAATCTTATGAATAAAAAAGCAAGACCCATCCAGGATTTGCGCGAGTGGCTGTCGCGCGTCGAAGGGCTCGGGGAGCTGGTGCGCGTCAAGCAGGCGGTGGACCGCGACGAGGAGATGAGCGGCGTTTCCTACCTCCTCGCCAAGCAGCAGCCGTCGCCCGCGGTGCTCTTCGAGCGCGCCAAGGGCTTCGAGAAGAGCGCCATCGGCGCGCAGCTGCTCTGGAACATCCTCGGGCCGAGCCGCAAGCGCATCGCGCTCACGCTCGAGGAGCCGCCGGAGACGCCGACGCTCGAGCTCATCCGGCGCGTGAAGGACAAGCTCAAGCGGCGCCTGCCGCCGCGCGAAGTCGAGCGCGGCAAGGCGCCGGTCTACGAGAACACGATCCGCGGCAAGAAGATCGACCTCGACCAGCTGCCCATCCCCCGGCACTGGCCGCTCGACGGCGGGCGCTATGCCGGCACCGGCGACGCGGTGATCACGCGCGACCCGGACAGCGGCTACCTCAACGTCGGCACCTACCGCATGATGCAGCAGGGGAAATCGCAGACCGGCCTTTACCTCTCGCCCGGCAAGGACGCGCGGCTGCACATCACGCGCGCCTGGCAGCGCGGCAAGCCGATCGAGGTGGCGGCCGCCTGGGGGATAGACCCGCTCTTCATGCTGGTGGGCTCGCAGACCTTTCCGAAGAACGTCTCGGAGTACGAGTTCGCCGGCGGGATCAAGGGCGAGCCGATCCCGGTGGTGCGCGGCACGACGACCGATCTCCTGCTGCCCGCGAATGCCGAGCTGGTGGTCGAGGGCATCATCCGTCCGAACTCGGTGAAAGCCGAAGGTCCCTTCGGCGAGTTCCCCGGCTACTACGGGCGGCCCGAGGCGGGCTGTCCGCTCGTCGACATCACGGCGGTGCATTACCGCTCGAAGCCGATCCTCACCAACGCGCTGATGGCCGATTACCCGTCGTGCGAGCAGAGCGGCTTCTTCGGCATCATCCGCTCGGCGAAAATCTGGGACGACCTCGACAAGCTCGGCATCCCGGGGATCTGCGGCGTGTACTCGCATCCGGCGGCGGCCGGCGGCTTCGGCATGACGGTGATCAGCATGGAGCAGCGCCATGCCGGCCATGCGGCGCAGGTGCTCGCGCTCGCCGCGCAGGTGCCGGGCGGCGCCTACTACACGAAGTGGATCATCGCGGTCGACGAGGACGTCGATCCGACCGACATGGACCAGGTGATCTGGGCGATGGCGAGCCGCTGCAACCCGATCGACGACATCGACATCCTGCGCAACACCTGGAGCACCTGGCTCGACCCGACGCAGAACCCGCCGGAAAAGCGGCCCTACGGCTCCAAGTGCCTCATCAACGCGTGCAAGGAGCACCGCAACCTGCCGGTGTTCTCCAAGCGCACCACGCTGCGCAAGCCGGTGTATGACCGGATCGCGCAGCGCTGGCACGATCTGGGTTTACCGGGAGAAATTCCCGAGGTCCGTGCCTTCGAAATCGCCTCTAAAGCCGTGTATCACGAGCTCGGCGGTTTCGAGCCGGGGGCGAAGCGCAAGAAGAAGGCATGAACTTCACCCTCAGCGAAGAGCAAAAGCTCCTGCAGGAGACCGCGCGGCGCTTCGCGCGCCAGGAGCTTCCCGAGCTCGCACGCGAGCTCGATGCCAAGGACCATCCCGTCGACGAGCGCTGGATGGCGCGCTATGCCGAGATGGGCTTCTTCGGCATCAATGTCCCGGAGCAGTACGGCGGGCAGGGCATGGGGCATCTGGAGGCGGTACTGGTGCTGGAGGAGCTGGCGAAAATCTCCTCGGCGGTCGCGATGCCGGTGTTCGAGGGCAACTTCGGGCCGATGGCGGTGCTGGTGCATTTCGCGCCCGAGGCGCTGAAGCGCCGGCTGCTGCCGCAGGTGTGCGCGGGCAAGCTGCTCATCGCGGTCAGCATGTCGGAGCCCGATGCCGGAACCGCGCTGACCGATCTCAAGACGCGCGCTCGGCTCAACGACAATAAAGTCGTGATCAATGGAACGAAACGCTGGTGCTCCGGCGCCGGGCACGCGCAGGGCTACCTGGTGTACTGCCGCCTCTCCGACGCGCCGGGCGCAGCGGGAATCGGCGCGGTGTACGTCGAGAAAGGCACGCCGGGGTTCAACTTCGGCAAGCGCGAGGAGCTGATGGGCTTCCGCGGCATCGAGACCGCCGACATGTTCTTCGACAACGTGGAGCTGCCGGCGGACCACGTCGTGCTCCCGGCCGGAAGCTTCGGCAAGCTCATGGCGGCGTTCAATCTCGAGCGCTGCGGCAACACGACGATGTCGCTCGGCGTCGCCTCGGGAGCGCTCGACTACGCGCTCGGCTACGTGCAGGAGCGCCGCCAGTTCGGCAAGCCGATCGTGGATTTCCAGGCGGTGCAGCTCAAGCTCGCCGAGATGGCGCTCAAGGTCGAAGCCTCGCGCCTGTTGCTTTACCGGGCGGTGGCGAACGCCGGGCAGGGCCTGCCCACGGTGCTCGAGAGCTCGATGGCCAAGTGCTTCGCGAACGAGATCGTGCGCGAGGTGGCGGGAGCCGCGATGCAGCTCATGGGCGGCTACGGCTACAGCAAGCAGTTCGACATGGAGCGGCGCCTGCGCGACGCCTGGGGCTGGGGCATCGCCGGCGGCACGATCGACGTGCAGAAAGTCAACATCGCGGCGGCGCTCGTCGGCCGCAGGTTCGACCAGCGCCGCTGACTGGACCAGGTTCCGGGATCATCTCGGTCAATGGCGCGGCCGCGCGCAAGGCGGCGGTCGGCGACCTGCTGATCATCGCCTCGTATGCCGTCCTGGAGCAGGCCGAGCTGGCGGACTATCGGCAGGAGCTGGTCTACGTCGACGCGCAAAACCGCATCAAGGGCCGCCGGCAGCGCATTCCGGTGCAGCTCGCCTGATCAGGCCTCGGGAGGCGGAAGGGCTGGTTGTCCTGCAGGTGCTTCGGCCGGATCAAGCGCGTGGAGCATCATCGGCGGCAGAATTTCGCGGACGGTGCGGTCGCCGCGCTTTCATCGCTTAGTGCACCAAAACGAGCTTGTCGCCTTCCGAGCTCGGCTCCACGTCGATTGTGATGCCGTCGAGAAGCTGCGCGACGCGGCCGTCCAGCACGAGGACGTTCCTGCCTTCGTGCGCGAGCGTGGCGTCGCCCGGACGGGGCTGGTCGAGCCTGGAGGTCAGCGTGTCGCCATCGATTTCCAGGCGGATCGCCGTCTCGGCCGGCGCCTGGGCGCGCTCCAGCACCGCGTACAAAAACCCGCGTGCAGCCAGGGTCATCTCGGGCATGGCTTCCTCCTTCGTTTCGCCGAAAAGCGGGAGACAGCCCGCCCGGGGCTTTGTTCCCCGGGTTCTCTTGTGCGGAACTGTTATTTCGGCGGCTGCCCCGGCGGCAAATCAATCCAGGGGGCGCCTGATCCAGCGCTTGTCTTCGCTGATCAGGCGCTGGCGGCTTCGGCGAGGCGCTTCTCCAGCGAGCGCACTTCGCTCTTCACGATCGCGGCGATCTCCTTTTGCCGCTCGGCCGACATGCGGCTCGAGATCGCGCCCACGCTGATCGCGGCGTAAGGCGGCCCATAGCGGTTCATGACCGGCAGGCCGACCGAGATCACGCCCGGCGTCTCCTGCCGGTCGTTGAGCGCGTAGCCCAGCTGCTTCGAGCGCCCGATCATGTGCGTGAGTATCGGGACGTTGAGCTTGCCGTAGTCCTTGAGCCGCGTGGCGTTGGCCGAGACGATGCGCTCGATCTCGTCGTCGGCGAGCGCGAGCAGCAGCGCCATGCCGCCTGCGCCGACGCCGAGCGGCCGGCGCGTTCCGACGTCGAGAGTGAGCGCCTTGATCGGAAAAGCGCCCTCCTTGCGATCGAGGCATACCGTGTCGAAGCCGCTGCGCGCGATGAGAAACGCGGTGTCGCCCGTCCTCTCGGCCACGCGGCGCAGCGACGGCTCGACGATCTGGCGCAGGTTGAATTGCGGCGCGGCTGCAAGCCCGAGCTCGAACACCAGGTGCCCGAGCAGGTAGCGGTGCGTGTCCGCGTCCTGGGCGACGATGTTCTCGGCGACCAGGCAGCGAAGGATGCGGTGCGCGGTGGGCGGCGTGAGCTTCGCGTGCTTCGCGAGGTCGAGCAGCCGCGAGCCGGCGCGGCCGCGCGAGGCGATCGCGCGCAGCAGCACGATCGCGCGGTGGATGCTCTGCGTTCCCGAAATCTCCATATCGTGGAATTATATTTGGGGCGTCCGCTTGTGTCCCCCCTGGGCCGCGCAGTACCGTGTCAATTACTAACGAAAACTTCCACATAGCGGAATGGCGGACGCGACTAGAACCAGAAGCAGGGAGCGGGAGGCGAACCCGGGGCTGAAGTACGACATTGCCTACGCGAAGCGCGGCGAGTTCGTCGAGCACGCCAAGACCGGCGCGGTGGTGATCAAGGACTCCGAGCGCGAATGGGAGCTCTCGCGCCAGGGCTACCTCAAGTGGTACATCCTCGAGCACGAATATCCCGAGACCGTGCTCAACGACTGGTGGGTGTTCATCCACGACATCAAGCGCCAGTCGGGGATGCACCGCCACCAGGGCGGACTGGTGCTCTTCGTGATCGAGGGCAAGGGCGCCACCGAGTGCAACGGCGAGATGATCGAGTGGGAGGAGGGGGACTGCATCCTGCTGCCGTTTCATCCCGACGGCCTCGAGCACCGGCACTTCAACCGCGGCGACCAGCCGGCGAAGTGGCTCGCCTTCATCCATATCCCGACGTGGAACCACGCCGCGAGCGAGCTCGCGCAGCTGGAAGAATTCGAGGAATACAAAAGTGGCCGCTGAAAGCCATCTCGGCCCGGAGCGCATGCGGCACATGCTCGAGGAGATGCGCGGGCGCGACCTGTGGGAGGAGCTGCTCGAGCTGCGCGACGCGCAGCGCGAGGACCAGAAAAAGGCCGTGTGGCTCATCAAGGGCAAGGACCTGCCCTGGGAACGCAACAAGCAGGGCGTGATGCGCTGGTACCTCCATCCGCTGCTGCGCAGCACCTGCATCAACACCATGAAGCTCTTCGTGCAGGAGATCCCGCCCGGCGGGCGCAGCGGCCGGCTGCACCATCCCGGCAACCAGGTGATCTTCATCCTCGAAGGCCAGGGCTACACCGTGCTCGACGGGCAGAAGCACCACTGGGCGAAGAACGACGTGGTGCAGCTGCCGCTGCGCATCAAGGGCGTGACGGTGCAGCACTTCAACACGGACCCCGACAAGCCGGCGCGCTTCGTCGCCTGCGAGCCGAACTCGTTCCTGTCGTGCGGCGTCGACCGCGGCAGCGGCTTCGAGCAGATGGAAGTCTCGCCCGACTACAAGGGCTAGCGATGTACATCAAGCTCATCGCCGACCGGCTGAAATCCGAGCTCACCAACGTGGCGAGCAGGAGCCTGGTGCATATCGACCCCGAGGTGATGGAGCGGAAAGGCCTCGCCGTCGGCACGGTGGTGCGCATCGGCGGCAGCCAGAGCAAGTACGCGGTGCCGGCGCGCGTAGGCGAGCCCTACGAGCCCGACCGCGGCTCGCGCGTCATCCGCCTGGACCGCTTCGTGCGCACCGCGACCAAGGCGAAGATCAACGAGGAGGTGGAGATCAGCGTGCTCGGCGAGATGCCCGCGCTCGAGAGCGTCACGCTGATGCCGCCGATCGATGTCTCCACCGCGCACCACCTGATCGAGCACCTGCGCGAAAGCTTCATCGAGAACCGCACGCCGCTCGGGCGCGGCTCGGTGGTCTACGCCACGTTCCACGATTCCACCGCGGGAACCACCTACCGCGTCGTGAAGTGCACGCCCGAGGTGGGCGTGGTTTCGGCCGCGACGAAAATCCACGTCGAGATCCCGTCGGCGGGCGGCATCAAGGCCGACGAGCAGGTGGGCTACGAGGACATCGGCGGCATGCAGAGCGAGATCAAGCTGATCCGCGAGCTGGTGCAGCTGCCGCTGCAGTTTCCGCAGGTGTACCGGCAGCTGGGCATCGTGCCGCCGCGCGGCATCATCTTCTACGGGCCCCCGGGCAGCGGCAAGACCTACCTCGCGCGCGCCATCGCCAACGAGGTGCACGCCGGCTTCTACTACATCAACGGCCCGGACGTGGTGGGCACGCTGTACGGCGAGACGGAGTCGAACCTGCGCAAGATCTTCGCCGAGGCGGCGCACCACGCGCCCTCGATCGTGCTGATCGACGAGCTCGACGCGATCGCGCCGCACCGCGAGAAATCCGGCGCGCAGTCCGACGTGCGCATGGTGACGCAGCTGCTGTCGCTGCTCGACGGCCTTCTGAAAGTCGACGGGCTGGTGGTGATCGGCACCACCAACCGCGTCGACGCCATCGACGTCGCGATGCGCCGGCCAGGGCGCTTCGACCGTGAGATCTTCCTCGGGCCGCCGGACGCGGCCGGGCGCCTGGACATCCTCAAGATCCACACGCGCGAGATGCCGCTCTCCGACGCGGCGCTCGCGCACCTGCCGCAAGTTGCCGCGGTGACGCACGGCTTCGTCGGCGCGGACCTGATGGAGCTGTGCCGCGAGGCCGGGCTCAACTCGCTGCGGCGCAGCTCTTCCGCGCTGCTCGATCACCTCTCGGCGTTCCGGCTGCGCGAGGACATGCTGGAAGTCGACTCGCGCGACTTCGACGACGCGCTCACCAAAGTGCGGCCCTCTGCGATCCGCGAAGCCTTCGTCACCATACCGGACGTCACCTGGAACGATGTCGGCGGCCTCGCCGAGGTCAAGGAGCAGCTGAAGAACACCGTCGAGCGGCCGCTCAAGACCCCGGAAGTGTTCCGCGCGGCGGGCATCACCACGCCCAACGGCATCCTGCTGTACGGCCCGCCGGGAACCGGCAAGACGCTGATCGCCAAGGCGCTCGCCAAGGAATGCGGCGTGAACTTCCTCGCCATGGACGGCCCCGAGGTGTTCACCAAGTGGCTCGGCGAATCGGAAGAGGCGATCCGGCACATCTTCCGCGTGGCGCGCCAGCTGGCGCCGAGCATCGTGTTCTTCGACCAGCTCGACGCGCTCGCGCCGCTGCGCGGCGCCGACTCGGGCTCGCGCACCACCGAGCGCGTGGTGAACCAGCTGCTTGCCGAGCTCGACGGCATGGAGGTCGCGAAGGGCAACGTGATCGTCATCGCGGCCACCAACCGCATCGATCTCGTCGATCCCTCGGTGCTGCGCCTCGGGCGCCTCGGCGTGCACCTGTACGTTCCCTTGCCGGGAGGGGAAGAGCGCGCGAAAATATTCGCGGCACACACGCGCGGCGTGCGCATGGGCGCGGAGCGGGACCGCCTGCTGGCGCGCCTCGCGGCCGAGACCGAGGGGCTCTCGGGCGCGGACATTCAGGCGGTCTGCGTTCAGGCGAAGATGAACGCGCTCAAGCGCGCGGACTATGGCGCGCTGCCGCCCCTCACGGAAGCGGATTTTTCAGCGGCGATCCGCAGACTGGGCGCCGCCTCTGCAAGGAAGGCCGCGTGAACTCCCAAGGAGGGGACCTCATGAAAAAGCTCGCACTGCTGCTCAGCATTCCGCTCTGTGTTGCCGCAAGCGCCGCGCAAGCGGCGTTTCCCGAAAAAGACATCAACTGGATCGTGCCCTATTCGCCCGGAGGCGGCTTCGACGCCTGGAGCCGTCAGATCGGCCTGCACATGCAGAAGCACCTGCCGAAGGGCGTGAACGTCGTGGTGCGCAACATCACGGGCGCCGGCGGCCGCACCGGCAGCATCCAGCTCTACCGCGCCAAGCCCGACGGCTATACCGTCGGCCTGCTCGACGTCGCGGGGCTGGTGCCCTACCAGAAAGCGGTCGGCGCCGACAAGGCCGGCTACGACATCGAAAAATACGTCTGGATCGGACGCGTGGCGAACGAGCCCTGGGTGCTCCTCACCCCGTCGAAGTCGCCGTTGAAGACGCTTGCCGACCTCAAGGCGCGCAAGGATCTCTCCTGGGGCATCGAAGGGCCCGGCTCGACGAAGTGGCTGTTCGCGATCATCGAGGCGCGCGAGCTCGGGCTGCCGATGCGCTTCGTCTCGGGCTACGGCGGCACCGGCGAGATGATCCCGGCGTCGCTGCGCGGCGATTACGAGGTGTGGACCAATGCCGGCCCGGCGCATATCCCGTACGTCAAGAACGGCGAGCTGCGCGCCATCCTGCAGTTCGGCGCGACGCGCATGAGCGCGTTCCCCGACGTGCCGACGGCGAAGGACCTGGGACACGACGTCATCGCGGAGATCCTCCGGCTGCTCGCCGCGCCGCCCGGGACCCCGGCCGACGTGGCGAAGACGCTCGAGGCCGCGTTCCTCAAGGCGATGAACGAGCCCGACTTCAAGGCCTGGGTGGTGAAGTCGCAGCAAGAAGCGAATCCCGGCGGCCAGAAGGAAGCCGCCGCCGCAGCGGCCAATTTCAGCCGGCTCGTCGAGCGGCACATGAAGGACATCGCCGAAGTCCTGCGCAAGCAGTAGCGCGGTGCTGGAGCCGTTGATCGTCGCGGCTGCGGCGCTCGCGCAGCCGCAGAACATCGCGTTGATCGCGCTCGGCAGCAGCATGGGCCTGCTGTTCGGCCTGCTGCCGGGCCTCACCTCGCTCGCCGCGATGGCGATCCTGCTGCCCTTCACCATAGGGCTGCCGCCGATCAGCGCGATGTATCTGTTCATCGGCATCATGGGCAGCGCGCCCTTCGGCGGCGCGGTCACCTCGATTCTCTTCAACATCCCGGGCGAGCCGACCAGCGCCGCCGCCTGCTTCGACGGCTATCCGATGACGCGCCGCGGCCAGGCCGCCAAGGCGCTGGGGCTGGCGGCGGCCGCGGCGATGTTCGGCGCGGTGTTCGGCCTGATCGTGCTGATCGGGCTGATCCCGCTGGTGCGCGCGGTGGTGTTCGCGTTCGGCCCGCCGGAGTTCTTCATGCTGGTGATGTTCGGCCTCGCCACCGTGGCGATCGCCGCGCCGGGCAACACCGTGAAGGGCCTGGTGACGGCGGGGCTCGGCGTGCTGCTTTCCGTAATCGGGTATGACCCGATTACCGGGGTGCTGCGCTTCGGCTTCGGCAGCAGGAACTACCTGTGGGACGGCATCAACCTGCCGGCATTCTTCGTCGGCGTGTTCGCCGTGGGCGAGGTGATCGGCTACTACATCGCCGGCGGCACCATCGCGCAGGCCGGCACCAAGATGCAAGGCGTGCTGAAAGGCACGCTCGAAGGCGTCCGCGAGCTTTTCCGGCACGTGCGCGTGCTGATCCAGGGATCGATCGTCGGCTCGATCGTCGGCGTGCTGCCCGGCGTGGGCGGGACGGTGGCGAACTTCCTGTCGTACACGCTGGCGATGCAGACCTCGAAGCACCCGGAGAGCTTCGGCAAAGGCAATCCCGAGGGCGTGATCGCGGCGATGACCGCGACCAACGAGGACACGGGGGCGCTGCTGCCCACGGTGGCGTTCGGCATCCCGGGGAGCGCGGCGACCGCGCTCCTGCTCGGCGCGCTCACGCTGCACGGCTACAACCCGGGCCCGCTCTTCGTCACCGAGCACATGGAAATCGTGTGGGCGCTGATCCTGGGCCTGCTGGTGGCGAACATCATCGCCATCGTCGTCGGGCTGGCGGGCGCCAATCTGCTCGCGCGCCTCACCACGCTCGACGCCAAGTACCTCGTGCCGACGATCCTCGCGATCTCGCTGCTCGGCGCCTACGCCGACCGCGAGAACCTGTGGGACGTGCTGCTCGCGATCCTGGCGGGCCTGTTCGCCTACGGCCTGTCGCGCTTCGGCTTCCCGATCGTGACGCTGGTCATCGGCTTCGTCATGGGCCGTCTCGCCGAGCGCGCGTTCGCGCAGTCCCTGCAGATGTCGCTCGACCCGCTGATCTTCTTCAAGCGCCCGGTGTCGCTCACGCTGTTCGCGCTGATCGTGCTGCTGTTCCTGCTTCCTTTGGCGCGCAAGCTGCGCGCGCGGTGGAAAGCGGCATGAACGGCCGCCTCGCATTCAACCTCATGCTGCTCGCCGTCGCGGCGTACTTCGTCTGGTCGGCGATCGGCTACGAGCCCGCGGCGCGCCGCATCCCGATGCTGATCGGGATCGTGGTCCTCGTCCTGCAAGCCTGGGTGACGCTCAGGGAGCAGCTCAAGCCCCAGACCGTGCCCGCGGAAGGGCATTTCCCGCCGGGGGAGTGGCGCGGCGTCGTCGCCATGTCGGGCTGGATGGCGCTGTTTTTCGCCCTGTTCACCGTGCTCGGGACGCTCGTCGCCATCTTCGCTTTCATTTTCCTGTTCCTCGTCTCGGGGCGACGCCTGGCCTGGTGGGGGGCGGGCGCGCTCGCCGGCGCGCTCGCCGGCGGGATCTGGCTGGTGTTCGTCAAGCTGATGCGATTCGAGCTCTACCCAGGCCTGTTCTTCGGAGGTACGCTGCCTCCGCTTTGAACGCGAAAAAACTGTTCGACGTCGCCGGCCGCGTGGTGATCGTCACCGGCGGCGGCCGCGGCATCGGACGCGTGTACTGCAAGGCCTTCGCCGAAGCCGGCATGCGGGTGGTGGCAGCCGACATCCACGGCGAGGACGCCGAGCGCGCCGCCGCCGAGATCCGCGCAGCAGGCGGGCAGGCGCTCGGGATGCGCACCGACATCTCGCGCCCCGAGGACGCGCAGGCGATGGCCGAGGCCGCCGCGCGCGAGTTCGGCGGCATCGACGCCCTGGTGAACAACGCCTCGATGATGAGCGCGCTGCCGCGGCGCCCGTGGAACGAGATCCCGCTCGACGAATGGGACCGCGTCATGGCGGTGGACCTGCGCGGGTTGTTCCTGTGCTGCCGCGCCGTGCATCCCCACCTGCGCCGGCGCGGCAAGGGCAAGATCGTCAACGTGTCCTCGGGCCGGGTGCTCGAGGGCACGCCGAACCGCCTGCACTACACCACGGCGAAGGCGGGCGTGATCGGCTTCACGCGCGCGCTCGCGCGCGAGCTCGGGCCCGACAAGATCAACGTCAACGTCGTGCTGCCGGGCCTCACGCTGAGCGACACCCAGGTTGCATCCTCGAAGCCGGGCTACATCAACGACGATTACAACAACATGCGCGCGCTCAAGCGCGCGCAGTACCCCGAGGACCTCGTCGGCACCGTGCTCTACCTGCTCTCGGATGCCGCCGATTTCGTGACCGGCCAGAGCTTCAACGTCGACGGCGGCAAGGTGATGCACTGATGGAAGTGGTTTCGCTTTCCCCCGCTCTCGGGGCCGAGATCCGCGGCATCGACGCTTCTCGCCCCGTAGATGAACTTACCTTTGGAAAAATCTTAGGCGCGTGGCACGAGCACCTCGTCATCGTGCTGCGCGGACAGCGACTCGACGAGGAGGCGCAGGTGCGCTTCGCCAGCCGCTTCGGCGAGCTCTCGCCCATCCATACCGACCATCACTCCGCCAGCAACAAGGCGGTGATGTACATCGGCAACCGCAAGAAGGACGGCAAGCTGGTGGGTGCGCTGCCGCTCGGCGAGATGCAGTTCCACAGCGACCAGTGCTACCAGGAACGCCCGGCGATGGCGACGATGCTGTACTCGATCGAGATTCCCTCGGCGGGCGGCAACACGCTGTTCGCGAACGGCTACAAGGCCTACGAGGCGCTTCCTCCGGAAGTGAAGCAAAAACTCGAGGGGGAAAAGGCCGTCAACGTGTACGACTACGGCGGCGGGGTGCTCGACCGCAAGGCGATGGTTTCTCCGGAACAAGGCGTTGCCTGCGCGCACCCGGTGGTGCGCACGCACCCGGCCACCGGCCGCCAGAGCCTGTACGTCAACCGCCTGATGACGCACCACGTCGAGGGCCTGCCCGAGGACGAGAGCGCCCGGCTCCTCGATCTGCTCTTCGATACGCTCGAGCGGCCCGAATTCATCTACGAGCACCGCTGGCGCGTGGGCGACGTGCTGCTCTGGGACAACCGCTGCACGCTGCACGCGCGGCGCGACTTCGATCCCCACGAGCGCCGCTGGATGCGCCGCGTCACCATCCGCGGCGACAAGCCACAATAATTCGGGGTCAGAGCCCTAATTCCGTAAGCTTCGCGTCGCTGGAATTAGGGCTCTGACCCCGAATTATTGAGTCGCTTTTCTACCAATCTCGCAAAAAAACTCGCGCCGTAAGCGAGCGCCGCGTCGTTGAAGTCGTACGACGGGTTGTGGACCTCGCACGCGCCCGCGCCGTCGCCGTTGCCGATGTTGATGTAGCAGCCGGGCACCTCGGCGAGCATGAAGGAGAAATCCTCGGACGCCATGATGAGCGCCGGGTCGCGCCGCACGCTCTCGGACCCGACGATCTCCGCGCACACGCCGGCGGCGAACTCCGCCTCCGTCGCATCGTTGACGAGCGGCGCGAAGATCATGCGGAAGTCGGTCTTCGCGCGCGCGCCGAATCCCGCGGCGACGCCCTCGGCGATGCGCGCGAGGTTGCTCCCGATCATGTCCATCACTTCGGTCGAGAACGCCCTTACCGTGCCGGAGAGGCGCGCGCTCTGCGGGATCACGTTGTAGGCGTCGCCGGCGTGGATCTGGGTGACCGACACCACCGCGGTTTCCACCGGCCGCACGTTGCGCGACACGATGCTCTGCAGCGCGGTCGCGATGTGCGCCGCCGCGAGCACCGGGTCGACGCCCGACTCGGGGCGCGCGCCGTGCGAGCCGCGGCCCTCGACGTCGATGTCGAAGAACGCGCCGCCCGCCATCATCGGTCCCGAGCGCACCGCGAATCTCCCGAGCGGCAGGCCGGGGCGGTTGTGCATGCCGAACACCGCCTCGCAGGGGAAGCGCTTGAACAGGCCATCCGCGATCATGGCGCGCGCGCCGCCGATGCCTTCCTCGGCGGGCTGGAAGATGAAGTGCACCGTGCCGTCGAAGCGACGCGTCTCGGCGAGGTATTTCGCCGCGCCGAGCAGCATCGCGGTGTGCCCGTCGTGGCCGCAGGCGTGCATCCGGCCGTCGTGCCTGGATTTGTGCGGGAAGCTGTTCGCCTCCTGGATCGGCAGCGCGTCCATGTCGGCGCGCAGGCCGACGCTTTTCTTGCTCGAGCCGTTGTTCAGGACGCCGACGAGGCCGGTCCTGCCGATGCCGCGATGCACTTCGATGCCGAACGACTGCAGCGTCGAGGCGACGAGATCCGACGTACGCCGCTCCTCGAAGCCGAGCTCGGGATGCGCGTGCAGGTCGCGCCGCCACTCGCGCATCTCGCTTTCGATTTTCCTGATCGGCTCAGGGATGGACATCTTCCGTGAACCAGTCGTCCGGGAGCTCGGTGCCGATGCTCATCTCGCGCGCCTTGCGCAGCACCGCGGCGCCCGCCGCCGCGAACTGCAGCCCGGTGCCGACGTTGTTGGCGAAGCAGGTGATCTCCTTCTCGCTCTGCCGCGCCGGCGCCTTTCCCGCGAGCAGCTCGCCGAGGTCGGGGTAGCGGCCGCTGCGCGCCGGGTCCTTCCACCAGCCCTCCTCGTGCTCCTCCTTCACGTTCGGCGTGCCCGGCATCACGTTGTTGAACTGCTTCGCCTGCTGCCGGTTGTGCACGAACACCCGGTCGCAGCGATCGAGCACCTCGCCGTCGATCTCCTGCGACTTGATGCAGCCGATGTGCATGCCGGGCTTGAGCCACTTGGGCTCGATGACCCGCACCATGGACGAGGTGGCGGCGAGGATCACGTCGGCGCCGGCCACGCAGGCCTCGATCGAATCCACGGTTTTGACGTCCTTATGCTGCGCGGCGAAGGCGGCGCGGCTTTCGGCGCGCGGGCTGTACACGCGCACTTCCTTGAAGCGGCGCACCGCGCGCGCCGCCATGAGCTGCGCGCCGGCCTGCCAGCCGGTGCCGATGAGGGCCAGCGTGGAGGCATTCTCGCGTGCGAGGTGCTTGAGGCCGAGGCCGCTTGCCGCGCCGACGCGCATGCGCTGCATCACGCCGTCCGGAAACATCGCGAGCAGCGCCCCGGTGTCGGTGCTGAAAAGCAGCACCAGCCCGACCCAGCGGCCGTCCGCCATCGGCGCCTTGACGCGGCGCGGCTTGCCCGCCACGAGAGGGGGCGTAAGGATGTCCGAGTTGATGCGCAGCGCCTGGATGCGCTGCGCCGGCCAGGTGCCGCCCATGTGCTTGAAGCCGTAGTAGCCGCCGGGGTGCGAGGTCGGCGCGATATTGTCCACGCGCGGCGAGAGCAGCGCGCGGCCGTTCGCGTAGTCCCGGTACATCGGCTCGAGCGCGGCGATGCATTCCTCCATGGAGAGCAGGCGCGCCACTTCGTCGTTGGTCAGGACGAGCATCCGATCTGCCTTTCCTTGGCGCGCACGAGCGCCGTTATTGCTTCGTTTACCGGAGCGGGCACGCCCACTTCGCTTCCGACGCGCGGGATGGCGCCGTTGATGACGTCGATCTCGGACTTGCGCTTCGCGAGCAGGTCGAGCAGCACCGAAGGGCGCGCGTTGGGAATTTTCGAGCCGAAGTCGCGCACGTAGGCGACCGGGTCGTCGAAGCCGAGCTTCACGCCTTTCTTCTTCGCCACGGCGTAGCCCTCGGTGGCGCAGGCGGCGGAGATGCGCGCGAGGTCCGGGTCGTCCATGACCTGGGCGATGGTCGCGTCCATTACGCCGCACGGGCCCGAGTAGGCGCAGTTGCACAGCAGCTTCTCCCACACCAGCTGGTCGATGTCGTCGAAGAGCCGCACCTTGAACCCCGCGCCGCGCCACGCGTCCTCGACCTGCTTCAGGCGCTGCGTGATCGGGCCGCCGAACTCGCCGAGGCGCACGAGCTCCATGCCGTTGTGGTGCGCGTGCCCCGGCGCGCGCATCGACGCGCCGAAGCCGCCGACCACGCCGACCATCACTCTTTCTTTTCCGAGGATCGAAGCCGCCGTCTCCGGGCCGCCGAGGCCGTTCTGGATTGAGAGCACCGGCGTGTCACTCTTGAGCAATGGCTTTATTGACTGTGCGGCCGAGGCCACATGCATCGCCTTGGTCGCCAGGATGACGAGGTCGCATTGGCCCGCTTCCTTGGCTTCGGTGGTGGCATTGAGGCGCACCGTCCGGTCGCCCGACGCGCCCTCGAGCCGCAGGCCCTTCGAGCGCATCGCCTCCACATGCTCGCGCCAGCGGTCGATCGCCCACACTTCATGGCCCGCCGACGCGAAGAGGCCCGCGTACACCGAACCCATGGCTCCGGTACCTACGATCGCGATTTTCATGAAAAAAATCGGGGTCAGAGCAAATGCTCTGACCCCGTATGGTCTTAGGCGACTTCGAACAGGCCGGCCGCGCCCATGCCGCCGCCGATGCACATGGTGACGACGACGTATTTCGCGCCGCGGCGCTTGCCCTCGATGAGCGCGTGCGCGGTGAGGCGCGTGCCGCTCATGCCGTAGGGATGCCCCACGGCGATGGCGCCGCCGTTCACGTTGAGGCGCTCGTTCGGGATGCCGAGGCGGTCGCGGCAGTAGATCACCTGCACGGCGAAGGCCTCGTTCAGCTCCCAGAGGTCGATGTCCTTCACCTTCTTGCCGGTCTGCTCGAGGAGCTTGGGCACCGCGAACACCGGGCCGATGCCCATTTCCTTCGGATCGCAGCCCGCGGCCGCGAAGCCGCGGAAGATGCCGAGCGGCGCCAATCCTCTTTTCCTTGCTTCGGTATCGCTCATCACGACGGTCGCGGCCGCGCCGTCGGAGAACTGGCTCGCGTTGCCGGCGGCGATGCAGCCGCCCTCGATCGCGGGCTTGATCTGCGACACCCCCTCGTAGGTCGTATCGGGGCGAATGCCCTCGTCGTCGGCGACGGTCACTTCCTTCATCGTCTCCTGGCCGGTCGCCTTGTCCACCACCTTCATCTTGGTGGTGATCGGCACGATCTCGTCCTTGAACTTGCCTTCCTTGCGCGCCTGCGCCGCGCGGTTCTGGCTCTGCACGCCGAGCTCGTCCTGCTTCTCGCGCGGGATGTCGTAGCGCCGCGCCACGTACTCCGCGGTCTGCAGCATCGGCCAGTAGATCTCGGACTTGTGGCGATGCAGCCACTCGTCCTGGAAGTGGTGCTTGTTCATCTCGTTCTGCACCAGCGAGATGGACTCGACGCCGCCGGCCACGAAGACGTCGCCTTCGCCGGTCATGACGCGTTGCGCCGCCAGCGCGATCGTTTGCAGGCCCGACGAGCAGAAGCGGTTCACGGTCATGCCGGGCACCGTGACCGGGCAGCCCGCGCGGATGGCGATCTGGCGCGCGATGTTCCAGCCGGTGGCGCCCTCGGGGTTCGCGCAGCCGATGATCACGTCGTCGACTTCGCCGGGCTCCACCCTGGCGCGCTCCAGCGCGGCGTGCACCACGTGCCCGCCCATCTTGGCGCCGTGCGTCATGTTGAGCGCGCCGCGCCAGCTCTTGCAGAGCGGCGTGCGCGCGGCGGAAACGATCACTGCCTCATTTTTCCCGCTATTCATTGAACCTCCGGCCTTGTTTCGCGAGTTGGACGAGCAGGGGTGCGGGCTTCCACTGCGCGCCCTGATATCCCTGCTGGAACTTCTGGATGGAGCTCAAAACCTTGTCCAGCCCCACGGTGTCGGCGTAGAACATCGGCCCGCCGCGGTAGGGCGGAAAGCCGTAGCCCGTGAGGTAGACGATGTCGATGTCCGAGGCGCGCAGCGCGATGCCCTCCTCGAGGATGCGCGCGCCCTCGTTGGCGAGCGCATACATGCAGCGCTCGACGATCTCCTCGTCGGAGACCTTGCGTGGGATGACGCCGATCTCGCGCCTATGCGTCTCGATCACTTTTTCCACTTCCGGATCGGGGATCGGCTTGCGGCTGCCCGCCTCGTAGCGGTACCAGCCCTTGCCCGTTTTCTGCCCGAAGCGGCCGACCTCGCAGATGCGGTCGGCGAGCTTCGAGTAGACGAAATCCGGGCGCTCCTTGGCGCGGCGCTTGCGCACCTCCCAGCCTATGTCGTTGCCCGCCATGTCGTACATGGTGAACGGCCCCATCGCCATGCCCCACGCCTGCAACGCGCCGTCGACCTGCTGCGGGCTCGCGCCCTCGTCGAGCAGGAACAGGCTCTGCTGCACGTATTTCTCGAGCATGCGGTTGCCGATGAAGCCGTCGCACACGCCGGAGACCACCGGCACCTTCTTCAGGCGCTTGCCGAGCTTCATCGCTGTGGCGAGCACATCCTTGCCGGTGCGCCCCGCGCGCACCACCTCGAGCAGCCGCATCACGTTGGCCGGCGAGAAGAAGTGCGTGCCGATCACGTCCTCGGGCCGCGTGGTGGCGGCGGCGATCTTGTCCACGTCGAGCGTCGAGGTGTTGGTCGCGAGGATCGCCCCCTGCTTGACGATGCCGTCGAGCTTCCTGAAGAGCTCCTGCTTCACGTCCATGCGCTCGAACGCCGCCTCGATGACGATGTCGGCGTCGGCGATGTTGCCGAGGTTCAGCGTGCCGCGGATGAGGCCCGTGCGCTTGTCCATGTCGGCCTGCGCGAGGCGACCCTTGGAAACCGTCGCGGCGTAATTCTTCCTGATCGTATCGAGTCCCCGGTCGAGGGCTTCCTGCGTCGTGTCGACCAAGGTCACCGGGATGCCGGCGTTTGCGAACGCCATGGCAATGCCGCCGCCCATGGTGCCCGCGCCGACGATGGCGGCCTTGGCAATCTCGCGCACCGGCGTGTCTTCCGGAACGTCCGGGATCTTGGAGCTCTGGCGCTCTGCGAAGAACATGTGGCGCAGCGCTTTGGACTCGCTGCCGCTCACGAGCCGGTCGAAGCGCTGGCGCTCGACCTTGCGGCCTTCGTCGAAGGGCAGCGTGGCGGCGGCTTCCGCGCAGGCGACGATCTCGAGCGGCGCCGGGTAGCCCTTCGACTCCTTCGCCACCTGGGCGCGCACTTGCGCGAAGAACGCCTTCGGGTCGCCGTCCAGTTTTGCCTTCATGTCCCGGATGCGCCGCAGCGGTTTGCCGACACATCCTTTTGCAAACTTCACGGCGTCCTCGAGCAGGTCGCCGTGCACGATCTCGTCGACGAGGCCGAGCTCCTTCGCCTTCTCGGCCGAGATGAATGCGCCGGTGGTCATCATGCGCAGCGCCTCGGCCATCGGGATGATGCGCGGCAGGCGCTGGGTGCCGCCCGAGCCGGGCAGGATGCCGAGCTTGACCTCGGGAACCCCGAGCTGGGCGTTCGGCGCGGCGATGCGGTAATGGCAGGCGAGCGCGAGCTCGAGCCCGCCGCCGAGCGCGAAGCCGCCGATCGCGGCCACCAGCGGTTTGGAGAGCGCGTCCTGCGCGTCGTTGACTTCGGGCAAATCGGGCTTCAGCCGCGGCGCGTTGAACTCGCGAATGTCGGCGCCGCCAGAAAAGGCCTTCGCCGAGCCGATCAGGACCACCGCGCGCACCGCGAAGTCGGCGTCGGCGCGCTTCAGGTGCTGCAGAATTCCGGCTCGCAGGGCGTTGCCGAGGCCGTTGACGGGCGGGTTATCGAGAGTGATGACGGCTACGCCGTCGCGGACGGCGTATCGAGCAACGTCGCTCATCCAGGGAGTCTCCGGCGGGAATGTTGGCGCTAGGAGGCGCTAGGATAAACTACCTTCACTACAGGAGGGTACGCATGCAAGGCCTGTTGATGGACATGCCGCTGCTGATCAGCGACCTGATCCGTCATGCCGACCGCCACCACGGCTCGACGGCGATCGTTTCGAGCACCGTCGAGGGCGGGCTGCACCGCTATAACTACCGGCAGGCGCACGAGCGTTCCCGCAAGCTCGCCAACGCGCTGAAAAGGCTGAACGTTGCGCCCCGGGAGCGCGTCGCCACGCTCGCCTGGAACAGCTACCGGCATTTCGAAATCTACTATGCCGTGGCGGGCTCGGGGGCGGTTATCCACACCATCAATCCCCGGCTTTTCCACGACCAGATCGTCTACATAGCGAACCACGCCGAGGACGAGGTGGTTTTCTTCGACCTGACGTTCGCCCCGCTGCTGGAGAAGGTGGCGCCGCAGCTGAAGTCGGTGAAGCACTTCGTCGCCATGACGGACCGCGCCCACATGCCGAAGGAGCGCATTCCGAACCTGCTTTGCTACGAGGAGCTGCTGGCCCAGGAAAGCGCCGAGTTCGAGTGGCCTTCCTTCGACGAGCGCACCGCCGCCTGCCTTTGCTACACCTCGGGCACGACCGGCAATCCCAAGGGCTCGCTCTACTCGCACCGCTCGACCATCCTGCATGCCTACGGCGCCGCGCTGCCCGACAGCTTCGGCCTGGCGGCGCGCGATGTGGTGCTGCCGGTGGTGCCGATGTTCCACGTCAACGCCTGGGGCATCCCGTACTCCGCGGCGCTCACCGGCGCGAAGCTGGTGTTTCCGGGGCCCCACCTCGACGGCAAGAGCCTGTACGAGCTGTTCGAGGCCGAAGGCGTGACCATGAGCGCCGGCGTGCCGACCGTCTGGCTCGGCGTGCTGAGCTACATGAAGGAGAAGAAGCTGCGGTTTTCGAGCCTCAAGCGCACGCTGATCGGCGGCTCGGCCTGCCCGCCGGCGATGATCCGCACGCTGCAGAAGGAATACGGCGTGGAAGTGCGCCACGGCTGGGGCATGACCGAGATGAGCCCGCTCGGCACGGTGTGCCGGCTCAAGGCGAAGCACGAGCCGCTCGACGAGGAGGCGAAGTACGCGGTGCAGAACAAGCAGGGCTTCCCGATCTTCGGCGTCGACATGCGCATCGTGAACCAGAACGGCGAGGAGCTGCCGCGCGACGGCAAGGCTTTCGGCGACCTGCAGGTGCGCGGCCCCTGGGTGATCCGCGAGTATTTCAAGGGCGAGGGCGGCGACCCGCTGAAAAAGGACGAGAACGGGCTGGGCTGGTTTCCCACCGGGGACGTCGCGACGCTCGATCCCGACGGCTACATGCAGATCACCGACCGCTCCAAGGATGTCATCAAGTCCGGCGGCGAGTGGATCAGCTCGATCGACCTCGAGAACATCGCCATCGCGCATCCCGCGGTCGCCGAAGCCGCGGTCATCGGCGTGCACCACCCGAAATGGGACGAGCGCCCCATCGTGGTCGTGGTGAAGCGCGCGGGGCACGAGGTCTCGCGAGAGGAAATCCTCAAGTTCTACGAGGGCAAGATCGCCAAGTGGTGGATGCCCGACGACGTGGTGTTCGTGAGCGAGCTGCCGCACACCGCGACCGGTAAGCTCTCGAAGCTCACGCTGCGCCAGCAGCTCAAGGACTACCGCCTCAGGGCTGAACGCTAGCTGGTGCCTTCGATACGAGAGCTCAAGGAGCGCGTCGGCGAGGAAGTGGGCGTCTCGCCCTGGGTCGAGATCACCCAGGAGCGCATCGACACCTTCGCCAGGGCGATCGAGGACTTCCAGTGGATCCACGTCGACCGCGAGCGCGCGAAGAGCTCGCCGTTCGGCGGCACCATCGCGCACGGCTTTCTGACGCTTTCGCTGCTTTCGCACCTGTCCGAGCAGACGTTCTCCTTCTCCGGCCGCCGCATGGGCGTGAACTACGGCCTCAACAAGGTGCGCTTCACCTCGCCGGTGCCGAGCGGCTCGCGCGTGCGCGCGCGCTTCACCCTCGAGAAGTACGAGCCGATCGAGCCCAACGGCGTGCAGGTCACCTGGGAGGTCGTCATCGAGATCGACGGCAAAGACAAGCCGGCGCTGGTCGCCGAATGGCTCGGCCGCCACTACTATTGATGCGCTGGAAGCAAAAGCCTGCCGGTTCGAATTGGGGCGAGTTTGGTGCCGACGACCAGCGCGGCCGGATGAATCTCGTTACCCGCGAGAAGGTGCTGCAGGGCGCGGCCGAGGTGAAGGAGGGCATCAGCTTCTGCCTGTCGCTGCCGCTCGACTACCCGGGCGGCAACGCGCTCACCCCGCGCCGCCACCCGCCGCGCCTGGCGGCCACCGTCCGGGATGGAAAGAGCGCGGGAAAACAGAACTTCTGCTTTCCGCTCGCCGAGGACACGCCGGAGGCGAGCGACGTGGTGTCCGACGATGTCGCGCTGCTCACGCTGCAGTACTCGACCCAGTGGGACAGCTTCGCGCACATCGGCAGCCGCTTCGACGCCGACGGCGACGGCAAGCGCGAGATTGTCTTCTACAACGGCTTCCGTGCCGGCGAAGATCTGATTCCGGGCAAGGAAAATGCAAGCCCGGAGCCTTGGGCGAGATACGAAGGCACGCAGGCCAAGGCCCTCGGCATCCAGAACCTCGCGGAGCACGGCGCGCAGGGCCGCGGCGTGCTCATCGACCTGCACCATCACTTCGGGCGCGAGCAGCGCGCGGTGAGCTACGGCGAATTGATGCGGGTGATGGAGAAGGACGGCGTCGCGGTGGAGCAGGGCGACATGGTGTGCCTGTACACCGGCTTCGCCGACGTGGTGCTCGAGATGAAGAAAAAGCCCGACGCGCAGCTGCTGCACCGCACCTGCACCGGCCTCGACGGCCGCGACGACAAGCTGCTCGAGTGGATCTCGCAAAGCGGGCTTGCCTGCCTCATCGCCGACAACTACGCGGTGGAGATCATTCCCACGAGCTTGACGAAGCCCAAGCCGCACGCCTTGTTCCCGCTGCACGAGCATTGCCTCTTCAAGAACGGCATCCACCTCGGCGAGATGTGGTATCTCACCGAGCTCGCGCGCTGGCTGCGCAGCCACCGGCGCAACCGCTTTCTGCTCACCGCGCCGCCGCTGCGGCTGCCCGGCGCCGTCGGCTCGCCGGCGACGCCGATCGCCACCGTCTGAGAGCCGGCCGATGTGGGAAATCGCGGGCATCCTCGCCATCGCATTTGTCGCCTTCCTCTGGGTCGACAGCCTGCGCGCGCGCGAGCGTGCGGTGGAGGCGGGACGCCGGGCCTGCGCGCGCTACCAGCTGCAGTTTCTCGACGAGACGGTGGCCTTCGCGCGCCTGCGCCTGCGGCGCGACGAGGAGGGGCAGCTGAAAATCGCGCGCACCTATACCTTCGAGTTCTCCGACACCGGGAACAACCGCCGCCACGGCTCGATCGTGATGCTGGGCGCGCAGCTCTTGGACCTGCAGCTAGAGCCGTACCGCATGCAATGAGCGACAAATGGCTCGAAGGCCGGGTGATCGAGAACCGGCACTGGACCGAGGCGCTGTTCTCGCTGCGCGTCGCCGGCGCGGCGATCGCCTTCGAGGCCGGGCAGTTCGTGCGCATCGCGCTCGACATAGGCGGCGAGCGCATCGCGCGGCCGTTTTCGCTCGTCAACGCGCCGGGCGATCCGGTGCTCGAGTTCTACGGCATCGTGGTGCCGGAAGGGCCGCTCTCGCCGCGGCTGGCGCGGCTCGCCCCGGGCGACGCGCTCTTCGTGGCGCGCAACCCCGCGGGCTTTCTGGTGCTTTCCGAGGTGCTGGACGCCGAGACGCTGTGGCTCGTGTCAACCGGCACGGGCATCGCGCCGTTTCTCTCTATCCTGCGCACGGATGCGCCGTGGCGCCGCTTTCACAATGTTGTTTTGGTGCACGCCGTGCGCTTCTCACAGGAATTGACGTATCGGGAAACCATCGATGAGCTGCGGCAAACCCGCGGCCTCAAGTACGTGAGCTTCGTGAGCCGCGAGGCGGCTTCCGGTTCGCTCGCGGGACGCATCCCGGCGGCGATACGCGACGGGCGGCTGGCGTCGGCAGCGGGACTCAAGCTTGCTGCGGACTCCTCTCAGGTGATGCTGTGCGGCAACCCCGATATGTTGAAGGACGCGACGGCCGCGCTCGCCGAGCGGGGCATGCGGAAGCACCGGCGCCGAGCGCCCGGCCACATCACGGTGGAGAGCTTCTGGTGAAAAGTGTGCTGAAAGTCACACTCGCCCTCGTCGCGGCCTGGATGCTGGCCGGGTGCACGGCGCTGCGCGTGGCGTACGAGAACGCCGACACCTACCTGTACTGGCGCTCCGGTGCCTATCTCGACCTCGACCGCAAGGAGTCGCAAGAGCTCGCCGAGCGCATCGATGCGTTTTTCGCCTGGCATCGCGTGCAGGCGCTGCCGCAGTACGCGCGCGTCGCCGACGAAGCCGCGAAACGGCTGGACGACGGGCTCTCGCGGGAGGACCTCGTTTGGGGGTACGATTCTCTCGTGGCGCATGCGCGGCAGAGCCTGCGCGTCGCCGCCGAGCGGATCGCGCCGCTTCTCGACCGGTTGACGCCGCAGCAGATGGCGCACCTCGAGAAGGGATTCGCGGAAGACAACCGCAAGTTCGCAAGGGAGAACCTGCGAGGCGGCGAAAAGGAGCGCCGCAGGCGCCGCGCCAAACGGGTCGAAGAGCGGCTGGAGGATTGGGTGGGTAACCTGACGCAGGCCCAAGTCGAGCGGGTGAAACAGTACTCCGAGCGCGCGCCGCTGTACGACGAGCTGCGCGAGCGCGACCGCAAGCGCCTGCAGGCCGAGGTTCTGCAGATGGTGCGCCTGCGCGAGGCGCACAAGCGCTTGCCGGAGCTCGCCGCCCGCTGGGAGCGCGGCCGGGATCCGGCGTACGCCGCCGCCGCCGAGGCCGCCAGGCAGGAATACTTCGCGCTGCTCCTCGATCTCGACCGCACGCTGACGCACGAGCAGCGCGTGCGCGCGATCGCGCACCTCGAGCGTTACGCCGAGGATTTCAAGATCCTCGCCAGCCGGGCGCGCGCGGCGCACGCCAGCCAGTGACCGAACCCGCACCGCTCCGCGGCGTCGCTCCCACCCTCGAGTCGCCGCCGGCGAGCTACGCCGGCCGCACGCGCTACACGCAGCTCGAGTACGAGGCGCTGCTCGCCAACGCCTCGATCGGCATCGCCTTCACCCGCGAGCGGCGCTTCTTCCTCTGCAACCAGCGCTTCGCCGAGATGTTCGGCTACGCGCCCGACGAGCTGATCGGCCAGCCGGGCGAAGTCGTCTATCCGAGCCCGGAAAGCTACGCCGCCCTCGCGCAGATCGCGGTGCCGATCCTTTCGGCAGGCAAGCAGCTCGACCTCGAATGGGAGGCGCGGCGCAAGGACGGATCGACCTTCCTTTGCCGCATGATCGCCAAGGCGCTCGACACCGGGAAACCCCAGCAGGGCACGGTCTGGATCGTCGAGGACATCACCGACAAGCGCCGCCATGCCGACGAGGTGGCGCGCTTGCTGCGCGAGCAGGAGGCGATCCTCGCCAATGCTTCCGTCGGCATCGTGTTCGTCAAGGAGCGGCGCATCGTGCGCTGCAACCGGCGCTACGAGGAGATGTACGGCTACGGCCCCGGCGAGATGGACGGCAAGCCGACGGCGATCATTTACCCCGACATCTCCGCGCACGCCAAGGGCGCGGCGGTGTACGAGACCCTGGCGCGCGGGCAGACCTCGCGCCGCATCGAGCTGCGCAAGCGCAAGGACGGCAGCACGTTCTGGAACCGCGCCGACGGGCGCGCGGTGGACCCGCAGGACCCGCACAAGGGCTCAGTGTGGATCGTCGAGGACATCACCGAGCAGCGCCGTGCCGAGGAAGAGCTGCAGCGCGTGCTCGCCGAGCAGCAGGCGCTGCTCGACAACGTCGTGGTCGGCATCCACTTCACGCGCGAGCGGCGCACCGTGCGCTGCAACCGGCGCTTCGAGGAGATGTTCGGCTATGCGCCCGGCGCGGCGGTCGGCGCGCCGACGCGCGATCTGTATTTCACCGAGGACGAATACGCCGGGGTGCTGCAGGCCTACGCCGAGACCGACGCCGGGCGGCTGCACACGCGCGAGCAATGGCTGCGGCGCCAGGACGGCTCGGGCTTCTGGTGCCGCATCAACGGCCGCGCGGTCGCGCCGGGCGACCCGGCGAAAGGGTATGTCTGGCTGCTCGAGGACATCACCGAGCGCCGGCGCGCCGACGAGGCGATGCAGCGGCTGCTCGCCGAGCAGAGCGCCGCCGAGGAGCGCATCCAGCGCGCGCTCGGGGAGCAGGAGCTGATCCTCGACAACGCCGCGGTCGGCATTGCGTTCGTGCGCGACCGCATCATCCAGCGCTGCAACCGCTTCCTCGAGGACATGGTCGGCGCGGGCCCCGGCGAGCTCGTGGGCGCGAGCTCCTCGGTGCTGTTCGCCTCGCACGCCGACTGGGAGGACGCCGGGCGCCTCGCCTACCTCGGCACGGCGCCGGGCGAGACGCACGACAGCGAATGGCGCTTCAAGCGCCGCGACGGCTCGATCTTCCGCTGCCGCACGCGCGGCCGCCGCATCGATCTGGGCGAGGCCGAGCAGGAATGGATCTGGAGCTTCGAGGACGTCACCGCCGAGCGCGAGGCCGACCTGCGCGTGCAGCGCGCGCTGGCGGAGCAGGAGCTGATCCTCGACAACGCCACGGTGGGCATCGCCTTCCAGCGCGAAGGCGTCTACCAGCGCTGCAATCCGCGCTTCGAGGAGATGTTCGGCTACGGGCCGGGGGAGCTCATCGGGCGGGGTATCGACGCCATCTATGCCGAGCGCGCGCAGTGGCAGCGCGATGCCGCCTGGTTCGAGGAAATGAAGGGCGGCCAGGCGGTTTCCGGCGAGCGGCAATACCGCCGCCATGACGGCAGCCTCTTCTGGTGCAAGCTGGTCGGCAAGGCGATCGACCCGTCGCGCCCCGAGGACGGATCGATCTGGATCTACGACGACGTGAGCGCGGAGCACGCCGCGCGCGACGCGCTGGAGCGGGCGGTGGCCGAGCGCACCGCCGAGCTGGAGGAGGCGAAGGCGCGCGCGCAGCACCTCGCCGACCACGACGCGCTCACCGGGCTGCCGAACCGCAGGATCCTCGAGGACCGCCTCACGCAGGCGCTCGCGCTCAGCTACCGCAACCGCCAGCAGACTGCGGTGATGTTCGTCGATCTCGACCGCTTCAAGGCGATCAACGATTCGCTCGGCCACGCGGCAGGCGACGCGCTGCTCAAGGAGGTGGCGGGGCGGCTGGTGAAGCAGCTGCGCGTCGGCGACACCATCTGCCGCATCGGCGGCGACGAATTCGTGGTGGTGCTGCCCGAGCTCAAGCGCGCCGCGGACGCCGCGCAGGTCGCGCAGAAGGTGCTGGAGCAGCTCTCGGCTCCGGTGATGATCGAAGGCAACGACCTCAGCGTCACGCCCTCGATCGGCATCGCGGTGTTCCCGGACGACGGGCGCGATGCCGAAGCGCTGATCCGGAACTCGGACGCGGCGATGTATCACGCGAAGGAGATGGGGCGCGCCAATTATCAGTTCTTCACCGCCGAGATGAATCAGGCGGCCTCGAGGCGCCACGCGCTGGAGACCGAGCTGCGGCGCGCGCTCGGCAAGGGCGAGCTGCGGGTGCATTACCAGCCGATCGTCGACACCCGGACCGGGCGCGTGGCCGCGCACGAGGCGCTCGTGCGCTGGCAGCATCCGGAGCGCGGGCTGCTCGCCCCCGCCGAGTTCATGCAGCTTGCCGAGGAGACCGGGCTCATCCTCAAGCTCGGCGAATGGGTGCTGCGCGAGGCCTGCCGCTGGGCGACCTTCATCGGCGTCGAGCGCGGCCTGCACATCGCGGTCAACCTGTCGGCGCGCCAGTTCAAGGACCCGAAGCTGGTGCAGCTGGTCGCGACGGCGCTGCGCGAGACCGGCTTGCCGGCGCGGCTGCTCGAGCTCGAGATCACCGAGTCCACCGCGATGCAGCACACCGATGTGACGCTCGGCACGCTGAACCGGCTGAAGAGCCTGGGCGTGTCGCTCGCGATCGACGACTTCGGCACCGGCTACTCGAGCCTGTCGTACCTGAAGCGCTTCCCGGTCGACAAGGTCAAGATCGATCGCTCGTTCACCGCCGAGCTGCCGGCCGACGACGACCAGTGCGCCATCGTCGAGGCCATCGTGGCGCTGGCGCACGCGCTCGAGATCCATGTGATCGGCGAAGGCGTGGAGAACGACGCCCAGCGCCGCTTCCTCGCGGAGTGCGGCTGCGACTACCTCCAGGGCTATCTGGTCGGCGCGCCGGTCGACGCCGACACGGCGGCAAGAGACTACGTCTAGAGCAGCGCTTTACTTCTCGCATGCGAATGGCTTTCCCGCGCCCTGCTATGCGGCGATGCTGCGCCGCCTCGGCGAGCGCTACCGTGTCTCGGGAATCACGGCCATCGGCACCGACCGGCGCTATCCGGTCACCGAAGGCTGGCCGCACCTCGCCCAGCAGCTGATCGACGCGGTCGAAGCCGAGCACCGCGGCACGCCGGTTTACGGCGTCGGACATTCGCTGGGCGGGTATCTTTCCCTGCTCGCCGCCGCGCGCCGGCCGGAGCTGTTCCGCGCCATCGTGCTTCTCGATGCGCCGGTGATCGGCGCCTTTCGCGGCAGCATGCTCGGCGCGACCAAGCGCCTGGGCATCGTCGACCGGGTGACGCCGGCGGGAGCGACGCGCGACCGCCGCGGCCACTGGCCGAGCCGGGAGGAGGCGAAGCGGCACTTCCGTTCCCCGGCCACCTGTTTCCATTCGAGCACCCGCGCGCGGCCGCCGCGGCGGTGCATGAGCTGCTCGACGAGCTCTCGTAGCGCATGAACACCCGCTTCGCCGGCGGTGCGCGCGCCGCGCTTCCCGTGGTCCTCGGCTACCTCGGCATCGGCTTCGCCGCCGGCGTGGTCGAGCGCGCCGCCGGCCTGTCCTATGCCGAGATCCTGCTGCTCTCCATGGTGCTGTACGCCGGATCGGCGCAGTTCGTCGTGACGAGCATGCTGACGCTCGCGAGCCCGGCGCCGGCCATCGTCCTCACCGTGTTTCTTCTCAACCTGCGCCACCTGCTGCTGTCCGCGGCGCTGGCGCCGGCGCTGCGCGCAGTGCCCGCCTGGAAAAATGCCCTTCTCGGACTTCAGCTCACCGACGAGACCTTCGTGGTGGCCTCCACGCGCGCGCGCCTGTCCCCCGGATGGATGGCCGGGCTCAACGTCGCGGCGTGGAGCACGTGGGCTGTTGCGAACCTCGCGGGCGCGGCGCTTTCGGGCTTGGCCGGCAATACGCGCGCGCTCGGCTTCGCGCTGCCTGCCATGTTTGCCGGATTGCTGGTTTTGCAGCTGCGGGCCGCGCCGCAGCTCCGCGCAGCGCTCGCCGTCGCTGCGTTCTCGGCTTCGGCCGGCCTCGCGATTCACTTCGCCGCGCCGGGCCCCTGGGTGCTGATGGGCGCCGCTGCGCTCGGTGCAACGCTCGGTCTCGCGCTCGAACGATGGAAATCCGCTCCGAGTTCCTCGCGTTAGTGCTCGCGTGCGCGCTGGTCACCGCGCTGCCGAGGGTGCTGCCGCTCGTCGCGCTGTCCCGCGTCGAGCTCCCGCCCTGGCTCGCCGCCTGGCTGCGCTATGTGCCGATCGCGGTGCTCGCAGCGCTGCTCGCGACCGAGCTCGTCTCTGCCGGCAAAGCGGGTGTGCCTGCGATCGCCGCGGCACTCCTGGTGGCCGCGTTGACACGCAGCCTTCTCGGCACGGTTGCGCTGGGCGTCGCGGTCTACTGGCTGCTAGGTTGAGCGCGCGCGCTTTTCCTTGAGCAGCTGCTCGAGCCCGCGGATGTTGTCTTCGACGCCGACGAGATTCGGATTGACCTCCAGCGCGCGCCGGAACCAGGCGAGCGCCTGCGCGTACTGCTCGAGCTTCACGTGGATCTGCCCGAGGCCGGACAGGGCGCCGAAATGCGCGGGGTTGCGCTTGAGCACCTCGTCGCAGTCGGCAATCGAGCGCGCGTAGTCGCCGGCGAGGTAATAGACCGTAGCGCGGCGGTTCCAGCCTTCCGCGAACCCGGGCTTGCGCCGGATCACCTCGGAAAAGGCGCGAATGGCTTCGTCGTAACGTCCCGCTTGCATGTCCTCGCTGCCTTGCGCCATCAGCCGGTCGAGGTCCGCGTCGCCCGAGCGGCCCCACAGCAGCCACAGCCCCTGCTCGGCGTAGCCGCGAACGACAGGGCTTTCGTCGCGCAGCCGCTCGTGCAGCAGCGCAGCATCCGCGGGGGTGCCGCGGTTGGCGATCCATACGATGGCCTGCGCGCGGGTCGCGGCCTGCGGGCTTTGCAGCGCAGCGAGCGCCTCGGCGCGCGACTGCGGCGCTTGCGGGAATGCCGGGAAGACGGCGGCTGTTAGCGCCAGGGCAAGCAGTAGCATTCTCAGCAGTAGCATTCTCATGAGGAGGAGAACACGTGAAAGCCCTGATTCGTCCGTTTATCTTAAGCCTGCTGCTCGCCCCCGGCATGGCACTCGCCGCGGATTCGGGCCCGCCGGCCGCGACCGATCCGGTGCTCGAGCGCGTCTCCAGCGCCACCGCCCGGCAGGACTTGGCTGCCGCACAGGCGATTCTCAAGGATGCGGTGCAAAAAGACCCGGGCAACGCGGACTACCACAACCTCTACGCCTACGCCGTGCGCAAGGGCGCCAGCCCGGACATGAACCTGGTGTTCAAGCACTACAACGAGGCGCTGCGCATCGATCCCAAGCACCGCGGCGCGCACGAGTACATCGGCGAGGCCTACCTGATGGTGAACAACCTGCCCAAGGCGAAGGAGCACCTGAACGCGCTCGACAAGCTGTGCTTCTTCCCCTGCGGCGAGCACACCGACCTGAAAAAAGCGATCGCCGAGTACGAGAAAAAGCACCTCGCCCGCTAACGGGCGAGGTGCGCAGGACCGAAGCTCAGTGCGCCGGGCTCCACCAGCCGCCGATGTCCTTGTCGGTGGCCAGGGCCCAGAGCGCCAGCGCCAGCGCTACGGCGCCCGTGACTACGGCGCTGATCATGGCGGCGTAGAGCCCGCTGAACCCGAGCAGCCAAGGGGAAACGACGAGCCAGGCGCCGAAAACCATGTTCGCCCATTCCTGCCACGCGAAAACCTGGAGCATCGCGTAAAGAGCGACCACGGCAATCAGCGCGCCGAGGATGACGGCATTCCACATGGGGCGCGCCTCCGCCTGGAAGGCAAGCACCCATGGCGAGATGATCATCCACAGCCCGGCGACCAGGTTGACCGCGTCCTGCCAGTGCTTGATTTTCATCGACATGATGGTCCTCCGTAAGAAAATCGCCGGCGGACCCTGAGACTGCGATACCAGCTGCCGGCCTCCAGACCCTCCGGCGTCTTTCCGTCGCATTAGACCGCGGAGCCGCCGCAGCAGTTCAAGGCTTGCTAGGCTATGCTCCGGCGCGCCATGAGACCGAATTTCATTTTCATTCTCGCCGACGATCTCGGCTACGCGGATCTTGGCTGCTACGGCGGGCGCGTGCCATGTTCGCCCAACCTGGATCGCTTGGCGGCGCAAGGCGTGCGCTACACCGACGGCTACTCCAATTCGCCGGTGTGCTCGCCGACGCGTTTTGCGCTCGCCACGGGCCGCTGGCAATACCGGCTGCGCGGCGGCGCGGACGAGCCGATCGCCAGTCGCGCGCGCGGCAGCGAGGTGCTGGGGCTGCCGCCGGAGCATCCGACGCTGGCTTCGCTGCTGCGCGACGCCGGCTACGCTACCGCGCTCATCGGAAAGTGGCACCTCGGCTTCCCGCCGCGCTTCGGGCCGCTGAAGAGCGGCTACCAGGAATACTTCGGGCCGCTCGCCGGAGGCGTCGACTATTTTTCGCACCTCGATGGGGCGGGCGTGCACGATCTCTACGACGGGGAGGCGGAGGTTCAGCGCCGCGGCTACCTGACAGACCTTCTGTCGGATCGGGCGGTGCAATTCGTGAAGCGTCAGAAAGGCAAGCCTTTTCTCCTTTCGCTGCACTACACCGCGCCCCATTGGCCCTGGGAGACGCGCGCCGATGAGGCCGAGTCCAAGCGCATCGGCGCGAAGATCGCGCATTTGGACGGCGGCTCGGTCGAAACCTATCTCACCATGATCCGCGAGATGGACGAGGGCATCGGCAAGGTGCTTGCCGCGCTCGACGACATCGGCGCGAGGGAAAACACTATCATCGTCTTCACCAGCGACAACGGCGGCGAGCGCTTCTCCGATACCTGGCCGCTCAAGGGCGGCAAGATGGATCTTCTGGAGGGCGGCATCCGCGTGCCCTACATCGCGCGCTGGCCGGCGCGCTTGCCTGCCGGCAGAACGACCGGCCAGCTGGCGATCACCATGGATTGGGTAGCGACGTTCCTCGCCGCGGCCGGCGTGGCGCCGCATCCCGATTACGCTCTCGACGGTATCGACCTTCTCGGAAAAGCAGCGGAGCGCAACCTGTATTGGCGCATGAAATTCCGCGATCAGAAGGCGATGCGCTCGGGGAACTGGAAATATCTTTCCATCGAAGGCAGCGAGTTCCTGTTCGACCTTTCGCGCGATCCTCGCGAAAGAGCCGACTACAAGAAAAGAAATCCGGAGTTATTTCTGGACTTGAAAGAGCGCTATCGCCAGTGGGAAGCGAGCGTGCCGCCGATTCCGCAGGACGCGAAGGTCTCGCTCGTCGCCGGCCCGGCCGACATGGCGCGGCCGTCCTCCTAGCGAGCGAGCTTTTCTACGGCTTTCTCGTAGTAGCGCTCGTCGAGCTCGCCGCGCGAAACGGCCTCGGAAAGCCTTTGTTCGACCAGAAAATCGAGCATGCGGGGCGCTATTCTAGCGGCATGAGCCTGCGCGCCTATCGCATCGCACCCACCGAATCGACGACGTTCTATCCGCGGCTGGTCGGCACGCGCGGCGCGGTGGCGACGAATTCCTACCTTTCGGCCAACGCCGGCGTCGACATCCTCAAGGCGGGCGGCAACGCGATCGACGCCGCCGTCGCGGCGACGCTCGTCGAAGGGCTGGTCAACCCGCAGATGCACACGCTCGGCGGAGAGTGCCCGATCCTCATCCGGCTCGCCGGCGAAGCGCGCGTCATTTCCCTGAACGGCAACATGGCCGCGCCGCTGGCGGCGACGCCGCAAGCGTTCTCTTCAAGGGGATTGAGCGACGTGCCGGAGGAAGGCATCCTCGCCGCCGGAGCGCCGGCGGCGCTCTCCGCGCTCGTCACCGCGCTCAAGCATTGGGGCACGATGAGCTTTCGCGACGTCTCGCTGCACGCGCGCGAGCTGGCGGCGAAGGGCTTCCCGCTCTCCGCGGGGCTGCATCATCAGCACAAGTACGGCCTGGTCGATCTGCAGGCCAAATTCCTCGCGAAATGGCCGGGCAGCGCCAGGCTCTATCTGCCGGGCGGGCGCGTGCCCGAGGTCGGCACGCTGATGAGGAACGAGGCGCTGGCGCGCACGCTCGACTACCTCGCGAACGCCAAGGATCCTCACGAGGCCTTCTATCGCGGGGACATCGCAGCCGAGATCGCGAAGTTCGCAAAGGAGCGGGACGGCCTCCTGGCAAGACAGGATCTCGAAGCGTTCGAAACCCGCATCGAGGCGCCCGTATCGCTGCGCTTCGGCGACGTGGAGCTCTTCAAGTGCGGCTACTGGACCCAGGGGCCCGCCGAGCTGCAGACCATTGCGCTCATGGTGCGCCACGATCTCAAGGCGATGGGCGCTGGCAGCGCCGATTACTGCCACCTCCTCATCGAGGCGATGAAGCTGGCGTTCGCCGACCGCGAGCAGTACTACGGCGATCCGCAGCAGGCGCTGATTCCCGCCGACGTGCTGCTCTCCGAGCGCTACACCGCGGAGCGCGCCAAGCTCATCGACATGCGCCGCAGCAACCGCGATCTGCGTCCCGGCGACGCGCGGCGCAATTCCGCGCTGCTTCCCCAGGACGAGCACTTCACGCCGAAAGACTGGGGCGCGGGCACGGTGCATGTGGATGCGGTCGACGCGAAGGGGAACATGGCGTCATTTACCCCGAGCGGCGCGTGGCTCAAGTCCTCCGAGGTGATCGAGGCGCTCGGCTTTCCGCTGTCGGTGCGCATGATGACCTTCTACCTCGCGCCCGCGCATCATCCCAACGTAGTGGCGCCAGGGAAGCGCCCGCGCACCACGCTCACTCCCTCGCTCGCCTTCAAGGGCGGCAAGCCGTGGATGACGTTCGGCACCATGGGCGGCGACAACCAGGGGCAGTGGCTGCTGCAGTTCTTCCTCTACCGCGCCGCCTTCGGCATGACACTGCAGGAGGCGATCGAGGCGCCGCGCCTGTCGACCGAGCATTTCCCGGGGTTCTTCGCGCCGCACCAGGGTGAGCCCAACCGCGTGCGCATCGAGCCGCGCTTCGGCCCCAAGGTGATCGACGAGCTGCGCCGGCGCGGCCACGACATCGACCTCGCGCCCGACTGGACCGAGGGCTTCGTCTCCGGTGCCCAGCTCGACGAAACGAGCGGCCTCATCGAGGCCGGCTGCGACCCGCGCGGCTCGAAGTCCGAGTGCTTTCCCGCTTTTGCCTATGTCTGGTAGAAAGCCTGGCGCGGCTCTATGGCGTAACGACCAAGAGGTTCAATCAGGCGCTCAAGAGAAATCGGCAGCGATTTCCCGCTGATTTCGCATTTCAGCTCTCTGCTGAAGAATTTGCGCTCTTGCGTCGTGCAGATGCAGGCCAACTTCTTGACGGAGAAGCGATTTCCGGGAACTGGTCACAGTTTGTGACCAGTTCCCGCCGTCACCGCGGAGCACGTTACCGCCCGTGGGCGTTTACCGAGCATGGTGCGCTCATGGCCGCGAACGTGTTGCGCAGCACCTACGCAATCCACATGAGCATCTTCGTAATCCGGGCGTTTGTACGGTTACGCCAACAGGTAACGGCAAACGCCGTCATCCTCAAGCGGCTTGCCGAGATCGACAAGACATTGCTTCAGCATGACGCCGCACTGCGGGAGCTATACCGCAAGCTGCAAACACTGCTTGCTCCGCCTCCCGACGCACCGAGGCGCAGGATTGGTTTTTAGCTGCGGGCCTGGGTTTCCCGCCCGCGCCTTGTCTTCCTGGAAATTGTGGTCCGTCCCTGATTTTTGCCTTTCAGCTTTTTCTCGGCGAGGCGGGCGCCGTCCACCAGGGCCTTGAGCTTCGCGACCGCGACGTCGCGGTCCATGGGCGCCATGCCGCAGTTGGTGCACGGGAACAGGTGCTGCTTCGGCACGAACTGGAGCGCCCGGCCGATGACCTCGGCGACTTCCCGAGGCGTTTCCACCTTGTCGCTCGCCACGTCGATGACGCCGACGAGCACGTCCTTGCCCTTGAGGAGCTTCAATAGCTCGAGCGGGACCCGGGAGTGGATGCATTCCAGGGACACCTGCTTGATCTTGCTCTTCGCGAGCGCGGGGAAGATCTGCTCGTACTGGCGCCACTCGCCCCCGAGCGTGTGCTTCCAGGCGATGTTCGCCTCGATGCCGTAGCCGTAGCAGATGTGGACCGCGGTGGTGCACTTCAGGCCCTTCGCGGCGCGCTCGAGCGCCGTAACGCCCCAGCGCTTGACGTCGTCCATGTAAACGTTGAAGGCTGGCTCGTCGAACTGGATCACGTCCACGCCGTCTTTCTCCAGCGCGCGCGCCTCCTGGTTGAGGAGCTCGGCGAACGCCATGGCGAGCTTGACCTTGTCGCCGTAGTGCTCGTCGGCAATGGTGTCGACGATGGTCATCGGGCCAGGCAGGGTAATTTTCAGGCGCTTTTTTGTGTGTTTTCTTGAAAAAGAAGCCTCCGTCTGGTGCACGCGGCCTTTCAGCTTCAGCGGCCCGGTCACCACCGGCACCATCGCGTCGTAGCGATTGTTGCGGATGCCCATCTTGACCTTGCGGCTGAAATCGATGCCTTCGACGAACTCGAGAAAGCCGTGCACGAAGTGCTGCCGCGACTGCTCGCCTTCGGTGACGATGTAGAGGCCGGCGTCCTCCTGCTCCTTCAGCCACAAAAGCGTGGCGTCGCGCTTGGCGCGCTCGAGCTCCGCGCCCGAGGCGCGCCACGCCGGCCATAGCTTTTGGGTTTCGGCGAGCCAGGCGGGCTTGGGCAGGCTGCCGGCGATGGTAGTTTCGAACATGTTGCGGGCTCCTCCTGTCGTGAATTCGAGACAGCGACGAAATCGTGATACGCCAATATAATGCCCAGCTACAAGCAGTGTTTTTTCTGGGAGGTAGTTTCGTGACGCTCGGCGTATTCGTAGGAACGTTCTTCTCGTTTCTGCTTGGTATTTTCAACCCCTACGTGGTGAACAAGGCGGGTCCCGACTGGCTCTGGGGCGGCGGCCGGGACGACATCGTCCGCAACATCTACTTCAAGCCGAACGGCAGCTTCCGTCGCTATGGCCGTCCGGCGCTGGTGGCAACGTTGTGCTTCGGTGCAATCGCGCTGCACTGGCTGCTGCAGCGCATCTAAAGAGGGGAGATGACGATGATAAGAACGATTGCTGCGCTGGTGATGCTGGGACTTGCGCTCTCGGCCTGGTCCCAAGCCAAGCCCTGCGAGGAGCTCAAATCGGAGATCGAGGCGAAGCTCAAGGCCAAGGGGGTCGAGAAATACACCCTGGATATCGTGGCCGCGGACAACGCCAAGGACGCCAAGGTCGTCGGCAGCTGCGAGGGCGGCTCCAAGCGCATCGTCTACAAGCGGGGCTAGCGCCTCGCTTCCCTCATCGGCAGCAGCCAGGCGAGCATCGCCACCTGCAGCGCGGCGAGGATGAAGAGCGCCGTGCTGTAGCCCGCTGCGGCATAGCGCCCGTCGACCACCGGATAGAGCTTCAGGACCGCGCCCACGCCCCACTGGAAGGCGAACGAGCAGGCGAACATCAGCATGTTCGAGGCGGTGGTTACGCGGCCGGTCATGTCGGGCGGGACGAGCGCGGTCAGCAACGGGTAGGCGAGCGCCGCCGAAATGGAGGCGAAGCCGTACGCGATCAGGATCGCGGTGAGCCCGGTCTGCACGCCTGCGGCGATCAGAGCGAACAGGACGAGCGAAACGGTGAGCCCGAGCTTGAACATCGTCAGGCGCGGTACTCCCGCCTGCGCCAGGCGGTCGGCCACGACGCCGAAGAACACCGAGCCGACGGTGTACGCGGCCGCTGTCGCGAACAGGTAGTTGCCGACCGCCTCGCGCGGCTGCCCGGCGACGTCGTAGAGCCACGGCCCTAGCCACAGCCCCTGCAGCGTGAGGTAGCCGCCGTGGCCAATCACGAGCGGCAGCGCGATGCGCCAGAACGCGGTCAACGAGAACACCCGGCCGAAGCCGGCGAACTGCCGTGCCAGGGTTTGCGGCTCGCCGGGGAGCTTTCTCTCCGGCACGACGAGGAACACGAGCACGGCGACCGCGGCCGAGAGCGCGGTAAGGACGAAAAACAGCGCGCGCCAGCCGAACGGGCCGATGAGTGCCTCGGCGGGCGCGGTGGCCGACAAGCCGCCGATGCCGCCGGCGGCGAGATAGAAACCGTTCAGTGTCGCGAGCCGCGACAAGGGAAACCAGAGCGTGAAGGCCTTGATCGCGCCCATCAGGCCGGCCGATACGCCGAGGCCGATGAGCGCGCGGCCGATCGACAGCATCGTGAAGTCGCGCGCCAGGCCGAACACCAGCGCGCCGAGCGCCGCCACGCACATCAGCGTCGCCACCACCCGCCGCGGCCCGTAGCGGTCGAGCAGCACGCCGAGCGGCAGCTGGAACGCGGCGAAGGCGAGCAGGTACATCGACGTCAGGAACCCGAGGTCCGAGGGCGTGAGCGCGAACTCTTGCGCGAGATCCTTCGAAATGACCGCGTTGACGTTGCGAAAGAAGAACGACAGGAAGTAGCCCGCCGCGAACGGCAGGAACACCACGACCCAGGCGTTCACCGGCGCTTTAATTAGGGGAGGAAAGGAAATCCCCAAGCGCGCGATCGAAGGCCTCGGGCTGCTCGATGTTGGCGAGATGCGCGGCCTGCGGGATCACGGCGAGCCGGGCGCCGGGCAGGTTCTCCTGGATCACGCGCGCCATCGAGGGCGGCGTGGCCGGATCGTCCGCGCCGCAGATCACCAGCGCCGGCGTCTTGATCTCCTTCAGGCGCGCGGTGACGTTGATGCTGGGGATCGCGGCACAGCAGCCGATGTAGCCGGGAACCGGGGTCTTTTCGATCAAGGCGGCGACGCGCTGCACCTTGTCCGGCTGGTTTTTGCGGAAGCCCTGGGTGAACCAGCGCTCGAGCGTCGGCTGCACCAGCGGCGCCATGCCCTTCGATTCCGCGATGCGGATGCGCTCCTGCCACATGGACGCGGCTTCGGGCGGGTAGCTGCTCGTGGTATCGCAAAGCGTCAGCGTCTCGAACATCCCGGGATACTTGAGCGCGAACGTCTGGCCGATCATGCCGCCCATCGACAGGCCGCAGAAATGCGTCTTGCGCATCCCCAGCTGCTTCAGCAGCGCGTAGAGATCGTCGGCCAGCATTTCCAGCGTGTACGGGCCCTGCGGCGCGGCGCTTTGCCCGTGTCCGCGGGTGTCGTAGGCGAGCACGCGATAACGGCCCTTGAACTTGGCGATCTCGCCGTCCCACATGCGCACGCTGCACGCGAGCGAATGGCTGAATACCAGCCAGGGCGCGCCTTCCTTCCCATGAATCTCGTAATAGGTCTCGAAGCCGTTGACGGTCGCTTTCATGCGCTCTCCACTATGAGGGGAATCATCATTTCGTCCTCGCTCAGGCCGCCGTGGTTGCCGATGTGCAGATGGCGCGGCTCGCCCGGGGTCCAGTCCTTCACGGTGTGGCGGCCGCGCATCACGAGCGCCACGTCGCCGACGCGCTCGGCGAAGCGCGGGTGCGGCTCGCCCGGCCCGAACCAGCCTTCCTCGACCAGCTCGGCGCTCCTCCTCACATCGCCGCGCTCGCCCAGCCAGTCCCTGGCCTTCGCGGCGAAAGCCTGAGGGTCGTGCACGTGGCAATAAGCAATGCGCCGCTCGCCGCACAGCGGAAACCTCAGCATCGAGGCGAGCGACGCGGGCAGGTCGAGCGACTCCTCGAGCGGCGCGTCCATGAAGCCATGGTCCGCGGTGGCGACGATCAGCGTGCCGGTGCCCGAAAGACGCGCGACGAGCTTGCCGAACGCTGCGTCGATGCGCGCGAACTCGGCGGCCGCTTCGGGGCCGAGCGAGCCCAGGCGATGCGACAGGGCGTCGTATTCCGGCCAGTAGGCGTAGACGAACTTCGGCTCGGGTCCCGCCTTGACCGCGGCCTCGACCTGGTCGACGAGCTCGTCGAGCGTCTCGTGGGCGCGCCGCTCGGCGCCCGCGCAATGGCGGACGTTGTAATCCGAATCGATGATTTGCCGATACGTCACCACGAACGAGCGCCTCGCAAGCGACGCGAAGTACGGCTCTGCCGGAAAAGCGCGCTGCGGCGTGAAGCCTTTTGCGCGCAACGGCACGTTTTCGCCGCGCGTGCGAAACAGCAGCGGCGCGGCGACGTAGCCCGCTTCGCCGAAATAGGTGAACCATCCGGTCAGGCCGTGCTCGAGCGGTGTGCAGCCGGTGTAGGTGGTGGTGACGGCGGATGCGGTGGTCGAGGGAAACACCGACGTGATGCCGCCTCGCCGCCGGCGCGCCAACTCGCCGCGCGCTTGGCGCATCAGGTAGTTGTCGCCGAGGCCATCGATCAGGAAAAGCACTACATTGCGCGCGGCAGCGACCTCCGCGGCAGGCAGCGCCGAAAGCGGCTTGTGGCGCGGCCGCCCGCCGCAGCCCTCGACGACGGAGGCAATGAGATTGACTAGGCTGCCGCCCTGGTAGTCCGGAAGCATCGGGTCGCGGGCATTTTAGCGGTAGAATCCCGGCATCCCCTCCCGAGGTTTACGCGATGCGGCTCGAAGTCCACGTCCATGCGGACATTCCCATTCTCGAAGGTGTCTCGAAGCGCCAGCTCGAGCAGGCGTTCGCCCCGCTGCTCGAGTATCTCGATGCCGACGGCCTCGGCGACGTGAAAAGCCTCGAGCCCGACGAGCCGGGCATCAAGTACGACGAGAAGGACCTGATGCTGTACCTGTGCTGGACCGGCGAGATCGGGCGCAGCTTCCACGGCGCGCTCGAAGCGGCGCTCGAGAACCTCGGGCCGTACTGCTACGAGGCGGTCGAGGTGGACGTCACGCTGTACCTGGAAAACGGCGACCAGGAATCGCGGCTGCTCTTCGTCGGGCCGACGGCGCAGGCGATCCACGAGGCGCAGCGCCGCTGCATGCTCGAGGATGTCGCGGCGATCCTCGGCCGCCAGTTCGAGAAGGGCGAGGTGGCGCAGGTGAGCGCGCTCGTCAACGAGCTATTCGACCGCGACTGGAAGGAAAAGGCCTCGCAGCAGAAAAAGCCCGAGCGCGCGTTCGAGAACTACACGCGGCCCTCGCGCAAGAACCTGCACTAACCCAAAAAGGGGTCAGAGCAATTTTCCTGAAATACTTGCCCGCCACCCGAATTGTTTCCGGAAAATTGCTCTGACCCCTTTTTTCTGATGCATGGCGGGACCCAAGTACCCCGGATTTGACACGCTGGCGCTGCACGCCGGCCAGTCGCCCGACCCGGCGACCGGCAGCCGCGCGGTGCCGATCTACCAGACCACTTCCTACGTCTTTCGCGACACCGAGCACGCGGCCTCGCTCTTCAACATGGAGCGCGCGGGGCATGTCTACTCGCGCATCTCCAATCCGACGGTCGCGGTTCTCGAGGAGCGCGTAGCGGCGCTCGAAGGCGGCGTAGGCGCGATCGCCACCGCCTCGGGCCAGGCGGCGCTGCATCTCGCGGTGGCGACGCTCATGGGGGCGGGCGGCCATATCGTCGCCTCCAGCTCGCTCTACGGCGGCTCGCACAATCTGCTCGGCTACACGCTGAAGCGCTTCGGCATCGAGACCACCTTCGTCAATCCGAGGAATCTCGACGAGTGGAAAAAAGCCGTAAGAGAGAATACGCGCCTGCTCTTCGGCGAGACGCTCGGCAATCCCGGCCTCGACGTGCTCGACATCCCGTCGGTGGCGGCGATCGCCCACGAGGCCAAGGTCCCGCTGCTCGTCGACGCGACGTTCACGACGCCGTACCTCATGCAGCACTTCGAGCTCGGCGCCGATCTTCTCTACCACTCGGCGACCAAGTTCCTCGGCGGGCACGGCGTGGCGATCGCCGGCGTGCTGGTCGACTCGGGGCGCTTCGACTGGGAGAGATCGGGCAAGTTCGCGACGCTCACCGCGCCCTACGAGGGCTTTCACAACATGGATTTCGAGGAAGAGTCGGGCACCCGGGCCTTCCTCTTGCGCGCGCGCCGCGAGGGACTGCGCGACTTCGGCGCCTGCATGGCGCCGATGACCGCGTTCCACATCCTGCAGGGCATCGAGACGCTGCATTTGCGCATGCCGCGGCATATCGAGAATACCCGGAAGGTTGTGGCTTTTCTGAAGAGTAATTCTTCTGTTCAAGGCGTTATTTACCCTGAACTCCCGCAGCACCCGGACCACGCGCTGGCGAAAAAGCTGTTGCCGCGCGGCTGCGGCGCGGTGTTCTCGTTCGAGCTGAAGGGCGGGCGCGCCGCGGGCCGCGCCTTCATCGAGTCGCTGCGCGTGTTTTCGCACCTGGCCAACGTCGGCGACGCCAAGTCGCTCGTGATCCATCCCGCCACCACGACGCACTACCGCATGAGCGACGCCGACCTGGCGAAATCCGGCATCACCGCCGGGACGGTGCGGCTCTCCATCGGCCTCGAGGACGGCGCCGACCTCATCGACGACCTCGACCGGGCGCTGAAGGCCGCGGCGCGGGCCTGATGGACCTCGCAGTCGACGGAAAAGAGGTTTTCGCGTACACCGCGGCGCACAGCCTCGACGCGAAAAAGCCGACCATCGTCTTCGTGCACGGCGCCGGGCTCGACCATTCCTGGTTCGGGCTGCAGAGCCGCTACTTCGGCTACCACGGGTACAACGTGCTGGCGCTGGATCTTCCGGGGCACGGGCGTTCGGCAGGGCCGCCGATCCCGACCATAGGCGGCATGGCCCAATGGATTTTCACGGTCTTAGATTTTTTTGGAATTCAAAAAGCGAGCCTGGTCGGGCATTCGATGGGCGCGCTCATCGCGCTTGAATGCGCGAACCGTCACCCCGTCCTCGTCGAGCGCATCGCGCTCATCGGCATCGCGTACCCGATGAAGGTGTCCGACGCCTTCCTGGATGCGGCGCGCCGCAACGACCATGCGGCCTACGACATGGAGACCATCTGGGGCCATGCGCCGCAGGTGCCGCTCGGCGGCAATCCGAACCCGGGAATGTGGATGTACGGCGACACGCTCGCGCGCCTGCGGCGCCTCGCGCCCGGCGTGCTGCACAACGACCTCAAGGCCTGCAACGACTACGCGTCGGACTTCGCCAACGTGAAATGCCCGGTGCTCCTCATCCTCGGCAAGCGCGACGTGATGACGCCGCCGCGCGGCGCCTCGCTCTTGCTGCAGAAAATTCCTTCGGCAAAAAGCGAAATCATCGATATCTCCGGCCATTCGCTCATGGCCGAGGCGCCCGATGCGACGCTCGACGCGCTGATCGCCTTCTTCAGGAGCCGATGAACCCGCCGCCGTTCACGTGCAGCGTCTGGCCGGTGATGTAGCGCGCGCCCGGCCCGGCGAGGAAACGCACCGCGGCGGCCACTTCTTCCGGCGTGCCGCGCCGGCCGAGCGCCGATTCGCTGCGATGCGCCGAAGGGCTGGTGCGCTGCGTCTCGATGAGGCCGGGCACCACGCAGTTCACCGTGACGCCGTGCGGCGCGAGGTCGTGCGCGAGCGCGCGCGTCAGCCCGACCAGGCTCGCTTTCGCGGCGACGACATGCGGCCGGCCCGCCGCGCCGGTGTGCGCGGACATGCCGCCGATGTTCACGATGCTGCCCGCGGCGCTTTTCTTCAGGGAAGCAAGGCACGCCTTGGCGCAGATCCAGGCGCCGTCCAGGATGACGCCGGTCACCTCGCGCCAGCGTGCGAGCGTGATGCCCTCGATCGGCTCGACGGCGCGCAGCGCGGCGTTGTTGACGAGGATGTCCACGCCGCCGAAGCGCTCGAGCGTGCGCTCGACCATGCGCTCGACCGCGCGCTCGTCGGCGACGTCGGCGAGCAGCGCGAGCCCGCCCGTCTCCGCGGCCACCGCTTCGATCTCTTCCCGGGACGATTTGGCGGTGACCACGACCGAGGCGCCCGCCGCCGCGAGCTCCAGCGCGATGGCGCGGCCGATATTGCGCCCGGCGCCGGTGATGATCGCCACCTTGCCCTGAAGCTCGCTCATCGAAAGGCGGAAAGCGCGATCGGCTGGCCGAACATGCGCGCGGCGTAGGCGAGAAACGCGTCGCCGCGCTCGGGCGGCCAGCCGCCGTGCGCGCAGTTCAGGCGGAATTTGTCCTCGAGGTCCGCGCGCGAGAGCGGCTCGTGCGCGCCGCCGCGAAAATGGTCCTGCCGCTCTTCGAGCGTCTGGCCGTTCTTGAGCGCGATGCGCACGTGGCCGGTGAACTCGTCCGGGTAGGGATTATCCGGGTCGATCTCGTAGCGCACCTTGGAGGCCACGGCGAGCAGCCGCGGGTCGCGCACGCGCTCCTCGGTAAACGCGTCGAGCCCCGCATGCCCGAGCACGAAGCCCGCGGCGATGCAGTAGGGCTGGCTGAACTTCGCGGCATAGGCATTCGGCGGGCGCTGCTTCGCCGCGAGCGGCTCCCATAGCCGGTGCACCGTGCCCTCGGCGGCCTCGCATACGATCTCGGCGATGTCCTCGAGGCGCACGCGCTTCGCGAGCCTGCGCGCGCAGTCGATGTAGGGGTGCGTCATCGTGCCGCAGGCGTACACCTTGAAGGCGAGCGACTCGGAGACCCAGCGGTTGCCGAAGCCGTCGACGAGCTTCGCCCAGTCGCCGCCGGTGGTGCGCGCGAAGCCGTGGTAGAAGCCGTGCGTTCCCTCGAGCACGGTGCGCGGCCCGACGAAGCCCGCGCGCGCCAGGTCCGCTGCGCGGATGCCCGACTGCGCCGCCCATCCCGGGTGCAGGCGCTTGGTCCACGCGCCCTCGGCGAGATACTCGATGAGGCCGCTCGCCATCGATCCCGCGACGCCGAGCGCGCTGACAAAGTTTTCCTTGCTCAAGTTCAAGGCGCTCGCCACGCCGGCGGCGGCCGCGAGCGCGCCGATCACCGCGGTGGGATGAAAGCCCGCCTTGTGGATGAGCTTCGGCGCGACGAGGCTCGCGCGGCACATGAACTCAACGCCGACGGCGATGCCGCGCAGCGCCTGGCCGCCCGGCAGCTTTTCGCGCTCCGCTACGGCGAGCACCGCCGGGACCACGACCGCGCCGGCGTGCACCGGCCCGCCCTCGAAAGTGTCGTCGAAGTCCTCGCCGTGCGCCGCAGTGCCGTTGACGAAGGCGGCGCCGGCGGCATCGAGCGAACGCGCGTGGCCGAGCGCGGTGCAGCGGCCGCCGGCTTCCCAGCCGGCGAGCGCGGCGCGCACGAAGTCGGCGTTGCGCGCGGCGATGCACAGCCCGGCGACGTCGATCACCAGCTTCTCGACGAGCTCCGCGTACGGCGGAGGAATGCGCGCGCTGAGCGCCGCGGCGGCGATGGTCTCGGAAAGCGATTCAGTCATTGCGCTTCACCAGGGAGTAGAGCACGAGCGCGGCGGCCGCCACCAGCAAGCCGAGCGACACCGGGTCCTTCAGGAAGATGCCGTGATCTCCGGCCGAGATGACGAGAGAGCGCCGGTAGTTCGATTCGACGAGGAAGCCGAGCACCACGCCGAGCACCAGCGGCAGCTGCGGAATGCCGAAGTAGCGCATGCCGTAGCCGAGGACGCCGGCGCCGAGCGCGAGCGCCACGTCGAACAGGCTCTGCTCGATCGCGTACGCGCCGGTGACCACCAGCGCCAGGATGAACGCCATGAGGTAGTGCTTCGGGCGGCTGACGAGCCACAGGCAAGGGGTGAGGATCACGAGGCCGATGAGGAACATCGCGATATTGGCGACCAGCAGCCCGCCGTAGAGGCCGTAGACGATTTCCGGGTTCTTCACGAAGAGCATCGGCCCCGGCGTGAGGCCATGGAGCAGCAGGCCGCCCATGAGGATGGCGGCGGAGTTGGACCCCGGGATGCCGAGGCCGAGCAGCGGGACGAGCGCCGTTGCGGTGACCACGTTGTTCGCGCATTCCGGTGCCGCCACGCCCTCGACCGAGCCCTTGCCGAACTCCTCGGGCTTCTTCGACCAGCGCCGCGCCTCGTTGTACGAGAGGAACGCGGCAATGGTGCCGCCCGCCCCCGGCGTCGCGCCTTCCACGGTACCGATCACGGCGCCGATCGCCTGCGGCCGCGCCATGCGCTTCCACGTCGCCCAGTCGGGAAGCCGCAATCGCGCCGCACGGCCGCTCGGCTTCTCCCACTCCGGCTCGATCGCCTGCACCATGAGCTCGGTGACGGCGAAGAGCCCCACCATGATGATGATCGGCCGGATGCCGCCGAGGAGGTCGGGCGTGTCGAAGGTGAAGCGCGACACCCCGGAAACGGGGTCCGTGCCCACGGTCGCGATCATCAGGCCGATGACCGCCGCGACGCCGCCCTTCGCGAGCGAGCGGCCGGAGAGCCCGGCGATGGCCGAGAGGCCCAGCACGCCGAGCGCGAAGTAGGCGGGCGGCGTGAAGGCGAGCGCCACCCGGGCGAGCGGCCCGGTGGCCACCGCGAGCACGAGCAACCCGAACAACCCGCCCACCAGGCCGGACATGAGCGAGATGCCGAGCGCTTCGCCGCCGCGGCCGCGCCGGTTCATCTCGAAGCCGTCGATCACCGTCGCCGCCGCGGCGTTGGTTCCCGGCGTGCGAATCAGGATCGCGGGAATCGAGCCGCCGTACTCGGCGCCGACGTACACCGAGGCGAGCATCACGATGCCCATCACCGGGTCCATGCCGTGGGTGAACGGCAGCAGCAGGGCCATGGCGATCGACGGCGAAATGCCGGGCAGCGCGCCGCCGATGATGCCCCAGGCGACGCCGAGAAAAGCCGCCGGTATCGTCCATCCCGCCGACAGCGCGTTCCAGGCGAGGACGAGCTCGTTCATCGCGGCATCGGGATGCCGAGCAGGCCGGCGAACAGCGCCCAGAGCAGCGCCGCGGTGCCGAGCGCGAAGAGCGCCACGCCGTAGCGCCGCGGCGCGCCGTAATAGAGCGCCGCGGCGCCGGCAAGCAGGGTGATCGAGACGAGGTAGCCGATGAGCGAGGCCGCCGCGACATACGCGAAGCCGAGCGCCGCGATCCCCAACGCGCGCAGATGGCTTTGTTTTTCAGCGGGCTCTTTGGGCGCAAAGGCGCGCAGGCCGATAAGCGCCGAAAAAATGCCGAGCAGCACGGCGAGCCCCTTGGGCACGCCGTCGGCGCCGACCGCGTCCGAAAGCAAGCTTTCCGGTAGCGCGTTCGCCGCCGCCCAATAGCCGCCGGCGAGCGCCAGGCCCAGGGCGGCGCAGGCGAGATCGCGCCGCAAGAATTACTTCTTGAGCAGTCCGAGCTCGCGCAGCGAAGACGCCAGCTCGCCGGCGAATTTCGCGGTAAAGGGGCCGGCTTGCGCGTGATCCATGTAGGCCGGTACCAGGCTCTCGCGCGCGTACTCGCGCCGGTACACCGGGTCGGCGAGGACCGCCTTCAGTCCGGCGTCCCAGGCTTTCAGCACGTCGGGCGGCAGGTTCTTCGGCCCCGCGAGGCCGCGGAACTTGGTGACGACGAGCTCGATTCCCTGCTCGCGCGCGGTGGCGAGCTCCGGGAAGTCGGGCAGGCGCTTGTCGGTGAGCACCGCGAGCAGCCGGATCTTTTTCGCTTCGAGCTGGCCGCGCACTTCCTGGATCTCGCCGACGCCGATGTCGTAGGTGCCGTTCAGCACGCCGATCATCTGATCGCCGCCGCCCTCGTGGCTGACGATCGCGGCGCGCGCCTGCGTGAGGCGGTTGAGCCGCTCCATCGCGATGCGCTCGAGCGACGCCGGGTTGGAAGCGCCCCACCGGCCCTTGCCCGGATTGGCGCGGGCATAGGCCATCGCCTCGGCGAGCGTCTTGTGCGGCGACTCCGCGCGCGTGTAGATCACCTCCGGATCCAGGAACACGACGGCGACCGGCATCAGGCTGTCGTAGCCGTGCGCCGGCTTGCTGAGCATCGTGGTCTGGATATAGGTCGGCGTGGTGGCGTAGAACACCGAGCCGTCGGCCGGCGCCTGCGCCACGCGCGCGACCGCCTTCGCGCCGCTGCCGCCGCGCACGTTCTCCACCGCGAAATTGACCCCCATTTTCGGGCCGAGGTGCTTGACGAGCGCGCGCAGGAACACGTCGCTGCCGCCGCCCGGGCTGGAATGCGTGACGAGAGTGACGTTCTTTACGGGATAGCTTTGCGCCCAGGCGCCCGACGCGGCAAAGCCGAGCAAGACAAACAGCACTTTTGTGATGGACATGGTCCTCCTCCTCGCGCGCATTCTAAGTCCAGTCGGCGCGCGCGACGAACCAGATGGTGAGCAGACCGAAGGCCGCCATCGCCGCCGCGATGACCGCGAAGATGCCCTGCAGCGAGGCGGCGAGCGCCCCGCCGGCGATGACCAGGACCAGCCGTGCGGTGCCGGCGAGCACCGGCCATAGCACCCGGCCGGCGCCAGCGCGAGCCCTGCGAGCGGCCCGGTGCCGAGGCGTCCGACGAAATAGGTGTCGCCGACGGACACCATCGACTGGAAAGCGACCAGCAGCACGCCCGGCGCGGACAGGCGCAGCAACGTCGGCAGGATCGGCGCGGCGAGCAGCCGCTCGGTGCGCGGGTTCACCGCGCGATCATCGCAGGACTCTCGGGGACGCGAGCGCCGCGGCCCAGCCGAGCAGCACGCCCGCGGTATTCGCGAGCATGTCGAACACCTCGTAGGTGCGGTAGCCGAGCTGGCCCTGGACGAATTCCAGCGTGACGCCCATCAGCACGAAGAGCGCCGCGTAGGCAAGGCGGGCCGCTCGCGCCGCATAGAGCTGCGCGAACCAGAACATGAGCAGCCCGTAGCCGAGCAGGTGGCCGACCTTGTCGCCCGCCTCGAAATCGAGCTTCGGCGGCGCCGGCGTGAGCGACACCCAGACGAGGGCGGCCACGAGGAGCCACCCCGCCGCCACATGCGCGTGTCGCATCAGAACAAGGTCATCTGGCCGCCGCGCGGTGGGCGAAAGCGAGAGCAGTCGAGCTCCGCGCGCGGCCGGGCGCCGCCGTGGCCGTTGAGGCCGTATTTTCGGCAGGCGAGCTCGAAGCGCCGCTCGATCAATTCCGCGTAGTTTCCGGTGCCGGTCATGCGGGTGCCGAAGCGGGGATCGTTGTCGCGCCCGCCGCGCACCTGCCGCAGGATGCTGATGACATGCTCGGCGCGCTGCGGGTAGTGCGCCGCCAGCCATTCCTTGAAAACGTCCTTCAGCTCGTGCGGCAGCCGCAGGGTGATGTAGCCCGCTTCCCGCGCGCCGGCGGCCGCGGCCGCCTCCAGGACCTGCTCCAGCGTCTTGTCGCTCAGCGCCGGGATCAGCGCCGCGACCATCACGCCGCAGGGTATCTGGTCTTTCGATAATGCCCTCAAGACATCCAGGCGTCGCTGCGGGCTCGCCGCGCGCGGCTCCAGCTTGCGCGCGAGCTCCCGATCCAGCGTGCCGATCGACACGAACACTTTGACGAGGTTCTTCTTGGCCATCGGCCCAAGGATATCGAGATCGCGCTCCACCAGCGCCGATTTCGTGATCAGCGTGACCGGGTGCTCGCAGTCCGCGAGCACCTCGAGGATCTGCCGGGTGACGCGGTACTTGCGCTCGATCGGCTGGTAGCAGTCGGTGTTCGCGCCAAGCGCGACCGGCTGCGGCGCGTAGCCGGGCCTGGCTAGCGTCTCGCGCAGCAATGCGGCGGCGTTGGTCTTGGCGAACAGCTTGGTCTCGAAATCGAGCCCCGGCGAGAGCTCGAGGTAGGAATGGCTGGGACGGGCGTAGCAGTACACGCAGCCATGCTCGCAGCCCCTGTACGGATTGATCGAGCGGTCGAAGCCGACGTCGGGCGAGTCGTTGTGCGAAACGATCGAGCGCGCGCGCTCGATCGCGACTTGCGTCTTCAGCTCGCCCTGCGGTTTTTCCTCCGGCGTCCAGCCGTCGTCGAAGTCTTCGCGCGCGACGCTTTCGAAGCGTCCTTGCACGAAGGAACGCGCGCCGCGCAGGTGGAGGGTTTCTCTATTCCGGCCTTCGCTCATGTTGCGCCGCAGTAGAATGCAATGGAATGTGGCTACTGTATATATGACCAGTATCAAGCGCAACGTCGGCCTGCTCGCCGCCTGCCAGGCGCTGCTTTTCACGAACAATTCGACGCTCATCGCGATCAACGGGCTGGCCGGGCTGGCGCTCGCGCCCTACACCGCGCTTGCGACGCTCCCGGTCACCTGCTGGGTGCTCGGCGGGGCGATCGCCACCATGCCGGCGTCGTTCCACATGAAGCGCGTCGGCCGGCAGCGCGGGCTCACCAGCGGAACGCTCTGGGGCATCGGCGGCGCGCTCATCTGCGCGCTCGCCATCTGGCTGCAGAGCTTCTGGCTGCTGTGCTTCGGAACGCTCGTTTGGGGCGCCTACAACGCCTACGGCCAGTACTACCGCTTCGCCGCCGCGGACATCGCCACGCCCGACTTCCGCGCCACGGCGATCTCGCTGGTGCTCGCCGGCGGTCTGGTCGGCGGCATCCTCGGTCCCACCACCAGCCGGATCACCGTGGACCTGGTCGGGCCGAAGTTCATGGGCGCCTACCTCGCGCTCATCCTGTTCGCGCTCGCCACCATGTTTCTGCTGCGCTTCATCCGCATCCCGACGCCTTCGGCGAGCGAGCGCGCCTCGAGCGGCCGCCCGCTGCGCCAAATCGCCGCGCAGCCGCGCTTCGTCGTGGCCGTGCTTGCCTCCGCCGTCGGCTACGGGGTGATGAATTTCCTCATGACCTCCACCCCGATCGCGATGCAGGTGTGCGGCCATCCGTACAGTGACGCCGCGTTCGTGATCTCCTCGCACGTGGTGGCGATGTTCGCGCCGTCTTTCGTCACCGGCCGCCTGATCCGCGCCATCGGCGTGCTGCCGCTGATGTTCGTCGGCGCGCTCCTCAACCTGGTCTGCATCGGCATCGCGCTCGCCGGCGTGTCGGTGGCGAACTTCTGGTGGTCGCTGGTGCTCCTCGGGGTCGGCTGGAATTTCCTCTATATCGGCGGCACGACGCTCCTGACCGAGACCTACCGTCCCGAGGAGCGCGCCAAGGCGCAGGGGCTGAACGACCAGGCGATTTTCATCGTCATGGCGATCTCCTCGTTCACTTCCGGGATGACCGTGACGGCCGCGGGATGGGAGCGCGTCAACCTCATGGCGCTGCCGCTCGTCGCGCTCATCGGCGCGGCGATCCTCTGGTTCGGCTGGCGCGAGCGTGGCCGCAAGGCGGCGAGCGCATGATCCAGAGAGCGCCCGCGTCGGTGGGCCAGCGCCTCGAGGAGGTGGACACCCCGGCGCTGATCCTCGACCTCGACGCGTTCGACAAGAACCTCGCCACGCTGAAGCAGGCGGTCGGCAGCCGCGCCCGCGTGCGCGCGCACGCGAAGACGCACAAATGCCCCGAGATCGCCAAGCGCCAGATAGCTGCCGGCGCGATCGGCGTGTGCTGCCAGAAGGTCTCCGAGGCCGAAGCGCTGGTCGACGGCGGCATCGCGGACGTGCTCGTCAGCAACGAGATCGTCGGCGCGCGGAAGGTCGCGCGCCTGGCGGCCCTCGCGGAACGCGCGCGCATCGGCGTGTGCGTCGACAACGCCGAGAACCTCGAGCACCTGAAGGCTGCAAACGCCAAGCTCGACGTCTATATCGAGCTCGAGGTGGGCATGCGCCGCTGCGGCGTGCCGCCGGGCGAGCCGGTGCTCGAGCTCGCGCGCCATATCTCCGGCAGCCTGCGCTTCGCGGGACTGCAGGCCTACCACGGCCGCGCGCAGCACGTGCGCTCGCTCGCCGAGCGCAAGGCCGCCATCGACCAGGCCGCTTCCGCGGTGCGCGAGACAAGACAGCTTCTGAAAAAAAGCGGCATCGACTGCCCGATCGTCACCGGCGCGGGTAGCGGCACCTTCATGCTCGAGGTCGAATCCGGCGCCTGGGACGAGATCCAGCCCGGCTCCTACGTCTTCATGGACGCGGACTATGCGCGCAACGAATGGGCCGCGCCGCTGCCGCGCTTCGAGCACGCGCTTTTCGTGCTTTCCACCGTCATGAGCCGGCCGAGAGCCGAGGTCGCGATCGTCGACGCCGGGCTCAAGGCCTCGAGCGTCGATTCGGGCATGCCCACGGTATGGGGCAGGGCGGGACTGACCTACACGCATGCCTCCGACGAGCACGGCTGGGTGGAAGGCGCGCCCGCCCCGGCGCTCGGCGAAAAGCTCCTGCTCGTTCCCGGGCATTGCGACCCGACGGCAAATCTCTACGACTGGTACGTCTGTGTCCGAAATGGTTTCGTCGAGGATTTGTGGCCGATCACCGCTAGAGGGGCTTTGACGTGACCGCAAAAGGGGTTTCAAGAATGATCGGGGAACGTCAAGCCCTGCAAGGAAACACGAAAAAGGCCGCGTCCTGCTTCTGCGCCCCTGTGACCATGGCGCTATGCCATGGTCACAGGAGGCGGATATGTCCGGGGCAAAGGTGGGCTTCAGCTACCAAAGAAACGAGTACGGCTACCCCGTTCTCGAAAGCGATGATGGGGAAACGACGTATCGCCGTGGCATGTCGGGCGACCACGGATGGCGATCCCCGGCGCAAGCCATGATGGCGCACAAGGTCACGGGGGTAATCATGGGGCTGATATTCGCGCTAGGCCTTATCGGCTGGCTCTGGACCTTTGTTAACGCTCCGTAGTGGGCGGATGCTGAAAATTTACACATAGCGCCCCGATTCATTGCGGTTGGTCAATTTCGATCTTTGCCTCGGCACGACGAGTTGCGTATCGTGGTGGCGTCGATAAGGGTAAACCTGCCGAAAGCTAAGATGAGACAAGAAATCGCTTTGCTGCGGAGCCCGCTCGAGGAGCCGAGCGTGAGGTATTGGCGCGCTGCGGGAGGTGCCACCCTTCTCATACTTCTTGCCTTTGCCGCCTTGCAGTACTACTTCTTCGACGTCCAACTCACCATCCTGAGCCTGCCTAGTGTGAGCCTGGTCGCCGCGTTGCCCTAGTCAAAGGCACGTCGCAGGAACATAAAAGCCGGGGCTCACCGGGCGCTTGCCCGTGGCCGCTTACCGCCCGAGGGGCGTTGTGCTGGGAGGAAGGTTGCGCGCCTGACCGGCGAGATCGCTGTAGATGACTTCGTTGCCGCAGTGCGCGCAAATGAGCACATCGCGCCGCGACGCCGGCAACGGGTAGGCCGGGATGAAGTCTTGGCCTTCGCAGGACCGGCACTTCGCGTAGACCCCGCCGATGCTGAGTCGCATGACACCTCCGGAAGGCGAGATTAATCGGCGGCCAAGCGCGGCGCGGTGAAAAAATCCTCACCGTATAATCGACCGGAGGCGCAATAACGAAAATTGAAGAAGAAGCGTTAAATTTGCGCGGCTCCCACTACGGCTGGGTGGTCGTCGCAGCCGCGTTCACGCTGATGTTCGTGGGCTTCGCCGCGGCGTATTCGTTCGCCGCGTTCTTTACTGCGTTTGAATCGGAGTTCGGCGCCTCGCGCGGGCATATCGCGCTCGTGTTCTCGGTCGCGGCGTTTACCTGGTTCCTGCTCGGCGCGCCCGGCGGCGTGCTCGCCGATCGCTTCGGGCCGCGGCGCGTGGCGCTCATAGGGGTCGCCTGCCTCGCGGCTGCGCTCGCTCTCGCGAGTTCTGCGGACTCGGTCACCGTGCTGTATGTCACCTACAGCATCGGCATCGGTCTCGGCGTGGGCCTCGTCTATGTGCCTTCGGTGGGCGCGGTGCAGCCCTGGTTCGGCGCCAACCGCGCATTCGCCTCCGGGGTTGCCGTCGCCGGCATCGGTGCGGGCAACATCGCCGGGCCGCTGCTCGCCGAGTGGTGGATCGAGCAGTTCGGCTGGCGCGGCGCCTACAGGGCACTAGCGGTGTTCGTGCTCGTGCTGGGCGGCGCGGCGGCCATGGCGATCAGGCAAAAGCCCATCGAACGAAGACACGAAGCTCAGGGCACGGCGCTCGGCCCCGCGCTGCGCACCGGCGCCTTCTGGCTGCTCTACGCCTCGCTCGTATTGAGCTGCATCGGCTTGTTCGTGCCCATGGTGCACCTCGGGCCGTACGCGCAGGACGTGGGCTTGAGCGCCGCGCAGGGCGTCACGCTCGTGAGCCTCATCGGGCTGGGGAGCCTCCTCGGCCGATTCACGGTCGGCGGCTTCGCCGACCGGCTCGGCCGGCAGCCCTCGCTGGCGACGATGTACTTCGGCCTGGGCGCGATGCTGCTGGTATGGCTCGCGGCGGAAAGCTACTGGCTGCTCGCGCTGTTCGCGGTGGTGTTCGGCATGTGCTACGGCGCCTATGTCGCGCTCCTGCCGAGCATCGTGATGGACCTCTACGGCGCGCGCGCGGTATCGGGCATTCTCGGCTTCCTCTATACCGGCGCGGGCGTCGGCACGCTTCTCGGCCCGTGGCTCGCCGGTGCGGCCTACGACGCGCTCGGAGCCTACGATGTGCCGATCGCCGCCGGGGCGCTGTTCTCGTTTCTCGCTGCGGTCTGTGTGATGGTTCTTTTCCGTAATGAAAAAGCAAAAGCCCACGATCGCCGTTAGCGATGCCCGCGGCGTGCGCTCGCTGCATATCGGCGGCGAGGCGATCCAGAGCTCGATGAAGATCGGCGAGCCGTTCGCGCTCGCGCTCGACTACACCCGCTGCATGATGGCGTTCCTGCTCTTCTACCCAGAGCCGCGCGAGGCGCTGATGATCGGGCTCGGTGGCGGCTCGCTGGCGAAGTTTTTCCACAAGCAATTCAGGAAAACTGCCGTGCGCGTGGTGGAGCTCGACGCGCGCATCGTGACTACCGCGCGCACGCATTTCGCGCTTCCACCGGACGACGAGCGGCTTTCGGTCGAGGTCGACGACGGCGCCGAAGCGCTTTCTCCGGAATGCTGCGACGTGCTCGTCGTGGACGCGTATCACGACGAGGCCCATGTGCCGAAGCTCGCGAGCGCCGAGTTCTACGACGCCGCTTACCTGGCGCTCCAGGCGAAGGGCGCCCTGGTGGTGAATTTCATGGACGACGATCCGCTCTTCGACGAGTACCTGCAGCGCCTGGAGACCGCCTTCGGCGGCGCGGTGCTCGCGATGCGCGCGCTTTACGACCCGAACATCATCGCGTTCGCGTTCAAGGGGCTGCCGCCCCGGGTGTCCTGGGACGAGCTACGCCGGCGCGCCGCCCGGCTCGAGTCGCGCCTGGAGCTTCCCTTTCCGAAATACGTAAGGCGCCTGCGGTCCATGAATCGCTCGAACGGCCGCGAGCTTCTGGTCGCGCCATGATCGATCCGGCGGAGATCGCCGCGCTCGCGGCCCTCGCCTTTGTCGGCGCCCTGATCTTCGGCATCACCGGCTTCGGCTCGGCGCTGGTGACGATTCCGCTCGCCACGCATCTCGTGCCGCTGCAGTTCGCGCTCGCGCTCTTCGCGCTGAGCGACCTGGTGGGCTCGTATCGCGTCGGCCTGGAAAACCCGAGGAACGCGGTGCGCGGCGAGTGGATCCGGCTCGTGCCGATGATCCTCGTGGGCACGGCGCTCGGCGTAACCCTGCTCGTAAACCTGCCGCGCGCCGCCGGTATGCTGCTCCTCGGCGCCTTTGTCCTCTCGTACGCGGTCTACAGCCTGTTCCGCCACCCCTCGCACCGGCTGGTCTCGTCTCGCTGGGCTTGGTTTGCGGGCCTCGCCGGCGGCATTACCAGCACGCTCTTCGGCGCGGGCGGGCCGCCGTACGCGATCTACCTTTCGCAGCGCGGCCTTTCGAAGGAGCAGTTCCGCGCCACGCTCGGCTTCGCCACCATGACGAGCATCTCCCTGCGCGTGCTCGCGTTCCTGCTTACGGGGCTGCTGCTGGATGCCCGGGTATGGATCGCGGCCGCGGCGGTCGTGCCGGCCGCGTTCATCGGCATCGGGGTCGCGCGGCGCGTGTTTCGCCGGATCTCGCGCGACACGCTGCTTCGCGCGGTGACGCTGATGCTGCTCGCCTCAGGCGGCTCGCTTATCTTCCGTGCCCTCACCTAAAAAGGGGTCAGAGCAATTTTCTGTAACACGCGCAATTCCTTTTGTTACCGGAAAATTGCTCTGACCCCTTTTGGGTTCTTTAGGCGGCGCGCTTGCGTTCGACGGATTCGACGGACGCCAGGTCGCGGTTCGCCGGGCCGTTCATCACTTTGCCGTAGCAGTCGAAGCGCGAGCCGTGGCAGGGGCAATCCCAGGTGCTCTCCGAGCGGTTCCAGTGCACGATGCAGCCGAGATGCGGGCAGGCGGCGGAGCACTCGTGCAACGCGCCGTCCGGGTCGCGGTATACCGCCACCTTCTGCAGGCCGCGGCGCATCACCGCGCCGCTGCCGCGCGCAATCTGGTCGACGGCTTTCACCTCGCCGCCGGTGAGCCAGTCCGCGTACTGGCGCGCCACGTTCAGGTTTTCGGTGGTGTACTCGCGCGCCGCGCCAATCGTCTTGCGCGAGGGGTCGTAGAGCGCCGCCCACGGGTTGCTGCGGCCGAGGATGAGATCGCACAGCAGCATCCCGGCGATCGTGCCGTGCGTGAGACCCATGCCGGAATCGCCGGTATGGATGTACACGTTGTCCTCGTCCATCGGATTCCTGCCGGTGAAGGCGAGGTAATCGACGGTCTCCATGATGAGTCCGCCCCAGCGGAACGCGATCTCGCGCACCATCGGAAAGCGCGCGCGCGTCCAGGCTTCGAGCCGGGCGTGCGGTTGCTCGGTAGCGTGCGCCTGGCCGCTCTTGTGGTCCTCGCCGCCGACGATGAGGATGTCTTCAGCGGCGCCCGCGGCGACACGGATGTAGTGGTACGGGTCGCCCGTATCCCACGAGAGCACGCTCGGCACCGAGCCGTGCGGCACCCGCGCGCCGATGACGTAGGTCATGTACGGCGCCTGCTTGGTGTGGATCGCCACGCGGTCGTTGACCGGGGTGTTGGTCGCGACCACCACCGCGTCCGCGGTGACGATGCGGGAGCCCACATGCACCAGCGCGGGCGTGCCGCCTTCGATGCGATCGGCGTGCGACCCCGTATAAATCTTCGCGCCGTGGCGCTGCAGCGCGCGCGCGAGGCCGGCAAGGTATTTCAGCGGGTGGAACTGGCCCTGGCGCGGGAAGCGCAGGCAGGGACCGGTGTCGAACGAGGTGAACGGCGCGCGCGCAAGCCTTGCGACGTCCCGAAGCCCCGCGCGGTGCGCGGCCGCGATCTCCTTGTCGAGCGTCTCGAGCTTGTCGCCCTCCGCGAGGAACAGGTAGCCGTCCACGCGCGCAAAGTCGCAGTCGATGCCTTCCTCGCGCACGATCTCCTCGATGCGCTCGATCGCCGCGGTGTGGCTTTCGGCGGCGAGCCGGGCGCCCGTGGCGCCGTGCAGCCGCTCGAGCTCGAAGTAGCGGTCGTCCATCATGTTGGTGAGATGCGCCGAACTCATCTGCGTCATCCCGCCGCCGAGCGGCCCGTCGTCGAGCAGCGCTACGCTGCGTCCCGACTTGGCGAGCAGGTAGGCGGTCGTGAGCCCGGCGATGCCGCCCCCGACGACGCATACCTGCACGTGGACGTCCTCGGCGAGCGGCACGCACAATAGCGTTTCCGCGCTCGCCGCCCATACCGATTCATGCCGGCTCATATGCCTTCGCTTGAAGCAACGCTCGTGCCCGCTACCCGTGACCTGGGCGACGGCTTCAAGGTGCGCCGCGCGCTGCCCTCGGCCAAGCGCCGCATGCTCGGGCCCTTCGTGTTTCTCGACGAAATGGGCCCTGCGCGCTTCGCCGCCGGAACGGGGCTCGACGTGCGCCCGCATCCGCACATCGGGCTCGCCACGCTCACCTATCTCTTCGAGGGCGAGATCCTGCACCAGGACAGCCTCGGCGTGCGCCAGCCGATCCGGCCGGGCGACGTCAACTGGATGATCGCCGGCCGCGGCATCGTGCATTCCGAGCGCACGCCGCAGGCGTTGCGCGCCGCGGGCTCGAGCGCCTGGGGCCTGCAGTGCTGGCTCGCGCTGCCGCAGCGCGAGGAGGAGCGTTCACCCAGCTTTACCCACCACGGTAAGGATGAGCTCCCCTGCGGCGCGGAAAAGGGAACCGAGCTGCGGATCGTCGCCGGAGGCTTTCTCGGCATGCGATCGCCGGTGCCGATGCTGTCGGAGTGTTTCTACGCCGACGCGATGCTGGCGGCGGGCACGGAGCTCGCCATTCCGGCCGAGTACGAGGAGCGCGGCGCCTACATCGTCGACGGCCGCATCGCCGTCGACGGCCAGAGCTTCGAGCGCGGGCAACTGCTGGTGTTCAAGCCGGGCATGCAGGCGGTGGTCAGCGCCGTCGCTGCCGCACGGCTCGTGCTGCTCGGCGGCGAGCCGCTCGGCGCCCGCTACCTGTGGTGGAACTTCGTGTCGAGCTCGCGCGAAAGAATCGAGCAGGCGAAGGAGGACTGGCGCGCCGGACGTTTCGGCGGCGTGCCGGGCGACCCGGAATTCATTCCGCTTCCGGAGGAGCGCAAGCCGCGCGTCGACTACCCCTAGGGCGCTAAGAGCGGCAGCGGCCGATGACGGTGAAAGTCTCCTCGCCCAGGTGCTCGTTGCGCAGCGTATAGCCCTTGCGGCAGATCTTCTGCCGCTCGAGCTCCTCTTCCAGCGCGCGGTTGAACGCCGGGCTGTTGGCTCCGCCCCAGTCCCTGAGCTTTTGCCGGTCGACCTCGAACATGAAGGGGTCCCGGCCGGTCACGCTGTAGCCCTTGTCGGCCTGCGGAGGCGCGCCGGCGGCGCAGCCGGCGAGCAGGCCCGCAAGCGCGAGCGCCCTCATCTGCACTTTTCGCTCTCGAGCAGGGTGTCGAGCCGCGCCGCCAGCGCAGCGGCGAGCGCGATGATGCGCTCGATGGTGGCTTGCACATGCGCATCCACCGCCGCCGGGTTGGTCGGGTAGTCGAGCACCACCTCCTCGATGTCCGGAAGCGCGGCCGCGGGCTCGCCGCAGGCCTCGAGAAACAGCGGCACCGCAATGCCGTAGCGCTCGAGGATGTGCGCGTGATGATCGGTGCTCATGGCGATCACCAGATGAGACTCGTCGAGCATTCCGCGGGTGAGGGTGCGCCGCTGGTGGCCGCTGACATCGAAGCCCTTCGAGCGCAGGTAGTCGCGCACGTTTGGCCGCACGACGTACGGATAATCCGCCGTGCCGGCCGAGGAGACGTGTACGTCGGCGCGCGCGCCGAGCGCACGGCGCAGCGCGTGCTCGGCCGCAAGGCTGCGGAAGATGTTGCCCGTGCACACGAACAGAACGCGGTGGCTCGTCAGACGGAAACCTTCTCACGCAGCGTGACAAACTCCTCCGCCGCGGTCGGATGGATGCCGATCGTGGCGTCGAACTGCGCCTTGGTCGCGCCGAGCTTCACCGCGATGGCGACGCCCTGGATGATCTCGCCCGCGTCCGGGCCGATCATGTGCGCGCCGACCACCTTCTGGCTGGCGCGGTCGACGACGAGCTTCATGAAGGTGCGCTCGTTCTTCTCCGTAAGGGTGAGCTTGAGCGCGCGGAACGTCGTCTTGTAGATGTCGACGGCGCCGAAGCGCTCGCGCGCCTGCTCTTCCGAGAGGCCGACGGTGGCCAGGTTGGGATCGGCGAACACCGCGGTCGGCACGACTTCGTGATCCACGGCGGTCGGCTCGTTGCCGAACAGCGTGCGCGCGAGCCACATCGCCTCGGCGGTCGCCACCGGCGTGAGGTTGATCCGGTTGGTGACGTCGCCGATGGCGTGGATCCAATCCACCGAGCTGTTGGAGTACTTGTCCACGATCACCGCGCCGTCCTCGCCGAGCTTCACGCCGGCCGCCTCGAGGCCGAGGTGCGCGCTGTTCGGGCGCCGGCCGGTCGCCATCAGCACGAGGTCCAGCTCCTGCCGGGAGCCGTCGGCGCAGGTCACCTCGAGCGTGCCGCCCGCGCGCCTGGCGATCGCCGTCGGCTCGGCGCCGTAGCGGATCTTCACGCCCTTGTTCTGCATCTCCTCGCCGAGGCGCTCGCCGAGCTCCGAATCGAAGCCGCGCAGCAGGCGCTTGCGGCGGTAGGCGAGCGTCGTCTCCACGCCCAGGCCGTTGAAGATCGAGGCGAACTCGACCGCGATGTAGCCGCCGCCGACCACCATGGCGCGCGCCGGCAGCCGCTCGAGGGCGAACGCCTCGTTCGAGGTGATGGCCAGCTCGCGGCCCGGAATCGGCGGCAGCTGCGGCCAGGAGCCGGTGGCGATCAGGACGTGCTTCGCGGAATAGGTTTTCCCGTTGATGCTGACCGCGTGCGGTCTGGCCACCGTGGCCCGGCCGCGCAGGATCTCGACCCCGGCGAGCGACAGCACCCGCTCGTACACCGAGTTCAGCCGCGCGATCTCGCGGTCCTTGTTCGCGAGCAGCGTCGGCCAGTCGAAGCGCGGCTCGCCGACGGTCCAGCCGAAGCCCGCCGCGATCGCGAATTCCTCGCGAAAATGCGCCGCGTAGGAGAACAGCTTCTTGGGGATGCAGCCCACGTTGACGCAGGTGCCGCCGAAGCGGTGCGACTCGGCGATCGCCACCCTGGCGCCGTAGCTCGCGGCAACGCGGCTCGCGCGCACGCCGCCCGACCCGCCGCCGATCGTGAAAAGATCGAAGTCGAAGCTCATACCAGCTTGTAGCGGCCGCTTTGCGCGCGCGCCGCGCCGTCGGCGACCAGCTTGTCGAGGTGCGCGGTGAGCGAGCGCGCCGCCCAGCGGTGCAGGCGCGGCGGCACGTCGTCGTAGACGAGCGGCAGCATCTCCTCGAGCTTCGGCGCGCCCAGCTTCGCGAGGGCGGCGCGCACTTTCGCTTCGCGCTTCAGGCGATGCTCGACCAGGCGCTGCAGCTCCCTGTGCGGCTCGCCGATGAGGTAGCCGTGTCCCGGCGCGAGGATCGCGATGTCCTCGCGCAGCAGCATTTCGAGCGAGCGCAGGTAGGCGCGCATGTCGCCGTCGGGCGGATTGATCACCACGGTGGAGCCCTGCATGACGTGGTCGCCGGTGAAGAGCATGCGCGTCTGCTCGAGCAGGTAGCAGAGATGGTTCGATGCGTGGCCGGGCGTATGCATCGCCTTCAGGGACAGCGATCCGACCTGCACGCGGTCGTCGTGGGAAAGGATCTCGTCGGGCGCGAAGCTCGCGTCCTGCCCGGCCGGCGCAGGGCGTCCGAAGATCGTGGCGCCGGTGGCGGCCTTGATCGCGGCGGCGGCCGGCGAGTGGTCCATGTGCGTGTGGGTGCACAGGATCCACTTGATCCGGCCGGACGAAAGAATCCGCTCGATGTGCGAGTCGATGGCCGGACCGGGATCGATCACGGCGAGCTCGCCTTCGCCGACGAGGTAGGTGTTGGTGCCGGGGCCGGTCATCATCCCGGGGTTGGGCGCGGTGAGCCGCGTCACGTGGCCATCGAGCCGTTTCGGCACGCCCGGCACCAGGTCGTACGTGGTCTGGCCGGTTTCCCCGGGGTCACTCCAGTGAATCTCGAAATACTGCGGATCGGCGCGGCGGAACAGGCGCGCGCCTTCGGCGCCCTGCGCCCAGCAGGCGCGATTGCTCGGGATCTCGGGCAGGCTCATCGCATGCTCGAACGCCGCGCGCGGCTCGGGGAAGCGCGCCAGATCCATGAGCGTGTGCTTGGTGGCGAACACCAGCTCGATCTCGCCGCGCTTGCCCCGCTCCAGCGCCTCGCGCGGGCTGATCCAGACGTCGTGGACCGTTTCGTTGGCGTCGTGCGCGCCCTGCTGCGCCTCGGGCGCGAGCGCCACGAAGAAACGCGTGTCGAAGCGGCGTGGCCGCCCGGCCGCGGTGACCCAGTGGCCGAAATAGGCGAGCGCGCCCGCGGGCACGTACAAGTCTTCGGCCTCGAGAAACTGGGGGAACGGACGATGGCGGTGCTGCAGGAGCGTTTGCGCGCGCTGCGGGGGAATCGGCCTGCCTTGCGCGTCGCTCGCAAGGAGGATGCCGGCTTCCTCGAAGCATTCGCGCACCGCGGCGACGTAGTAGGCGAGGCCGCCCGATGCCAACCCCAGCCGCGCGCTCGCCTGCGCGTCCGTGAGGCCGACAACGCGCCGGCACTCGCCGTCCGCGGCGTCGAGCGCTCCGCCGGGGAATACGTACGCGCCGCCGAGGAAGGCGGCATCCTTGGTCCGCTGCAGCATCATCGTTTCCACGCCGCCATTGCCCTGGCGCAGCAGGATCAGCGTGGCGGCGGGGCGCGGCGCAAGTGCTTTTGCGCTCATGCGCTGCGGCCGGCGCGGTCCTTGTCGTTCTGCGCCTTGATCGCGGCGCGCATCTTTTCCCAGTCGGCGTCCGAGAGCTTGTCGAGCTGGGTGAAGTAGGCGCCCGATCCGCTCGCCAGGTAGCCCGCGCCGTCGATCGCGACCGTCTCGCCGGTCAGCCACTCGCAGCCGTCGGCCATGAGAAAAGTGGCGAGGTTCTGCAGCTCCTCCATGCGCCCGACGCGGTGCATGGGGTTCAGGGCGACCGACTCTTCGAATCCGCCTCCGGGCCGCAGGCGCTTGGTCGCGCCTTCGGTGGGGAAGGGGCCGGGCGCGATCGCGTTGAGGCGGATGCCATGGCGGCCCCACTCCACCGCGAGCGACTTCGTCATGACGTGCAGCCCGGCTTTCGACATGGCCGAGGGCACCACGTAAGGCGAGCCGGTGTGCACCCAGGTGACGAGGATGCTGACCACCGAGCCCTTGTGGCCGCCGGCGATCCAGCGCTTGCCCACGGCATGCGTCACGTAGAACGTGCCGTGGAAGACGGTGTTCGCGATGGCGTTGAAGCCGTTCGGCGAGAGGTCTTTCGTCGGGCTGATGAAATTGCCGGCGGCGTTGTTGACCAGGCCGGTGAGCGGGCCCGCCTCGTCCCAGATGCGCTGCACCATGGCGTCGACCGCAGCCGCGTCGCGGATATCGACCGCATGGGTTTCAACCTTCCCGCCAAAGGTTTTCTTGAGCGCTTCCGCGGTTGCCTGCAGGACAGGGCCGCGGCGGCCGGCGAGCCAGAGCTCGGCGCCCAGCGCGAGGTACCTGGCGGCGATTTCCCTGCCGAGGCCGGTACCGCCGCCGGTGATGAGGATGCGCTTACCCTTGAACAGCCCGTCTCTGAACATCCTCCAATTCTAAGGGGGCGAACAGCTCGGCGACCGGCGCAACCACGATACGGTACACCGCTTCCGCGCGCGCTCGGCGCGCCTGGCGCATCAACGCCTCGAGCAGCTCCGGGTCGTCCCGCAACGTCTCGTAAGTCAGCGGCTTCATGTCAACAGCACCGATGCTTCCCCGGCCAGCGGATTGAGCACGGCCGCGCCACGGTGCTTCAGGCGGTAGCTGTGGCCCGCCTCGAGGACGATGTCGTTCGGGTCGTTCTCTTCGGTGATCCACACGCATCCCTCGACGGCGGAGACGGTGCTGCCGGCCCCGTCGACCACCTTGAGGGTCTGGTTGGGACCGAGCTTGACGGCCCCGGATTTGAATTGGATTTGCATGGTTGCTCCTTGTTTGGTATGAGAAGGATGCATCCATGCTGCGCCGCACTCAAACGGTATATTTTCAAGTCATACATGAGAAATAGGAATGCATTGCCCCCCATGGACCTGCTCGCCGGCTTCGAGGCCGCGGCGCGCCATCTGTCGTTCACCAAGGCGGGGGAGGAGCTCTTTCTCACGCAATCGGCGGTCAGCCGGCAGATCAAGGAGTTGGAGAGCGAGCTGGGGGCGGCGCTCTTCCAGCGCCGCCACCGCGCGCTGGTGCTGACCGAGGCGGGCAAGCAGTTCTACGCGGCGGCGGCGCAGGTGCTCACCACGATGCGCTCGGTGACGGAGCGCTTGCGCGCCCAGGCGGGCAAGAAGGCCTTGTCCGTAACCACCACGCACTCGTTTGCGGCGCTGTGGCTGATCCCGCGCCTCGCCGGATTCACGCGCACGCACCCGGGCGTGGATGTGCGCATCACCGCGGAAACGCGGGTCCAGGACCTCGAGCGCGATGGCCTCGACGTCGCCATCCGGCACGGGCCCGCTGCCCTCGCCGGCTCGCACGCGATGCGCCTGTTCGGCGAGCGCGTGTTTCCGGTATGCAGCCCGGATCTCCTGAAAAGCAATCCGCTGGACGAGCCCTCGGATCTGGTTCGCCACGTGCTGCTGCAGTACGACGATCCCGATGCGCGCCATCCGTGGCTGCACTGGAAGACCTGGCTCGAGGTGGCCGGCATCGCCGACCTGCGGCCGGCGGGCACGCTCTCCTTCTCGGGCTACGAGCAGATCATCCCGGCCGCCATCGCGGGCCACGGCGTGGCGCTCGGCCGCACGCCGCTGGTGAAGGACCTGCTCGCCTCGGGCGAGCTGGTTGCGCCTTTCCAGAGCAGCGCCGACCCGGCGCGCGCCTACTTCGTCATCGTGTCCCGGAACGCCGCGGCGCGGCCGGAAGTCGCAGGCTTCGTTGCCTGGCTGAAGCAGGAAGCGGCCAAAGGTTAATAAGTTTTCACGCCCTTGTTTACCGTGCCGGGAAAGACCGGTAGGGTTCGCGGACACAGGAGGGGAGACATGAACGACACATCGGCCGTGAGCGCGCTGCCGGTTTCAGAGGTTTTCGACCTCAAGGCCCTGCAGGAATTCGCCGCCGACAAGCGCGTGCGCAAGGCGCTCGTGAAGGGCGGGCAGATCGACGTCGAGATGGCCTGCTACGAGCCCGGGCAGTCGACGCCGATGCACGCGCATCCGCGCCAGGACGAGATCTTCTACGTCGTGGAAGGGCGCGTGAACATGTGCATCGGCGGCACCGAGCGGGCCTTCGACGCCGGCGCCATGGTCCACGTGCGCGTTGCAACGCCGCACGACGTGCGCAACCTCGGCACGACGCGCAGCTCGATCGTGTTCTTCAAGCTCGCCGTCGGCCTTCTCGGGGCAGTCAAAGCGTGAGCACGATCTTGCCGATGTGCCGCGAGCTCTCCATGAGCCGGTGCGCCTCGGCCGCCTGCTCGAGCGGGAAGGTCTTGTAGATCTCGGGCTTGATCCGGCCGGCTTCGATCAGCGGCCAGATCTTCTCGCGCAGATTGCGCGCCAGGTAGCCCTTGAACTCCACCGGCCGCGGGCGCAGCGTCGATCCGGTGATGGTGAGGCGCCGGCGCATGAGCTCGTTGATGTCGAGCTCGGTCTTCGGCCCGCGCAGAAAGGCGATGAACACGAGGCGGCCGTCGTCGGCGAGGCACTTCAGCTCTTTCGGCACGTAGTCGCCGCCCACCATGTCGAGGATCACGTTCACGCCCTTGCCGCCGGTCGCGGCCTTGATCTCGGCGGCGAAGTCCTGCGTGCGGTAGTTGATCGCTTTCTCGGCGCCCAGCCGCAAGCAGGCGGCGCATTTTTCGTCCGAGCCGGCGGTCGCGAACACCCGGTTTCCGGTGGCCGCGGCCATCTGGATCGCGGTCACCCCGATGCCCGAGGTTCCGCCCTGCACGAGCAGCGACTCGCCGGGCGCGAGCCGGCCGCGGTCGTAGACGTTGCCCCAGACGGTAAAGAAAGTCTCCGGCAGGGACGCGGCCTCGGTGAGCGAAAGGCCCTTGGGCACCGGCAGCGCCTGCACCTCCGGCGCTACGCAATACTCGGCGTAGCCGCCGCCGTGCACCAGCGCGCACACCTTGTCGCCGGGTTTGAAGGTCTTCACGGAAGAACCCAGGGCAACGACTTCGCCGGCGACTTCCAGGCCCGGCAGATCGGAGGCATCGGGCGGCACCGGGTAGTTGCCGGAGCGCTGCAGCACGTCGGGCCGGTTCACGCCGGCAGCGTTGACCCTGATCAAGATCTCGTCCGCCTTCGGCGCGGGCACCGGGCGCTCGGTGGGCTCGAGCACCTCCGGACCGCCCGGCCGGCGAATCTCCACGGCTTTCATGTTTTTCGGCACTTTCATCTGTGCCATGATAGCCGCTCGATCCAGGGGGAGTGGAGGCCCGCGTGGCGCAATTTCGCGTTGAATTCGTGCTGGACCAGGCGACCGGAAAATATCTCGCCGAGATGTATCACCCGGAGCGCGAGCAGGAGCTGCTGCTGCGCACCGAGGCGCTGTACCCGTCGCAGGAGGCGGCGGTGCTCGGCGTGGTGCAGCTTTTCAAGAACGCCGTTTTGAATTTCCCGAAAAAGCCGAAAAAAGCAAAAGCAAAAAAGGCGAAGAAGAAGCCCGCGAAGGCCAGGAAGTCGAAGCGCAAACAAACGAGCAAAAGGAGGAAGTAGACCATGGCATTTGGACGCGTAGTCCTAAGCGCCGTCCTGCTGGCCGCGGTGCCGGCGATGGCGGACTTCAACGACAAGAGCCCGATCACCGCCACGGTGACCGGCGCCACTCCCAGCGGTTATCCGCGCACCATGGTGGAAGGTCTGAACGCGGTGGTGCGCGAGGTGTATCCCGGTTCGGCGGTCTCGTTCAAGCCGAACTCGCCCGGCGGCGGCGTGCAGGCGATCGCCACCAAGCAGGCGGATTTCACTGCCACCGCGACCGGCACCGAGGTGAAGCTCGCGAACGACGGCCAGTTCCCTTTCAAGGAGTCGCTCAAGGGCCGGTTCAGCCTTGCGATGCAGCTCTACGACAACCAGTTCATCCACTTCCTCATGACGAAGGAGTGGGCGGACGCGAACGGCATCAAGTCGTGGGCCGATATCGCGGCGAAGAAGCCGCGCATGCGCCTCGCGATCAACCGGCCGGACAACCCGCAGACGACGATCGGCGGGCCCTACGAGGTGATGAAGGCCTACGGCTTCAGCATCAACGACATCGAGAAGTGGGGCGGCAGCTACGTGCTCGGCAACAGCGCGATCGGCCTGAACGCGATCACCGACGGCAAGGCCGACGTGTTCATGAACGCGCGCAACCTGGGCGACTCGCTCATCAAGGACATCGCCGGCAAGCGCGCGCTGCTGTGGATCGATGGCGACCAGGCGACGGTGCAGAAGGCGGCCGACACCTTCAGCAACAAGGCCGACATGGTGCCGGTCGGCACCTACCCCTTCATGGAGAAGCCCTATCCGACGGTGCGCATGTGGGTGGCGCTGCTTGCCGGCAGCCACGTGTCCGACGAGGTGGTCTACAAGTACGTGAAGGCGATCGCCGAGAACGAGGCGCGCGTGCAGGCGATCGGCGGCTCGCTGAAGACCGCTTTCGCCACGTCCAAGATGGCGACCAACCCGGCCAACCTGCCCTACCACCCCGGCGCCCTGCGCTACTACAAGGAAAAGGGGATGGTGAAGTAAAGCGCGCCGAAGGCGCGTCTTGAGCTGGCTCAACTGGGAGGGGAGGCGGCACCGCCCGGGCGGCGCCTGGGCGGTGCTGATCCGCGTCGGCTCGGTCATCGCCACGGTCTACGTCCTGTGGATCGGAGCGCTGGCGCAGATCACCGGTAATGCCGCGCTCTGGCTTGCATCCCACGTCGAGCTCCGCTTTCTCCTCGACTTTGCGGCCTGGGCGCGCTCCTACACCGCCAACTGGCACCTCGACATCTCGATCTTCATCGCGGTCACCTTCCCGATCGCGTTCCTGACCACCACGGCGCGCCGCGGCCGCGAGGGTCTCTCCTGGACCGACATAGCGCTCGCCGCGCTGTCCTTCGCCGCCGCGATGTACTACGTCGTGCTGGACGACAAGTTCCTGAACTGGAGCCGCGGATTCTCGCAGCCGACCACCGCCGACATCGCGGTCGGCCTGCTGCTGCTCGGGCTCGTGGTGGAGCTGTGCCGGCGCAGCACTGGCTGGGGCCTGACTACGCTGGTGCTGGCGCTGCTCGCTTTCACCGTGTTCGGCGAGTGGATGCCGGGCGCGCTGAAGCACGAGAACTTCGGCATCGTGTACTTCACCGAGATGATGACCATCACCGAGAACGGCATCTACGGCGCGCCGCTCGAGGTGGCGGCCACCTACGCGTTCCTGTTCGTGCTGTTCGGCAGCTTCTACGAGAAATCCGGCGGCGGTCAGCTGTTCTTCGACCTGGCGGGCGCCGTCACCGGGCGCATGCGCGGCGGCGCGGCGAAGGCCTGCGTCACGGCGAGCGGGCTCTACGGCTCGGTGTCCGGCAGCCCGACCGCCGACGTGGCCACCACCGGGCCGCTCACCATTCCGATCATGATGAAAATGGGCATCCCGGCGGCGCGCGCCGGCGCCATCGAGGCCACTGCCTCGAGCGGCGGCGCGATGCTGCCGCCGGTGATGGGCGCGGTGGCCTTCATCATGTCCGACATCACCGGCATCGCCTACGCGAGCATTGCCTGGGCTTCGTTGCTGCCGGCGCTGCTTTACTACTATTCGATCTACCTCCTGGTGCACAACGAGGCGGTGCGCCACAACGAGCCGCGGCTTCCCGAAGACCAGATCGTGCCGCTGCGCCGGGCGCTCGTGGGCGGCTGGCGCCACCTGCTGCCGCTCGGTGCGCTCATCGGGCTGCTGGTCGCCGGGTATACGCCGGTCTACGTCGCAGCCGGAGCGACCGCCGCCGTGATCGTGCTGTCATGGTTCCATCCACCCACCGCCATCGGGCCGCGCCGCTTCGTCGAATGCTGCACCGACACGATCACGCAGCTGGTGCCGCTGGTCGGCGCGGTGGCGGCCGCCGGGGTGGTGATCGGCGCCATCGAGATCAGCGCGCTCGCCGGAAAGTTCACCCTGCTCATCAACATGATCTCGGGCGGGCTGCTGATCCCGACGCTGCTGCTCTCGGCGGTGTTCCTGATCCTGCTCGGCATGGGCATGCCGACGCCCGCGGTCTACATCATGGGCGCCGCGCTGCTCGCGCCGGTGCTGCGCGGCGTGTTCAACCTGCCGGAGATGCAGGTGCACCTCTTCATGCTGTACTTCTCGTGCCTGTCGGCGATCACGCCGCCGGTGGCGGTGGCCAACTTCGCCGCCGGCGCCATTGCCGGGGTGAACCCGATGGCGCTCGGCCCCTACACCGTGAAGCTCGCCATCGGCGGCTTCATCCTGCCGTTCTACTTCATCTTCAATCCCGGATTGAACATGGAAGGCGGCCTCTGGTACATCCTGCAGTCCACGTTCTTCGCGGTGGCGATGGTGACTTTCGCCTCGTTCGCGCTGCAGGGCACGCTCGGGCTGCGGCCCATTCCCTGGCCGTTGCGCTGGGTGCTGTTCGCCTGCGCGGTGGGCACCGTGTCGCCGCGCTTCGACTTCACGCTCGCCGTGGCGCTGGTCGGCGCCGCCGTCCTAGGCTTTGTGTATCTGCGACGCAGCCCAGCGAAGGTCGACGTTTCCGCCTGACAGGACCACGCCGACCCGCAGGCCTCTTGCCGAAATCTTGTCGTGGTGTAAAGCAGAAAACGCCAACGCCCCCGTAGGCTCGACCACGACCTTCATGCGCTCCCAGAGGAAGAACATCGAGCGCAGGAGCTGCTCGTCGGTCACCGTGAGCATCTCCGAGACGTACTTCAGGACGAGCGGAAAGGTCAGCGCGCCGAGCGACGTGGTGCGCGCCCCGTCGGCGATGGTGTCGGGCACCTCGATTTTCACGAGCTTTTTTTCCTTGAAGGAGCGCGTGGCATCATCGCCCGCCGCCGGCTCGACCCCGATCACGCGGCAGTCCGGCAGAAGCCGCCGCGCGGCCACCGCGCAGCCCGAAATCAGGCCGCCGCCGCCGCAGGGCACGAGAAGCGCATCCAGGGGCCCGGCGTCCTCGATCAGCTCTTTCGCGGCCGTGCCCTGGCCGGCGATGATGTGCGCATGGTCGAAGGGCGGGATGAGCGTCAGGTTTCGCTCTGCGGACAATTTTCGCGAGACCTCCTCACGGTTCTCGCCCTTCCGGTACAGGACGACCTCGCCGCCGTAGCCGCGCGTCGCCTCGAGCTTCACCTTGGGGGCGTCCGCCGGCATGACGATGGTGGTCGAAATATCGAGGATCCTTCCCGCCAGAGCGACCGCCTGCGCATGGTTGCCCGAGGAGAAGGCAAGCACGCCGCGCTCTTTTTCGTCGTCGCTCAACTGCGAAAGCGCGTTGTACGCGCCGCGGAACTTGAACGCGCCCATGCGCTGGAAGTTCTCGCACTTGAAGAACACGCGTGCGCCGGTGAGCGCGTCCACCGTGGCGGAGGTCAGCACCGGCGTGCGGCGCGCGTGCGGCTTGAGCCGCTCATGCGCGGCGGCGATGTCGTCGTAGGTCACCATGCAGCCCGATTGTAGAATGCCCCGATGGACTATTCCGCGTACCGGGACCTGAAGGTCCGCAATCTCGAGCCGGGCATCCTCGAAATCGTGATGGGCGAGGAGGGCAAGCTCGCGGTTGCCACCGCCAACGCGCACGCCGAGATGGCGCGCATCTGGCTCGACGTCGAGCGCGACCCGGAGTGCCGCGTCGCGATCCTGCGCGGCGCCGGAAAGGGCTTCTCCGCGGGCGGCGACCTCGCCATGGTGGAGCAGATGACGCACGACTTCGCGCTGCGCGCCCGCGTGTGGCGCGAGGCGCGCGACCTCGTCTACAACATGATCAACTGCTCGAAGATCATCGTCTCGGCGATGCACGGTCCGGCCGTGGGCGCCGGCCTCGTGGCGGGCCTCCTCGCCGACATCTCCATCGCGGCGCGCAACGCGCGCTTGATCGACGGCCACCCCCGGCTGGGTGTGGCCGCCGGGGATCACGCGGCCATCGTCTGGCCGCTGCTTTGCGGCATGGCGAAGGCGAAGTACTACCTGCTCACCTGCGAGCAGATCAGCGGCGAGGAAGCCGAGCGCCTGGGGCTGGTGTCGCTCACCTGCGAGGAAGCGGAGCTGCAGGCGAAAGCGCTCGAGGTGGCGCGCAAAATCGCGGCCGGGGCCCAGACCGCGATTCGCTGGACCAAGTACTCGCTCAACAACTGGCTGCGCATGGCGGGGCCGACGTTCGACGCTTCGCTCGCCCTCGAAATACTGGGCTTCACCGGCCCGGAGGCAAAAGAGGGCATCGCCTCGCACCGCGAGAAGCGCAAGCCGAGCTTCCCGCCGGAGCCGAAGGACTTCTAGGTTACGGAGGCGGCGCGCTGACGTCCAGGTCGGCGCCCGGGCCGCCGCCGGGCGTGCGCGCCGCGGGGCCGGCGCACAGCCGTTCCAGGTCCCTCACGATCGCCGCGGCGTCCGGACCGGTGCGCCCGCCCATGGTGGTGAGCAGGATGCGGATCGGCAGATCCGTGAGCGTCGGCTCGGGGTGATCGCGCAGATGCGCGACGTTCTGCAGCGCGGGACCGGCGCGGCCGCTGCGGAACCCGCCGAATTCGTTTTCGATTCCCTGCACGATCGCCGCCTGGGCGCGCGCGATGCCCATCAGCAATTCCGCGAGATGCTGCGCCGAGATCTGCATGCGTTCCCCCTATGGCCTGGTGCGTCGATGGTAGCATTCCCACGATGTTCTCCTGGAAGCGCCCGGACAACCTGGGCGTGCGCGACGGCCGTCTCGCGCCGTGCAAGCGCTCTCCGAACTGCGTGTCCTCGCAGGCCAATCCTGCGGACCTCGAGCACTACATCGCGCCGATCCACGGCACCCTGGAGGCTGCGCGCAGGGCGTTGCACGAGCTGCAGCGGGTAATGATCATCTCGGACACGGAAAACTACGTGTACGCGGAATTCCGCACGCCGCTCATGCGCTACGTGGACGACGTGGAGTTCTTCTTCGACGGCGCGGTGATCCACGTGCGCTCGTGCTCGCGCCTGGGCCGGCGCGACTTCGGCGTGAACCGCAAGCGCGTGGAGCAGCTGCGCGCGCTGATCGAAGCTCGGCGATGAGGAGCCTGCCATGCGCGCACTCGCATTGACTCTCGCGCTCGCCGCATCCACGGCGATCGCCCAACCGAGCCCGGAGCAGACGCTCTCGGCGGTCGTCGGGGTGAGCGCGAAGATCCAGCAGGGCGCGCGCAGCGCCGCGACGCTCGGGGCGCAGCGCCGCGGCAGCGGCGCGCTGATCCGGGAAGGCTACGTGCTCACCATCGGCTATCTCGTCATCGAGGCCGAATCGATCGAGGTGGCGGGCGCCGGCGGGCGCACGGTGCCGGCGAAGCTGGCCGCCTTCGACCATCCGTCGGGCTTCGGCCTGCTCGAGCTGCTCGCGCCCCTCGAGGGCACGCCGCTCGCGCTGGGCGATTCCGCGGCGCTCGCGGAGCGCGAGCCGGCGATGGTGGTGAGCGCGCAAGCGCGCGAAGGCCCGAGCCTCGTGTACGTGGTCTCGCGCCGGCCGTTCTCGGGCAATTGGGAATACCACCTCGACTCGGCGATCTTCACCTATCCCCCGGTGCCCGACTGGTCGGGCGCGCCGCTCATCAGCGCCAAGGGAGAGCTCGTGGGCATCGGCTCGCTCATCGTCGGCGACGCCGGCGGCCAGGGCACCCAGTCGCCGGGCAATATGTTCGTGCCGATCGACCTGCTCAAGCCGATCCTGCGCGATCTCATCGAGCACGGGCGGCGCAGCGGCCCTGCGCGCCCCTGGCTCGGCGTCAACGCCGACGAGCTGCGCGGCCGGCTCTTCGTAGCGCGCTTGTCGCCCGGCGGCCCCGCGGAGCGCGCCGGCCTGCAGGCGAACGACATCGTGCTCGCCGTGGGCGGCGAAGAGGTGACCACGCTGGCGGAGTTCTATCGAAAGATCTGGAGCCGCGGCGCGGCGGGCGTCGAAGTGCCGCTCAAGGTGCTGCGCGGCGCGCAGATCAAAGACCTCACCGTGCGCTCGGTCGACCGCGCGCAGTACTTCCGCGGCTCAAAGACTTATTAGGTCCTTCGGGTACGGCTGCACCTCGGGCGAAAGCGTGCGCGGCGGCTGGCGGCGCAGCAGCTGCTTGCTCGAGCCGAGCGCCACGGTCTGCGCATAGCGCACGTTCTTCTGCATTTCCTCGAGATAGGGGTTCGCGCCGCCGAAATGCCGGCCGGCGTACTCGTACGCGCGCGCAAGCTGCAGGTCGAGCCGGCGCGCCGCACCCGCGTAGAAGCTCGGCGTCCTGTGCACCAGGTCCTCGCCCGAAGCGAACACCGGCAGGCGCCGCATGCCCGGGCGGCGCCGCCCGGCGAGGCCGCCGAGCACGAACTCGGGGTACAGCCGGTCGCGGCATTTCTCGAGGTAACAGCGGTCGGACATCTGCGCGATGATGTCCGCCGTGCCGAGCATGTGGCCCACCCGGCGCAGCAGCAGGTCGCCCAGGCGGATGGTCTCGGCGGGACGCTCGTAGCCCGTGTAGTGCACCAGCACCGATGCGGCGCGCGCGTGTTTCTCTTCCATGCCCAGCTCGCAGACAAACCGGCGCAGGTACGCCGAGCTGCGCGACACGTGGGTGAGGGTGTATTCCGCGCCGTAACGGTGCTTGCGGTCGTTGCGGCGGCGCAGGTAGCCGAAGTCGTGGAACAGCGCCGAGAGCATGCCGATCACGAAGACCTCGCGCGTCAGGGCCGGCTCGCCGGCCGAGCGGCCGCGCTCGTAGCCGTCGAGCAGGCGCGCCATGGCGAGCGTCACGTCGAGAACATGCTGCAGGTCGTGGTACTCCGTGTCGCAGGGGCAGTATTCGGGGTGCTTGCCGCGGTACAGGGCCGCCACCTGCGCGAACGCCCGCTCGAGCTCGGCGGCCGGCGCGTTGCGGTACAGCGCTTGGTAGAGGCGGATCACCTCGGCGGCTACCGCATTGGGCTCGGTAGTCCGGACGGAGTCGGTGACGTCGTAGTCGTTGCGCCGCATTATGTTTGCAGCTTCGCAGGCCTTTCTTCGCGGCGAGTATAGGGATAGGATTCAAAGCCCGAGTGGAACTTTGTCACGGCGTGACGGACCTCCCTCTGACCGAAGACGAGAAGACGCAGATCCAGCAGCGTCTTCAAGCGCTCGAGATCGAGCACCAGGATCTTGACCAGGTGATCCACCGGCTCGCCAGCACGCCGGGCCAGGATCGGCTGCAGCTGCAACGCCTCAAGAAGCGCAAGCTCGTGCTGAAGGACCAGATCCAGAAGCTGCGCGCGCGCCTGATTCCCGACATCATCGCGTGATCGCCCTGATCCAACGGGTCGCCGAGGCCAGCGTGTCGGTCTCCGGCGAGACGGTGGGCGCGATCGGCAAAGGCGTGCTCGCGCTGGTCGGCGTCGAGCGCGGCGACGGCGAAGCGCAGGCCGCGCGGCTCGCCCAGAAGATCGCCGGCTACCGGATCTTCGCGGATCCCGCGGGCAAGATGAACCTCTCCTTGCAGGACGTCGGCGGCGAGCTGCTCGCCGTGCCCCAGTTCACGCTGCTCGCGGATACCAATAGCGGCACGCGCCCCGGCTTCTCGCGCGGCGCGTCGCCCGAAGAGGGGGTGCAGCTCTTCGACAGGTTCGTCTTCCACGCCGGCCGGAACGTGAAAGTCAAGACCGGGCGCTTCGGCGCGCACATGCGCGTCAGCCTGGTGAACGACGGGCCGGTGACCTTCTGGCTGCAGGTGCCGCCCGGGTCTTCAAAAGACAATCTAGGGTAAGCTTGGCCGGGCATGTTCGAGCAGTTCATCGGCACCAAGCCCGTCGAGGAAAGGCACCGCATCGACGTTGCGGCGCTCGAGAAATTCCTGGATTTCCGCATCCGCGAAATCGAGCAGTTCAAGGGCGGCCAGTCCAACCCGACTTACCGCCTCACCGCGGCCAGCGGGGAAAAGTACGTCCTCAGGAGAAAGCCGCCCGGGAAGCTGCTGCCGTCGGCGCACGCCGTCGAGCGCGAGTACCGCGTGATCCGGGCGCTGCATCCGACCGGCTTTCCGGTCGCGCGGCCGCATGTCCTGTGCGAGGACGAGTCGGTGCTCGGCACCGCGTTCTACGTCATGGACTACGTCGAGGGCCGGGTGCTGTGGGACCAGTCGCTGCCCGGCATGTCGCGCGCCGAGCGCGCCGCGGTCTGGGACGAGCTCAACCGCGTGATCGCCTGGCTGCATACGATCGACTACCGCGCGGTGGACCTCGAAGGCTTCGGCAAGCCCGGCAGCTACATCGAGCGGCAGATCGCGCGCTGGTCCAAGCAGTACCAGGCCTCGGAGACCGAACCCATCGAGGCGATGAACCACCTCATCGCCTGGCTGCCGAAGAACATTCCGCCGGAGACCGGCACTACCGTGGTGCACGGCGACTTCCGCCTGGACAACGTCATCTACCACCCGAGCGAGCCGCGCATCCTCGCGGTGCTCGACTGGGAGCTCTCGACGCTCGGCGATCCGCTCGCCGACTTCGCCTACCACTGCATGAGCTGGCACATCCCGCCCGGGGACTTTCGCGGAATCGCGGGCCTGGACTTGAAAGGCCTGGGCATTCCGGGCGAGGCGGAATACGTGGCGAGGTACTGTCAAAGGACCGGCAGAGGCGCCATCGACCCCTCGCATTGGGACTTCTACCTCGCGTACAACCTGTTCCGCATCGCCGCGATCCTGCAGGGGATCATGAAGCGCGTGGTCGACGGCACCGCGGCGAGCGCGCACGCGCGCGACGCCGGGATGCGCGCGCGCCCGATGGCCGAGCTCGGCTGGAAGCAGGTCGAGAAAATTCTAAGGAGGGCCGCTTGAACTTCGATTACACGCCCAAGGTGCAGGAGCTGAGAAAGCGCCTCACTGCGTTCATGAACGAGCATGTCTATCCGAATGAGCGCAAATGGGAAGCGCACGTGCACGGCGAGCGCCGCTGGGAAGTGGTGCCGATCATCGAGGAGCTGAAGCCGAAGGCGCGCGCCGCCGGCCTGTGGAACCTGTGGCGGCCGAAGACCCACGGCGGAGAGCTGACCAACCTGGAGTACGCGCCGCTGTGCGAGATCATGGGGCGCGTGCACTGGGCGCCGGAGGTGTTCAACTGCTCGGCGCCCGATACCGGGAACATGGAGACGCTGCTCAAGTACGGCACGCCCGGGCACATCCGGCAGTGGTGCGAGCCGCTGCTCGAGGGCAAGATCCGCTCGGCCTTCCTCATGACCGAGCCGAACGTCGCGTCCTCCGATGCCACCAACATCCAGACGCGGATCCTGCGCGAGGGCGACGAGTACGTGATCAACGGGAAAAAATGGTGGTCGAGCGGCGGCGGCGACCCGCGCTGCAGGCTCTACATCGTGATGGGCAAGACCGATCCGGACAACCCGTCGCGCCATAACCAGCAATCCATGGTGCTGGTGCCGGCCGATGCCCCGGGCGTGAAGGTGCTGCGCCACCTGCCGGTGTTCGGCTACGACGACGCGCCGCACGGCCACATGGAGATCGAGCTGAAGAACGTGCGCATCCCGGCGAGCAACGTGCTGCTCGGCGAAGGCCGCGGCTTCGAGATCGCCCAGGGGCGCCTCGGGCCGGGCCGCATCCACCACTGCATGCGCCTCATCGGGCAGGCCGAGATGGCGCTCGAGAAGATGTGCCGGCGCGCCACGCAGCGCGTCGCTTTCGGCCGCCCGGTGTCCGACCAGGGCGTGACGCGCGAGCGCATCGCCGAGGCGCGCATCATGATCGACTCGGCGCGCTTCATGGTGCTCAACGCGGCCTGGAAGATGGACACGGTGGGCAACAAGGTGGCGAAGAAGGAGATCGCCATGATCAAGGTGCTGGCGCCCAACATGGCGTGCAAGGTGATCGACTGGGCGATGCAGGTGCACGGCGGCGGCGGCGTGTCCGACGACTTCGGCCTCGCGCGGCACTACGCGTGGGCGCGCGCGCTGCGCTTCGCCGACGGCCCGGACGAGGTGCATCGCAACCAGATCGCGAAGATCGAGATCGGCGAGCAGACCAGCATCGCCGAGGCGCTCGCCAAGGCGAAGCCGGCGTGAAGGTCGGCGTTCCGGGCGAGGTCAAGACCCACGAGTACCGCGTGGGCCTCACGCCGACCTCGGTGCGCGAGCTGGTCGCGCACGGGCACGAAGTCCTGGTGGAGAGGAGCGCCGGCATGGGAATCGGCGTCCCGGATGCCGCGTACGAGAAGGCGGGCGCGCGCATGGTCGGCGACGTCTTCGCCGAGGCCGAGCTTGTCGTCAAGGTGAAGGAGCCGCAGCCGGAGGAGCGAAGCAAGCTTCGGCAGGGGCAGGTGCTGTTCACGTACCTGCACCTCGCGCCGGATCCGCAGCAGACGAAGGAGCTCCTCGCGAGCAAGGCGGTGTGCATCGCGTACGAGACCGTGACGCGCACCGGCGGCGGGCTGCCGCTGCTCGCGCCGATGTCCGAGGTCGCGGGCCGCATGTCGATCCAGGTGGGCGCAAGCTGCCTGGAAAAGGAGCGCGGCGGCATGGGGATCCTGCTCGGCGGCGTGCCGGGCGTCGCGCCGGCGAAGATCACGGTGCTCGGCGCCGGCGTGGCCGGGTCGAGCGCGATCCGCATCGCCGTCGGGTCGGGCGCGCGCGTTTACGCCTTGGATCGATCTCTGGACGTATTAAGGCGGATCGAAGCCGAATTCGGCGCGCGCGTCGTGACCGTCTACTCGAGCCGCGACGCCATCGAGCAGCACGTGCTTTCGGCCGACCTCGTCATCGGCGCGGTGCTGGTGCCGGGCGCCGCGGCGCCCAGGCTGGTGTCGCGCCAGATGGTGAAGGACATGAAAAGCGGCGCGGTGGTGGTCGATATCGCGATCGACCAGGGGGGCTGCTTCGAGACGTCACGCCCCACGACGCACGCCGATCCCACTTACGTGGTCGACGGCGTAGTCCACTACTGCGTCACGAACATGCCGGGGGCGGTGCCGCGCACCTCGACCTACGCGCTCAACAACGCCACGCTGCCTTTCGTGCTCGCGCTCGCCGACAAGGGATGGAAGCGCGCGCTCGCCGACGACGCGCACCTGCGCAACGGGCTCAACGTGGCGCACGGCAAAGTCACGCACGCCGAAGTGGCCGGTGCGCTCAACCTGCCGTACCTTCCTCCCGAAGAAGCGATCCGAGCGTAGCCGCGGCGCGCTCGAGTTCCTCTCGGGAGTTCAGGTAATCGGGACAGATGCGCAAAAATTCCGCGCGCGCGTCGGTCTTGACGCCTTGTTTTTCCAGCTCCGCGGCCAGGCCCTGCGCGTCCTGGTGCTTCAGCGTAACGAACGCGCCGTGGTCGTCGCCTTCGCCTTGAACCGGGAGCAGGGACTTCAAGAGCGCCTTCTGCGACAGGTTGTATTCGCGGATCCGTTCCACGCCGAGCTCCAGCGTGATCTCCAGGCCGGCAAGCGCCTGGAACGGTGTCAGCACCGGCGGCGTCGACTCGAGCCAGGCGTCGCCCCCGGCGGCGAATCGCGGCGGCTCGGGCCGCGCATAGGAGAACAGGTCCTGCTTGGCGAACCAGCCGGTGTCCAGCGTGACGAGGGCGTGGTGGCGCGGATGCACGTACAGCCAGCACGCGCCCGGCCCGCCGCGCAGGTACTTGTAGGAGCCGCCGACCGCGAAGTCCGCATCGAGCGCCGCTACGTCGAGCGGCAGCACGCCGGCGTGGTGGTAGACATCGAGCAGCACTTTGGCGCCGCCGGCGTGGGCGTTTTCAATTATTTCTGAAAGATTTTCGATTCGTCTCCCGTTGCGGAATGCCACCGTAGAGACGACGACGAGATCGCAGGGCTCGTGCGCGAAGCGCTCGAACGGCAGCACCTTGAGATCGGCGCGGCCCTTGTCGCGGTACACCCGCAGGATGAAATCGAGCGAGTCGAACTCGGCGTCGCTCGTCAGCACGCGCGGCTTGCCGGGAAGCGCGTTCAGCACCGCGCGCAAGCCCTGCCCGGCGCTGGTCTTCGGGACGATGCAGTCCGCGGAAGGCGCGTTCACGAGCCTTGCGGTGAGGTTGCGAAAGCCTTCCCTGCCCTGCATCCAGAGATCCCAGGCGCCATCCATGTCGCGATACCACGCGTCGAGCGCCGCGCGCACGTCGTAGGCCGTGCGGTCGGGCGGGCGTCCGAGCGAGTGGCTGGCGAGATAGATTTCCGGGCGCCGAAGCACGCGCGCAAAGCGCGGCCAGACCCGCTGCTGCAGCGCGGCCTCATGCAATTTCGGTGCGGACATCGATGAGCTCGGGGAACAGCGCGGTCTCGAGCGTCTTGCGCAGGAACGCCACGCCGGCGGTCCCGCCGGTGCCCTTCTTGTAGCCGATGATGCGCTCGACGGTCTTCACGTGCCGGAAGCGCCACAGCAGGAAGTTCTCCTCCACGTCGACGAGCTTCTCGCACATGTCGTACTCGGCCCAGTGGCGCTCCGTGTTTTCGTAGATCGCCTTGAACACCGCGGTTACGCCCGCGTGGCGCTCGTACGGCTGCGACCAGTCGCGCTCGACGCGCTCCGCCGGCACCGGCATGCCATGCCGTGCGAGGTAGCGCAGGAATTCGTCGTACAGGCTCGGCGATTCAAGAAGCTTTTTCAAATACTGGTATGTGACTGCGTCGTGGCGCTGCAGCTCGATGACCTTCGCGTTCTTGTTACCGAGCAGGAACTCGATGGCGCGGAACTGGTGCGACTGAAGCCCGGAAGCCGGACCGAGGACCGCGCGAAACTGCGTGTACTCGGAGGGCGTGAGCGTCTCCAGCACCGCCCACTGCTCGAAAAGCTGGCGCTGGATCTGCTTCACGCGCGCCAGGATCTTGAAGCAGGGCGCGAGGCGGTCGGCCTGCACGTGCGCGATCGCCGCGCTGAGCTCGTGGATCATCAGCTTCATCCACAGCTCGGAAGTCTGATGCTGGATGATGAACAGCATCTCGTCGTGATGCGACGAGCGCGGCCGCTGCGCGGCGAGCAGCTCGTCCAGGCGCAGATAGCCGCCATAAGAGGTATCCGCAGCGAGGTCGGTAATGTAGCCGGGATCGTCCTGGGTCATGCGCTGACTATAATGGCTGATGCTCAAACTGTGCGGCTTCCATATCAGCAACTACCACAACAAGGTGCGTCTCGTCCTGCTCGAGAAGGGCGTGGCATTCGACGAGGACCCCACCTGCAAGCCGAATCAGTCGGACGAGTTTCTCGCCCGCACGCCGATGGGCAAGGTGCCGTTCCTCGAGATCGACGGCGGCCGGCGCCTGTCCGAGTCGCAGGTGATCTGCGAGTACCTCGAGGAGGTCTATCCCGAGAAGCCGCTGCTGCCCAAGGACCCGTGGGAACGCGCCAAGGTGCGCGAGCTCGTCGCCCACATGGAGCTCCACATGGAGCTCGTGACGCGCCGGCTCTATGGAGCGGTGTTTTTCAAGCGCGGACCCCTTTCGCAGGAGATGCGCCAGGCGATCGAAAAGGACCTCGCCAAAGGCGTGCGCGCATTCAAGGCGCTGGTGCGGTTCGATGCGTTTATCGCCGGCAAGGAGCTCACGGTCGCCGATTGCGCCGCGTTCGTGCACCTGCCGCTCGTCTCGCTCGCCAGCAAGCTCGCCTTCGGGCGCGACTGCCTGGAAGAGCTGCCCGCGCTCAAGCCGTACCTGCGGATGCTGGGCGAGCGTCCGGCCTTCAAGAAGGTGAATGACGACCGCAAGGCGGCGCAGGCAGCGGCCCAGGCGAAGTGACCGCCTACCAGGAGTACCTGCGCTATGTCGTCACGCTGACGGCGGTGCTCGATCCCTTCCTCGCGGTGCCGATCTTCCTCAGCGTCACCGCGATGCACGACGAGAAGTCGCGCCAGCGCCTTGCCGGCGTGGTGACGCTCACGGTGTTCGCGGTGCTCGGCGGCGCGGCGATCTTCGGCGAGGCGCTGCTCAAGTTTCTCGGCACGAGCCTGCCCGCTTTCCAGGTGGGCGGCGGCCTCGTGCTGCTGCTCATGGCGCTCGCGATGCTGAACGCGCAGGCGGGCGGCATGCGCCAGTCGCGCGCCGAAGCCGAGGAGCTCGAGTCGGGCGCGCTTTCCGGCGTGGTGCCGCTCGCCGTGCCGCTGCTCGCGGGACCGGGCGCGATCAGCACCACCATCATCGCCGCACAGGCGGGCGGCGTAGCGCACATCGGGGTGCTGCTGCTGTGCATCGCGCTCGTCTGCTTCGTCCTGTGGTGGGTGCTGCGCATCGCCGACGCCGTCGCGCCGCGCATGGGCACCACCGGGCTCAACATCGCCACGCGGCTGCTCGGCCTGCTGCTCGCGGCGATCGCCATCGAGACGATGTCCGACGGCCTGAAGGCGATTTTCCCCGGGCTGACCTGAGCGCTCAGCGCCACGAGTGCCACAGCATGAAAGCGCCGCCGGCGAGGATCAAGGCCTCCATGAACAGCACGTGCAGCTTTGCGCCGACGCGGTTCACCAGCCAGGCGGCGATCGCGCTTCCGGGGATGGTGGCGACGCCGATCACCACGCCCGTGGAGAAGGCCTGCGCGTCGAGCAGGTCGAAGCGCTGGAAGAGCGCCGCCTTGCACAGATCGAGCACGATGGTCGCGAGCGCATCGGTGGCGAGCACGGCGGGGCCCGACAGCCCCGCGCCGAGAAGCAGCGACACCAGGATGACGCCGGTGCCGGTCGCGACGCCGCTGGCGAGGCCGAACACGCCTGCGCCGGCGGCGAGCCCCGGGGTGCCGAGCGTAATGGCGCGTTTCTTCAGGATGCGCCTGAGCGGCACGGAGGCGATCACGGCGATGCCGAGGATCGTGCCCACGGCACGGGCGTCGAGCACGCTGTAGAGCCAGGTGCCGAGCACCAGAAAAGGCAGGGCGCCGGCGAGCACCACGACCAGCGCGTCGCGCTCGAGGCTCGCGCGGTAGAACCAGAAGCGCCCGGCGTTGATGATCACGCCGGCGACCGCCAGGACCGGCACCAGCGCCTTCACGCCGATGAGCGGCACGAGCGCCGCGGTGAGGATGACGCCGGTGCCGAAGCCGCCCATGCCTCCCACGATTGCCGCGCCCAGGGCGAGAGCCGCGACCGCCGCGAGCGTCGGCGCGTCGAGCAGCAAGCTAGGCGCGCGGCACCGCGCGCGGGCGGCCGCTCGCGTCGATCGCGACGTACGTGAGCGTCGCTTCGGTGACCTTCACGACGTGCGGGTCGGTGGGCCGGCGCTCGGCGTAGACCTCGACGGTCACGGTGATCGAGGTCGTGCCGATGCGCACGAGATCGACGTAGAAGGACAGCAGGTCGCCGATCTGCACCGGCTGCTTGAAGATGAATTCCTTCACCGCGACCGTGGCGACGCGCCCGCGCGCGATCTTGCCGGCCGCGGTGCCGCCGGCGAGGTCGACCTGCGCCATGATCCAGCCGCCGAAGATGTCGCCGTTCTGGTTGGCGTCGGCGGGCATCGGCAGCACGCGCAGCGCGGGCTGCTTGCCCTCAGGGAGCTTTTCCAAGTGACCTCAAATAATGCAGGGGACCGCCGCGGAACGGCGCGAAGCCGGTGCCGAAGATGAGCCCCGCGTCGACCAGATCGGCGTCGGCGACGATGCCTTCGGCCGCCACCGCCTGCGCCTCGAGCAGGTAGGGCTCGATCAGCGCCTCGATCAGGTCCGTGCCGTAGGCGTCGGCTTGGCCCTTGATGGCCTTGCCGTCGCGGTATGTGTAAATCCCTTGACCCGTTTTCTTGCCGAGCTGCCCGAGAGCCACCTTGTTGGCGAGGATCTCGGGCACCTCGGTCGTCTTGCCGAGCGACTTGCCCGCGGCGAGGCAGATGTCGAGCCCGACGGTGTCGGCGAGCTCGGCGGGCCCCATGGGCATGCCGAACGCCTCCATGGCCGCGTCGAGCGTCTCGGGCTTGTAGCCTTCGTCGAGCAGGCGGAAGGCGTTCAGCATGTACGGTCCGAGCACGCGGTTCACGAGAAAGCCCGGCGAGTCCTTCACCGGCAGCGGCAGCTTGTCGATGCCGCGCACGAAGGCTGCGGCTTTCCGGGCGAGCTCGGGCGCCGTCTTGTCCGCCGAAACGACCTCGACGAGCTGCAGCTGCGGCACCGGGTTGAAGAAATGGATGCCCACGAGGCGCGAGCCGTCCTTCAGCGCCGCCGCGATGTCCCCGAGCCTGAGGCTCGAGGTATTGGTGGCGAGGATCGCCTCCGGCGGCGCGATCGCCTCGACCTGGGCGAATATCTTGCGCTTCGCTTCCAGGTTCTCGTAGATCGCCTCGATCACGACGTCCGCGTGGCGCGCGCCGTCCCCGGTGACGTCGGGCACCATGCGGTCGAGCGCGTCGCGCACGCGTCGCTCGTCGCGCATGCGGCGCTGGAAGAGCTGGGCCGCGCGCTTGATGGCGGGCGCGATGCGCTCGGCCGAGGTGTCCTGCAGCGTCACCGTGAGGCCGCGCATGGCGCAGACCGCGGCGATGTCGCCGCCCATCACGCCGGCGCCGACCACGTGCACGTGGCGCGGCTCGAAGCGAACCCCCTTGGCCACCGCCTTCATGCGCTCTTGCAGGAAGAAGATGCGGATCAGGTTCTTCGTCGTCGGATGCGCGAACAGCGCCTCGATGGAGCACGCCGGGTCGTGCGCGGCGGCAAACGGGTCGCCGTCGTGCTTGCGCCAGAGCTCGAGGATCGCGTAAGGCGCCGGATAGTGCTCGCGCCGCGCTTTTTTCGCCACCTGCTTGCGCGCGTTGGCGACCACGACGCCGCGCAACGGTCCCAGAAGAAGCCTCTGCATGAAGGGCAGCGGCTTGCGCCGGGGCGCTTCCAGCGTGAGCATGCGCGCCGTGTTCTCGAGGATGCGCAGCGGCACTGCCTGGTCCACGAGCCCGATGCGCTTTGCGCGGCGCGCATCGACCGACTTGCCCGTGAGCAGCATGTCGAGCGCCGCGGCCGGCCCGACCAGCCGGGGCAGCCATTGCACGCCGTGCCAGGCGGGCAGGATGCCGAGCATGACCTCGGGCAGGGCAAAGCGCGTCTTGGGATCGTCGAGCGCGACGCGGTAGCGGCAGGCGAGCGACATCTCGACGCCGCCGCCCATGCAGAAGCCGTTCACCATGGCCGTGGTGGGGAAGGGCAGCTCGCGCAGCTCCTGGAACACGTCCCAGCCGAGCTTCACGAAGGCGAGCGCTTCTTCGGGCGAGGCGAAGCGCGTGAACTCCTCGACGTCCGCGCCGGCGATGAAGTTCTCCTTCGCCGAGCGGATCACCAGGCCTTTCGGATTCTCCAGGCGGATGGCGGCGATGGCGCGGCCGAGCTCCTCGACCGCGTCGCGCGAGAACGTGTTGGCCGATTCCTCCTGCTTGTCGAACGTGAGCCAGGCGAGCCGGTCGCGGTCGAGCTCCCAGCGCCAGTGCTTGGTTGCTGCGGGCGCGTGCCGGTCCATTACACCGTCTCCACGAGCATCGCGCCGCCCAGGCCGCCGCCGATGCAGATGGACGCGATGCCGCGCTTCGCCTTGTTCCTCTCCAGTGTCTTGAGGAGGTGAAGCACGATGCGCGTTCCCGAGGCGCCGACCGGGTGGCCCAGGGCGATCGCCCCGCCGTCGACGTTGAGCTTGTCCAGGTTCAATTCTCCCAGCGGCGCGTCCAGTCCGAGCTCCTCGCGGCAGTACTTGGCGTCTTTCCACGCCGCCAGGCAGCCGAGCACCTGCGCGGCGAACGCCTCGTTGATCTCCCAGTAATCGAGGTCGTCGAGGCCGAGACCGTGGCGCTTGAGGATCGGCGTCGCCGCGTGCACCGGGCCGAGCCCCATCTGCGCGGGATCGAGACCGGCCCACTCAGAGTCGACGATGCGCCCCATGGGTTCAAGACCATATTTCTTCAGAGCCTGCTCGCTCGCGAGAAGCATCCACGCCGCGCCGTCGGTGATCTGCGAGCTGTTGCCCGGCGTGACGCTGCCGTACTTGCGATCGAAGAACGGCCGCAGCTTCTTCAGGTTGTCCAGCGACGCGTCGCGCCGCACCCCGTCGTCGAGCGTGTAGGTGGTGCCGTCGCGCCCGTACAGCGCCTCGACTTCGCCGCCGCCGGGGGCGAGATGGCCCTGGTCTTGCGCACGGCTCACGAGCTCATGGCTTCTTACAGAGAATGCGTCTTGCTGCTCGCGCGTGATGCCGAAGCGGTGCGCCAGGTTCTCCGCCGTCTGCCCCATCAGCAGGCCGACCATCGGGTCGGTCAGGCCCTTCATGATGCCGATCACGGGGGCGAGCAGCGCCTTGACCGGCAGCCTGCCGAACAACATCGCTTTTTGCGAGGCGGTTTTCGCGCCGGCCATGTCGGAGAACCACAGCACCATCTTCTCGCTGTAGAGAAGCGGCGCGCGCGACAGCGCGTCGACGCCGCCCGCCAGCACGAGCTGCGAGCGCCCGGCGATGATGTTGCTGATGCCCGAGTCGAGCGCCTGCATGCCCGAGGCGCAGTTGCGCATCACCGTCCAGCCCGGCACCTTCTGGCCGCAGCCCATGCGCAGCGCGGCCACGCGCCCGATGTTCACCTCGTCGACCGAGGGCGCGGCGCAGCCGAGGATCACCTCGTCGAGCTCCTCGGGCCGGAATTTCTGGCGCACGAGCAGCGCGCGCCCCGCCTGCGTGGCGAGGTCGCTCGCCGCGAACGGTCCCGGCCGGTTCTTGGATTTCAGGAACGGCGTGCGCGCGCCGTCCACCACGTAGATCGGCTTGGGAAACATGGCTATGCGGCCTTGGCGGCGATTTTGGAGGCCTGCTCGAGGACCATCTCCGCGCGGCCGAAGTCCGGTGCGAAGTCGTCCACCTTGATGACTTCCTTGCGCAGCGCCTCCTTGCGCTGCCATTGCGCAAACTCGTCCGCGCTGAGCACGGAGCTGGGATTCGCAACTCCTGCTTTCTGGGCATCGCGCAGCTTCTTGTCGATCGGCTCGCAGGCGACCGCGGCGAGGAAGGCCGCTTCGAGGATGCCGGTCGCATCGTCGCCCTTGGGCACGTACATGCCGGCCGTCAGCCGGTCGCGCGCCGCGCCGGGCTCGAGGAGGATGCCCGCGCATTCGCGGTTGCGCGAATCGAGCGGCGGCCGCAGCGACTTGCCGAGCGGCAGCACGATCCAGCGCAGCAGCGTGGCGAGCGACTTCACCGGGAAGTTGGAGAGCACGCCGTCGATCGCCTGCTGCGCGCGGTACAGCGCGTCGCGCACCGACCAGCGCACGAGCGGCAGGTCCTCGCGCATGCGGCCCTCGTCCTCGTAGCGCTTGAGCGTCGCCGAGACGAGATACATCATCGACAGCACGTCGCCCAGGCGCCCGGAGATCTTCTCCTTGCGCTTGAGCGCCCCGCCCATGGCGAGCATCGAGATGTCGGCGAGGAACGCGAAGGCCGCCGAAAGCCGCGACACGTGGCGGTAGTAATGCCGCGTCTCGGGCGCCGCGCCGCGCGGCGCGGGCGCGATGCTGCCGCGCGTGAGGCCGTAGGCGAGGGTGCGGATCGCGTTGCGCAGCACGTGGCCGATGTGCGAGGTGAAGGCGTCGTCGAACTCGCGCGACGCCTCGGCGCCGCCCAGCTCCTTGGCGGCGCGCATTTCGCGCAACACGTACGGATGGCAGCGGATCGCGCCCTGGCCGAAGATGATGAGCGTGCGCGTCAGGATGTTCGCGCCCTCCACCGTGATCGCCACCGGGGCGATCTGGTAGCCGCGGCCGATCCAGTTGCTGGGCCCGAGGCAGATGCCCTTGCCGCCGACGATGTCCATGCTGTCGTTCACCACCTGCCGCCCGCGCTCGGTCATGTGGTACTTGGCGATCGCCGAGAGCACCGCCGGCTTCTCGCCGAGGTCGACCGCGCCCGCGGTCATGACGCGCGTGGCGTCCATCATGTAGCAGTGCGCGGCGATGCGCCCGAGCGCCTCTTCCACGCCTTCCAGCCGGCCGATCGGCGTCTTGAACTGGCTGCGCACGCGCGCGTAGGCGCCGACGAAGCGCGCCGCCGCCTTGCAGCCGCCGACCGCGGAGGTGGGCAGCGAAATGGCGCGTCCGGAGGCGAGGCAGCTCATGAGCATCATCCAGCCTTTGCCGGCGTACTCCGGGCCGCCGATGATCCAGTCGATCGGCATGAACACGTCCTTGCCGGAAGTCGGGCCGTTCTGGAACACCGCATTCAGCGGCAGGTGGCGCCGGCCGATGTTCACGCCCGGGGTGCTGGTCGGCACCAGCGCGCAGGTGATGCCGAGATCGGTTTGCTGCCCTAGGAGCTTTTCCGGGTCATACAGGCGGAACGCGAGGCCGACGAGCGTGGCGATGGGACCGAGCGTGATGTAACGCTTGTCCCAGCTGACGCGCATGCCGAGGACCTCCTTGCCCTGCCAGAGGCCTTTGCAGACGACGCCCGCATCCGGGATCGAGGCCGCGTCCGATCCGGCCTCGGGGCCCGTCAGCGCGAAGCACGGAATCTCGAGCCCTTTCGCGAGGCGCGGCAGGTAATGGTTTTTCTGCTCGGCGGTGCCGTAGTGCAGCAGCAGCTCGCCCGGGCCGAGCGAGTTCGGCACCATCACCGAGATCGCCGCGGTGCTCGAGCGCGTCGCGAGCTTCTGCACCACCGCCGAGTGCGCGATCGCGCTGAACCCGAGCCCGCCGTATTGCTTCGGGATGATCATGCCGAGGAAGCCCTTGTCCTTGATGTATTGCCAGGCTTCCGGCGGCAGGTCCTGGCGCTCGTGCGTGATTTCCCAGTCGTCGCACATGGCGCACAGCGCCTCCACCGGGCCGTCGAGGAAGGCCTGCTCCTCGGCCGAGACGCGGGGAGGCGGGATGCGCAGAAGCTTCTCCCAGTCGGGCTTGCCGGAGAAGAGATCCGCGTCCCACCACACCGTGCCCGCGTCGATCGCCTCCTTCTCGGTCTGCGACATGTCCGGGACGATGCGCCGGTAGACGGCGAGGATGCGGTCGGTGACGAGCTTTCTTCGCAACCAGGGAATGTTGAACACTGCCGCGCCGATCGCGAAAACAATGAGAACAATCGTGGTTGCTAAAGCGGAAAACCCAGCGGCGACGCTCAGATACCAGAGCAGCAGACCCGCGGCGAGCGTCCACCAGCCGATCGCCAGGCCGAAATAGCCGAAGACGAGGAAGACGGCGAGGGCACCGGCAAGAAATGCGAGCATGGGGTCTCCTAGGCGGCCTTTCGCACCGCGCTCTTCAGCGGCGCGGTCAGGCCCGCGGCGAGGAACGCCGCGAGGCGGTCCTCGAGCAGCTGGGCGTCATAGCGATCCTCGGGCTTGCACCCGGCGATGAGCTGCACGGTGTCGGTCGCCGCGAGCGTGTACGAGAGCGTGCCGAACATGAAGTGGATGCGCCAGACGAGCTCGTCGCGCGGCATCTGCGGCAGCGCCTGCTCCAGCGCGTTCTTGAAGCGCGCCATGACCGGCACATACAGCTGGCCGATGAGCGCGCGGATCGGTTTCGCGGGCTCGGTGTACGTGCGGCCGAGCAGGCGGATGAAATTGCGCCCGCCGCCCTTCGCGTCCTCGACCATGCGCAGGCTCTCGCCGATGAAGGCGCGGATGATGGCCTCGGGCGCAAGCGGCCGGCCCGCCGCCTCGAGCGCGTCGAGCGCCGCGACGCGCGCCGCGTTCATCGGATCGAGCCGCCGGCGGAATACCGCTTCGATGAGGGCGTCCTTCGAGCCGAAGTGGTAGTTCACCGCCGCGAGGTTCGCGCCGGCTTTTCCGGTGAGCTGGCGCATCGAGGTGCCTTCGAAGCCGTGGAGCATGAACAGCTCCTCGGCGGCGTCGAGGATTCGGGTGCGGGTTTCGTGCTGGGGCTTCACTGCGCGCAGGGACATGGCGGCCTCGGTTCCAAGAAGCAGTTCAAACGAACGTTTGAATGCTAGCCCCGCGGCCGCGCCTGCGTCAAGCTGCCCGGGTGACGGGCAGCGCGCTTCTCGGCCTGGTTCTGCTGTCGATGGCCTGGCTCTTTTTCCTGCTGGGGCTCGCGGTGAACTACCGGCTGCTGCATCCGCAGGTCACGCTCGGCTTTCTGCCCGGCGTGGTCGGATCGCTCGCCGTTTTCTTCACCATCCCGGCGCTCGGCAAGCACGGCATCGACGTGCCGTGGCCCTGGCTCTGGATCCTCCTGCCCCTCGCGCTCGACCCCGGCGGCGTGGGCGGCTTGGTCCTGCGGCGCTTCCAGAAGCGATAATCGCAGGATGCACGCAAGAAGCGCCGGCGCGCCGGCGCGCCGGCTGACCGGCAACGAATGGCGCGCCGCAGCGACGCTCGTCCCCTATCTCTGGGAATACAAATGGCGCGTGGTGAGCGCGCTCGCGTTCCTCGTCGTGGCGAAGCTCGCCAACGTCGGCGTGCCGCTGGTGATGAAGGAGGTGGTCGACGGGCTGGACGCGCCGCTCGCCATCGTCGCGGTGCCGGTGGCGCTGCTCGCGATCTACGGGATCCTGCGCTTCTCCACCACGCTCTTCCAGGAGCTGCGCGACGCCGTCTTCGTTCGGGTCACCCAGCGCGCCATGCGGCGCGTGGCGCTCGGCGTGTTCCGGCACCTGCACAGCCTTTCGCTGCGCTTCCATCTCGACCGCCAGACGGGCGGCATGACGCGCGACATCGAGCGCGGCACGCGCGGCATCTCGACGCTGCTGTCGTACCTGCTGTTCTCCATCCTGCCGGTGATCCTGGAGTTCGCGCTGGTCGCCGCGGTGCTGCTCGGCCGGTTCGACTGGCGCTTCGCGGCGATCACCTTCTCGGCGGTGGCGGTCTACCTGGTGTTCACCGTGCTCGTCACCGAGTGGCGCATGGAGATCCGGCGCCGCGCCAACGAGCTCGACTCGAAGGCCAACACGCGGGCCATCGACAGCCTGCTCAACTACGAGACGGTCAAGTACTTCGGCAACGAGGAATTCGAGGCCGGCCGATACGACGAGCACCTGAGGAAGTACGAGGACGCGGCGACGAAGAACGAGGTCTCGCTCGGCATCCTCAACATCGGGCAGAGCCTGATCATCGCCGTGGCGGTGACCGCCCTGATGCTGCTGGCCGCGCAAGGGGTGGCCAACCAGAGCTTCACGCTGGGCGACCTGGTGCTGGTGAACGGGCTGCTGATCCAGCTCTATATCCCGCTCAACTTCCTCGGCATGGTGTACCGCGAGATCAAGCAGGCGCTGCTCGACATGGACCGCATGTTCCGCCTGCTCTCGGAGAGCCGCGAGGTCGACGATCGTCCCGACGCGGCGGCGCTGCCGCCCGGGCCGGCCACGGTGGAATTCCGCGACGTCGATTTCTTCTACGAGCGCGCGCGACAGATCCTGTTCGGCGTGAGCTTCACGATCGGCGCCGGCCGGCGCGTCGCCGTGGTCGGACACTCGGGGTCGGGCAAGTCCACGCTCGCGCGGCTGCTGTATCGCTTCTACGACGTGTCTTCGGGCGGAATTTTCATCAACGGGAAGGAAGCGCGCGACCTGAAGCAGACGAGCCTGCGCGCGGCGATCGGCATCGTCCCGCAGGACACGGTGCTCTTCAACGACAGCATCCTTTACAACATCCGCTACGGCCGTCCGGATGCGAGCGACGCCGAAGTGATCGAGGCGGCGCGCGCCGCGCATATTCACGACTTCATCGAGACGCTGCCCGCCGGCTACGACACCATGGTCGGCGAGCGCGGGCTGAAGCTCTCGGGAGGCGAAAAGCAGCGCGTCGCGATCGCGCGCGCGCTCCTCAAGAACCCGCGCATCCTGATCTTCGACGAAGCGACCTCGGCGCTCGACTCGCGGGCCGAGAAGGCCATCCAGGCGGAGCTCGCGCGCATTTCCGAGGGGCGCACGACGTTAGTGATCGCTCACCGACTCTCCACGGTGATGGATGCCGACCAGATCCTGGTGCTCCACCACGGCCGCATCGTCGAGCGCGGAAGCCATAATCAACTAATTGATTGTAAAGGTGAATACGCCAGGATGTGGGCGCTCCAGCAGCAGGCCGCACAGGCCCAGGCGGTCCTCGAAAACGCAGAAGAAGCGCTGTAGCCTCAGCCCGACAGCGGTAGTTTTTCACGGGGATTGGGAGGTATTAGTTCCACCCCCATGATTTCCTTGCTTTTTCTTTTTTGTGTCGCTTAAACTGCGACAACCCTATGAGCCGTCCAGGGGATGGTTCAACTACAACGAAAACCAGCACGGTAAGAAAAGATTCGTGTCATGGCGACACCGCAAAGAAAACTCCACCCGCTCGAAGGCATCGTCGCAGTCTTTGCCTTGTTTTTCGTCCTCGCCCTCACCGTAGGCTTCGCCCAGGCCCAGACCCAGAAGGTCGTCCTGCGCTCGGCCTCGGCGCTCGTGCTGGATGCCGATACCGGCGAGGTGGTCTACAACAAGAACAGCGACGCGGTGGTGCCGATCGCGTCGATCACCAAGCTGATGACCGCGATGATCATCCTCGACCGCGGGCTCGACCTCGAGCAGCGCGTGATCCTCAGCCGGGAGGACGTCGACACGCTCAAGGGCACGCGCTCGCGGCTGCGCACCGGAGCCGCGCTCACGCGCGATGAGCTGTTGCTGCTCGCCCTGATGGCATCCGAGAACCGCGCCGCCGCGGCCCTGGGCCGCACCTACCCCGGCGGCATGCAAGCGTTCGTGCTGGCGATGAACGTCAAGGCCGAAGAGCTGGGAATGACCGACAGCCACTTCGTCGAGCCGACCGGCCTGTCCCCGGCCAACGTCTCGAGCGCGCGCGACCTGGCGAAGCTGGTCGGCGCGGCGCACGGCTACCCGCTCATCCGCGAGTACTCGACGCGCGACAAGGCGACCGTGAGAGCCTTCGGCCGGCCGCTCAACTTCCGCAACACCAATGGACTGGTGCGCAGCTCGCAGTGGGAGATCGGGCTCTCCAAGACCGGCTACATCAGCGAGGCCGGCCGCGGCCTGGTGATGCGCGTGCGCCTCGCTTCGAAAGACCTGATCGTGGTGCTGCTCGACTCCTGGGGCAAGAAATCGCGGATCGGCGACGCCAACCGCATCCGCAAGTGGCTGGAGAGCAGCGCGAGCATCAAGCACAGCAGCTAGTCCAGCCCGTGGAGGGCGAAAAGCCCTCTGCGGTCCAGCCAGACTCTCTTCGCCTCGAATCCCGCCCGCGCCGCCAGCGCGCGAAAGCCCGCCACCGAGTACTTGTAGGAGTTTTCGGTGTGAATCGACTCGCCCGCGTCGAAGGCGAAGCGGTGCCGCCCGATGCGCACGGCCTGGCGCGCGAGCGACACGAGATGCATCTCGATGCGCCCCAGCGGCGCGTTGTAGAACGCGTAGTGCGCGAAGCGCTTGACGTCGAAATCGGCGCCGAGCTCGCGGTTGAGGCGCGCGAGAAGATTCAGGTTGAAGGCCGCGGTCACGCGCCGCGAATCGTTGTATGCCGCGTGCAGGACGTTCGCGTCCTTCCTGAGGTCGATCCCGACCAGCATCCTCGCCGCCTGGCCGCGCGTCATGGAGAGAAACGCATGCGCTTCGTCTGGCGTGAGGTTGCCGATGGTCGAGCCGGGAAAGTAAACGACGCGACGCGCTCTCGAGGCGGGCAACTCGACCGGGCGCGAGAAATCGCCGTGGACCGGCAGGATGCGCAGCCACGGGAATTCGCGCGCCAGGCGGCGCTCGGCGCCGCGCAGCGCGGCCTCCGAGATGTCCACGGGAAGGTAGGCCGAAGGCCGCAGCGCGCGGATGAGCAGCCGCGTCTTCAGGCTCTCGCCGCTGCCGTACTCGACCAGCTCGCTGCCCTTTCCCGCGAAGCGCGCGATCGAGGCGATGTGCGCGCGCGTGAGCGCCAGCTCGGCGCGCGTCAGGTAGTACTCGGGCAGCCGGCAGATGCGCTCGAAAAGGCGGCTTCCGGCGGCGTCGTAGAAATACTTCGGCGGCAGCGTCTTTTGCGGGAGCGAGAGCCCCGCAATCACGTCTTCCTTAAGCGACACCGATTCTCGATGCGGGGTGATGCCCGATCTCGTGCGAGATGCGGTCGGCGGTTTCCTTGACGAGCGGCCCCCACGGCGGCTTCATGCGCTCGGCCGGGCAGGAGAGCGACAGCGCCGCGACGAGCGCGCCGCTGTCGTCGCGGATTCCGGCGGCGACGCAGCGCACGCCGAGCTCGACCTCCTCGTTGTCGGTGGCCCAGCCCTGGCGCTGCGTGCGCTCGAGCTCGCGCTCGAGCAGCGGCACGGCCGAAATGCTGTTCTTGGTCCTGGGCGCGAGGCCGGTGCGGCGCGCGTAGTCGCGCAGCCGGGCGAAGCCTTCCTCGAGCAGGAAGAGCTTGCCCGCGGCGGTGACGTGCAGCGGCGCGCGCGTGCCGATCACGTGCACCACGCGCATCGCCGAGCGCCCCGCGGCCGTGCGTTCGACATACACGATCTCGTCGTCGTGGCGCACCGAGAGGTTCACGGTCTCGCCCGTCTGCGCGTGCAGCTCGCGCATCAGCGGCAGCGCGAGCTCGCGCACGCTGATGCGCGACTTCACCAGGTTGCCGAGCTCGAGCAGCCGCATGCCCAGGCGGTACGCGCCCGGCTCCACCCGGTCGACCAGGCGGTCGGCCGACATCGCCGAGAGGATGCGGTGCGCGGTGGAGGGATGCAGCCCCGTGTACTGCGAAATCTGCTTCAGCCCGAGCGGCTCGGGGTGCTTCTCGAGCACGTCGAGCAGCCGCATCATGCGCTCGACCACCTGGATGGGATTCTTCTGCTCGTCCTTGGCCGCGGTCATGGGATCGCCCATTGTAGAATGGGGCGCCATGCCCGTGGTGACCTGCGTCGAGGACCTGCGCCAGATGTCGAAGAGGCGCGTCGCGCGCGCGATCTTCGAGTACGTCGACTGCGGCTCCTACGACCAGTGCACGCTGCGCGCCAACCGGGCCGACCTCGAGAGGATCGCCCTGCGCCAGCGCGTGGGCATCGACGTCGACAACCGCTCCACGCGCTCGACGATGCTCGGCGAGCCGGTGGCGATGCCCGTGGCGCTGGCGCCGACCGGCCTCACTGGCCTCAACTGGGCCGACGGCGAGATCCTGGCGGCGCGCGCCGCCGAGCGCTTCGGCGTGCCCTTCACGCTGTCGACGATGTCGATCTGCTCGATCGAGGACGTCGCCGGGGCGCTCGAGAAGCCGTTCTGGTTCCAGCTCTACGTCATGCGCGACCGCGGCTTCGCGGCTTCGCTCATCGAGCGCGCCAAGGCCGCGCGCTGCTCGGCGCTGCAGCTCACGCTCGACCTGCAGATCCAGGGCCAGCGCCACCGCGACCTGATCAACGGGCTCACCGTGCCGCCCAGGATCACGCTGGCCACGGTGCTCGACGTGCTCTCCAAGCCCGCCTGGGCGCTCAACGTGCTGCGCTCGAAGCGCCGCTCGTTCGGCAACCTCGAGGGCCGCATCCCGAACGCGGACAGCCTCACCACGCTGTCGCAATGGATCGCCGGCCAGTTCGACCCGACGCTCTCCTGGAAGGACGTCGAGTGGGTGAAGAAGCTCTGGGGTGGAAAGCTCGTTCTCAAGGGCATCCTCGACGCGGCGGACGCGAAGATCGCGGCCGATAGCGGGGTCGACGCCATCGTGGTCTCCAACCACGGCGGCCGCCAACTCGACGGCGCCATGTCCTCGATCCGCGCCCTGCCCGAAGTGGTCGAGGCGGCGGCCGGCAAGGTCGAGGTATGGTTCGACGGCGGCGTGCGCAGCGGCCAGGACGTGCTCAAGGCGCTCGGCCTCGGCGCGCACGCCGCGATGATCGGCCGCGCCTTCCTCTACGGCCTGGGCGCGATGGGCGAGGCGGGCGTCACGCGCGTCCTGGAGATCATCCAGCGCGAGCTCGACGTCTCGATGGCCTTGTGCGGCCTGCGCGAGGTGCGCGAAGCGAACCCCTCGATTCTCAGGGCGCTCTAAGCGCCTTCGTTTTTTGCGCTAAAGCCCGCCAGGGCTTATCCTGCGCGCCAGCACGAACAAAAGAAGAAGCCAAAAGAAGAACATGAACGTGAGGCGCATCGCGTGCACGCTCGCCGCTCTCGCCGGAGCGGCGCTCACTTCGATTTCCCTCGCCGATCCGATCGCGTACGAGCGCGCCAGCCGCGATGGCCTGCGCGAGCTGGAGCGCGGCAACTACGCCGACGCGGTGCGCAGCCTGGAGAACGCGGCGCGCGCCGCCGAGTCTTTCGGCGAACGCGACGCGCGCTATTCGGAAGCCGCGGCGAGCCTTGCGCAGGCGTACTTCTCGCAGGGCCGCTACCGCGAAGCGGAGCTCTTCTACCGCCGCTCGCTCGCCGCCACCGAGAAGCGCCTGCCTCCCGAGCACCCGGAGGTCGCGGCCGCGGTCAGCAACCTCGCCGAGCTCTACCGCTACCTCGGGCGCGTCGAAGAGGCTGCGCCGCTGCATCGGCGCGCGCTGCGCATCCGCGAGCGCAGCTACGGCACCGAGCATCTTTCCGTCGCCGAGAGCCTGTACTACCTTGCCGAGCTGCACCGCGCGCAGCGGCGCTACGGCGAGGCCGAGCGGCTGTACTGGCGCTCGGTGATGATCCGCAGCTATCTCCAGGGCCGCGACCATTCCGCGCTGTGGCCGTCGCTCAACGGGCTGGCGAAGGTGAACCGCGCGCTCGGCCGCGCGGCCGAGGCCGATGAGCTCTACCGTCGCGCCACCGCGCTCGCCGAGAAGGCGATTCCCGCGTCGCGCCTGCGCGCCCGCCTGCACGAGTTCGCGGGCGGCGACAGCGAAACGCTTGCGATCTCGCGCGGCAACAGCGCTTCGCTGCAACTGATGCCTGCCACGCCGCTCTCGGATCGTCTCGCAGCGAAGGAGCACCCCGAGTTCGCGCGGCAGCTGGAAAGCCTCGCGGAGGTGTACGCCGCGCAGGGACGCCTCGCCGCGGCGCTCGAGCTGGTGCGCCGCGTGCTCAGCATGCGCCAGGACACCCTCGGCGCGCAGCATCCCGAGGTCGGCGAGGCCTATGGCAGCCTCGCGGCAGTGCTTGCCGCGCTGGGGCAGAACGAGGCCGCGCTCACCGCGGCGCGCGCGGCGACGCGCCAGCTCTCGATGCAGGCGGAGAGGCGCCGCTGGGAGGAGAGCTTCGTGCTGCACGTGATGCTGCTCGCCGATCGCGCAGGCACCGATCGTGCCGCGCTCGCCGAATCCTTCTCCACCGTGCAGCAGCTTGCGCGCCTGCCGTACACGCTCGAGCTCGCCGAGGCGCAGAAGCTCGTCGGGCCCGAGGAGGCGCTGCTCGCCACGCTCGCCACCGACGAGGCGATCTATGTCTGGGCCGTGCGCCCGCGCGACGCGGCGTTTTTACGCGAGGAAACGGACGAGAAGCTGCGCGCGCGCCTCGCGCCGCTGCTCGCGGGCTCGAAGCGGGTGTGGCTCGTGCCGCACGGCGCCCGGCAGGGCCTTCGGCCTGCCCTGCTCGCGAAGACGCACGCGCTTACGCTGCTGCCCGCGGTCGGCTACCTCGCCGAGCGCCCGCCGCGCTGACCGGAGCCGGCGCGGCGCGCGGCGCGCAGCGCGAAGCGCCCCGGGTGCAGCGCGTCGGCAAGCGTCCCTTCCACCGGCAAGGGCTCGCCTTCCAGCTCGGCGGCGATGAGCTCGGCCGCGAGCGCGCCCCAGAGCAGCCCGCGCGAGCCGAACGCGAACGCCGCGTAGCAGCCTTCGCCCACCTTGCCGACCACCGGCATGCGGTCGGGCACCACCGCGCGAAAGCCCACGCGACCGTCGAACGCTTGCGTGGGCGCCGGGATATCGAGGATGCGCGCGAGGCGCTCGAGGTTGCCGCGGTGGCTCTCGGCGCGCAGCGTTGCGTCCTCGTCGTCGAGATCGAACGAAGCGCCCACCAGGCAAATGCCGTCCACCGGCGGCAGCAGCAGCCCGCCGCGCAGCACCGACACATGCGGCGGCTCGATGGCCTCGGCGGGCACGTGCGTCACCTGCCCGCGCACGCGGCGCAGCCGCAGGTGCGGCACCGGCGCCATCTTCGGCGCCTCGAATGCATTGGCGAGGATGACCACCGGCGCTTCGGCTTCCTCCAGCGAGCGCAGCTCGCGGCCGAAGTGGCGCTCGAGACGCCCGCCGCAGGCGTCGAGCTCGGCTTCCACCAGCGAGCGCGGCTGCACCCATCCGCCCTGCGGAAACCACAGCCCGTCGGCGCTGACCGGCACGCCCGCGTGCGCGCTCGCTTCCTCGCGCGTCACGTACTGCACGTATTCCGGCGGCAGCTCCAGCGCCGCGAGCGCTTTCTGCTGGGAAGCCCGCTCGCGCGCCTCGCGCGCGAGCTGCAGCACGCCGCACGGGTCCCAGCGCAGCCGCTCGAAGCGCGGCCAGGTGTTCAAGCACAGCAGGAAGGCGGCCCGCGTCAAGCGCGCGAACAGGCTGTCGTCCGGAGTGACGATGGGATGGAAAGTGCCCGCATGGTTTCCGGAGGCTTCCTGCGCCGGCGCGGGGTGGCGCTCGAAAAGCCGTACTTGCCAGCCGCGGGCGCACAGCCGCTCGCAGATCGCTCCGCCCGCGAGTCCCGCGCCGATCACCGCCGCGCTTCGCTCCCTTACCGGAGTGGCTTCCTCTCCTTTGGTGTATCGCGCGACGAGCATTTCCCGCTTGTCGGCGAAACCCGGGCGCTTCTCGACCGCGAAGCCGGTCTCCTCGAGCGCGTCGCGCACGCTCGCGGCGACGCTCCAGGTGGCGGCGGTGGCGCCGTGCGCCGCGAGCCGCGACAGCGCGCGCATGAGCTGGTGCGACCACATGTCGGGGTTCTTCGCCGGCGCGAAGCCGTCCAGGTAGAGGGCGTCGGCGGCGAGCCGCAGGTCGCGCGCCACCTTGATGTCGTCGAAGAACAGGGTCAGAACCACGTTGCCGCCGTCGAGCTCGATGCGATGCGCGCCGGACACGAGCGTCGGCCACCTGGCTTCCAGCTCGGCGGATTCCTCTTTCAAATCCGGATACCTGGAATAGATTTCCTTCAAGTCGGCGAGGCGGAACGGGTGTTTTTCGATGGAGACGAAATGCAGGCGCGCGCAGCGCCGCGGGTCCTGGCGCCACGCCTGCCAGGTGGCGAGGAAGTTGATGCCCGCGCCGAAGCCGGTCTCGAGAATGACGAAGCGCTCGCGTCCGGCCCAGCGCTCGGGCAGGCGGTTGCCCGCGAGGAAGACCTGGCGCGCCTGCACCGGGCCGCCGGCCGCGCTGTGGTACACGTCGCCGAACGCTTCCGAGTACGGCACGCTCTGCTCCGTGAACGCGAGCCGCGCCGGGACGAGTGGGGCCGCCATGCCCCTATTGTGACGCTAGACTGGCGCCATGAAGCATCGCCGGCAGGACGCGAAGGCCTATGCGCGCGAGCGCCTGCGCGGCATCTGGGCCGCGACCCTCACGCCCTTCACTGCGGATCTGCGCCTCGACGAGGCCGGCTGGCGGCGCAACCTGCGCCACTGGGTGCACGAGCTCGGCATCGCCGGCCTGTTCGTCAACGGCAAGCAGGGCGAGTTCTACGCGCTCACGGTGGAGGAGCGCAAGCGCGCGGCGGAGCTCGCGGTGGCCGGGGGCGCCGGCGTGATGGTCGCCTGCTCCGACCAGAGCCTCGACACGGTGATCGAGCTCGCGCGGCACGCACAGGCGATCGGCGCCGAATACATCGTCGTGCATACGCCGCTGCTTTACTTCGGCGCGCACACCGCCGATACGCTCTACGAGTACTACCGCCATATCGCCGAGCAGGTCGAGATCGGCATCGCGCTCTGGAACCAGCCGCCCGACTGCGGGTACCTGCTCGAGCCCGAGACGTGCCTGCGCATCGCCGAGATCCCGAACGTGGTGGCGATCAAGTACAGCGTGCCGCGCGAAACCTACGCGCGTCTCACGCGCATGGCGGGCGACAAGCTCATCGTCAGCAGCTCGAGCGAGGAGGACTGGCTCGACAACATCGTCGAGCTGGGCTGGCAGGTGTACCTGTGCTCGACGCCGCCGTTCCTGCTGCAGACGGCGGCCGAGCGCCGCATGCACGAGTACACGCAGCTGGCATTCCAGGGAGAAGTGGTCAAGGCGAAAAGGATCCGGGATAGCCTGGACCCCGTCAGAAAAGCCCTGAAAAGCACGCGCCCGCCCGGCAAGGCGGCGGCGCACCAGAAATACTGGCAGGAGCTCCTCGGCCAGGCGGGCGGCCCGGTGCGCCGGCCGCTGCTCGACCTTACCGAAGAGGAAAAGGCGGCGACCCGGCGCGCGTTCGCGTCATGCGGGCTCACGCGCGAGGGAAAAGCGCAGGATGGCGTAGCCGGCGAGCGCCGATAGCAGCGAGCCGGCGATGATGCCGAGCCGCGTCTGCACGACGTACTCGGCGCCGCTCGCCTCGAAGGCCAGGCTCGCGATGAAGAGGCTCATGGTGAAGCCGATGCCGCAGAGCGCCGATACGCCGAGCATCGCGCCCCAGCCGGCGCCCGCCGGCAGCCGGGCGGCGCCCAGGCGGATGAGCGCGAAGGCGCTGAGAAAAACGCCGGCGAGCTTGCCCGCGACGAGCCCGGCGGCGATGCCGAGCGGCACCGGGTCGAGCAGCGCCGCCGGCGCCACCCCGGCGAGGGCCACGCCGGCGTTGGCGAAGGCGAAGAGCGGCAGGATGCCGTAGGCGACCGGCGGATGCAGGTCGCGCTCCAGCCGCTGCGCCGCGTGCCTGGGGATGAAGAGCGCGAGCGCCGCGCCGGCGAGCGTGGCGTGCACGCCGGACTTGAGCACCGAAGCCCAGAGCACCAGGCCGACGAGCAGGTAAGGGGCGATGCCGCGCACGCCGCGCCACTTGAGAAGGGCGAGCGCGGCGAGCGCGCCCGCCGCGACCGCAAGCGAGGCGCCGGAAAGATCCGCGCTGTAGAAAATCGCGATGATCACGATGGCGCCGAGGTCGTCGAGGATGGCGAGCGTCAGCAGGAACACCTTGAGCCCGGTCGGCACGCGCTCGCCGAGCAGCGACAGCACGCCGAGGGCGAAGGCGATGTCGGTGGCCGCCGGGATCGCCCAGCCCTGCAGCGTCACCGGATCGCCCCAGTTGAGCGCGGCGTAGATCGCGGCGGGGGCCGCCATGCCGCCGAGCGCCGCGACGGCGGGAAGCGCGATCTGCGCCGGTCGCGAAAGCTCGCCTTCCTGCGCCTCGCGCTTGAGCTCCAGGCCGACGAGAAAAAAGAACACCGCCATGAGACCGTCGTTGATCCACAGCAGCAGCGGCTTCGCGATCTCGAAGTCTCCGGCGCGCACCTCGACCGGCGTTTCCAGGAACGCGGCGTAGACGCGCTCCAGCGGCGAATTGGCGAACAGCATCGCCGCAAGCGCCGCGAGCGCGAGCAGGATGCCGCCCGCCGACTCGAGCGCGAGGAACTCCCGTATGGCGACGAGCGGGCGCATTGCATTACATTATCGTGTCGGCCGCAGGAGCCCCGCCATGAACAAGCCCGCTGAACTGAAGCTCGAAACCGTTCCCGTCTGGATCAACGGCAAGCCGCTCGCGCCCGCCGGACGCGGCGGCGAGGTGTTCAACCCCGCCACCGGCCAGGTCACCAGGCGCGTGCCGTTCTGCGATGCCGGCCTCGTCGACAAGGCGGTCAAGGCCGCCGCCGCGGCGCTGCCCGCCTGGCGCGACACGCCGCCGCTGCGCCGCGCCAGGGTGATGCAGAGATTCTTGGATCTACTCCAAAAAAATCAAAAGGCCCTTGCTGCGATCGTCACCGCGGAGCACGGCAAGACGCTGCCCGACGCCCTGGGGTCGGTGCAGCGCGGCATCGAGGTGGTCGAGTTCGCCTGCGGCATTCCCAACCTGTTGAAAGGCGAGTACTCGGAGAACGTCGGCACGCAGGTCGACACCTACACGCTGCGCCAGCCGGTCGGCGTATGCGCCGGCATCACGCCGTTCAATTTCCCGGTGATGGTGCCGTTGTGGATGTTCCCGATGGCGATCGCCTGCGGCAATACCTTCATCCTCAAGCCGTCGGAGAAAGTGCCCTCGGCGTCGATTCGCATGGCCGAGCTTTTCCAGGAAGCCGGACTTCCCGACGGCGTGTTCAACGTCGTGCACGGGGACAAGGAGGCGGTGGATGCCTTGCTTCTTCATCCAGGGATACATGCCGTTTCCTTCGTGGGCTCCACGCCGATCGCGAAGCACATCTACGAGACCTGCGCGCGCACCGGCAAGCGCGTGCAGGCGCTCGGCGGGGCGAAGAACCACGCCGTGGTGCTGCCCGACGCCGATCTCGAGTTCGCGACCGACGCGCTGATCGGCGCGGCCTACGGCTCGGCGGGCGAGCGCTGCATGGCGATTTCCGCCGTCGTGGCGGTGGGTGCCGCCGGTGAGCCATTGGTTCGTTTGCTCGAGAAAAAAGCAAAAGCGATCAAGGTCGGCGCGGGCCACGCCGAGGGCGTCGACATGGGGCCGCTCGTCACCTGCCAGCACCGCGACAAGGTCGCCGGCTACATCGACGCCGGCCTGAAGGAGGGCGCCCGGCTCGTCGTCGATGGAAGGGGCTGCGCCGTGCCCAAGGAAGGCTTCTTCCTCGGCACCACGCTCTTCGATCACGTGAAGCCCGAGATGAGCATCTACAAGGACGAGATCTTCGGGCCGGTGCTCGTGGTTCTCAGGGCGAACAGCCTGGAAGAGGCGATCGCGCTGGTGAATCGCAATCCCTACGCCAACGGCACGGCCCTCTTCACCGAGTCGGGCGGCGCCGCGCGGCGCTTCCAGAACGAGATCCAGGTCGGGATGGTGGGCATCAACGTGCCGATTCCCGTGCCGGTCGCCTTCTTCTCGTTCGGCGGATGGAAGAGCTCGCTCTTCGGCGACCTGCACATGCACGGCGTCGAGGGCGTCAAGTTCTACACGCGCACCAAGGTCATCACCACGCGCTGGCCGCACCAGGACACGCCCGCCCCCGGGTTCAACATGCCGACCCTGGGTTAAAGACCCGGGTGTTGGCTGACAATACTGCTCGATAGCTGCGCCACAGCCGGGTCGACGGCGGCGCGCATCATCCTGCAGAATAAGCAAGCGATGAACCTGGCCGACTGGTCGCTGCACTTCTACCGCCTGCCTTACGGCCGGAAGGTGGTGTGGTCGAACGCGATCGAGAGCTCCGGCGTCTTCGCGCTGCTCAAGCTCGTGTCGCAGGACGGCGTGGCCGGCCTCGCCGAGGGCACGATCAAGAGCACCTGGTCGGGCGTCTCACCGCGCTCGCTGCAGGCCGCGCTCGAGGACGTGATCCTCCCCGCGGTGAAGCACGTCGACCTCGGCGATCCCGGCGCTTTATCGATGTGTTTTTCCCAGATCCCCGAGAACCGTCTGGCGAAGGGGCTCGTCGACAGCGCCTGCTGGACACTGCGCGCGGCGGCGGCGAAGCAGCCGCTGTGGAAGCTGCTGGAAGGAGAGCCCGCGGTCGACCTGTGCTGGACGGTCACGCGCGCACAGCCCTCGGCCATGGCCGACGAGGCGGCCGAGAGCTGCGGCCGTTACGGCTTTCGCACGCTCAAGGTGAAAGGCGGGCAGGGCGTGAAGACCGATCTCGAGGCGCTCGCCGCGATCCGCGCCGCGGTCGGCGGCTCGGTCGAGCTCTACGTCGACGCGAACAGCGCCTACCCGCGCGCCGAAGCCCTCGACTACGTGCGCCGCATCGCCGAGGCGGGCGCGACGATCGCGGAAGATCCGTGCCCGCTGGCGCCCGACGCCGCCTTCGAGGCGCTGCAAAGCGCGTGCGGCATCCCGATCCTCGTCGACGCCTCGTGCACCTCGGTGCGCGACGCGGAGCTCTATGCCGCGCGCGGCGCGCGCGCGGTGTCGCTGAAGCCCGGCCGCATCGGCATCTCGGAATCGCTGGCGATCGCCAGGCGATTCAAGAAAACCGCGCTCGGCATCTATGCCGAGAGCGCGCTCGGCACGCTCGTCAACTCGCAGCTGCCGGCGACGCTCGCCGCGGAGCAGAGCTTCTTTCTCACCATGAAGAGCCAGGTGGTGCACCCCGTGCCGCAAATTCGCGACGGCCGCCTGGAGCTGCCGGACGAGCCCGACGTTTCGCGCCTCGTCGACTGGGTCGCCGTGAAGCGCCATTCCCTATAGAGCGAAGCCATGCCGACCCTGCAACGCCCCGGACAGCCGAAGCTGCATTACGCGCTCGACGATTTCACCGACCCGTGGAAGAACGCGCCCTGCCTCGTCCTGCAGCACGGCTACGGCCGCTCGGGAAAGTTCTGGACGAGCTGGGTGCCTTACCTGGGCCGGTACTACCGCGTGGTGCGCCCGGACCTGCGCGGGCTCGGCCAGTCGGAGGCGCCCGCGGACCTCGAGTCGGGCCTGAGCATGGCGAATTACCTCTCGGACCTCGTCGCGCTCATCGACGCGCTCGGCGCGCCGGTGCACTACTGCGGCGAATCGCTCGGCGGGATCCTCGGCATGGTGCTCGCGGCCGAGCATCCCGAAAAGCTGAGGAGCCTGAGCCTCGTCGCCGCGCCGGTGCTCATCAACAAGGACACGCAGCGCACTTTCGCTTTCGGGCATGCGACGTGGCAGGAGGCGCTGCGCAAGATGGGCTCGCGCGGCTGGGCCGACGCGGCGAACTCGGCGACGCGCTTTCCGGAAGGCACCGACCCCGGCTTGCTGGCCTGGTACGCCGACGAGATGGGCAAGTCGCGCGTCGAGGTGCTGGAGCGCATGTCGCGCATCGCTTCCAGCGTCGACGCCACCCCGTACCTCGGGCGCATCCGCACGCCCACGCTCGGGCTCTATCCCGCGCAGGCGCCGGTCACGATCCAGGAGCAGGAGAACACCCTCCGCGCGGGGATCCGCGGCATCCGCATGGTGCACGTGCCCTCGCGCCACCACACCATCCAGAACATCATGCCGGCGACGCTCGCGCGCCAGGTGCTGCACTTCGCCGCGCAGCTCGACGGCATCCTCTGCGACGAGGCCTAGCGCCCGGCCGCGAGGCGCTCGAGCGCCATCTCGCGCAGCCTGGCGCGCTGGATCTTCACCCCGTTGGCGCTCTCGGTGACCGGGAAGCGCTCGACGAACCACGCGCGCGCCGGCACCTTGAACGCGGCGAGGCGTTGACCGACCGTGAAGAGAATTTGTTTCTCGTCCAGTTTTTCACTTTCCACGGGAATTATGAAAGCCACGCATTTCGGCTGGCCAGCGATATCGATGCCCACGACCTGTACATCGGACACGCCCGGAACGCGCTTCAGCGCATCCTCGATCTCGAGCGGGCTGACGAGGTAGCCGGCGAGGCGGAAGGCGTCGCCGCGCCGCGCTTCGAAGACGAAGCTGCCGTCGCCGCGCAGCCGGCCGATGTCGCCGGTGCGGAAGAATCCGTCCGCGTCGATCGCCTTGGCGCTCGCCTCGGGATTCGCCCAGTAGCCGGCGAAGTTGCCGGGCGAGCGGATCTCGAGCTCGCCGCTGCGGCCCGGCGGCAGCAGCGCGCCGGAGTCCACGTCGCGCACGCGTACCTGCGCCGCGGCACCGGCCGCCGGATAGCCGCCCGCCTCGATGCGCTCGGCGAGCGGCGCATGCGCCTTCTGCGCGGAGAACAGCGCCTGCACCTCGCTCGAGCCGTAAAGGCCGATGAGCGGCACGCGGCGCTGCCACGCGGATTCGGCGAGCTCGGCGGCGCCCGCCTGGAACGCGGCGAAGCCGAAGAAACGCGCCGAGGGGAAGGGATCGTGGCCGGGCGCGAGCTCGAGCATGCGCCGGTACATCTCGTCGCCGCCGAAGACATGCGTGATGGCGTGGCGGCGCACGAGCTCGACCGCGGCCTTGGCCTCGAAGGTCTCCATGATCACCACCGGCGCGCCGGCGGCGAAGGCCGCGAGCGTGCTGCAGAAGCCGTAGACGCCGCAGAACGGGATCGTGGCGAGAAGCCGCGCGCCGGGCGCCGCGAAGCCGTACGCGCGCGAGGTCTGCAGGGCGTGGAAGGCGAGGGTGCGCTGCAGGTGCATCACCAGCTTCGGATTGCTCGTCGTGCCCGAGGTGGTGAACATGGCCAGCACCGCGTCCGGCGCCGCGCGCTCGGGTGTCGCGCGCTCCGGCCACTCGCGCGCGTCGAGGAACGCCACGTGCTCGAGCGCGCGCATCGCTTGCTTGTCGACGCCGGCCAGCAGCGCGGCGAAATCGATGCCGCGAAACTCGGGCTGCAGCACCAGCATGCGCGCGCCCGAATGCGCAAGGATGTGCTCCAGCTCGGCGGCGCGGTAGCGCGTGTTGACCGAGACCGCCGCCGCGCCCAGGCGCGCCAGGCCGAAAAGCAGCGCCAGCCATTCGATGCGGTCCACGAGCCACAGCGCGACGCGGTCGCCCGCGCCGACGCCGCGCGCGTGCAGCCACGCCGCGGCACGGCGGCCGAGCGCGTCGAATTCCGCGTAGCTGAACGCACGACCCTCGGCGATGAACGCCGTGGCGCCGGGCCGCTCTGCGAGATGGCGGTCCAGGAGCTCGGAAAGCACCGGTATCATGGCCGGAGGAGGAGCGACATGAAATCCCTATTCATCATAGCGTGCGCATTGCTTGTTGCATTCCTCGGTTCGGCAAGCGCGCAAACGTTTCCCGCCAAGCCCGTGCGCCTGGTGGTGCCGTTCCCGCCGGGCGGGCCGGCCGACGGGCTGGGACGGCTGCTCGCCGAGAAGCTGAAGCAGTCGTGGGGCGAAGCGGTGGTGGTCGAGAACCGCGGCGGCGCCGGCGGCAATATCGGCGCGGAGGCCGTGGCGAAGTCGGCGCCCGACGGCTATACGCTGCTCCTGAACGCCTCCAACCACGTCATCAATTCGGCGCTGCTGGAAAAGATGCCCTTCGATCCGCTCAAGGACTTCACGCCGATCACCGAGGTCGCCTCCTACATGCTGGTGCTGGTGGTGCATCCTTCGGTGAACGCCAATTCGCTGCGCGAGCTGGTGGCGCTCGGGCGCTCGAAGCCGAAGAGCCTGCTCGTCGCCAACGCCGGCAACGGCACGCCGACGCATCTCACGGCGGCGCTCTTTGCGCAAGCCGCGAACATCGAGGCGGTCCATGTGCCCTACAAGGGCGCCGCGCCGGCCAACACCGATCTTCTCGGCGGCCAGGTGCACGCCATGTTCAACAATCCGGTGAACGCGCTGCCGCAGGTGAAGGCGCAGCGCCTGCGCGCGCTCGCGGTGACGGGATCGAAGCGTCTGCATCTCATGCCCGATCTGCCGACCGTCGCCGAGTCGGGCTATCCCGGCTTCGAGGCCACCACCTGGTACGGCCTGTTCGGCCCCGCCGGAATCCCGCGCGAAGTTGCGGCGCGCATCCACGAGCACATCGTCAAGGCGCTGCGCTCCAAGGACGTGCAGGACAAGCTCGCGCCGCAGGGTTGGGACCTCGTCGGCAGCAGCCAGCCCGACTTCGCCGCCTTCCTCGCGACCGAGTCCGAGAAGTGGACGCGCGTCGTCAAGGGCGCCGGCATCAAGCCCGACTGAATTCGGGGTCAGAGCCCTAATTATTTCGGTGCGCGTCAACGCGCCTACGGTCCGGGCCGTTCTTGCGGGATATGCCCAGACCGTCGCGGCTGATCTTGCCAGGCGTTGCAGTGCACGTCGTACAGCGCGGCAACAACCGGGTCGCCTGCTTCAGGCAGGACAGCGATTACCTCGTTTACCTGGCGCACCTGCGGCAGCTGGCGGAGAAATACGAATGTGCCGTGCACGCCTACTGCCTGATGACGAACCACGTGCACCTGCTGCTCACGCCGGAGTCGGCCGGCGCCTGCACCGCCCTCATGCGTGATCTCGGGCAACGCTATGTCCAGTACTTCAATCGGCGGAATGAGCGTAGCGGCACGCTGTGGGAGGGCAGATTTCGCTCGTGCATCGTCGAATCCGCTCACTACGTTGTCGCCTGCTACCGCTACATCGAATCGAATCCGGTGCGCGCGCGGATGGTGGACCATCCGATCGGGTACCTATGGTCGAGCTATGCCGTGAATAGCGGCACGCGGACTGATCCGCTGGTCGCGCCGCATGCCGAGTACCTGGCGTTGTCGATGGACGCCGACGCGCGACATACCGCTTATCGGCACCTCTTCGAGCAGCCACAGGATGCGCCGCTTATCGCCACGATTCGGGATGCGACAAACGGCGGTTACCCGCTCGCCAGCGACGCCTTCAAGGTCACCGTCCTTGAGCCGCTCGGAGCGAGAACCGCACGCGGGAAACCGGGACCCCAGTCGACGTCGCCCCATGCGCACTCCAGCCTGCAAGACGAATTAGGGCTCTGACCCCGAATTAATGCAGGTGCGGCTTCTTGAGGAAGTCGTTGCGGTCCGCGGAGCGCAACCGGACGTTGAGCGCTCCGCTCTTGCGCTGCAGCTTGAGCGGGATCTCGGCGCCCGGCGCGCCGAAGCGCCAGATCATGCGCCATAGCGCCGCGAGGCTGGCCGGCTTTTCACCGCCGACGTCCACCACGAAGTCGCCCACCTTTGCCCCGGCGCGCTCGGCCGGTCCGCCGGGCGCAATGCCGGCGACGACCAGCTTGCCGCTCGCCTCGGTGACGTACAGGCCGCACCAGGGGCGCGGCGCGGTCGCGCCGCGCCCGATCTTCAGCATGTCCTCGAGGATCGGCTCGAGGAGATCGATCGGCACGAGGAGGGTTCCCTGCAGCGTGCCGCCGTCCACTTTCTCCTGCACGAGCAGCGAGCCGATGGCCAGGAGCTTGCCGTCCGAGCCGATGAGCGCCGAGCCGCCCCATTGCGGATGCGCCGGCGCGGTGTAGATGGCCTCGTCGAGCACGTATTCCCAGTAGCCGGCGAACTCGCGCTTGGCGAACACCGTCGCGCGCAGCGCGTGCGCGCGGCCGCCATGGCCGGCGACGACGACGTTCTCGCCGACCTGGCAGGAGCTTGCCGTGCCCCGCGGCAGCGCCCGCACGCCGAGCTTGCCGAGCGGTTGCACCAGCCCGAAGCCGGTGGCCTGGTCGTAGGCAATCGGAAAGGCCGGCGCCACGACGCGGCGGTTGGTGGTGAGCCAGATCGTGCTCGCCTCGGTGATGAGGTAACCGATGGTGAGGATCAGGCCGTCGTCACGGATCACCACGCCGTTGCCGATCCGCTCGGTGCCGAGGATCTGCGCGGTGAACGCGTCCTCCGGGATCTCGGAGCGAAGCTGCACCACCGCGTCGAGGGCCGTGTCGAGGTCGAAGCGCCAGTCCTCGGGGCGCGGCCGCATCTCGACGGGGAATTCCCACTCGGTCTGTCTGGCCATGACCGCATTGTATCCAGCGACCGCGACACGAGAAAGCCAATGCGCTGGATTCGCGCGCGCGAATCCGCTGAAGCTTGCGCCATGACGGATTCCGTTATATAACGGGGCCCGTCATAAGATGAAAAAACGCAGTCCGCATCCCGGCAAGGTTCTTTTCGAGCAGTTCATGAAGCCCGCCGCGCTCAGCCAGAACGCGCTGGCGCGCGAATTGGGCGTCCCGCCCCGCCGCATCAACGAGATCATCCTCGGCAAGCGCGGCATCACCGCCGATACCGCGCTGCGCCTGTCCAATTACTTCGGCAACTCGGCGCACTTCTGGATGGCGCTGCAGGCCGACTTCGACCTCGAAGAAGCCAAACAGAGCTGATCCATGGCCAAGCAACCGGTCTACGACGCATCGGCAATCCAGGCGCTCAAGGGTCTCGAGCCCGTGCGCCGCATGCCGGGCATGTACACGCACACCGTGCATCCCCTGCACATCGTGCAGGAGGCGATCGACAACGCGGTCGACGAGGCGCTCGGCGGCTTCGGCAAGAAGATCACCATCACCGTGCGCAAGGACGGCTCGGTCGAGGTCGAGGACGAAGGCCGCGGCGTGCCGGTCGACATGCACCCGGAAGAGAAGAAGCCGGCAGTGGAAGTGGCCTTCACCATGCTGCACGCCGGCGGCAAGTTCTCGCGCTCGGGCAGCGGCGTCTACCACATCTCGGGCGGCCTGCACGGCGTCGGCGTGGCGGTGTCGAACGCGCTCTCCACGCGCTGCGAAGTCACGGTGTTCAGAAACCAAGAAAAGCATTCCATCGCCTTCGAAGGCGGCGAGCTGAAGCAGAAGCTGAAGAGCGAGCGCATCAGGGAGCGCAAGAGCGGCACCGTGGTGCGCCTGTGGCCGGACCCGAAGTACTTCGACTCGCCCAACATCCCGCTCGCCGAGCTCGAGCACCTGGTGCGCTCCAAGGCCTACCTGCTCCCCGGGCTGACGATGGTGCTCAACGTCGAGGGCAAGGAATCGAAGACCTGGCGCTACGAGCGCGGCATGGAGCAGTACTTCGAGATGATGCTCGCCGGCCGCGGGCTCGTCGCGCCGCTGTTCACGGGACAGAGGTTCTTCGACGAGAAATCCGTACAGGTCTTTTCAGAAATAGAACCCGGGGAGGGCGCCGGCTGGGCGATCGGCTGGGTGGCGGAAGGCGACGTGTTCGCCGACAGCCACGTGAACCTGATTCCCACGCGCTCGGGCGGCACCCACGAGGCCGGCTTCCGCTCGGGCATCTTCGACGCGCTGGCGGCGTTCATGGATACGCGCGGCCTCGCGCCCAAGGGCGTGAAGCTGATCCCCGACGATCTCTGGCAGCGCGCCTGCTTCACGCTCTCGGCGAGGATCGTGCGCACGCAGTTCCACGGCCAGACCAAGGAGAAGCTCACCACGCGCCACGCCGCGAAGCTGCTCGAGCTCTGCGTGCGCGACGCCTTCGAGCTGTGGCTGAACGAGCATCCCGGGGACGGCAAGAAGATCGTCGAGCTCGCCATCGAGCAGGCGCTGACGCGCCTGTCCAAGGGCAAGAAAGTCGAGCGCAAGAAGTCGAGCGGCATCGCCACGCTGCCGGGCAAGCTGGTCGACTGCGCTTCGGGCGATGTGCTCAGGAACGAATTGTTCCTCGTCGAGGGCGACTCGGCCGGCGGCTCGGCCAAGGAGGCGCGCGACAAGGAGACCCAGGCGATCCTGCCGCTGCGCGGCAAGGTGCTCAACACCATGTCGAAGGACAGCCGCACGGTGCTGGCGAACAAGGAGCTGCAGGCGATCGCCACGGCGATCGGCGTCGACCCGCACTCCGCGGACACCGAGGTCGACCTCACCGGCCTGCGCTACGGAAAAGTGGTGGTGATGACCGACGCCGACGTCGACGGCGGCCACATCCAGGCGCTGCTGCTCACCTTCTTCTTCATGCACGCGCCCAGGCTGGTCGAGCGCGGCCACCTGTACGTCGCCATGCCGCCGCTCTACAAGGTCGAGGTGCCCGGGCAGGGCAAGGGAAAGGATGGAAAAAGCGCCGCGCGGCGTATCTATTGCCTGGACGACGACGAGCTCGAGGACGCGCTCGCCACGCTGAAGAAGGAGAAGGTGAAGGAGGGCAGCTGGGAGATCTCGCGCTTCAAGGGCCTGGGCGAGATGAGCCCCGAGCAGCTCTGGGAAACCACCATGAACCCCGACACGCGGCGGCTGGTGCGCATGCAGCTCGATCTCAAGCAGATCAAGGCCATCAAGGAGCAGTTCGAGCTGCTGATGGACGCGGGCGAGGCCGAAGGGAGGCGCAATTGGATGCGCGAGCACTGGAAAACCGTCGAGGCGGACGTCTGAAGAAGAAGGCCAAGCCGTTCTGGGAGCGCGCCTACAAGGGCCACGCCTACTGGCTCGGCAAGCGCAAGCTCGGCAGAGTGACGCTGCTTTCCGACGACAAGGGCAAGTATCACTGGGAGGCCGCGGGCCGCGCGGGCTACAGCGATGAGCTCGACAAGGCCAAGGCCGCAGTGGAGCTGGCGGTCGCCGCCGCGGACAAGCAATTGGACCTTTTTCAGCAGATAAATCGAGATGGATGACACCCGCACGCTAGATCTCTTCACCCCGGACAACGGCGACGACGCGGCGCCGATCGAGCGCCACGCCGCGCAGGCCTACCTCGGCTACGCCGTGTCCACGGTCAAGGCGCGCGCGCTGCCCGAGATCGCGGACGGCCTGAAGCCCGTGCAGCGCAGGATCCTGTACGCGATGGGCGAGACGCCCGGCGGCGCGCAGTCCTTCGCCAAGTGCGCGCGCTTCGTCGGCGAGGTGCTCGGCAAGTTCCACCCGCACGGCGACAGCTCCACCTACGAGGCGCTCGTGCACCTGGCGCAGCCGTTCTCGATGCGCTACCCGCTCATCGACGGCCAGGGCAATTTCGGCTCGCGCGACGGCGACTCGGCCGCCGCTTACCGGTATACCGAGGCCCGCTTGTCGCGCTATGCGGAGCTGTTGCTGAGCGAGATCGGCGAGGGCACCGTCGATTTCGTCAAGAACTACGACGGCAAATTCGACGAGCCGGTGCTGCTGCCGGCGCGGCTGCCGTTCGGCTTGCTGAACGGCTCGTTCGGCATCCCGGTCGGCTTCTCGACGCGCATCCCCTCGCACAACCTGAAGGAGGTCGCCGCGGCGGCCGCGCACGTCATCAAGCACGCGCGCGCCAGGCTCGAGGACGTGCTCGAGCTCCTGCCCGGCCCCGACTTCCCAGGCGGCGGCCAGATCATTTCTCCCGCCGAGGAGATCCGCCAGGCCTACGAGACCGGGCGCGGCTCGCTCGTGGTGCGCTGCAAGTGGGAAGTA
>Ga0156283_1215_pt1 | contig 206200 bp, 227 predicted proteins | sample RifCSPlowO2_12_FD_107932 | JGI IMG/M metagenome (GOLD analysis project Ga0156283, IMG submission 107932) | Betaproteobacteria bacterium RIFCSPLOWO2_12_FULL_65_14 | reverse complement strand
GGCGCGGCCATGACGCGGCTCACACGCGCCCGGCAGGCGCTCAAGCGGGTGGTCGCGCCCGATGGCGCGCGCGAGCGCAAAGGAGGCCGGCTATGAACTGCCTGGATTACCGGAGGGTTCTGCTCTCCGGCGAGGCCGAAAATCGCGCCATGAAGGAACACCGCCTCCAGTGCCCGCCCTGCAGTGCCGTGTTCGCAGAGAACGCGCAGTTCGAGCGCGAGCTGCGCCGCGCAGTGGAAGTGCCCGTTCCGCCGCAGTTGGCGCAGCGCCTGGCGACGGCGGTGGTTTCGCGGCGGCGCCGGTTTCTCGCCGCCGCGGCGATCGGGGCGCTCGCCGTCGGCGCCGGCGGCTACTCGTGGCTCAGCCGCCCCGATGCGATCGCGCTCGACTGCATCGAGTTCGTGCTGATGGAGGAGGCGAAATCCATCCTCAAGGGATCGATGGCGCGCCCGGAAGCCGAAACGGTGCTGGCTCCGACCCTGCCGCTCGCGCGCATCGACCGCATCGGCGAAGTGCGCCACATCGGGCCGTGCCCGTTCAACGGCCAGAACGCGTACCACGTCATCGTGGAGGTGCCGCAGGGGAAGGTGACGCTGCTGGTGATGCCCGAAGGAAGCGCCGCCGGACGGGCGAAGCGCGAAGGCTTGTACGCGAGCGTGGTGCCGCTGCGCACCGGCAGCGTCGGCGTGATCGGCGCGGACGCGGCGGTGGTCGACAGCGTCGCCGGCGCGCTGAGGAGCTGGCGCGCGTAAGCTTCGCGATGCCTGCCGGTCTCATGGGCATGGCACATCCCCAGGAAGCCGACGTCATCCGCGACCTGCTGAGCGCCCACCGGATCAGCGCGCAGGTCTACCCGGAAGTGCGGTACTGCGGAAGCTGGAGCCTGAGCACCTCCGGGTCGCGCAGGTGCGCCTTTCATCTCGTCGTGCGCGGCGCCTGCTGGCTGCATCTGCAGGACGGCGCGCCGACTCGCCTGCATGCGGGCGACCTGGTGATGGTTCCGCGCGACGCCTCGCATCTGCTTTGCGGCAGCGAGCGGCCGATTGCCGCGCCCTCGAGCGCCGAAGATGGATCGGATGTCGGCATCACCTGCGGCTACCTCGAATTCGGCGACACGCGCGCCAATCCGATCCTGGAGGCGCTGCCCGACGTCCTGATTGTCCGGCCGCGCGACGAGAGCGAGCGGGAACGCGTCGCCAGCCTGATCGGATTGCTGCGCATGGAAGCCGGCGCTCCGCAGACCGGCGACGGGATCGTGCTCGACAAGCTTGCCGAGCTGCTGCTGGCGATGGTCCTGCGCGCCCACATGGACTCATCGAGCGAGAAGCGCGGATTTCTCGCCGCGCTCGCCGACGCCCGCGTCGGGCGCGCGCTCGCGGCGATTCACCGCCACCCGGACAACCGCTGGCATATGGATACGCTCGCCGCGCTGGCCGGCATGTCGCGCACCGCGTTCGCGGCCAGCTTTTCGGAGCTGGTCGGCGTGCCGCCGATGCACTACGTCGCGGGGCTGCGCATGCGCCTCGCCGCCGCACTGCTCAAGGACCCGCGCAACTCGGTCGGCAAGGTCGCCGCGCATTTCGGCTACCGCTCCGAGGCGGCGTTCAGGCGCGCGTTCAAGCGCGTCGAAGGCTACGGCCCCGGCGTGCTGCGGCGGGCGGGTGACGCGGTGCTCTACTCGCGGTCCGTCGGCTTGACGAAGCCGGAGAATGCCTCGCGCAGGAAGCCGAGCTGACGCTCCACGCGCGAGCAGCCGGTGCACATCACAAGGTGCATGCGCAGGCGAACGCGCTCCATGAGGCCGAGCTGGCGGTCCAGCCGGTCGGAAAGCAGCTTGCTGACGTCTTTGCAGCTGAGCATGATGAGAATGGCCTTACCGTTGTTTCTGCCGCTTCGCGAACCACCCGTCCTCCAGGCAGCCGCGCAGCCGCATGCGGCCGCGATGGAGCAGCACTGAACAGTTCGTCGCGGTAAGGCCGAGTTCCTTGCATATTTCCTCGATCGAGAGGCCCATCAGCTCCCGCAGGAGGAAGACCTGCTTGCCGACCTCGGAAAGGCGCCCCAGGCAGGCTTCCAGCGCCTCGGAGAAACGCTTGTCGGTGAGCGACTCCTCCGGGTTTCTCCATTCCTGCGGCATGCTGGCGTAGCTGCCGTTCGCCCGGAATATCGCCTCGATGCTGTCGGTGCCCAGCGCTTCCTGCTGCGCTTCGAGCGAAACTTCGCGCCCGGCCTGCCGCCGGTGATCGGCGACCTTGTTGAGCAGAATCGCCGTGAGCCAGGTGCGCACGGACGCCCTGCCGGAGAAACTGTCGGCCCCCTTCATGGCCGCAAGCAGCACCTCCTGGACGAGGTCCTCCGCCACCTCTCTCCGGCCCACCTGCAGCACCGCGAACTTGAGCAGGAAGGGCCGGTGCTCGGCCAGGTTGGAAGAAGTGAGTTTCGCGTTCAAGGCGTTACGCGGGCATCGAGAGCAGGGCGGAGGCTACCTCGAGCATGGTTTCGCCTTGCACGTCGGGTGCCGCCATCGCCGGCTGGTATTGCCGGTCCTGGCGCCTGACCCATGCGGCGCACAGACCGGCGCGCTTGGCGCCGTGCACGTCCAGGCATGGGCTGCGACGAGCGCCATCTGCTCGGGCGCAACCCCGGCCGCGCGCGCGGCGTGCAGGTAGACCTCGCGATTCGGTTTCCAGCGGCCCGCAGGCGGTCGAGCGCGGGCTCGACGTCCGGATGCGGCGCCAGCATCTGGGCGAAAAAGAGCTTGAGGGCCTCTTCAGGGAGGCCGGCAGAGCGGATGCGACTGTCCAGCGATTCCAGGGCAAAGACCGTTTCAACAACATCCAGGGCTACGATCTTGGGTCGATTTGGCATAAGGGAGCCCGGCTCGATTACGTTAGACCGAGCAGGCTGCGAGAACCTTACATCGGTTGCTTGGTCTACAACGCCCTCACGGTGGAAAAGATCCTCACCCGCCATCCGGACATCCGCTCCATCCGGGACTTCGGCAAGCTCTTCGGCAATCCCTTCAAAGACTGTTTCTTTACGACTGGTCGCTCAACGAGGCGAAAGCCGGCCCCGCTTCTCAACCGGATCTGAGCAGCCTTTCGGCGCGCGCGATGCTGCGCGGCGAGGCGCCGATGATGGCGACGAAGCCCTTGGCCGCCGGCACGACGGCGGCTTCCAGGCCGTGAGCTCTCGCTCCCGCCCGAGCGGCGAGCGGCTGCTCCGGAACGAGCAGCACGGTCAGTTTGCCGAGCGGCGTGCTCACCAGGAGGTGGTGTGCCGCCTTGCCCGCAAGCGGGTAGACGCAGATGTAGCGCATGGTGCCGAGCTGCTGCGGCAGCGATAACCCCATCTCGCGCGCCACGCGCGCAAGCGCGTTCCAGTCGGTGGGTCTGGCTTCGGCGATTGTCTGCGCTTCCTCGTACACCACGAATTCGATGCTGGCGAGCGCAACCGGATCGGAGCGCGGCGCGCCGACGAGCACGGCTATCGCCACAGCGATGAGCAGGCTCGCGGCGAGCGCCCACCCGACCACGCGCCGCCGCAAGGCGGCGCGTCGGTCGAGCACGCGGGCGGCCAGTCCTTCGGGCACGGGCACTCGCAGTCCGGCGGCAAGCGCGGCCTCCTCTTCGAGCGTGCGAAACAGGAATTCCTTGCATGGCGGGCACTGCTCGGCGTGCGCGGCCGCGCCACGGCTGGGCCCGCGCGGGTCGGCGAGGATAAGCCTGCGGAATTCGAGACAGTTCACGGCACCAAGAGGACCCTTCGGAGAACCGGATCCTTACAGCCCTTCTAGCTGGCTTGCGCGACCAGCTGCTCGAGCACTTCGTAGGGCTGGGCGCCGACCACGCCCTGGTTGCCGATGACGAAGGTCGGCACGCCGGTGACGCCGTAGCGGTGCGATTTTTCCCAGTCCTCGTCGACCGCCTGCTTGAAGCTGCGCGTTTCGATCACTTCGCGCGCCTTGTCGCCCGCAAGGCCGACCGCTTCGGCGATTTTCACGAGCTCGTCCGGGTCGCCGATGTCGCGCCCGTCGACGAAATAGGCGCGGAAGAGCGCGTCGTGGATCGCCTCGCCGCCGGGCTGGGTCTCGGCCCACTTGGCAAGCTCCTGCGCGAGGCGGCTGTTGTACGTCATCCTGCGCTCGCCGTAGGGCAGGCCTTCGGCCGCCATGCGCGCGCGCATCTGCGCCTGCATCTTCGGGATGTCGTAGCCGCGCCCGGCGAAGAGCTCTTCCAGGCTCCTGCCTTCGGCGGGCGTGTCCGGGTGCAGCGGAAAATGCACGAACTGCACGCGCAGGCCATGCGCCTTCCTGAGCCGCTCAATACGCACGGTACTGAGATAGCACCAGGGTCAGACGTAGTCGGAAAAGACCTCGAGGACTTTGGGTTCGCTCATGCGCTTATGTTAAGGCCTAAACAAAAATAATTCGGGGTCAGAGCCCTAGGATGCCAAACCAAGCGCTCATCTCGAAACCGGGCATTCCTGATTCCGCTACCGTTGGTACGTCCGGCAAAGCAGACGAGCGTTGCTTGCTTCCCACAGCAAGCGCACGGAGTTTACCCGCCTGGATGTGCCGTAGCACGGGAGGTAGGCCGGTGAAAATAACGGCCACCCGGCCGCTGAGAAGATCGGGCAGGTACTGGGCGCTACCCTTGTATGGAACATGAACTAAATCTACGCCTGTTGTAGCCTTGAAGAGTTCCATGCCTAGATGATGCTGGCTGCCAGCCCCAATTGAAACGTAGTTGAGTTTCCCAGGCTGTGAGCGGGCAAGAGCTATAAGCTCCTGGACGGTGTTCGCGCCGACGTCCGGATGCACAACCAGCGCAAACGTGATCGCGGCGACGAGCGTCACTGGCTGGAAATCCGTCACCGGGTCGTACGAAAGCTTCGGGAAAAGCCCGGGGTTGATCGCGAGGATTTGATCCGAGCCGAGGAAGAGCGTGTAGCCGTCCGGCGCCGCGCGCGCTGCAGCTGCCGCGCCGATTGTTCCGCTGCCGCCTGCGAGGTTTTCGATTGCACCTGCTGTCCGAGGCGGCCGCTCAGCTGCTCGCCGAGCACCCGCCCGACAATGTCAGCGCCGCCTCCAGGGGGTAGGGCATAACGATGCGCAGCGGCTTTGCGGGGTAACCGTCTGCAATAACTTCTCCCGTAACGCTCCACACCAGACTGCAAAGAAGCAAGCCTAGAAATCGGTTCATTCGCAGTCTCCATGACGACATTCGTATCGGATATCGCGTCTCACATGCTCACATTGCTGCCAACGGTGTCCTCAATTCGCCGACTGGATGCCCTGATCCGTCACCCCCTCAACCCGCACCAAGTCAAATCAATCCCCGTGTTCGGAGATCGTTCCTACGATCTTCCGAAATGCCAAGTTCCTCCAGCACCTCGCCTGTGTGTTCGCTTAGATCCGGAGGGGCACGCAATTGGGCCTCACGTTGGCCATCGAACCGTACGGGTCGGCGCATGCCTTTAACATCACCATGAACAGGATGCGTTGACTTGAATAGCAAATTCAAATGGAGTATTTGCGGGTCGTCAAAGAGCTCACTGATCTTGCGTTCAGGTGCAAACGGTACGTCATTCTTTTCAAGAACCGCCATCCACTCGTCTCGGGTGCGCTTTTTGAATATCTCCGCCAGCTCCTTGGCGATTTCCTCATAGCTGGAGATTCGCGTTTTGCGATCTGGATATTTCTGGAGAAAATCCGGCCGCTCAATCGCGTTGGCAAGTGATTCCCAAAACTTGTTCGGCGAAGAAAGCTGAAGGCCGACGCGCTTGCCGTCTCGGCATTCAAGCAAATACGCTTGGGAAGTCGCGCCGCGCGAATATCGGGTAGGAGTTTGGCCGGTCGCAAGATACTGGCCGATTGGTTCCGCTCCAAAAGCCATAGTCGCTTCTAGCATGCTGATATCGACCTTTCGCCCGGCACCACTCTTCTCACGATCAAACAGCGCTGCCAGAATCCCCATGCAAGCAAATACGCCCGTGAGTGCGTCCGAAACAGCTGGTCCGGCGACTCTAGGATCACCTCCATCATGGAAAAGTGAGAGCCAACCACTGAGTGTTTGACCAACGTTGTCGTAGGCTGGCCTAGACGCGTATGGCCCATCGGAACCGAATCCCGTAATGGAGCAGTACACGAGCCGCCGATTGATCGCATGCAGCCGCTCGTAATCGACGCCGAGTTTCTCGGAAACGCCGGGCCTATTGTTGAGAACCACCACGTCGGCGTTGCTGACTAACTTACGTAGTATTTCGAGTCCTTCCGGTTTTGAATAATCGAGTGTCACACTTCGTTTGTGCCGGTTGTATGACTGGAAATGAGGGCTATACAGTCCACCCTCAAAGGAACGAAATGGATCCCCTGTTCCAGGACGCTCTACCTTGACAACATCTGCGCCTAGCTCGGCTAACAACATCGCTGCGTAAGGTCCAGTGATGAAATTTCCGAGGTCTAACACCCGAATGCTGTGGAGAACGTTCATGCACCATCCTTAATCGTTTAACCAACGTACCGAAGCAAAATGGCATTTAAAGAATATGTTTACTCTCGATTACCAGAGAACTTTCGCCCTTCTGAATGTAAACATAAGCAGGCCTTTTCTGCCTCGTCAGCTCTTCTATCAACCCCCGCAAATCCCGCGGCCACTTAGATTGCCGGCTGCGTGAGCGTTCTGCCCGCATGGCAATGACCTCATCCTTGCCCGCGACATAACGAAGCAAGAGCTCATCGTCGGAGATGCTGGAATCTCCATATTGTTCTCGCACTTCCGCCAATGTCGGTTGGGAAGGCTCCCAGCGTGCGAGTTCATCTGCACGAGATCGGCGAAGAATCAAATCCCTTACGGATGGGTGTATGGCATTAGCTTCCTCATCCCCCCAATGACCTAGTGCGTATTGAATGATTTCATCGGTAACCGTCTTATATCTCTCTCCTGACACAACATTTATAGCTGCTTGAACACCAACGTACTGTGAGTACGGAGTGACCATAATCGGGTAGCCAAAATCTTCTCTTACCCTCGCGGTTTCCTTTAGGACTTCGCCAAGCTTATTACCTAAACCTGAGCTACTTAGTTGATGCCTAAGATTTGAAATCATGCCCCCGGGCACTTGATGAATAAATTGCTCGTGGTCGTATGGCGCCGGCGCGCCAAGAGGCAGCCCTTCCCGCATCGCTACCGAAGTCAAATGCTTCTCGACAGCCTTGATTGCGTCTTCATTTAGTGACGAGGAGTAACCGAGTGCTTTGGCATTCTTGGCGATATTTAGAACCGACGGGTTCGATGATCCATCTGCAAGCGGCGGAATTGCGGTGTTTACGTACCGGACACCAAGCTTGATGGCCTCCAGGCAGCAAAGAGGCCCAAGCCCTGTATGGCAATGAGTATGAAACTCAACGGGGATGTCATTGACGCTTTGCAAGATCACTGGCACCAAAGTCCGAGTTCTTTCAGGCGTAAGCAAACCGCCAGGATCCTTAAGGCAAATTCGAACTACGTCGAGCTTTGCCGCTTCCTTGGCCTTCCGTGCATAGTACTCATCCGTATGCTTCGGAGAGTATGTGTAAATAAGGTTCAAGATGGGGGTCATTCCGACCTTGCGTGCTTGCCCTACGAGATATCCCCACCGAGCCACGGTGTTAGACGGATCTGCTAAGCGCGCCTCTCGTACTCCGTGAGCCGCAATTCTCTTCCACCAGATTTCATCAATCGACAGGGGAGTAATCTGAAAAGCCGCTAAGTAGCGGCTCCTTATCATACGAAGTGGCGTCTTTTTGACACGTTCACCGATTAGGTCAATTCTTTCCCACGAGTCTTCCCCTAGCTCGCGGACTATTTTCTTGTCGAAGTTTGTGGCGAGAATCTCTATCGCCGCAAATCCCGCTTCGTCCATGTGACCTGCAATGGGGAGCATCATGTCGGTCCTCATCCCCGTGGCCCATAGACTCATCTGACCGTCGCGAAGCGTTGTATCGACGTAAGTGATGTTGGACATAGTCGTCAGCGGGCGACCAGATTTCTCATTAGACGGCCGTATGCTTGGATTTTCGTTGCACGGCAAGCATTTCAGGTAGCAGCGTTTCGACGAGTCGGGTGCTCACCTTGCCACCTTCGAACTCCGGGTGCCCGATTACGAAACGCAAGAATTCCAAAGTCGTACTAACACCACTTACCAAGAAGCGGTCGAGCGCCCATCGCATGCGTGCGAGCGCTTCACTACGATTTGTCCCATGAACGATGAGCTTTCCCAAAAGCGAGTCGTAGTACGGGGGAACTAAATAGCCCGTATAACAGTGTGTATCCAGTCTAATTTGCGCACCTTCCGGCGACACCCAATTCACAATCCGACCAGGAGCTGGGCGAAACCCTTCCATTGGCACTTCTGCGTTTATCCGGCATTCAATCGCGTGACCACTGAATTTGACATCCGATTGCTTGAAGCGTAGAGCTTCGCCCCCCGCAACGCGAATCTGCTCTTGAACCAAGTCCACTCCGGTGATCATCTCAGTAACCGGATGCTCAACTTGGATGCGCGTATTCATTTCCAGAAAATGAAACGTTCCAGTGTCCTGGTCGACAACAAATTCCACGGTTCCCGCGTTCTCGTATTTCATTTCTCGAGCGAGCGTTAGCCCAGCTTGGTGAATCTGTTCTCTAAGGCTTTCGTCTATAGAAGGTGCAGGTGTTTCTTCGATAAGCTTTTGGTGTCGCCGCTGCAGCGAACAATCGCGCTCGCCCAGGTGGATGACATTCCCATTCCGATCACCAAATACTTGAACCTCAATGTGCCGTGCATTAGGAATGAATCGCTCAATGTAAAGGGAGTCGTCGCCGAATGCCGCACGAGCCTCAGCAGCTGCGGATTCAAAAGCTCCTTGTAAATCTCCAGATTTTGTTACCACCTTCATGCCGCGGCCTCCTCCCCCTGCGGCTGCCTTCATCATGACCGGTAGGCCGATCTTCTCGGTAACGGTCAAAGCCTCTTTGTATGAACGAATCCTTTCCGATCCGGGAAGAATTGGTAATCCATACTCATCCGCAAGTTTCCGAGCCAAGAGCTTGTTGCCCATTGTCCGAATCTGTTCGGGAGTCGGACCAATAAAGACGATCCCTTCAGATCGACATGCTTGAGCTAGTTCAGGTGACTCCGCGAGGAATCCGTAACCCGGGTGAATGGCATCTGACGCAGTGCCAAGAGCTGAGGCGATAATCGCTTTGATGTTCAAATAACTATCAGTCGCCCTTGCAGGCCCGATGCAGACCGTGCGACCAGCCATCCTACTAGGAAGGCTATCTCGGTCTGCCTCAGACACGACTAGTACGGTATCAATCCCAAGTGCCTGGGAAGCCCTAATTATGCGAACGGCAATTTCGCCGCGATTGGCAACAAGAACGCGCGATATGTTCACGTGCTTCGCTTAGTGGAAAGCTCGGAAAATAGACTCCGCGCTCATTTCGGTCTCACTCTCATGAGAACAGCGCCATACTCGACAAATTGCTCCTCTTTGGCGCAGAGTTCCGCAATTACGCCACTTACTCCAGCCGAAACGGCCGTAAAGACTTTCATTACCTCGATTAACCCAACTGTTGACTCAGCACTCACCTCGGCGCCAACTGAAACAAAGGGGGGTGCCTTCGGTTCGGGTCTGGTATAGAACCGGCCGACCATAGGAGCCTTGACATCCAAAAGTCCATCTGCAGACCCTTTGTTTTGGACGCTTTGTACGATCCCGTCGCCTAATACACGAATGGACGTATCGGCTTCGCTTGGAGCGGCGACTTCAGTTGGAGCAGCAGCTGGCATGCCAAAGGCGGCTGGCATGCTGCCCTTGCCAATCGTTACTTGGAGCCGCCCGGCCTTAACTTGCAGGAAGTCGAACGTTGAGCGATCGAGCATTTCAACCAGCCGAGCAATTTTTTGAATTTCCTCTTCGCTCAGTAGACTGTGTTCGTCGGCCACCCTACGTTCCCCGTTTGCCCCGAGGCTGCGACAAAAGTACTTGCCTTTTCATGGTTCAAGAAACTGCCCAGCAAGAACCCTATCGATTATGCGGTTAATGTCTGATGCCTTCCCGCGCTTTGATTGGAGCGCCAGGCCTAAACTGATCGACCACGCCATGTATAGGGAAGCCGAGTTCCGATTCCTTGGGCCTCGGCGGCGTCGATCATGCGAGCGCCAATAGCCGCAAATTGGATCCCCATTCCAGTGTTATTGAAATGGAAAGTGATGTCCTGGGGCGCGCGTCGGCGAGATGCGGCTTTCCCGACGATTTGGGAGAGTTCTAGGATTTGATCCATCGACACCTGTCCGCTCTTTATTGCAGGGAGAATGTCGTGCTGCTCATCTAACTCAACCTGAACCTTCGAATTCACAACAACCAATGACGAGCGAGTGACCGTCTCCTCGTCAATTTCTTTTCTCTGATCCAGTCGGTCGCCTCCAGAAATGGATACAACGTGCGCGCCTGGCTTAACCCACTCCCCCTTCATCACTGGTTCTATTGCGTTGGTGGCGGCTACCACAACGTCTGCGTCACGGACCGCCTTCTCGCCGCTATCGACGGCGACGAACTCAACCGCCGGGGTCCGCTCCTGCTGCTGCTTAACAAATCGCGTTCGATGTTCAGGATTCGGCGAATAGATGTTGATCCGCTGGAACTTCCGCACACTCGTCATTGCCGTGAGATGCCACCGAGCTTGCCACCCGGTGCCAAGAAGCCCCATGACCCGGCAATCACTCCGCGCCATGTACTTAGCGCCCAACGCACTCGTACAAGCGACACGAATGGGATTGATGTAAAAGTCATGAATAATGCCTCGAAGGCTTCCGGTCGCAAGATCGAATACGTGCACTAGCCCCACTAGAGCGCCGGGGAATTCCATCCTGCGCGTGCCAAACTGCGTGACGAACTTGACCTTGCCTGAGTTCACCCGTAGTGCACCGCTCTTCATTCCAGGGACAAGTCCCGCGTGCAAATTGAACCAATGGTGCGTGTCAGGTTCGTTCAGCGGCACGAAAAGCCGCTGACGGGGCATATTCTGAGCAACGCCCTCTCCTAGTTGCCGATATGCGATCTCGAGTGCATCTACGTAGGAGGGGATATCTAAGATGCTCTTAGTATCATCATTGGTTAGAAGCAGAGGGCCGTCCTTCAGCGACAGCTCTGTCGTCCTCGATTTGGCTGGCGACGTTGAACTCACGGAAGCCTCCCCGCAAACTGAAAGTCAGCAAACTGCGAAACGGGAATATCTCGCTTTAGAAGTCCGGTACCACGAAAGACTTTTAAGTCATTCTCGAGCCTCGACACGCTGATTCCAAACTCCTTCCCATAGCCTGGCCGGATCGAGGACACAACCTTCAAAGCGTTTTCGGCATCGAGTTTCATATCTGGGGCGAGCAGCTTCGCTACTTCCTCATCAGATGCCCCAGTTACAAAGTCATGTCCCTTACGCGTTGCCTGAACTATTTTTGCCAGTACACCTTTCTTCTCACTTATCTGCTTTTCAGTAGTGAACATGGCCATAGATGCAACTTCACCACCAAACCATTCCATCGACGCTCCGGGCATGCGTAGATCCAGCAGCGGTTGGGCGATGCCGCGCGTAACTAGAACGTTTTGAATCGGCTGCCAGACCACCCCCGCCTCGGCGTCCTTGCGTTCGAACAGATTGATCCATACTGGCGGTGCATAGTCGGTTATGTGAATAACTTTGACGTCCGACCGGTAGTCAAGTCCTCCCTTTTGCAGCACCGCCATGCCGACGGCCCAGGCCGCCGCGCCGGCTTGCGGAGTTATCACGCGCATGCCCTTCAAATCGGAGATCTTCTTAACCTTACCCACTAAGTCCGAACGAACCATCACGGCAAAACTCTCAGCGTTGTACCAGAGCCCGATGAGCTTGAAGGGCAAGCCGGCTTGGCGCGCAATCGCGCCCACCGCTACCGAGATTAGGGCAACGTCCACGTCCCCCGAAGCGAGCGCATCACGGGTTCTCGGTCCTCCCAAGTAGATAATCTGAGGGTCAATGCCCTCTTGTTGAAAGTAACCTTTGTGTACCGCGGCCCAGACGGGTCCGTTCAATTCATAGGCTGGTACTGTCCCAATTTTCACCTTCTGAGCCTGCGCGTTGGCTAATACGGGGGTAAGGACAAGACCTGCGATTGCACCAACGCATGCTACGAGGCGAACTCTCCAAGAACCGGGTCTGGCTAGCGTTTCCTCTTCCATGATGTGCTCCTCTCTCAGTGAGAACTGTACGGGGATGCCGCAAGCAGGTGTTCTCCCTCCATCACCCTGCGTAAATGCTTGTTACTAGCGTCAAATTGACACCGCCGGCGGCCGCCAGCGAAGAAGCCGGTTTTCAACGTGCTTCGCAAGACTGGTGAGCGTGACTCCAACCGCCATTAACAGAAAAAGAATCGCATAGACCATGTCGGTCTGTAGCAACCCCTCTGCCACGAGAAGTCGATAACCCAATCCCTCCGTGGCCCCTGCGAATTCACCAACAATCGCCCCGAGAAGGGAAAACGCTACGCTTACTCGAAGAGCTGCAAAGATCCATGACACAACCGAGGGCACAACTACAATCCCGACGATCTGACTACCCGTAGCACCGAGCAATCGAATCGCGCGAATGTAGTCCGGGTCAATTGCCTTAACTCCTGCATACACGTTGTAGAACATTACAAAAAACACTGCTGACCAACTCGCCAAGATCTTTGAGGTCATTCCCAAACCGAACCAGATCACTAGAAGTGGCGCAAGTGCAGGCCGCGGTACTGCGTTTACCGCTTGGAAGAAGGGCTCAAACACCCGGTCGACCAAACGGTAACGTGCAAATAACACTCCTATCAAGACACCCGTGATCGTCCCGGATACCAGTCCGGCGAAGGCCTCAATAAGCGTGACAACGAGATCATTGAAAAGGACCAGATACTCGTGACGAAATGCTCCAATGATCTTTAGAGGTGAACTGAAGTAAAGAGCCGTTGGACTGGTCGCCTCTATCCATCCTCCAGTCAAGATCTCCCAGCTGAATAGGAATACACCGAGTAGCCCGAGCCGTAGAGAATGAACCGTGGCATTATCTTTCACGCGAGGCCTTTAGCTGCCGAACTTTTCAGCTGCGATAATTCGATATCGCCTTTGAGCTCTTTCCAGATCTCGCGGTACGCCTCCTGAAAGGCAGGAGCCACCCTCGCATCTATGACGGAGCGCGGGTGCGGAATATCAATGTCAAAAATCCTGTGAATCTTGGCGGGTCGCCGACTCATTAGGATCACACGATTACCGAGCAAAATGCTTTCCTCTACGTCATGTGTAACGAATAAGATCGTTGTCTTTGCGGCGTGCCATAGGTCAATCAGCAATTGCTGAAGTGCCATTCGGGTCTGCGCGTCGAGCGCGCCGAACGGTTCATCCATAAGAACAACCTCCGGATTGCATGCGAGGGTTCGGATGATGTTCGCTCTTTGCCGCATTCCTCCGGACATAGCGAATGGGTATGACTTTTCGAAACCCGCAAGTCCAACGCGATCGATCCATGATTGGACCTGGACTTTTCGCTCACCGGGCGCGATGCCCATAATTTCGAGCCCCACGCCAACGTTTGCCTCAAGATTTCTCCATGGAAGTAGTGTGTCTTTCTGAAGTACGTAGCCCAGTCGATGTCCCGCATCCGAACGCCAAGCGATATCGATCTTGCCCTCGAAATGCTCTGCGGTGTGCTCGACTGTCTTGCTCACAAGGTTCATGAGCGTGGATTTGCCGCAGCCGGATGGTCCGATCACGGTTACGAATTCGCCTTCCTTGATTGCGAGATCGATTCCGTCCAACACCCGAACCAACCCGGTTTCTGATGGGAATGTTAGACCCACACCCTGAATCAGTATTTTGTCGCGTTCGCTCAGATTAGAGTTCATTGGGGGAAGCATCGGTTCTCGGCACACTAGTTCATTACGCGCGCTGAAGCCTGGTGAGAACTCGGCGAGCCCCAGCAGTTTTGGAGAGTTGTATCGGCCGATCCTTGTTGGCCCCGCTGTTGGCACGTCCCAAGCGCCTACGGCTAGCAATCTCGGCGCTCGCCTGGCGCGTCACGGATAGAGCCCGTCTAGCGCCGTTTTTGCTGCTTGCCCGGCCCGCCGACTTAATAGCCGCTTTTCTATAGCGGGCTAGTTCGCGTTTCGGTTTTGAAGCCGATAGCGAGTGATACCCAAGTTCAGCTGATATCTGCTGGGTAGCATCTACCACAACCCGCGCTAACTTCCGGCGTGTCGACTTCATTCGCGCCTTTAAGCCCGCTACAGTGAGCGCACCCACCACTTCCCCTGATTGATCTCTAATTGCCGCAGCGATTCCTAGCGCCCCGATGTAATTTTCCTCATCACTCTCGGCAAAGCCCTGCCTACGAATCTTGGAAAGTTCTTCATGAAGCTTGGCTCGATCTGTGATGGAGGCCGGCGTACGACTCGGCAGGCCCACGTCATCCAGGATCCGATCAACCTCTTCATCATCAAGTCCTGCAAGGATGGCTTTTCCGAGCGCTGAGGAATGAACGTAGGCCCGCACCCCGACGTTCTCATCAAACCGAATGCCATGATCCCCACCGACTTTGTGAATGATTACCACCCGTCCGGCCTCACATACGCCCAAATAGACTGCCTCTCCAGTCTGTTTAGCGAGCCGTCGAGCGATTGGACCGGCCGCATCCAAGAATGTGATGTGACTGAGAACCTCCGACCCCAATGAAAGAACCTTTAACCCGATGTTGTACTTAAAGTCCTCGGCGGCCTGACGCACCCAACCGCGCCGGCACAGGGTGCCTAGTAGGCGATGCGCTGTGCTTCTCTTCATTCCGAGCATCCGAGCGATCTCCCGCACACCATGCCCTCCAGGGTGGCGCGCTAGCCACTCCAGAAGGGCCAAGGCCCGCTCCACAATGCGACTAGTTTTAGCCTCCTCACGCATGAATCTGGGACGTTGTCCCGAATCTCGCTTGATGTCAAGAATGACCGAAGAATTTAGAACGGGTTGCCGCGCCGCACCAATTGGCAGCATGCGGGCCGCTGGCGGTGTAACGAGGGTGGAGATTCTTCTTTCCTACGACCATCGCGGCAAATACGAGTCGACGGTCTTCTATTTTTCAGCACGTAGCCGTTAGGGCTCTGACCCCATCTCAGACCCCAAGTAAAAGCAATTGCCCATCTCAGGCGGGCAGCGTCTTTTGCGACAGCAGCGCAAGCCACCCGCGGATGATCCGGTAGAGCACCCACAGCCCCGTTGCGATCCACAGGGCGAAGGCGAACGGGATGCCGACGACGGTGATGAAGAGGATCGTGCCTACCACCAGCCACAGCAGCGCAAACCAGAACGTGCGGATCTGCCAGGAGAAGTGCGAATCGAGCCAGGTGCCGCGCACTTCCGAGCGTTTCACGTAATTGAGGATCACCGCGATGATCGACGGCCAGCCCGAAAGAAATGCGGTCACGATGAGCGCCGAGCTCGCAATCCCGGTCACGGCGCTGAAGGCGTGCAGCGCATAAATGACATGGGCGAGGGTCACGAGCCCTTCGCGCGGAACTAAACCGGGCGGTGCGGAGGACATGTCCGAAGCATCTTACAAGGTAAAAGCAATTCGGGGTCAGAGCCGGTCAGAGCCCCAATTCATTAGCGGATGACTCGCGCATCGCCGACGCGCCGGGTGAATCTTATCCGATCGAAGTACTCGAGCACCTCGATCGTGACGTTGCGCCCGATGCCCGATCGATCCCGGAAAGCGGCGGCGGTGAGCGTGCCGCCCGCCTGCATCTCGGTGCGCGCGATGTCTTCGAGCTGCCGCAGCGCCGCGGGTAGAAAGAAGCGGTTCTTGGAGACGCGCACCACCATGCCCTGGCGCGCGGCGCGCGACAGCGCGCCCTCGAGCTTCTTCGGATCCACGCGCAGCAGCGCGGCGAGCTCGGAAAGCGGCGGCGGGCGCAGCCGCGCGTCTTCGAGCGCCTGCCGGGCTTTCTTCCACAGCGCCATGTCCGGCGGGCTCAGCTCGACGCGGTGCGAAGGCAGGCGAACGCCGAGCGCTTCGCGCACGATCGCGCCGTCGCGTGCGAGCTCGTCTGCGAGCGCGACGATCACTTCGCGCGGCAGGCGCAGTCCCTCGAGGATCCGGTCTTCCGGCGGCCCCACCGTATCCGGCGAGCGCGCATGCCACGCGGCGATCGCGGCCAGCGCCTTGTCGCGCAGCGCACGCCAGTGCGCATCGGAGAAGCGCCGCCCGGACATCGCCGGAAGGTTGCGGTTGGCGGCAAAGCGCGCGAGATCCACGCCCGCGGGACTTTGCCCGAGCAGCGCCTCGAGCGCCGCGTCGTCGTCGTCGATCTCCATGGCCGCGAGGTGCGCGAGTCGCTCGGGCTTCGCGCGGCCGCGCGCCGGCGGAAAGACATCGATCACCGTGCCGCCGCCGAGCGTGCGGCGCGCAGACTGGTCGCGCACGATGAAGCCGTCGCCGCGCAGGGCGCCGACCGGCTTGTCGAGGACCAGCTGCACCAGCGCCGCTTTCCCCGGAGCGATCTCTTTTTCCTCCAGGATCGCCACCCGCCCGAGCACGTCGGCCGCGCCAAGGTGCACGTGCACCGGCGTCCAGTGTTTCAGCGGTTGTTCGAGAACCACCCGGAGGCGGGCATCGAAGCGCACCACCGGCGGCGGCAGCGCGCCCGCGCCGATCCAGTCGCCGCGGGCGATGCGCGTATTGCCATCGAGGCCGGCCAGGTTCAGCGCGAGGCGCTGGCCCGCGCGGCCGCGCCCGGCAGGGGCATTGTGCGCGTGGATCGAGCGCACGCGGGCGTTCGCGCCAGCGAGCAGGGCGCGCACTTCGTCGCCCACCGCCACCTCGCCGCTCATCGCGGTGCCGGTCACGACCAGGCCCGCGCCGGCGATCGTGAAGCAGCGGTCCACCGCGAGGCGGAAATTACCGCCGGCCTTCCTCCCGCGCGCCTCGTTCGCGGCCTGCTTCATGAAATGAAGCAGAGAGGCGACCCCTTCATTCGTCACCGCAGACACCGGAAAAACCGGGCTGCCGGCGAGGCGCGTAGGCGCCAGCAGCGCGCCGATTCCGGCGCTCACCTCGTCGATGCGCGAGCGCGCGACGCGGTCGATCTTGGTGAGCGCGACCGCCCCGCGCGCTACGCCGAGGAGGTCGAGGATCGCGAGGTGCTCGCGGGTCTGCGGCATCGGGCCGTCGTCGGCGGCGACGACGAAGAGCACGAAATCGATGCCCGCGACGCCGGCAAGCATGTTGTGAACGAAGCGCTCGTGGCCGGGGACATCGACGAAGCCGAGCGAGTCGAGGTACGCGAAGCCGAGGTCGATGGTCAGGCCGCGGCGCTTCTCCTCGGGCAACCGATCGGTGTCGACGCCGGTGAGCGCCCTGACGAGGCTCGTCTTGCCGTGATCCACGTGGCCCGCGGTGGCGACGATCACAGCTTGCTCAATTGATTCGCAAAAGCGCTCTCGTCCTCCAGGCAGCGAAGGTCGAGGATGAAGGCGCCGTCCTGGAGGCGGCCGATGACGGGAATGGGCAGGGCGCGAAATGCCGCGGCGGTCTTTGCCGTGCCCGGGCGGATGGCGAGGCCGGCGCTTGCCAGGCTTTGCGTCGGCAGCGCGCCGCTGCCGATCTGGCTCCCGCAATCGATCACGCTCACTGCGAATTTCTTCGGGAAAGCAGGGGCAAGGCGCGAAGCGAGGGCGCGGATCTCCTCTACCGGCCGGGCGAGCGCACGCAGCGCCGGCAAGCGCGCTACCAGCCGATCGGGGTCCGCATACAGGCGCAGCACCGCGCCGAGCGCGGCAAGCGTGACCTTGTCGACGCGCAGAGCGCGCTTCAACGGATTGCGCCGGAGCTTCTCCACGAGCGCGGCGCGGCCGAGGATGAGCCCGGCCTGCGGGCCGCCGAGAAGCTTGTCGCCGCTGAAAGTGACCAGGTCGGCGCCGTGCGCCAGGGCTTCGGCGGCGGTCGGCTCGTGCGGCAGGCCGTAGCGCGCGAGGTCCACGAGCGTGCCGCTGCCGAGATCCACGGCGAGAGGCACGCCGCGCTCGCGGCATAGGCGCGCAAGATCGGTTTCCGGAACCGAGGCGGTAAAGCCCTCGATCGCATAGTTGCTGGTGTGCACCTTGAGCACCAGCCCGGTTTTCGGCCCGATAGCCTCCGCGTAATCGGAAAGATGCGTGCGGTTCGTGGTTCCGACTTCGCGCAGGCGGCAGCCCGAGCGCGCCATGATGTCCGGCAGGCGGAACGCGCCACCGATCTCGATCAGCTCGCCGCGCGAGGTCGGCACTTCTTTGCGTGCCGCGAGCGTGCTCAGCACGAGGAGCACCGCCGCGGCGTTGTTGTTCACGACCGTTGCCGCCTCGGCGCCAGTCAGGCGGCAAAGCAGCTTTTCGACGTGCGTGTCGCGCTCGCCGCGCTTGCCTGCCTCCAGCTCATATTCCAAATTCACCGCGTTGCGCGCGGCCGCGGCCATCGCTTCGATCGCCTCCTCGGGAAGCTGTGCGCGGCCCAGGTTGGTGTGCAGAACGGTCCCGGTGAGATTGAACACCGGCCGCAGCGACGGCCGCGCCTGAGCTTCGAGCTGCTCGGCCACGCGCTCCAGAATGCGGGAGATGTTGACGAGCGGTTCCGGGGCCGAACGTATTTCGGCCAGCACGGCGCGGATCGCATCCGTGACGGCAGGTCGGCCGTGCCCGGCGATCAGCGCTTCGCTCTCCTGGTGCTGCAGCAGGCGGTCGACCGACGGTAGCGCGGCGAGTGAAAAGGATGGACTTGCCATGGCGGTTGCCTATGATAGCGAACCAGTTACCCAACCTGATGAGGAGGAGATCCATGGGTGCCGATGAGCTGCCGGTCGATCCGGTGGCATTGAGGGAAGAAGTGAAGAGCAAGTACCGGGACGTAGCCAGCAATCCGCATGGGGATCACCACTTCCACACCGGAAGGCCGCTGGCGAAGCGGCTGGGCTACGACATGAAAACCGTCGACGCCATGCCGGATGTGGCCGTCGAGTCCTTTGCCGGGGTGGCGAACCCGTTCTCGCTGCGCGCGCTCGAGGCCGGCGAGAAAGTCGTCGATGCGGGCTCCGGCGCCGGCTTCGACTGCTTCATCGCCGCCCGGCAGGTCGGGCCGCGCGGCCGCGTGGTCGGGATCGACATGCTGCCCGAGATGCTGGAGAAGTCGCGCGGTTCGGCGCGCCGCATGGAACTCGACTACGTCGAGTTCCGCGAGGGCCTGCTCGAGGAAATGCCAGTGCAGGACGGGTGGGCCGACGTGGTCATCAGCAACGGCGTGATCAATCTGTGCCCCGACAAGAAGCGCGTGTTTCAGGAAGTCCTGCGCGTGCTGCGCCCGGGCGGGCGCCTGCAGTTCGCGGATATCGCCAACGGCAAGCCCGTGCCCGCCTCGGCGATGCGCAATATCGATTTATGGACAGCTTGAATCGCCGGCGGCATTCCGTGTGAAGGCTGGCTGGCGATGCTGGAGGAAGTGGGGTTCGTCGACGTAAAGATCGGTCCGCCGTGCGACACCTTCGGCCAGGCGAAGGGCGAGCAGAAGGCCCGGCAGTTCGAGGTCTACGGTTACCCGTTCCTGGCGCGCAAGCCCGGGTGAGACGAAAAGCGGCGAAGCCGAAAGGCTTCGCCGCCTGAAGTGATGGAGCGGGAAACGAGTCTCGAACTCATCCCTCAACCCTGGAGGGGCTGCGCTCTACCGGCTGAGCTATTCCCGCACCGCCGGTAATTTTCCCGTCGCGCTCCGGCGCTCGCCATCCTCCAACCGGATCAACAACAGTTAATCTTTTCGTTGCGCCGTGGCGCCGGTGGAGGCCGAGGGGTCGATGGTGAGGTTGTTGACGACGTTCCTCACGCCGCCGACGCTGCCGACGATGCGCGCGGCCTTCTCGCGCTGCTCGTCCGAGTCCACGATGCCGTGCAGCGTGACGTTGCCGTCGCGGTTCTCGACGTCGATTTTCTGCGCGTTCAGGCTGGATTCGGATTGCAGCGCCGACTTGACGATCTGGGTGAGACCGGAGTCGCTGAGCGGCTTTCCGGCGTCGGCGGCCTTTTCCACCTGCTTCGTCTCGTCGATTCTCGTTTGGGCGACGGGCTCCTCGCGGCTGCACGCGAACAGGGCGAGCGCGGCACTGAAATACAGCAGGGCAGTTTTCATGCCCGCCGACAAGCCAGATCCATGCCAGGAAAAAGGGGTCAGGACCCGAAAGACTGGGGTCAGAGCCCTAATTCGGTTTGCGCGTACGCGCAAACCGAATTAGGGCTCTGACCCCGAATTTCAGTGGAACAGCTCCTCGATCGCCCGCGCGTCGAAGCGGTACTCGTGGTTGCACATCTCGTTGCGGATCACGAGCTCGCCCTGCTCGGCGAGGATCGACTCCACCTCCTCGCGGCCGAGCCCGCGGAGCATGTCCTTGACCTTGTCGGCGTCGTAGGGGCAGTGGTACTCGACCGGGTAGAGCCGGAACACCCGCATCAGCTCCTCCGGAAATACGCGCGTGAGCAGGTCATAAGGCTGCGCGTCGCGGGTTTCGTCGAGGGTGAGCGTGGAAGCGAGGTGGGTCACGCGGTTCCAGCCGTCCGGGTCGCGGCTGTCGGCCTGCGGCAGCTTCTCGAGCAGCAGCCCGCAGAGCGCGCCGCTGTCGGCGAAGAGCCGCAGGAACGCCCGCAGCTGGTCCGACTGCGCGAGGTAATGCACGAAGATCTGCTCGAGCGTCTCGCCCTCGAGCGGCACCAGGCTCTGGTAGAGCCGGCCGCTCTTGCTGTCCTCGAGCGTCACCGCGAGGCGCCCGTCCCCCAGGAGAGTACGCTCGCTCGCGCTGCCGAGGCCGGCTCGCTCGTAGCTCGCCATGCCGCGGATTCGCAGGTCGGAGGTGCAGTCGGCGACCAGCAGCTTGACCGGGCCCGAACCTTGCACCTGAAGCGTGACCCGCCCGGAGCTTTTCTGGTTCGCCCCGAGCAGCACGTTGAGCGCAGTGGTGTGTCCGAGCAAAGAAGCGATATCTTCCGGGTAGCCGCGTCCGTCCAGCATCCGCTGCCAGGCGCCGGTGAGGCACACTAGGCGCCCGCGGATGTCGAGCTCCTCGAACAGGAAGCGCTGAACGTAGTCGGTTTGCATGGTCAAAAGTATAGCGAGCTGCGGTAGATGCCCGATCCATCCGGTGATAAAGGAAGCTGACCCATGAGCAGCGTCGCTGCGCCCAAAACCGCTCTGTCCGGGCACGATCTCTACCTCTTCCGCGAGGGCACGCACGCGCGCCTCTACGAGAAGCTCGGCGCGCATCCCGTCGAGGGTGCGACCGAGTTCGCGGTGTGGGCGCCGAATGCCGCCTCGGTGTCGGTCATCGGCGACTTCAACGGCTGGGACCCGAAGCGCCACCCTATGCGCGCGACCGGCGACTCCGGCATCTGGCAGGCGCGGGTGCCCGAGGCGGGGCAGGGCAGCGGTTACAAGTTCCATATCGTTTCCCGGCACGCGGGATATAGCGTCGACAAGGCGGATCCCTACGCGTTCCGCGCCGAGACGGCGCCGAAAACCGCTTCCGTGGTGTGGGACCTCGAGTACCCGTGGAGCGACCAGGAATGGATGCGCACCCGGGCCAGCCGCAACGCGCTCGACGCGCCGCACTCCGTGTACGAGGTGCATCTCGGGTCGTGGATGCGCTCGCCGGACGACCCCACCCATGTGCTCGGCTTCCGCGAGCTCGCGCCGCGGCTCGCCGAGTACGCGAAGCGAATGGGCTTCACGCACGTGGAGCTGATGCCGATCATGGAGCATCCGTTCTACGGCTCCTGGGGCTACCAGTGCACCGGGTACTTCGCGCCCAGCAGCCGCTACGGCACGCCGCAGGACTGCATGGTTCTCGTCGACGTGCTGCACCAGGCGGGCATCGGCGTGATCCTCGACTGGGTGCCGTCGCATTTTCCCTGGGACGCGCACGGCCTCGGGTTCTTCGACGGCACGCACCTCTACGAGCATTCCGACCCGCGCCAGGGCCATCATCCCGACTGGGCGAGCGCGATCTTCAACTACGGGCGCAACGAGGTGCGCGCCTTCCTCGCCTCAAGCGCGCGCTTCTGGCTCGACCGCTACCACGCCGACGGGCTGCGCGTGGACGCGGTGGCCTCCATGCTGTACCTCGACTACGGTCGCAAGCAAGGCGAGTGGATCCCCAACCGCTACGGCGGCCGCGAAAACCTCGACGCCATCGATTTCCTGCGCTTCCTGAACGAGGGCGTGTACCGCGATTTCCCGGACGTGCAGACCATCGCCGAGGAATCGACCGCATGGCCGCAGGTGTCGCGCCCCAACTATGTCGGCGGCCTGGGCTTCGGCATGAAGTGGAACATGGGCTGGATGCACGACACGCTCGGCTACATGAAGCGCGACCCGGTCTACCGCAAGCACCACCACGACGAGCTCACCTTCAGCCTGTGGTACGCCTTCCATGAGAACTTCGTGCTGCCGCTCTCGCACGACGAGGTGGTGCACGGCAAGGGCTCGCTCATCGGCCGCATGCCGGGCGACGACTGGCAGCAGTTCGCCAACCTGAGATTATTGTTCGGCACCATGTGGGCGCATCCCGGGAAAAAGCTGCTCTTCATGGGAGGCGAGTTCGGGCAGCGCCGCGAATGGACGCACGAGGACAGCCTCGAGTGGCACGTGCTGCAGTTCCCGCTGCACGAGGGGGTGCAGCGCTGGGTCGCTGATTTGAATAGGATTTATCGCGACAATGCGGCCCTTCACCAGAAGGACTTCTCGGTCGACGGCTTCCGCTGGGTGCAGCGCGGCGACTGGGAGCAGAGCGCGCTGTCGTTCCTGCGCCTGGGAAAGGAGGCGACGCCCCCGATTCTCGCCGTGTTCAATTTCACTCCGATTCCGCGCCTCAACTACCGCGTCGGCGTGCCGCGCGGCGGCTACTGGCGCGAGATCCTCAACAGCGATGCGCATTACTATGGCGGCAGCGGCCTGGGCAACCATGGCGGTGCCGATGCCGTCCCGATGCCTTACGAGGAATACAGCCACTCACTTACGTTGACGCTGCCGCCGCTCGCGGCGGTTTTCTTCAAGCCTGAATAAGAATCCCCCAGCACGCGTCGTCGTCGAGTCGGTCCGTCCCGAGGTCGACGGCGGGCGCTATCCCGTGAAGCGCGTCGTCGGCGAGCAGGTCGTCGTCGAGGCGGACGTGTTCGCCGACGGCCATGACGCCGTGGTTTGCGAACTTCTCTACCGGCATGGCCCTGAAGGAAGCTGGCAGCGCGTGCCGATGGAATTCCGGCACAATGACCACTGGATGGCGGCATTCGAGGTCGAGCAGCTCGGCCGCTACCAGTACACGGTGCGCGGCTGGACCGACCCGTTCCTCACCTGGCAGCGCGATCTCGAGAAGCGCAAGGACGCGGGACAGGACATCACCATCGACCTGCAGATCGGCTCGCAGCTGCTCGGCTCGGAGATCAGGGATTACGCAGAGGCAATGAAGGCGCATTCACCGCCGCCTCCCCACCACCGAGTAACGACTTATGAAAAAGCCCTGGAAGTGGTGGTCGACCCGCTGCGCGCGCGCTTCAGCACCTGGTACGAGATGTTTCCGCGCTCGGCGCGCGGCGACGGCAGGCACGCGACGTTCAAGGACGTGATCGGGCAGCTGCCGTACGTCCAGGAGATGGGCTTCGACGTGCTGTACTTCCCGCCTATCCATCCCATCGGCACGACCGCGCGCAAGGGAAAGAACAACGCGGTGCGCGCCGCGCCGGGCGACGTCGGCAGCCCCTGGGCGATCGGCGCCGCCGAAGGCGGCCACAAGGCGATCCACCCCGACCTCGGGAGTTTCGAGGATTTTCACCTGCTGGTTAAGGAGGCGGAGAAGCGCAACATCTCGATAGCACTCGACATCGCGTTCCAGTGCTCGCCCGACCATCCGTACGTGAAGGAGCATCCGGAGTGGTTTCGCTGGCGTCCCGACGGCACGGTGCAGTACGCGGAGAACCCGCCCAAGAAATACCAGGACATCTATCCGTTCGAATTCGAAAACGAAGATTGGAAGAATCTCTGGGCCGAGCTGAAGAGCGTGTTCGCGTTCTGGGTCGGGCACGGGGTGAAGATCTTCCGCGTCGACAACCCGCACACCAAGGCGTTCGCCTTCTGGGAGTGGGCTATAAAGGAATTGAAAAACGAGAATCCGGAGCTCGTCCTCCTTTCGGAGGCCTTCACCCGGCCGCGGGTGATGCACAAGCTGGCGAAGCTCGGCTTCACCCAGTCCTACACCTACTTCACCTGGCGCAACTACAAGGCGGAGCTGATCGAGTACTTCACCGAGCTCGCCCAGTCGCCTTCGCGCGAGTACTTCCGCCCCAACGTCTGGCCGAATACGCCCGACATCCTGCACGAGACGCTGCAAGCGGGCGGCCGGCCGGCTTTCATCGTGCGCGCCGTGCTTGCCGCGACGCTCGCCGCCAATTACGGCATCTACGGCCCGGCCTACGAGCTCCTCGAGCGCCAGCCGCGCGAGCCGGGCAGCGAGGAATACCTGAACTCGGAGAAGTACGAAATCAAGCGCTGGGACCTCGAGCGCCCGGATAGCCTTTCCGAATTAATAGGTAGATTGAACAGGATAAGACGCGAAAACGTAGCGCTGCAAAGCGACTGGAGCCTGCGCTTCCACCCGGTGGATAATCCCCAGCTGCTGGTGTATTCCAAGGAGGCGGGGGACAATCTCATCCTGGTGGCGGTGAACCTGGACCTGCACTACGCGCAGTCGGGCTGGCTGGACTTCGACCTCCACGGCACCTACGAGGTGCACGATCTTCTGAGCGGCGGGCGCTGGACCTGGACCGGGCGGCGCAACTACATCGAGCTCAGCCCGCACACGCTGCCCGCGCACGTGTTCAAGGTCCTGCGATGACTTCGGCGCACCCGGTCGAGCTGACCGCGTTGGCGGACCAGGCCCTCTGGTACCGGGACGCGGTCATCTACCAGCTGCACGTCAAGGCGTTCTTCGACTCGAACAACGACGGCATCGGCGACTTCAAGGGCCTCACCTCGAAGCTCGACTACATCCAGGAGCTGGGCGTGAACGGGCTGTGGCTGCTGCCCTTCTATCCCTCGCCGCTCAAGGACGACGGCTACGACATCTCCGACTACCACAACGTCCACCCGCAGTACGGCAGCGTCGCCGACTTCAGGGTGTTCATGCGCGAGGCGCACCGCCGCGGGCTGAAGGTGCTGACCGAGCTGGTGGTGAACCACACCTCGGACCAGCATCCGTGGTTCCAGGCCGCGCGCCGGGCGCCGCCGGGGTCCCGGAAGCGCGCCTGGTACGTGTGGAGCGAGACGGTCCAGAGGTACAAGGGCACGCGCGTCATCTTCACCGACAGCGAGACGTCGAACTGGACCTGGGACCCGGTGGCGAAGGCGTACTTCTGGCACCGCTTCTTCAGCCACCAGCCGGATCTCAACTTCGACAATCCGAGCGTCCTGAAGGCGGTGTTCCGCACCATGCGCTTCTGGCTCGACATGGGGGTGGACGGGTTCCGCCTGGACGCCATTCCCTACCTGGTCGAGCGCGAGGGCACGAACAACGAGAACCTGCCCGAGACCCACGCGGTGCTGAAGCAGATCCGGGCGCTGATCGACGCAGCCTATCCCAACAAGCTGCTGCTCGCCGAAGCGAACCAGTGGCCCGAGGACGTGCGGCCGTATTTCGGCGAGGGCGACCAATGCCACATGGCGTTCCACTTCCCGCTGATGCCGCGCATGTACATGGCGATCGCCCAGGAGGACCGCCACCCGCTGGTGGAGATCATGGCGCAGACGCCGGACATTCCCGACACCTGCCAGTGGGCGATCTTCCTGCGCAACCACGACGAGCTGACGCTCGAGATGGTCACCAGCCGCGAGCGCGACTACATGTACCGCATGTATGCCGCCGACATGCAGGCGCGCATCAACCTCGGCATCCGCCGCCGGCTCGCGCCGCTCATGGAGAACGATCCCGACCGCATCAAGCTGATGAACAGCCTGCTCCTGTCGATGCCCGGCTCGCCGATCCTGTACTACGGCGACGAGATCAGCATGGGGGACAACATCTACCTCGGCGACCGCAACGGCGTGCGCACGCCCATGCAGTGGAGCCCGGACCGCAACGCCGGGTTCTCGCGCGCCGACCCGCAGCGGCTGTACCTGCCGCCGATCATGGACCCGGTGTACGGCTACGAGGCGGTCAACGTCGAGGCGCAGGAGCGCGACCCCGGCTCGCAGCTCAACTGGATGAAGAGGATCCTCGCGATCCGCAAGCAGAGCCATGTCTTCGGGCGCGGGCGGCTGAGCTTCCTCAGCCCGGGGAACCGGAAAATCCTCGCCTACCTGCGCGAGTACGGCGACGAGGCGATCCTGTGCGTGGCCAATCTCGCGCGCACCGCGCAGCCGGTGGAGCTGGATCTCAAGCGCTTCAAGGGCCGCGTGCCGGTGGAGCTCCTCGGGCGCACCTCGTTTCCGCCGGTCGGCGACCTTCCCTACCTGCTGTCGCTGCCGGCGCACGGCTTCTACTGGTTCCGCCTGTCGAGCGATGCGCCCCCGCCGTCCTGGCACACCCAGAGGATCATCCCGGAGGAGTCGCCGATGCTCGTGCTGTTCGACGGCTGGGTGAGCTTCTTCCGCGACAAGGTGGTGCCCTGGCGCATGGGCATGGCGGACAAGCTGCGCGCGCAGCTCGAGAACGAGGTGCTGCCGCGCTACATCGAGGGACAGCGCTGGTACGCGGCGAAGGCCGAGCGCATCGAGGCGGCGCGGCTGCACGACCACGCGATCTGGGGGGTGGGCGAGATGCGCGGCGGCATGAGCTGGCTGCTGCAGATCCTGCAGATCCGCGACGCGGCCTACTTCCTTCCCATGGCGGTCGCCTGGGAAGACGACGAAGAGCACGTGCGCGCGCTCGCGCAATCGACCGTGGCGCGCGTGCGCCAGCAGTCGAACGTCGGCGTGATGGGCGACGCGATCGCCGACGAGGGGTTCTGCCGCAACGTCGTCAAGGCGATCGGCGAGAACCGCAGCCTGCCGACCGAGCGCGGCACCATCCACTTCACGCCGACCAGCGCCTTCGGCGACATCGTGGCCGGCGACGCGGCGGCGCTCCCGGTGAGCCGGCTGCAGGCGCAGTCGACGAACACTTCGGTCACCCTCGACGACCGCCTGTTCCTGAAGTGCTACCGGCACCTGCGCCCGGGAGTGAACCCCGAGCTGGAAATCGGCCGCTTCCTTACCGAGGTGGCGCGCTTCCCCAACTGCGTGGCGGTCGCCGGCGCGGTGGAGTACTCCAGCGGCAGCGGCGAGCCCTCCACGCTCGCGCTGCTGCAGGCGTTCGTGCCGAACCAGGGCGACGGCTGGAGCTACACGCTCGAATACCTGCAGCGCTACCTCGAGACGCAGCGCGGCCCCGAGGCGAGCCACGGCGGCTACCTGGTGCTGATGCAGACGCTCGCCACGCGCACCGCGGAGCTGCACCGCGCGCTCGCCGCGCGCTCGGGCGACCCGGCGTTCGACCCGGTGCCGCTCACGCCGGCCGACGTCGACGAATGGAAGGCCGCCGTGCGCGCCGAGGCCGACGACACCCTGCGGCTGGTGCGCTCCGACGCGCTGCTGGAGAAGCGGGCGCGGCTGTTCGCCCTGATCGACGCCTGCGCGGCGCCGCGCGGGCCGGCGCTCAGGATCCGCCACCACGGCGATTACCATCTCGGCCAGGTGCTGGTGGCGAACAACGACTTCGTCATCATCGACTTCGAGGGCGAGCCTTCGCGCCCGCTCTCGCACAGCCGCCGCAAGCATTCGCCGCTGCGCGACGTGGCGGGGATGCTGCGCTCGTTCAGCTACGCGAAGTGGAGCGCCACGCAGACGAACGCGCTCGACGCCTGGGAAGCCGAGACCCGGCGCGCCTTCCTCACTGCCTACTCGGCGGCAATGGAAGGTAGCGGGCTTTTCGAGTCCTTCGAGGACGTCGCCGGCCTGCTCGCGCTCTTCGAGCTGGAGAAGGTGCTCTACGAGCTGCGCTACGAGGTCAACAACCGCCCTGACTGGGTCAACGTGCCGCTCGCCGGCGTCATGGCGATACTGGAGGCCAGACCATGAATCAGATCGACGTGATGCTCGAGCCGCTGCGCGCGTTCCTGCGCCAGGTCGGCGACTTCCTGCCGCGCCTCGCGCTCGCCCTCGTGGTCCTGATCGTCGGCTGGTTTCTCGCCAAGGCGGCGCGCTTCGCGATCGTGAAGGGCCTGCGCGCGGTGAACTTCCACGTGGTCACGCAGCGCGCGGGCCTCGACGGCTTCCTGCGCGACGGCGGGATCGAATCGGACAGCACCGAGATCCTCGGCCTGCTCGTGTACTGGGTGGTGATCCTCGGCGCGCTCCTCGTCGCGTTCAACAGCCTCGGGCTCGCCTACGTCACCGACCTGCTGATGCGCGTGCTGCTTTTCGTGCCCCGGGTGATGGTCGCGATCCTGATCCTCGCCTTCGGCGCCTATTTCGCGCGCTTCATCGGCAACGCCATCACCGCATATTGCCGCAACGTGCATATCCAGGACGCCGACCTGCTCGGCCGGCTCGCCCAGTACGCCATCGTCACCTTCGTGATCCTGATCGCGCTCGACCAGGTCAACATCGGCGGCGACATCGTGCGCCAGAGCTTCCTCATCGTGCTCGCCGGTCTGGTGTTCGCGCTCGCGCTCGCCTTCGGCCTCGGCGGCCGGGAGTGGGCGGCGGAGATCCTGGAGCGCTGGTGGCCGCGCCGCAAACGGTAGCGCGCCAGCACGCGATGCCCTTCGGCGCCCAGGTGCTGGGCGACGGCGGCGTGCGCTTTCGCCTCTGGGCGCCGGCCGCGCGCGAGGTGGCCGTCTCCATCAACGGCATCTCTTTCGAAATGGCGGAATTGGAAGGGGGGTGGTTCGAGCGCGTCGAGAAAGCCGCGCCGGGCGCGCGCTACCGCTACCGCATCGACGGCTCCGGCGAGGTCCCCGATCCTGCCTCGCGCTTCCAGCCGCGCGACGCCGAAGGGCCTAGCGAAGTGATCGACGCGCGCATGTTTGCATGGCAGGACGGGCAATGGCGCGGCCGGCCGTGGCGCGAAGCGGTGATCTACGAGCTGCATGTCGGCGCCTTTTCTTCCTCGGGAAATTACAAAGGAGTTCTCGAAAAACTACCCTATCTCCGAGACCTCGGCGTCACGGCGATCGAGCTCATGCCCCTGGCCGATTTCTGCGGCCGGCGCAACTGGGGCTACGACGGCGTGCTGCCTTTCGCGCCGGACAGCCGCTACGGGCGCCCCGAAGCGCTGAAGACGCTGGTGCAGGCGGCGCACCAGGCGGGCCTGATGGTGTTCCTCGACGTCGTCTTCAACCATTTCGGCCCGAAGGGCAACTTCCTGCGCCGCTACGCGCCGCAGTTCTTTACCGAGAAGCACAAGACACCGTGGGGTGCGGCGATCGATTTTTCAAATCGTCTTGTGAGAAGCTTTTTCATCCATAACGCGCTGTACTGGCTGGAGGAATACCGCTTCGACGGGCTGCGCTTCGACGCGGTGCACGCGATCATCGACGACTCGCCGGTCCATATCCTCGATGAGACGGCTTCGACCATAAAAAACAAGTTCAAAGACAAGAGAGACATACACCTCATTCTGGAAAACGATGCCAACCAAGCCCGTTTTCTCGGGCCCGGCAAGTTCGAGGCGCAGTGGAACGACGACTCGCACCACGGCTACCACGTGCTCGCCACCGGGGAAGCCGACGGCTACTACGCGGCCTACGCGGACGCGCCGGCGCGTCACCTCGCGCGCGCGCTCGCCGAGGGGTTCGCCTACCAGGGAGAGGTGTCGCCCTTCACCGGGGAGCCGCGCGGCGAGCGCAGCGCGCACCTGCCGCCGAGCGCCTTCGTGGATTTCATGCAGAACCACGACCAGGTGGGAAACCGGGCGCACGGAGAAAGACTGGCTTCGCTTGCCGAAGAAAAGATCCTGCGTTGCCTGAGCGCGATCCTGTTGCTCGCTCCGTCGCCGCCGCTGCTGTTCATGGGCGAGGAGTGGGGCTGCCATCAGCCGTTTCTGTTCTTCTGCGACTTCGAGGGCGAGCTGGGCGCGGCGGTGCGCAAGGGCCGCCGCGAGGAATTCGCGCGCTTTGCCGCCTTCGCCGATCCCAGGGCGCGCGCGCGCATCCCGGATCCGCTGGCCGAGCAGACCTTCAAGCGCAGCGTGCTGCGCTGGAAGGACGCGCGCGGCCCGGCGGGGCGCGCCTGGCTTGGCCATTACAAGGCGCTGCTCGCCCTCCGGCACGCGGAGATCGCGCCGCGCGCCTTCGGGCCCGGGCGCTGGCGCATGCTGGGCGAGCACGCCTTCGAGGTGTCCTGGCAAGGCGGCCTGACGCTCTTCGCCAATTGCGGCGAAGAAGCCGTTGCTCTCGAGGGTATTCCACCCGGAAGGAATCTTTGGACTTCCCTTTCCGAGCCCACGCTCGAAGGCTGGACGGCGAGCTGGTGGCTCGCATGACGGCGCGCTCTTGCCCCCCTGTAAAGGGGGGAGCGAGCGGCTTTTGCGAGCGGGGGGTTTTCTTTTATCGAAAACCAACCCCCCGCTCGTTTCACTCGCGACCCCCTTCACAGGGGGTCGGGGACCGAGCGTGAGCGAGATCGCGCCAAGCTACCTCGACGTCTGGCAGCGCGAGCACAAGCTCGACGCGCAGACGCGGCGCGCGCTGGAGGCCGCGCTCGGCCCGCCCGCCAGGAAAAAGGCGCAGGCGCTTCATATCGAGCCGGGACCCTGCCACCGCCCCGAGCTGCTGGAGCAGGGCGGCCGGATCTGGGGATTCACGGTGCAGCTCTACGGCCTGCGCTCCGAGCGCAACTGGGGCGTCGGCGACTTCAGCGACCTGCGCCGGCTGCTCGAGATCGCCGCCGGCTTCGGCGCGGCGATCGTCGGCGTGAGCCCGCTGCACGCGGCCGACGCGAGCCCCTACAGCCCTTCGAGCCGCCACGCGCTGAACGCGATCTTCATCGACGTCGAAGCGGTTCCGGAATTCGCGCGCTGCGCAGAGGCTCAGGACCTTGTCCACTCGCAGCCCTTTCAGGACAGGCTGGAAAGTTTGCGAGCCGCGGATCTGGTCGACTACGCCGCGGTGCGTGCCGCGAAGCTCGAGGTGCTGGAGCTGCTGCACGAGTGCTTCGCGCACGATCGCGCACGCCGCGAGCGCTTCGCGGCGTTCGACCGGCAGAGCCCGAAGGCGCTGCGCGATTACGCGCTGTACGAGGCGCTGAAGGAAAAGCTCGGCGGCGGCTGGCAGGGCTGGCCCGCGCAGTACCGCGACCCGGACGCCTCTAAGGTAAAGTATTTTTTGAGAAACAACGCCTCGCGGGTGCGGTTCCACGCCTACCTGCAGTGGAACGCGCGGCAGCAGCTCGATCTCGCGCAGCGCCGCGCGCGCGAGCTTGGCATGCCGGTCGGCCTGTATGTCGACCTGGCGCTCGGCTGCGATCGCGGCGGCGCCGAGGTGTGGTCCAACCAGGCGGCCTATGCCACCGAGGCGTCCATCGGCGCGCCGCCCGACGAATTCAATCCGCGCGGCCAGGACTGGGGCCTGCCGCCTTACTCGCCGCGCGCCCTGAGGACCGCCCGCTACCGCCCGTTCATAGAACTGCTGCGCGCCAACATGCCGGCGGGCGGAGCGCTGCGCCTGGACCACGTCATGGCGCTCGCGCGGCTGTACTGGATCCCGGACGGCAACAAGCCGGAAGGGGGCGGCTATGTGAACTACCCGTTCCGCGACCTGCTGGGGCTGCTCGCGCGGGAAAGCCGCCGCAACCGCTGCATGGTCGTCGGCGAAGATCTCGGAACGGTCACCCCGGAGCTGCGCAAGGCGCTCAACGAAGCGGGCGTGCTGTCGTACCGGCCGCTCGTTTTCGAGAAGGACGCCAAAGGCGAGTTCCTGCCCCCCGGCTCGTATCCGCGCGAGGCGCTGGTCTGCGTGAGCACGCACGACCTGCCCACATGGCGGGGTTTCTGGGAGGCGCACGACCTCGAGCTGCGTCGCCGCCTCGGCTTGAGCCTGGACTTCGAGAAAGAAAAGGCGATGCGCGAGCAGGACAAGCAGAACCTCGAGCGGGCGCTCGCGCGCGACGGTTTCGATACCTCGGCCGCCGGCGCGCACGCCTTCCTGGCGCGCACGCCCGCGAAAATCCTCGTCGTGCAGCCGGAGGACGTGTTCGAGCTCGTCGAGCAGGCGAACCTGCCGGGCACGGTCGACGAGCATCCGAACTGGCGGCGCAGGCTTCCCGTTTCCCTCGAGCGCTGGACTTCGGAGCGGCGCATGCAGGCGCTCGCCCAGGCGCTCGCCGAGCGCGCCGCCTGGCCGAGCCGGCATGCGCAGGTGCCGGCGCGCATTCCGGTGGCCACGTACCGGCTGCAGCTCCACAAGGATTTCGGCTTTGCCCGGGCGACCGAGATCGTCCCTTACCTCGCGCGCCTCGGCGTGAGCCACGTCTACGCGTCGCCATTCCTCAAGGCGCGGCCGGGCAGCCTGCACGGCTACGACGTGGTGGATCACCGCAGGATCAATCCCGAGATCGGCACCGAGGCCGAGCTCGACCACCTGATCCAGGAGCTACAGCGCCACGGCATGGGGCTGGTGCTCGACCTGGTGCCGAACCACATGGGCGTGCTGCACGGCGACAACCCCTGGTGGCAGGACGTGCTGGAGAACGGCCGCGCCTCGCGCTACGCGAAGTTCTTCGACATCGACTGGCAGCGCGGCGGCGGCAAGCTCCTGCTCCCGGTGCTCGGCAAGCATTACGGCGAGGCGCTCGACGACGGCGAGCTCAAGCTCGACCGGAGAAGGCAAAGGGTGGTGTATTTCGATCAAAGCTTTCCGTTGAACGCCAAGAGCACGAAGAATCTCGGAAAGGTAAAGGACACCCTGGCGCTGCACCGGCTGCTCGAGAAGCAGCACTACCGGCTCGCCTTCTGGCGCGTCGCTTCGGACGAGATCAACTACCGGCGCTTCTTCGAGATCACCGACCTCGCTGCGCTGCGCGCCGAGGACCCGGCGGTGTTCGAGGCCACGCACGCCCTCATCGCCAAGCTCGCCCGGCGTCCCGGGGTGGACGGGCTGCGCATCGACCACCCCGACGGCCTTGCGGATCCCGAGCAGTACCTCGAGCGGCTGCAGGCGCTGGCCGACCGGCCCTGGGTGGTCGTGGAAAAGATCCTCGCCGACTACGAGGGGCTGCGCGCCGATTGGAAGGCGCACGGCACCACGGGCTATCGCTACGCCAACCTCCTCACCGGGCTGTTCATCGACAACGCGGCGGCGGGGCGCTTCGAGCGCATCTACCAGCGCTTCTCCGGCGAGCGGCAGCGCTTCGAGGAAATCTCCCACGACAGCCGCTTGCTCATCATGAACACGACGCTCGCCGCGGAGCTCCACGGCCTCGCCGCGCGCCTCGCGCGCATCGCCTCGGGCAACCGCCGCACGCGCGACTACACCGCGAGCGGCCTGCGCAAGGCGCTCGCCGAGATCGCCGCGCGCTTCCCGGTGTACCGCACCTACGTCACGCGGCGCGGCGTCTCGGATACCGACCGGCGCTACATCGACTGGGCGGTGAAGGCGGCGCGCCGCGCGAGCCGCGTCGCCGACGCGAGCGTGTTCGACTTCGTGCGCAGCGTGCTGACGCTCGATGCGGCGCCGGCGAGCGGGGCGCGCCGCAAGCAGATGCTCGAGTTCGCGATGCGCTTCCAGCAGTTCACGGCGCCGGTGGTTGCGAAGGGCGTCGAGGACACCGCTTTCTACCGCTACCACCGCCTCGTCGCGCTCAACGAGGTGGGCAACGATCCGCGCGACTTCGGCTTCACGCTGAAGGCCTTCCACGCGGCCAGCGAGGACCGGGCGAGGAACTGGCCCTATACGATGATCGGCAGCTCCACGCACGACACCAAGCGCTCAGAGGACGTGCGCGCCCGCCTGGGGACGCTCTCGGAGCTGGGCTCGGCATGGCGCCTGCTGCTCGCGCGCTGGCACCGGCTCAACCGCAGCCGGCGCAGCGACACCGAAGGCGAGAGCCTGCCCTCGCGCGCCGACGAGTACCACTATTACCAGGCGCTGCTCGGAATCTGGCCCGCTGCCGGCCCGGACGAAAAAGAGCTCGGGGTTTTGAGAGAGCGGCTGAAGGCGTACATGCTGAAGGCGGTGCGCGAGGCGAAGGTGCATACCAGCTGGATCAACCCCGACGCCCAGTACGAGGCGGCGCTCGAGCGCTTCGTCGTGCAGTCGCTCGAGAGCCCGGCGTTCCTCAAGGAGGCGAACGACGCCGTGGCGCGGCTTGCGCGCCTCGGCATGCTGGTGAGCCTGTCGCAGGCGCTCGTCAAGGTGGCCTCCCCGGGCGTGCCGGACTATTACCAGGGGACCGAGCTTTTCGATTTCAGCCTGGTCGATCCGGACAACCGGCGGCCGGTGGACTACGCCCTGCGGAAAAAACACCTCGCCGAGGAAGTGCGCGACCCGGCGTCGCTGCTGCGAAACCTGTCCGACGGCCGGGCCAAGCTGCACATCATCCGCCAGGGGCTGGCGGTGCGCCGCGCGCATCCGGTGCTGTTCCACGGCGGGCGCTATTTTCCGCTCTACGCCGACGCCGGCCGGGAAGAGAACGCCTGCGCCTTCGCCCTGCGCCACGGCGACCATGCGGTCGTCGCGGTCGCCCCGCGTCTCTTCGCGCACCTGGGGGACGCCGACGGCGCGCCGCTCGGCGAGCGCGTGTGGGGCGCGGCCAAGCTCGCGCTTCCCGCCGGCCGTTACAGGAACGTGCTGACAGGCGAGCAAGCCGAAGGCGGCGAAGCGCCGCTCGCAAGGCTGCTCGCTACGTTTCCCGTCGCGCTTCTCGTTACAGAGGTCTAGAACCCTGCGTGCGCTCTCACACAGACGCGGCTGCGCGCGCGCGCCTATTCTGCGCGATGGCCTCGCTGCGATCGATCGCGGACAGGGACGACGTGGTCATCGTCTGCAGCAAGCCGTTCTCCGTGTACGCCGGCCTCGACATCCTGCTTGCGCGGATTCACGCCGACGGCCGCTTCGAAGTGCTCAGCGCCGCGTGGGAGGAGGCTCTCGGCTTCCGCTGCGAGGAGCTGGACGGCAGCTCGCTGTTCGCGTTGCTGCCTTTCGACGAGGCATCCGCACGGGCGCTGCTGCGCCGGATCGCCGATCCGATGGAGCCCGAGCCGCTGGTCTTCGATGTGCGCTGCAAGGGCGCCGCGCCTTTGCGCATCCGCTGGCATCGCCGCTTCGACCAATACGCCGACGCCGTATTCATCGCCGGACAGCGAGACATGGCGGGAAATCAGGGTCAGGACAAGAAGCGCGCCAACGCCTCGGACTCGACCTTCAACGCGGTATAGCACTCGCAGGCGCGCTTCTCCAGCAGGTCGCGGCGCACGACGGTCAGATGGCCGCGGCCGTAGCGCAGCGCGCCGCTCGCCTGCAGCCTCGACGCGGCAAGCGTGACGGCCTCCCGGCGCACGCCGAGCATGATGCCCATCAGCTCCTGCGTCATGTATAGCTCGTGCGAGGGCAGGCGATCGACGCTTTGCAGCAGCCAGCGGCACAGGCGCTGGTCGAGGCTGTGGTGCCGGTGGCAGAACGCGCTCTGCACGGCGTGCACCAGGACGCTTCCCAGGTACCGCATGATCACCTTGCGGACGCCCGCGCTGCGCTCGAACAGCTCGGCGAAGGCGGCGGCGCCGAAGCGGTGGCTTTCGCCGGCGCTCTGCACCACGGACTGCGCAATCGCCCGGCTGCCGCCGAGGAGCGCGCTGACCCCGACCATGCCGTCCTTGCCGATAAGGGCGATCTCGGCGGTGTCGCCCGCCGCGCTCGCGCTCTGGAGGGCGACGATGCCGCTGAGCGGAAAGTACAGCTGGCCGACGGCCGCGCCCTCGGCGTAAAGGACTTCTCCCGGACGCAGCTTCACGGTCTCGAGCTGCGGCACGAGCTGGCGGTAGTCGTGCTCCGGAATCGCGCCGAGGATCAGATTCTCGTTACGCTTGCGCGCCATGGTCCCACAGCCATTGTTAGGGGCCGCGCGAACCCGGCGAAAGGCAATAAGTCTCCCTGGGGCCCGGCTCCTTACCGCAAGGAGGGCGGCGGCGGAGGGACGAGCGGACTGAGCGGCGGGAAGCTGGTCGCGCCGGCGCTCGCGCTGCTGACCGAGGACATCGGCGGCTGCAGCAGGGTACGCAACACGGTGCGGAACTGCTCACCGGTCGCATGCGGCATGCCGAGGGCGATGAGGTGCTGCTCGGTCTGCCGCACCATCTGCATCGCGCGCGCCGCGGTGAGGTGCCCGAGCATCGCCTGGATATCCGGCGCAAGGCGCGCGAACGCCTGCTCTTCGGCGGTCGGCGGCGGCTGCGGCAGGCGCGCCTGGTCCTGCGCCCAGGCGACGCCGGTCACCAGCACTAGCAGCCCTAATGCGCTTCGCAACGTCATGCCCATCGCATCCTCAGTTTAATCCTTCATGCGCCGGCAGATCGCATCCGCATGGGCTAGCAGGGATAGCCGCGGCCGATCGCCCTGCGCGCGAGCGCATGGCGGATGCCCGCCTTGCGCAGGACCCAGGCGGCAAAGGTGTTGCTGTTCGGGCCCGGCCAGTAAGCGTACCGGTGGCAGAAGGGATAGGCCTCGGCGCTTTCCAGCACCCGCTTCAGCCGCAAAGCTTCCTCGCCGGTCCCACGCGGCCGCGAGCCTCGCCGGTCCGCCGCCGACACCGGCGTCGGGAGGCTTGAGATCGCAATGCACGGCTCGGCAGCGAGGCGTAGCGCAGCTCGACTTTCAACGGGCCCGGGTGATCATCCAGATCGCGAAGCGAATGAGCAGCGCCGCGAACGGGAAGAGCGCCGCGCCGCCGAGCGCGGACAGCGTGAGCCCGGCCAGGGCGCTCGCGAATGTGGCGCCGAGCACCGCGCCGGCCGCGAGGACGATCGCCCAGAGAAGGACATTCACTAAAGCGGCTGCTTGTCGAACTTCTTCACGGGTCCCAGGTGCATGACCCAGTCGAGCGCGGAGCGGCACCATAGCTGCGCCCTGGGCGCGAGCTCGCGGCGTTGACGCGCCGTACCGACGCGGATGTTGAGCGTCTGCGGGTCCGTCACCGCCGCGGCGTACAGCCTCGAGCCGCATTCGGGACAGAAGGCCTGGGCGCGCTGGTTTCCGCTTTCCGCCGTCTTGACGTAGAGCTTCGGCTGGCCGGTGAGCAGGCGGAAGCCTTCGACGGGGGCGGGAACGAACACCGTGAACGCGCTTCCCGAGAGCGTCTGGCAGTCCGTGCAATGGCATATCCCGACCTTTCCCGGATCGATTTCGGCCTCGTAGGTGATGTTGCCGCAATGGCATCCGCCGTCAATCCGCATGCGACCTCCTCTGTGTGGCGGGATAGATTGCCACGACTCGCGCGCCATCGCGCCCTATGCAGGCGCGGAACATGCCCTCGCTGTTGAACGGCATCGCGATGTTGCCGCGCCGGTCGACCGCGATCAGCCCGCCGTCGGCGCCGAGGCGCGCGATCTGCGCAAGCGCGGCCGCGGCGGCGCGCGCCAGCGGCTCGCCGCGCAGCCGCATGCGCGCCGCAACCTCGTGCGCCAGCACGACGCGGATGAACGCCTCGCCAAGCCCGGTGCCCGACACGGCGCAGGTGGCGTTGTCCGCGTAGGTGCCGGCGCCGATGATCGGAGAGTCGCCCACGCGGCCGGCGAGCTTGCCGGTGTAGCCGCCCGTCGAGGTCGCGGCAGCGAGGTTGCCGTGCGCGTCGAGCGCCACCGCACCGACCGTGCCGTGGTGGCGCATCAGCCCTTTGCGCAGCGCTGCCAGCCGCGGCGCGGTGTGAAAGTAGGACTTCGAGGCAAAGGCGAGGCCATGTTGCCTGGCGAACCGCTCGGCGCCACGGCCGGCGAGCAGCACATGCGGGCTGTGCTCCATTACCGCGCGCGCCGCGAGCACCGGGTTCCTGATGCGGCTCACCGCCGCCACCGCGCCGGCGCGCAGCGTCGCGCCGTCCATGATCGAAGCATCGAGCTCGTGGCGTTCGTCGGCGTTGTACGCCGCGCCGCGGCCGGCATTGAAGAGCGCAGCGTCCTCGAGCCGCACCACCGCGGCGGCCACGGCGTCGAGGCTGCTGCCGCCGGACCTGAGAACGTCGTGGCCGGCGACAAGCGCGCGCTCGAGCCCCGCCTTGTAGCGCTTCGCGCCCTGCGGCGTGATGCCGCGCGCGACGCCCGCGCCGCCGTGGACGGCGATGACCGGGTTCAATCGAGCGTCCTCTTGTAGAAGCGCAGGCCGATCGCGATCACCACCAGCATGAACGCGAGGATCGGCCAGATCGCCGGCCACAGCTCGGCCAGCGCGTTGCCCTTCAGCATGATGCCGCGCACCAGCGTGAGGAAGTGGGTGAGCGGCAGCAGCGATCCCAGCCACTGCGCCCATTCCGGCATGCCGCGGAACGGAAACATGAACCCCGAGAGCAGGATCGAGGGCAGGAAGAAGAAGAACGTCATCTGCATCGACTGCAGCTGGTTGCGCGCGATCGAGGAGAACGTGATGCCGAGCGTGAGGTTCGCCGCGATGAAGATCAGCACCACGAAGTACAGCAGCAGCGGATTGCCCTGCATCGGCACTTCGAACAGAAGCAGCGCGGCCGCGATGATGAGCGTGACCTGGATCAGGCCGATCAGGATGTAAGGCACGATCTTGCCGGTCATCACCTCGATCGGCAGCGCCGGGGTCGACAGCAGGTTCTCGAAAGTGCCGCGCTCGCGCTCGCGCGTCATGGCAAGCCCGGTCATGAGCACCATCGTCATCGTGAGAATCGTGCCGAGCAGCCCGGGAACGATGTTATAGGCGGTCACGCCTTCCGGGTTGTAGCGCCGGTGCACGCGCATGTCGACCGGCGGCGGCACGGCCCTGAGCTCGGCCAGCGGCCCGCTCAAGTCCCTGTTCAGCGACGATGCGGAGATCTGCGTGAGCGCGGCGATGGCGTTGCCGGTGGCCGCGGGATCCGAGGCGTCCGCCTCGACGAGCAGCACCGGGTGTTCGCCGCGCACCAGCTTGCGCCCGAAGTTCTCGGGAATCGTTATGGCGAACTGCACCCGCCCTTGCGCGAGCAGGTCTTCCAGCTCTTTTTCATTGGAGACGTTCTTTTCGATCCGAAAGTAGCCGCTCGTCTGCATCGCGGCAAGCAGGCTCCGCGAGTACTGGCTCGAATCCGCGCTCAGCACCGCGGTCGGCAGCCGCTTCGGATCGGAGTTAATGGCGTAGCCGAAGAGGATCAGCTGGAGCACCGGGATGCCGATGATCATGCCGAAGGTGAGCCGGTCGCGCTTGAGCTGGATGAACTCCTTGACGATGATGCCGACCCAGCGCGACCAGGAGAACATTATTGGGCGTTCTCCGGGGCGCTTTGCATCAGGTGGATGAACACGTCCTCCAGGCCGGACTGCGCCTTTCTCCAGGCGAGCTCCCTGTCGCCAAAGAGCTCCGACACCGCCTTCTCCAGCGCGGCTTCGTCCTCGCCGGTGACGTGCAGCGTGTTGCCGAAGGCGGTGACGTGCGACACGCCGGCCTTGCCATGCAGCAGCGCGGCGAGCGCCGCGAGCTTCTGCGACGGGCCGGACACCGCCCAGGTGCTGAGGCTCACGAGGTGCAGCACTTCGTCGGGCGTGCCGGTCGCGAGCAGCTTGCCGTAGGCTATGTAGGCGAGGCGGTGGCAGCGCTCCGCCTCGTCCATGTAGTGCGTCGACACCAGCACCGAGATGCCCTTCGCCGCAAGCGCGTGGATCTCCTCCCAGAAATCGCGCCGCGCCTGCGGATCGACGCCGGCAGTCGGTTCATCCAACAACAATAATTTGGGGCGATGGAGCATGCAGGCCGCGAGCGCGAGGCGCTGCTTCCAGCCGCCCGAAAGCGTGCCCGCCAGCTGCTCTTGCCTTTTCTCGAGTCCCAACTCCTCGAGAGTCTTTGAAACGGCCTGCCTGCGGTCCTTCATGCCGTACATGCGCGCGACGAACTCCAGGTTCTCGCGGATGGTGAGGTCTTCCCACAGCGAGAAGCGCTGCGTCATGTAGCCGACCTCGCGCTTGATCGCCGCGGTCTCGCGCACCACGTCGTAGCCCAGGCAGGTGCCGCGCCCGGAGTCGGGCTTCAGCAGCCCGCACAGCATGCGGATCGAGGTGGTCTTGCCGCTGCCGTTCGGCCCGAGGAAGCCGTAGATCTCGCCGCGGCGCACCTGCAGCGAGAAGTCCTTCACCACGTGCTTCGCGCCGAAGCTCTTGTTGAGCTTCTCGACGTCGATGGCCAGCTCAGGGTTTGACCCTCTGTCAAGGGGGTCGTGAGCGGCTTCGCCGCGAGCGGGGGGTTGGTTTTCCGGCGTCATTTCAGCGTCACGTCGATCGGCTGCCCCGGGCGCAGCTTCGCCGCCTCGGCGGGGTCGGGCCGCGCCTCGACGAGGAAGCTGAGCTTGGCGCGCGAGTCCTTGCTGTAGAGCACCGGCGGGGTGTATTCGGCCTGCGACGAAACGAAGCTCACCTGGGCTGCAATCGGCGCCGGGCAGCCGTCGCAGCGGATCTCGACCGGCCTGCCGATCTGTATTGCGCCGACGACGGTTTCCGGCACATAGAAGCGCGCTTTCACGTTGCCCGGCGGCAGGATCGATGCGACCGGCCGTCCTGCTGCCACCCATTCCCCCTCGACGAAGAACGTGTCCTGCACCAGCCCGGACACCGGCGCGGCGACGCTCTTCTGCTCGAGGCGCCACGCCGCCTGCGCGAGCGCGGCCTTTGCCGCCGCGATCTCGGCTTCGGCCGAGTGGCGCTCGCCCTCGCGCCCGAGCGGCATGAGCGCGTTCTTGAGCTGCGCCTCGGCCTCTTTCACCCTTGCCGTGTCGCGCTCGTGGGCCGTGCGCGCGTCGTCGAGCCGTGCCTTCGGGCTGAAGCCCTTCTTGAACAGCTCCTGCTCCCGCGCCAGGTTCGCGCGCGAAAGCTCGAGCGCCGACTTCGTCTGGTTCACCTGCTCGCGCAGCGCCTCGACCTCCGGCGGCCGGCGCGGCGCCTTCACGTTCTCCAACTTCGCCTGCGCGCTCTTCATGCGCTCCTCGGCCTCGCGCCGCGCCGCGCGCTCCGCCTCCTGCTCGAGCGCGAACACCGGCTTGCCCGCCTCGACCGGCTCGCCGCGGCGCACGTGCAGCCTCTGCAGCTGCCCGGCATAGGGAGAAGCGAGCAGCACGTACTCGCCCTCGATATACCCTTGCCACGAGTCCGCCTGCGGCTTGTCGCAGCCCGCGAGCAGCGCGGGCAGGATCAGGAGCGCCGCGCGACGCATTGCATGGCTTTCTTCAGGACCTGGCGCGCTTCCCTGCGCGCCTCGGCGTTGTCGCGCGCGAACTGCAGCACCGCCGCGCCGACGATCACGGTATGCATGAACGCCACCTCTTCATCATCGGCCTCGACCCCGCTCGCCTGCAGCAGCCCGGCGACCCGCCCGCGCAGCTCCTTCACGAACGCGCGCATGCGCGGCTTGAGCGACGCATCGCGGTCCGCTGCGTTCGCCAGCCCGAGCATCATGCGCACACGCCGCTTGTCGGCGGCGCCGTGCGCGAGCGCGTCCGCAAGCGAGCCGGGCCGCTTTGCGGCGCCCGCTTCATAGACTTCCTTCGCCAGCTTGTCGAGCGAATGCCGCGCGACCGCCTGCAGAAGGTCGGTGATCGTCGGGAAGTAGTAGGTGAGGTGGCTCTGGCGAACGCCCGCCGCCTTACTGACCTTGGGCTGCGTCAGCTCCTGCGCGCCGCTCTCCGCCAGCAGGCCGAGGGCCGCTTCCAGGATGCGGTCGCGAACGTCCATTTGGTAAGTCTACCAAAATGGGCGCAAACTAGGTGTACTTGATACGTGTGCCTTCAGCCAGTGACTGCTTTCGGTAGAGTCGAGATGTGGCGCGGTGGCAGTAGGTCCGGTTTGTCTGTTGCCGCCCCTTTCGTCTGGCGGTGCCCGAGTAACCTCGCCGTAGCTCCGTTTCCACATCCCGCTCATCGAACCGGACATGCAGATCTCCCGCATCCGGCTCTCGGACAAGACCTCACGCCTTCTTTCGCGTGCAACGCCGTCTGTAATGCCTGAACACTCTTCGGAGTTGATAGGTTGCCCAATCTCCAGGTCCCGCACCACGTCTTGCGCCTGCCTTGAACTGAGGTCCCTTCCCTCCACCGGCATTACCCGGTTTCAGCGGTACTACGAACCTCTCCGCCACCCCAGGGCGCCCGGCCTTGCCCTCGCGGGCGTCCAGTTGGTCATCACTGACCACGCCTTGGGGCTTCCCGTGTTGCGCGCGCTTTCCTTGTGTGCATGCTGTCGCCACTACCCCGGCGCAGCGCCTGGGGGCACTGCTTCGCTCATCCACCCCAGCCGTGTCAGCCTTCCCCGAAAGGGTTGTCGGGTCGGTCTGCGCATCGTCCTTTTCGAGGCTTGCTCAGCGCTCACTCGCGTTACGGCCTGCACACTCGCGCGGTCACCAATTCGTGACCCGCTATCCGAAGGCTTCAGCCATTTCGTTACCTCCATGACTGCTCCGGTTGCTTCCGGCTGGAGCGGTTGCCGGGTGGGATTCTCACCCACTGGAAAGCGCCGCCTTATCACGGCGCACACCCGAAGCGGACATTGCTGACGGGAGCTTGAAGGATAGGAAATTCCTTCGCGCTGCCGGAAAAAACGAGTGGTTCGGGCAGGTTTCGCCGCCACGCAGCAGCGCTTCTGCGTCTCAATGGCTCATGCTTGCGGGTGCAAACTCGCCCCACAAGCGGTCTTATGGCAAATAAAATGATAGCCTCCGCGCGAGAGTGACCGACACCCGCCCACGACCTGTGCGCATCCTGCCGGTCATCGTTGTCGCGCAGTTCGCGGGCGGGGCGACGTGGTTCGCGGGCAACGCGGTGCTCCCCGATCTCCAGCGCGCCTGGGGCCTGCCCGCCGCGGCGCTCGGCTACGTGACCTCCGCCGTGCAGCTCGGCTTCATCGCCGGGACACTCGTGTTCGCGTTCCTCGCCATCGCCGATCGCTTCTCGCCGCGCCTGGTGTACCTCGCCTGCTCCTTCGCGGGCGCGTTCGCCAACCTCGCGGCGTACGCCGCCGACGGCAGCCTCGCGGCGCTGCTCGCGACGCGCTTCGCCACCGGGTTCTTCCTCGCCGGGATCTACCCGGTGGGCATGAAGATCGCCTCCGGTTGGTTCCAGAGGGACCTCGGCCACGCTCTCGGGCTCCTGGTCGGCGCGCTGGTGCTGGGAACCGCGTTTCCGCATCTGCTGAAGGGCCTGGGCCAGGCCTGGCCATGGGCCGCGGTGCTGCTCGGCGTCTCGGTGCTCTCCGCGCTCGGCGGCGTGCTCATGTACGCGCTCGTACCCGACGGGCCGCACCTCGCGCGAGGGACGAAGTTCGATCCCACCGCCCTCGCCGCGGTGTTCCGCTCGCGCGGCTTCCGCGCCTCGGCCTTCGGCTACTTCGGCCACATGTGGGAGCTGTATGCGTTCTGGGCGTTCGTGCCCGTCGCGCTCGCCGCGCGTGGCACGCTCGAGAACGTACCGCTGTGGGCCTTCGCCGTGATCGCCGCGGGATTCGTGGGCTGCGCTGCGGGGGGCCGGGTGTCGCTGCGCACCGGCAGCGCGCGCGTCGCCTTCGCGCAGCTCGCGACCTCGGGCGCCTGCTGTCTGCTCTCTCCGCTCGTATTCCACGCTCCCATGCCGGTATTCCTCGCCTTCCTGCTCGCCTGGGGCGTGGCGGTGGCGGGCGATTCGCCCCAGTTCTCCGCGCTCAACGCCGCCAATGCGCCGCGCGCGCTCGTCGGCTCGGCGCTGACGATCGCCAACTGCGTCGGCTTCGCCATCACCATCTTCAGCATCGAGCTGCTGAACGCGGCGGCCGCGTGGCTGTCGGTCCAGTATCTCTTCCTGCTGCTCGTGCCCGGGCCCGTCTGCGGGCTCCTGGCGATGCGACCCTTGATGAGGCCGGCATGAATACCATCGCGATCGGCGATCTCACCGTCAACCGGCTCGGTTTCGGCGCCATGTATGCGGCCCTCAGGTCTGGGGCCCGCCCGCCGACCGCGCGAACGCGCTCGCGGTCCTACGGCGCGCCTACGAGCTCGGCCACAATCTCTTCGACACCGCCGACAGCTACGGCCCCGGGGTGAGCGAGGAGCTGATCGCCGAAGCGCTGTACCCGTACCCGAAGGACCTGGTCATCGCCACCAAGGGCGGGCTCACGCGCCCGAGCGCGCCCGCATGGGAGCGCGACGCGCGGCCCGGGCACCTGCGACGCGCGCTGGCGACTGACGCACTGCCACAGCGGGCTGGCGCGCGGTCTGCGCGGGCGATAGATGGCCGGGCGATCGGCGTCCATTGCGGCAACGAACGCGAGGGCCGTCGCGGCGGACGAATACGAGAGGTGGCCAGACGACCAGGCGGTACGGCGATTCCATAGATCGGCGCGACATTGGAAATCGCGTGCGCAACATGATGGAGGATCGCGTTCGTCTTCGCCACGTCGGCGGGCTCGATCGCGCTGCCCATGATGTTTTGGCAGACGATTGCCGCGGCTGTCGAGAGCGACAAGAGTTCCGTGCCCTGCTGCCGAACACCATGCTCCAACGATCGCCGCATTTCGGATGCGGAATGAACCTTGCATGCGGCTTTCATCAGGGCCCGGGCGTTAGCGCGCCGCAACCAGCTGGATACGGTACACGACACGTCTTAGTCGCCCGGGCCCGCTAATATGCCTTTCTGGGGAGGCAGGCATATTGCCTGCAGCAGGGGGGATCATGGATTCCAGATACGTTTCTGCGGCCGGCGGGCGAACCGTTTTCGCGGGCGCCGCATGACTGGCCGACGGCGAATTGTGGTCGTGGATGACAACCCGGACGCTGCAAATACCCTCGCAACGATCCTTCGAACGTCAGGCCATGAAGTCCATATCGCCACGGATGGCCATAGTGCGATCGAGCTGGCGATCCGGGTTCGCCCGGAGGTCATGCTGCTCGATATCGGCTTGCCGGGACTGGATGGATTTTCTGTCGCGAAGCGATTGCGAGCTGAATCGAGCTTGGCGCATATGCGAATCATCGCCGTCACCGGGATAGCCGATGAAGGCGACAGGCAACGCGCGATGGAAGCGGGGATCGACCAGCATCTCATCAAGCCGGTGGATCCGGCGTTCCTTCAGAGTCTGCTGGGCCCCGCCGGTCGATAGTCCATGAAGACTCGCGCGACGATCGACGAGCTCGACAAGTGGATTGGCGGCGAAGAAGAGCCACCGCTGCACGTCTTCCTCGATTCACGGGAGATCATCGCGGAAGCCCCGTGGCGGGTTGAGCGAGCGACCGAAGCCGCGTAGCTAAGGTGCGATTGCTATGCCGGCAGCGAGCCAGCGATCGAATCGAGCGGGTGCGGCTGGTACACGCCGAACCCTTGTGCGTGACTCACGTTCAGCGCCTTGAGCCGCGCCACGATGTCCTGTTCCTCTACGCATTCGGCAACCAGGCCGACGCCGAGCGCCTCGGCGACGCGCACCATGGCGTTCATCTTGGTGCGCGCCACGTCGCTCGTCAGAAGCCTGCGCACGATGCTGCCGTCGACCTTGACGTAGTCGATGCGCAGCGCCTTGAGCGGCGCGAAGGACACCGCGCGGCGGCCGAAGCCGTCGATCAGCGGCCCGCAACCGAGGGCCTTGATCGCATTGGAGAAGCGCACGGCCGCTTTCGGCCGGGCGAGCACGTCGCTCTCGTCGATCTCGAAGGCGAGCGACGCCGGCGGCACGCCCGCTTTTCGCGCCTGCGTGCCGACGTGGATGACGAAGCGCGCGTCCTCCAGCGTCTGCCCCGATACGTTGATCGTGAAGCGCGGCAGGCGCGAGCCGCTCGCGAGGCACTCGATCACCCGGCTCACGACCCAGCGATCGAGCTGCGGCATCATCCCGTAGTGTTCCAGCACTGGCAGGAACTCGCCGGGCGGCAGCAACGAGCGCTCCTCCTCGCGCATGCGAACGAGGACTTCCGCCATCGGGTAGCGCCGCTTCCCGGCGAGGGCGAGAAATCGGCTGGAAATAGAGCTCGAATTCGTTGTGCTCGAGCGCCTGACTGACGCAGTTGCTGGACAGCCAACCCGGCGAGGTCAGCGTCCATGCGCTCGAGGAACTTGCCGTCCGGAGGTTTCTTGTCGGTCGTTGACATGCTCGCCAGGGCGCTTCGCGCTGGCCCCGGGAACAATGAGTTTGCTCGCGAAGCCGTGGCCTGTCCGTCAAGAGTTGTCAGAAGAGCGCTGCGTCCTTTCCTTTTTGTTTACCCTTCTTTAAGTCCGCACTCCCGAAGGGAGGATCCAGTGCCGACCGTTCAAGCCAGAACATTGCGGCGCGCGAGCACGATCGTGGGCGGCATCCAAGCGCTCGCCACGAAACTCGGAGTCGAGCCGCTGAGATTGCGCGACTGGATGGAAGGGTCGGCAACTCCACCTAGTGACGTTTTCTTGAAGGCCGTCGAAATTGTGCTGGAGCGCGGCGCCGCACCGCCGAATCGCTGAGCTCAGATTGCTAAAGCCGCTTACTGGTTCAGAAGCAGGATGCTCTTGTAGTCCTTCGCCGCGACCGCATCGCCCCAGGGCGACATGGTCTCGGTGCAGCCCATGTTCTGATCGCCGGAGCGCAGGACGGCGGCCGGGACGGCGAAGTGGTAGGGGAAGGGAAGGCGGCGGGCCGTGGTCACCGGAAACGCTTGTTCCAGCGTCTTTAGGGATTCGGGTGGGAGAGAAACATCCGCGATCACCCGCTCGTCGCCGCTCATGTCGATGCGCGGGCGGTGGAACGCTTCTTCGAGGCTCGCGCCGTCGTCCATGAGGAAAGAGCTGATCTGCAGCACCGTGCCGACGATTTTTCTGCCGCCCGAGGCGCCGAGGGCGAAGCGCTCGCCGGTGCCTGTTTCTCCGACCACCGGGCAGTAGTTGCCGAGGCAGCGCTTGTCCGGCGCGAGCGAGTTCGGCTTTCCCGGCTCGGGGTCGAACCACATGATGCCGTTGTTGAGCAGCACGCCGGTGGAAGGCGAGACGACGCGCGAGCCGAACATCGATAGCAGCGTCTGCGTCGCGGCGCAAAGATTCCCCTGGCGGTCGACGACGCTGAAGTGGGTGGTGCAGCTATCCTTGTCGCCCGACTCGTTCAGGCGCTTGCGCCAGGCTTCATAGAGGACCCGCGCGTAGTCGGCATAGGTTGGTTTGGTGGTTTTGGATAGATTGACAAAGCAAGAGGCCAGTGCCGGCCCTCCGGTCATGCCGGGCGCGGCGAAGATGCGACCGCCGCGGTAGGAGACCTCGAGCGGCTCGGCGATGTGCGCGCGGTAGGAGGCGAAGTCGGAGAGCGCGAGGCAGCCGCCCTTGTCGCGCACGTCCTTCGCGAGCGCAGCACCGATATCCCCGCCGTAAACTGCGCGAGGTCCTTCAGTACCTATTTGTTGAAGCGTAAGAGCGAGGCGCTTCTGGTCGAGGCGTTTCTCGTCGAGCGCGGTCCAGGTGCCGAGCGGCGGCCAGCGGCCGTCTTCGAGGAAGAGCGCCGCCGCGTCCGGGTCGTCGATGAGGGTGCGGAGGGTCGAGGAAATCAGCAGTCCCGAGTACCAGTCGAGAAGCATGCCTTCTTCGGCGAGCTGCACGGCCGGCGCGACAAGCTCGCGCCAGGGCAGGCGCCCGAAGCGCTCGTGCGCGAGGCCCATGCCGGCGACGAGGCCGGGAACGGCGACCGCGGTCGCGCCCTGCACGTTGCGATCGTCCTTCACGCGCGGCCAGGCGAACAGGTCCTCCGCTTTTCCTCCAGTTATTGGAAACGTGGCTGGGTCGAGGCCCGCCGGCGAGCGCATGCCATAGTCGATGACGTAGGCCTTGGCCTCGTCGGCGCGCCACAGGACCATGCAGCCGCCGGCCGCGACGCCGCTCATCCAGGGCTCCACCGCGCCGAGCGCGAACGAGATGGCGATCGCGGCGTCGATCGCGTCGCCGCCGGCTTCGAGGATCGCGGCGCCGGCTTCGGCGGCGCGCTTGTGCTGGGCCGCGACCACGCCGCCCCGAGTGGGGACGACGCGCTTGCGGACGACCTGCGAATTGGAGAAGTTGTCGTTCAATTACTGGCCAAGCACGTCGATGAGCCTCGTGCGCCCGGCCAGCCGGTACACGGCAAAGTCGCGGCGGTCAGCAGTCAGGATCTCGCGGATGCCGGTGCGCGTCGCAAGAATTACCACGGAGGCGCCGGCAAAATCCATCGGCTGGTCCGCATACTTCCGGGCAAGTTTCTCGACGGCGCCGAAATCGAGCGGCTCGCGGTCGACCGCAAGCAGCCCGGCGCGAGAGGCGTCGGCCAGCCAGTCCAGGCAACGAAGCTGCTGGGCGGGAGCGAGCAGCGCGAGCGCTTCCGTCAGCACGGCTTCGGTAGTGAGGAAACGGGCCGATGGATTTTGCCGGCGCAAGAGGCGTCGGCCAGCCAGTCCAGGCAACGAAGCTGCTGGGCGGGAGCGAGCAGCGCGAGCGCTTCCGTCAGCACGGCTTCGGTAGTGAGGAAACGGCCGCGATAGTCCTTCAGGAAAGCCCGGCACCGCGCATGCAGCGGGTCGGTCTCGTCGAAGAGGCCGATCAGGAATCCGGAGTCAACGACGACGCTTCTCACGAACGTATTCGCGGAAGCGTTTCTGTCGCGGGGCGCGCGCCGAAGCGGTCGTCCGCTTGGACAGCGGCGGCAATACTGCCTCGGCGAGGCTACCGAGCGTCGGACCGGTTTGCGCGACCAGATATTGCGCGACGCTCTGCTTGACCACCTCGCTTCGCGTAGCCCCGGTCTGGGCGCAGTAACGCTCCAGAAGCTTGGCTAGCGCCGGATCCAGGCGGACCGAGAGCGGAGACCGGGTCGTCATACAAAGAAGCCTAATGTATTACAGGGCAAAACGGAAGGTCGCGTTGCGCGTGCAGAGCTTTCGGCGTCCACACCGAGCGGCTTTTCGGTGAAGACGTGCTTGCCCGCCTTGGCGGGCGTGCGCGTCGCGCCGGCGACGAAGCGGATGGCGTCGCTCTTCCCGTGGACGGCCGCGACCAGGTTGCGTCCCCAGAGGCCGATGCCGACGATGGCTGCGCGGATCAGGTCCTCTCAAAGCCCGAGATAGGCTTGCCGGACGCGGTCGTTGCGCAGCAGCTCGTCGCCCGGGCCGCTCATGACGACGCGGCCGTTCTCCAGGACGTAGGCGCGCTGCGAGATCTTGAGCGACACCGCCACGTTCTGCTCGACCAGCAGGATGGTGAGCCCGCGCCGGTGCAGGACGTGGATGGTGTGGAGCACCTCCTGCACCACGACCGGCGCGAGCCCGAGCGAGGGCTCGTCGAACATGATGAGTTCGGGCGCCCCCATCAGGCAGCGGCCGATGGAGAGCATCTGCTGCTCGCCGCCGGACATGGTGCCGGCGACCTGGTCGCGCCGCTCGGCGAGGCGCGGGAACAGGGTGAAAACGTCGCCGAGGGCGCGCTTGGCGCCTGCGCGCGCGCGCGGCAGCATGGCGCCCATCTCCAGGTTCTCGAGCACCGTCAGGCTGGGAAAGACCTGGCGGCCCTCGGCGACCTGGCCGATGCCGAGGTTGCAGATCTGGTGCGATTCCAGGCCGTGGATCGGCTTGCCCTTGAAGAGGATCCTGCCGCCGCGCGGGCTTTCGATGCCGGCGATGCTGCGGATCAGCGACGATTTCCCGGCGCCGTTCGCGCCGATGATCGCCACGATATCGCCCTGCGGCACCTCGAGCGACACGCCCGAAAGCGCCTGCGCGTCGCCGTAGTACAGATCGAGGTTCTCGACCGAAAGCATCAGACCTCGGTTTCCTCGCCGAGGTAGCACTCGAGCACCGCCGGGTCGCGCACGATCTGCTCGGGCGTGCCGCGCGCGATCACCTCGCCGTGGTGCAGCACGCCGATGTGCTGCGCGAGCGCCATGACGGCGCGCATCACGTGCTCGATGAGCAGGATGGTGAGGCCCTCGCCGCGGTTGAGGCCGCGGAACACCTCGATCATCTGGTCGCACTCGGTCGGCCGCAGGCCGGCCATCACCTCGTCGAGAAGCAGCAGCTTGGGGCGCGTCGCCAGCGCGCGCGCCGCTTCCAGGCGCTTGCGGTCGGGCAGCGTAAGGGACGAGGCCGGCAGGTCGCGCTTCGGGCCGAGATGCAGCTTCTCCAGGATATCGAGCGAGATCCTGCGCGCGGCGGCCGCCGAGCGCTCGCGCAGCAGTCCGCCGACCACCACGTTGTCCAGCACCGAGAGCCCGGCGAAGGGCTTCACGATCTGGAAAGTCCGGCCGATGCCGGCGGCGCACACCTGGTCGGCGCGCAGGCCGTGGATCGCCTTGCCCTCGAAATGGATCGCGCCCGCATCGGCCGGGTACACGCCGGCGATCACGTTGAAGATCGTCGTCTTGCCGGCGCCGTTGGGGCCGATCAGCGCGTTGATGGTTCCCTGCGGCACATCGAACGACGCGTCGTGCACCGCCCGCAATCCGCGGAAGGACTTGGAGAGGCCGCGAACTTCGAGCAGCGCCATCAGCGGTCCAATCCCAGCTTGCGGGCGAGGCCCGGCCAGATGCCGTGCGGCAGGAACACGATCACCACCAGCAGCACCACGCCGTAGAACACCTGCTTGATGCCGGGCATCTCCCAGCCGAGCGCGGCGAGCAGCTCGGTGATGCCGTCGGAAAGGAGCGTGAGCACCGCGGCGCCGAGAATCGGGCCGAACAGCGTTCCGACGCCGCCGATGATCGGGCCGAGGATGATCTCGATCGAACGGCTGATGTGGAAGATCTGCTCCGGGAACAGGTTGTTGTAGTAGAAGGCGAAGAACACGCCGGCAATGGCGGTCATCGCGGAGCTGATCGCGACCGCCAGCATCTTCCAGCGGAACGTGTTGATGCCGAGCGCCTGCGCCGCCTCCTCGTTCTCGCGGATCGCCAGCCAGTAATAGCCCGCTTTCGACTTCAACAGAAAAGAGCATAGAACGAAGGCGCCGGCAGTCAGGAACAGCATCGTGTAGTAGTACATGAGCGGCGGGCCGCGGAAGTGCGCGAGGTCCCAGGCGTCGCGCTGCGCTACGCGCAGGAACATGCCGCCCGGGCCGCCGGTCCAGTCGAGGTGGTCGAAGCCGATGCGCGTGAACTCGGCGAAGGCGATGGTGAGAAGCGCGAAGTAGACCCCCGAGATGCCGAAGCGGAAGGCGAGGAAGCCGATGAGCAACCCGAGGAGCACGCACAGCAGGATCGCCACCCACAGGCCGGCCCAGGGGCCGATGCCGTAGTGGAAGAACAGCGCACCCGCGGCGTAGGCGCCGACGCCGACGTAGAGCGAGTGCCCGAGCGAAAGCTGGCCGGCGAAGCCCATCATCACGTTCCAGGCCTGCCCGGTGTACGCGAAGTACAGGATGAGGGTGGCGACCGAGAGCGCGTAGCCGCGCACCACGGCCGGCAGCAGCACGAGGAGGGCCGCCAGGATGGCGAGGCCGAGGGTGGCGCGCTTCAAGCTTTCTTGCCCAGCAGGCCCTGCGGCCTGACGAGGAGCACCAGGATGAGCAGCCCGAAGCTGATCATGCTCTTCGCCGAGGGCTGGATGAACAGCCCGGCGAGCGCTTCGGAAAGGCCGATCAGCACGCCGCCGAGCAGCGCGCCGGCCATCGAGCCCATGCCGCCGACAATGACGATGACGAAAGCGAGCAGCGTGTAGGCCGGGCCGAGAACCGGCGTGACGTCCACCAGCAGGATCATCATGCTGCCGGCGACCGCGACGCACGCCGAGCCCAGGCCGAAGGTGAGCGCATACAAGTGCTTCACGTCGAGCCCGACCACCTTGGCGCCCAGCCAGTTGTCCGCGCAGGCGCGGATCGCCTTGCCGGTGAGGCTGAAGCGGAAAAAGGCGAAGAGGGCAGCGCTCGCGGCGAGCGCCATGCCGGCGGCAAGCAGGCGCGCCTTGTCGAACAGGATCGGCCCGATCGCGTAGGACTCGAGCTGGTAGTCGACCTGCACATTGCGCGCGTCGGGGCCGAAGCTCACCATCAGCCCGTTCACCATGATGATCGCCACCGCGACGAGGAGCATGAACTGCGAGTGCTCCGGCCGCGTGATGAACGGGTTGATGATGCCCGCCTGCATCAGGTAGCCGAAGACGAAGAACGCCGCCGCGATCGGCACGACGGCGACGAAAGGATCGAGCTGCCAGACGGCGAACAGGGTGACCGTGGCGTACATCGCGATGGTCATCATCTCGCCGTGGGCGAAGTTCACCACGCGCACCACGCCGAAGATCACCGACAGCCCGAGCGCCATCAGCCCGTACACCAGCCCGGTGAGCAGGCCTGCGATGGCGACGTTGACGACGAGGTGCCAGGTCATGAAAAAAGGGCCGGCGGCGCCGGCCCTTGAATGGGGTCAGGACCCTTTTTCGGCATCCTCTTTCGTGAAAAAGGGTCCTGACCCCTTTTCAGGCTTTCTTGTAGCCCGGCACCGGGAACACCGGCTTCGCCTCGGCGGCGCTCGCCGGCAGCACCACGTTGGGCCGCATGTTGAGGTTCTGGATGCAGGCGGAGGCGAGGCCTTCCACCTGTCCCTTGGCGTTGAACTTGATCGGCCCGCCGAGCATCATGCGGCTCTTGATGTCGGTCTGGCGGATCGCCTCGGTGAGCGCCTTGGGGTCGGTGCTCCTCGCGCGCTTGAAGGCGTCGGCTGCGATGAGCACCGCCTCGAACGTATAGCCGACGTTCAGCGCGTGGTACATCATCTTGTCCTTCGGGTTCAGCTTGTTGAACTGCTTCTCCACGATGCGCGTGATCTCGGCCTTCGGGTGGTACCACGGCACGTTGGAGATGCTGTACTCGGAGAGCTTGCCGAGCGTCTTGTAGTACTGGTCCTCGTACATGCCCGGGTTGCCGGGCCCGATGATGCCCATCGGCTGCCAGCGCTGCTTCACCATCTCGCGGCGCAGGATGATGGCGTCGTTCAGGCGGCAGACGTTGAGCAGGAAGTCGGCGTTGGTGGCCTTGGCCTTGGACACCTCGACGGTGAGATCCTTGGCGGCCGGGTCGTAGGCGATGGTCTCGACGATCTTGAACGGCAGCTGCGTCAGCTTCGGGAAGATCGCGGCGATCGCTTTCGCGTTGGCCTGCCCGAAGGTGTCGTTCACGTGCATGAAGACCGCCGTGCGCGGCGCGGTGCCGGTCGCCTGGAACAGATCGCCGATCAGCGCCAGGCCGTTGCGCACCAGGTCGATCGACGTCGGGAAGTTGCGGAAGGTGTACTTGTAGCCCTGCTCGGTGATCTGCGGGGCGGCGGCGATGTTGATCACGAACGGGATGCCGCGCTGCTCGGCCACCTGCGCGATGGCGGAGGCCGCGCCGGAGTCGAACGGGCCGACCAGCACGTGGGCGCCTTCCTGAATGAGGCGCTCGGCGCGCGTGCGCGCGGTATCGACGTTGGTTTCGGTGTCGGCGTTCATCAGCTCGATGTCGACGCCCAGCATCTCCTTCAGCACCGCAGGCGCGAGGTCCGCGCCCTTCTGCGAAGACTGGCCGATAAAGCCCTGCACGCCCGAGCGCGGCAGCAGCACGCCGACGCGCAGCTTCTGCCCCTGCGCGCGAACGATGCCGAACGGCGACAGGGCGGTGGCGAGGCCCGCGCCGGCGAGCGCGGTGTTGAAACGGCGACGGGTAAAGTGGCTGGTCATGCAGTCCCCCTAAAGCGTTTTCAATGAGCCCGAGGCATTTTACGCGACATACTCGGGCGGTTTTTTTGACCTGGAGCAGGAAAAGGCTATAGACCATTACAATTCCAGGGTCAACGAAAAGCAAAGAGTTTGGTGACTGCAGGCATGCCGGTGCGCGCCGTTCGGCTCGGCCACGTGGATCTCGGGATTTCGCGCCGGGCCGACGGTTCGGTGCTGTTGCGCACCCAAGCGCTCGGTCCGTATCCCGACCGGCTCACCGACAGGCTCGAGTACTGGGCCGCGCGCGCGCCGCAGCGCATTCTTTTCGCGCAGCGCGACGCCAGCGGCGGCTGGCGCAGCGTCACGTATTCCCGGGCCCTGGAGCAGGCGCGCGCGATCGGCGCTTATTTGCTGAAGAAAAAGCTTTCGGCCGAGCGGCCGCTCGTGGTGCTTTCCGGAAACGACATCGAGCACGCGCTGCTGCATCTGGGCGCGATGTACGTCGGCGTGCCGTACGCGCCCGTCTCGCCGGCCTACTCGCTGCTCTCGACCGATTTCGCCAAACTGCGCTTCATCCTCGATCTGCTGACCCCGGGCCTGGTGTTTGCCAACGGCGCGCAGTACCGGCCTGCCTTGGCGGCCGCCGCGAAATCCGAGGTTCTGGAAAATTTCGACGAAGCGCTACGCGTTCCCGCGGGGGCAAACGTGGACGAAGCGCATGCGCGCGTCGGCCCCGACACCATCGCCAAGTTTCTCTTTACTTCGGGTTCCACCGGCCAGCCCAAGGCGGTGATCAACACCCAGCGCATGTGGTGCTCGAACCAGGCGATCATGGCGAGCCAGTTCGCGTTCTTCCAGGACGAGCCCCCCGTGCTGGTCGACTGGGCGCCCTGGCACCACACCGCCGCCGGCAACCACGACTTCGGCCTGGTGATCTACAACGGCGGCTCCTACTACATCGACGAAGGCAAGCCGATGCCGGGCGCGATCGAGACCACGGTGCGCAATCTGCGCGAGATCGCGCCCACTTGGTACTTCAACGTGCCGAAAGGCTTCGAGGCCCTGCTGCCGTACCTGCGCTCGGACGAGCAGTTGCGAAAGAACTTCTTTTCCCGGCTGAAAATCCTCTGGTTCGCCGGCGCGGCGATGGCGCAGCAGGTGTTCGACGAGATCAAGCGCCTGGCGTACGAAACCTGCGGCGAGGAGATCCTGTTCCTCACCGGCCTGGGCTCGACCGAGACCGCGCCCTATGCGATGGGCCGCATGTGGGAGACGCGGGATGTCACCAACATGGGCTTGCCCGCGCCCGGGATGGAATGGAAGCTGGTGCCGTTCGCGGGAAAGCTGGAGGCGCGCCTGAAGGGCCCGAACATCACGCCCGGGTACTGGCGCCAGCCCGAGCTCACCAAGGCCGCGTTCGACGAGGAGGGCTACTACCGCCTGGGCGACGCCTTCGTCTTCGCCGATCCCGACGATCCCGCCAAGGGTCTTCTTTTTCGCGGGCGGATCGCCGAGGACTTCAAGCTCGCCACCGGCACCTGGGTGCACGTCGGCCCGCTGCGCGCGCGCTTCATCGAGCATTTCGCGCCGCTCGCGCGCGATGTGGTGTTCGCCGGCGAAGGCAGGAGCGAATTGGGGGCTTTGATCTTTCCCGCCGGCAACGCCTGCCGTGAGGACTTTCTGTCCAGGCTGAAGTCGTTGGAAAGCAGCGGAAGCTCGAATCGAGTGATGCGCGCCATCGTCCTCGACGAGCCGCCCTCGCTCGATGCCGGAGAAATGACCGACAAGGGCTCCATCAACCAGCGGGCGGTCCTCGCCAGAAGGAAAAGCCTGGTGGAGGAGCTGTACCGCGATCCGCCTTCCGAAAGGGTCCTATGGATCTGAAAAACCTGGTCGCCATCGACATCCATACGCACGCGTGGAAGTCTGCCCTGCGCGCGCAAGACGCGCCCACGGAGACGCAGGAAGCCATGGGACGCTACTTCCGCTATCAGCCGCAGCACCAGAGCGTGCCGGAGATGGCCGAGATGTACCGCAAGCTGAAGATGGCCTTCGTGGTTTTCACCGTCGACGGGGAAAAGAGCGCGAGCCGCCAGGTCAGCAACGAGGAGATCGCCGAGCTCGCGCACCAGAACGCCGATGTCGCGATCCCGTTCGCCAGCATCAACCCGCACCGGGGCGCCGAAGGCGTGCGCGAGGCGCGGCGCCTGATCAAGGAGTTCGGCGTCAAGGGGTTCAAGTTCCATCCCTCGGTGCAGGACTTCTTTCCCAACGACCGGCTGGCCTATCCGCTGTACGAGGCCATCGCCGAGGCGAAGCTGCCCGCGCTCTTCCACACCGGGCAGACCGGGGTCGGCGCCGGCACGCGCGGCGGCAGCGGCATCCGCCTCAAGTACGCGAACCCGATGCTGCTCGACGACGTGGCGGCGGATTTTCCGGACATGCCGATCATCCTCGCGCATCCGTCGTTTCCCTGGCAGGAAGAGGCGCTGGCGGTGGCCACGCACAAGCCGCAGGTCTACATCGACCTTTCCGGGTGGTCGCCGAAGTACTTCCCGCCGATCCTCGTGCAGTACGCGAACACGCTGCTGAAGGACAAGATCCTCTTCGGCTCCGACTATCCGGTCATAAGCCCCGAGCGCTGGCTGGCGGACTTTGAACAACTGAATGTAAAGCCGGAAGTGCGGCCGCTCATCCTGAAGGAAAACGCCGCCAAGCTCTTGAAGCTCGGATAACTCATCCCAGCGCTTCCTCGGTTCCTTCCAGGCGGGAGAAGCGCACGCGCAGGACTTCCCTGGTCGCGATCCTGCCGTCGCCGCCTTTCTCCACCAGCAGCAGCTTTTGCGATTCCGGCAGGCCCGCCGGCAGGACCATCCGGCCGCCCGGCTTCAACTGCTGAAGCAGCGGCGGCGGTATCAGCTCGGGCGCGGCCGTGACGATGACCTTGTCGTACGGCGCGTGCTCCGGCCAGCCGTAATAGCCGTTGCCGGTCCGCAGGTCGATATTGCGCGCCCCCAGGCGCGCGAGCCGTTTCTTCGCCTGCCGGGCGAGCTCGTCGATGATCTCCACGCTGTAAACGTGCCGCACCAGCGCCGAAAGCAGGGCCGCCTGGTAGCCGAGCCCGGTGCCGATCTCGAGCACCGTGTCCTCGGCGCGCGGGTCCAGCAGGTCGGTCATGAGCGCAACGATGTACGGCTGCGATATCGTCTTGTTGAAGCCGATGGGCAGCGGCGTGTCGGCATACGCATAGGCCTGGATCTCGGCCGGCACGAATTCGTGGCGCGGAACCTGGCCGATGACTTCCAGCACGCGCGCGCTCAGCGCCGCTTTGCCGGTCTCACCGCTGGCGAACACCGCGTGCGCGACGATTCCGGCAACCATTTCCTGGCGCAGCTTGTCGAAAAGATCGTCCGGGTTCATTTCCATGCCCATACTCTAAGCTGCATGCCCGTCCTCGAGGAAATCCGCGAAGGCCGCGTTCCCGTAAAGGTTTATACCGGCGAGATCGAGCCCGCCGCCCGCGCGCAGCTCGTCAATATCTCCCGCCTGCCCGTGGTGCACCACCACGTCGCCGCGATGCCGGATGTGCATCTCGGCATAGGCGCCACGGTCGGTTCCGTGATCCCGACGCTGCGCGCGATCATCCCGGCGGCGGTCGGCGTGGACATCGGCTGCGGCATGATGGCGGCGCGGCTGTCGCTCACGGCGAACGAAATCGACGAGCCGGCGCTGCGCAAGGTGTTCAACCAGATCAGCCGCGACGTCCCGGTCGGCTTCGACCAGCACGACGAGCGCGGCGCGCGCACGCAGGCGGCGAAGCGCTTCAAGAAGGGGCTTACTGGAATCCTTCAAAAACACCCCGCGATCGGCAAACGGATCGGAAAGAACTCGCACTGGGAGCTGCAGCTCGGCACGCTCGGCGGCGGCAACCACTTCATCGAGGTGTGCCTCGACGAGGCGCAGCGCGTCTGGATAATGCTGCATTCGGGAAGCCGCGGCATCGGCAACGCGCTGGGGTCCTACTTCATCGAGCTCGCGAGGAGAGATTCTGAAAAGTTACAGCTTAATTTGCCGGACCGCGACCTCGCCTACTTTCCCGAGGGCGCGGCGCACTTCGACGACTACGTCGAGGCGGTCGCCTGGGCCCAGGATTACGCGCGGGTCAACCGCGCCGAGATGATGGAGCTCGTCAGCGACGCCTTGAGGCGCCATCTCCCTTCGTTCGAGGTCACCGACGAGGCGGTGAACTGCCACCACAACTACGTCGAGCGCGAGGAGCATTTCGGCGAGCAGGTATGGCTCACCCGCAAGGGGGCGATCCGCGCGCGCGCCGGCGACCTCGGCATCATCCCGGGCAGCATGGGGGCACGCAGCTATATCGTGCGCGGCAAGGGCGCGGCGGAGAGCTTCCACTCGTGCGCGCACGGCGCCGGGCGCCTCATGAGCCGCAACGCGGCGCAAAAAAAATTCAAAGTGGAGGATTTGATTCAACAGACGCACGGTGTCATCTGCCGCAAGGACAAGGGCGTCATCGACGAGATCCCGGGCGCCTACAAGGACATCGACCAGGTGATGGCGAACCAGTCCGACCTGGTCGAGGTGGTTCATACGCTGAAGCAGGTTCTCTGCGTGAAAGGGTGAACATGATCTGGAACCGCCGCCGCGTGCTTGGCGCGGCACTATTCATCCCGCTCGAAGGGCTGGCCCAGACCTGCGGCGTGGTGACGCCGCGCCAGACCGAAGGGCCTTTCTATACGCCGAGCACGCCGCTACGCGCTTCGCTGCTGGAGGGAGGCGAAAAAACCCGCTTCGTCCTTGCCGGCCGCGTGCTTTCGCCCGATTGCAAGCCGATTCCGAATGCGCTGGTGGATCTCTGGCACGCGGACGAGGAGGGCGCCTACGACAACCGGGGCTTCCGCTACCGCGGCCACCAGTTCACCGACAGCGAAGGCCGCTACCGCTTCGAGACCATCGTGCCGGCCCACTATCCCGGGCGCACGCGCCACTACCATGTCAAGGTCCAGCCGCGCGGCGGGCGGCTTCTCACGACTCAGCTCTATTTCCCGGACGACCCCGCGAATGCGCGCGACGGGCTCTACCGTCGCGAGCTCGAGGTGCGCATGGCAAAACGCGGCGAGGGCATGTTCGACTTCGTCGCTGCCGCCTAGCGCCGGCCGTCGTACCAGATCGAGCAGTCTTCCCGGCGGCGCAGGGTGCGAATTCCGCGAAAGATGAATCGCGTCATGAAAGCGGCGTGCTCGCGCCAGCTGTAGAGGCGCGCCTTGCGATCGCTGGTCGCGAGCGGATGGCGCGAAAGGATGACGAACCGGCCGCGGCGCTTGAGCCGCCGCGAGAGATCGAGCTCTTCGGCAGCGTAAAGGCGCTCGCTGAAGCCCCCGAGCTCGCGGAACACGCCCGCCTCGCAGAAGAAGAACGAGCCCGCAGCCCACGAGGTCGCCCGGCTGAACGCGTTCCACAGCGCGGTCCACAGGCGCACGTCGGTCCGCCCGCCCGGCATGGCGACGGTCGAGCCGCCGCCGATGCAGCTCGACGATTCGATTTTTTCCAGCACGTCGGCGAAGAGCTGCGGGCTGGGCGAGGAATCGGCATCGACGAAAAGCAGCCACTCGCCGCTCGCCGCCGCGGCGCCGGCATTGCGCGCGCGCGAGATCTGGTTCACCGGCTCGAACACCACGCGGGCGCCCGCGGCGCGCGCGATGCCGGGCGTGTGATCGGTCGAGTTGTTGTCGCAGACGATGAGCTCGCAGTCCCAGCCGCAGCCGGCGAAGACCTCCATGCCGCGGCGCACATGCTCCAGCGCGGCCGCGAGGAGCTTCTCCTCGTTGTACGCCGGGACGACGACCGAGAGCTTCATCGGCCCTAGGCCGGCGGCGCGACGTTGACTCCCTTGACGCCGTGGCTCTCGACCAGCCGGCGCACCATGCCCGAGCGCTTCACGTCTTCCACGAACCCGCGCAGGTAGGCGGCCGCCGCCTGCCGGTTCTTCGGCGCGCCGATCGACTGCTGCACCGCCGTGACTTGGCCGTCGAGCAGGCGCGATCCGGGAAGCTTGCGCGCCTCTTCCATGAGGCCGGGCTTGAGGCCCGCGAGCGCCTCGAGCTTGTCGGCGACGAAGAGCTTCGCCGAGGCGGGGATGCCTTCGGCGCGCACCAGCTGCGCGTGCTTCAGGTTGCGCGTGAGATACAGGTCGTACGCGCTGCGCGCGGAAACCGCGACGCGCACGCCTTCGCGGTCCACCTCCTCGAGCTTGGCGATCGGGGAGCCGGCCGGCACGAGGTAGGTGACCGGCAGCTCGAGGTACGCCGGGCTGAAGGCGATCACGTCGGCGCGCTGCGGCTCGTTGCCGAGGAAGCCGACGTCGACTTGCGCGTTTTTCACGGCGTCGGCGAGCTTGCCGGCCGCGTCGAAGCTCAGGAACTGGACCGGCACGCCGGCGCGCTTGCCCAGCTCCAGCGCGAGCTCGGGCGCGATGCCCTTCGGGGCGCCGAACGGCGAGCCCGGGGTGACGATGAGAAAGTTGCTGTGGTTGATGCCGACGCGGAGCTTGCCGCCCGGGGCGAGCTCGGCGCGGGCGTCCGGAGAGATTTGGGGTTGCATTCCCGGAATTTACTTCAAATCCCTTCGCACGCTTCGGCGAGTTGGAGAGCTCCTGGGGTCAGGGCCCTAATTAGGTTTGCGCGTACGCGCAAACCTAATTAGGGCCCTGACCCCGAATCTAACCCCGAATCTAGGCGGCGCGCAGCGCGCGCAGGATAGGCTCGACCTCTTCGGCGGGCCCGGCGGCGGCGAAGAGGTCGCCCTGGCACACGCGGCAGCCCGCCTCGGCGAGGAACTCGCGCTGCCCTTGCGTCTCGACGCCCTTCGCCACGACGTCGAAGTCGAGTCCCCGCGCCAGCGCGATCAGCGCCTTGGCAAGGCCGGTGCGCTCGTTGTCGCTCGGCACGCCGGCGACGAGCTTGCGGTCGATGCATACCGCGCTCACGCGCAGGCGCTGCAGCATGGGGAGCGAGGCATAGCCGGTGCCGAAGTCGTCCACGCCGAGGCGCGCACCGGCAGCGGCGAGCTCGGCGAGGCCTTCCTCGAGCTGCTCGGGAATCTGCCGCAGCGCGGTTTCGGGCACCTCGATGAGCAGCGAATCGGGGGGCAGGCGGCTCGAGTCGAGCGCATTGCGCACCTGCGCAGCGACGCTGCCGTGGCGCAGCTGGCGCGCGGTGACGTTCACCACCACGCTGAGCGGCTTGATGCCCGCGTCGAGCCAGCGGCGGCCCTGCTCGCACGCCTCGCGCAGCACCCAGGCGCCGATCGGCACCAGCAGGCCGGTATCGTCCGCGAGCGGGAGGAAGGCTTCCGGAGTGAGCACGCCGTAGCGCGGATGGCGCCAGCGCAGCAGCGCTTCGGCGCCGACCACCTGGCGCGTGGCGATATCGATGCGCGGCTGATAAACGAGGAACAACTCGCCTTGGGCGATGCCCGCGCGCAGCTCGTCGGCGAGCGCTGCCGCGGCGGCGGCGTCCTGGTTCAGCACCACGGAAAAGAACTGGTAGCCGTTGCGGCCGGCCTGCTTGGTACGGTACATCGCGGCGTCGGCGAGGCGCAGCAGCGTTCCCACCTCGTGGCCGTCCTGCGGCACGCAGGCGATGCCGATGCTCGCGCTCGAGCCGACCTGGTGCTCGCCGATGCGGTAGGCCTTGCCGAGCTCGTGCACCAGCTTCTGCGCCACCGCGGCGGCCTCGCGCGGGTCGGCGATGTCCTGCAGCAGCACGCAGAATTCGTCGCCGCCGATGCGCGCCACGAAATCGTCGCCGCGCACGCAGGCGCGCAGCCGCGAGGCGATGACCTTGAGCAGCCCGTCGCCGACGTCGTGTCCCAGGCTGTCGTTCACGTCCTTGAAGTTGTCCAGGTCGAGGAACAGCACCGCCGCCGTCTTGTCGTGGCGGCGCGCGTGCGCGACCGCTTCGCGCGCCCGCTCCTGGAACATCGCGCGGTTGGGAAGCCCGGTGAGCGTGTCGTGGTGCGCAAGGAATTCCAGCCGCCGCGCGTCGTGCTGCAGCTGGATCGCGGCGAAGCGCAGGTCTTCCTGCGCGCGCTTCAGCGCCGTGACGTCGTTCGCCAGCATGTAGAAGCCGAGCGCCGCGCCGTCCGGGCCGGGCCGCGGCACGCAGCCGACCTGCAGCGTGCGGCCGCGGCCGCCGACCGTGGTCGTGAGCTCGAATTCCACCTGCTCGCCGAGCAGCACGCGCTCGATGCTCGGCTGCATGCGCCCATAGGCTTCCTCGCCGAACACTTCGGCCACCGTGCGGCCGTGCATTTCGCCGTGCGCGATGCCGAACCAGTCGTCGTAGGTGCGGTTGCTGAAGCGGTAGCGCTGCTCGCGGTCGTGATACGAGATGAGCGCGGGGACGTTGTCGGCGACCAGCCGCAGGCGCTCCTCGCTGTCGCGCACCGCCTGCTCGGCGGCCGCGGTGCGCATCACCGAGCGCCGGGTAAGGAGCACGGCGACGGCGAGCAGGACCGCGGAGCCGGCCACGAGCGCATCGAGCAGCGCTCCCCTGGGCCAGGGAGCGCTTCCCGCCAGCCAGCCGCGCAGGGCGGGCGCCATCTCGAACGCGGCGGCGATGACGAGCACCAGCGCACCCGCCACCACTAGCGAGGGGCCCAGCGGCAATAGAAAGCGTCGCAGCATTCGCAAAATCAAGGGACCAGGCAATTATCTTGACCTTGCGTCTCGAGGGTCGCAACCGAATTGTTCACGGCAGCCGGACTACGGCTGTAGCGGCAATCAGTACAGCGCTGTAGCGAGTTTCCTACGGTATTCGGAGACGAGCTCTGGCTGATCCGCGGCGAGCGTGAAGATGTTGAGGAGCTGCTTGCGCGCTTCGCCATCGCGCCATTCCTTGTCCTTGCGCACGATCGCGAGCAGCTCTTCCATGGCTTCGCGGTAGCGCCTGGCGCTCGCGTGCAGCTGCGCGAGCGTGAAATGCGCCTCGGCGTCCTCGGGCGCAGCCGCAAGCTTCGCCTTGAGCTCGCTCTCGCTCGCGCCGCCGCCAAGACGAGCGAACCCGGCCGCGGCGAGCAGGGCCTCGCGGCGCGCATCCAGGCTCGCGTTGGGCTGCACTTCGGCAAGCAGCGCCTCGGCCTCCGCGCCACGCTGTCCGGCGATCAGCAGCGCCGCGAGATCGAGCCGGGCGAGGTCGTTCCGCGGGTCGAGCTCGAGCGCCTTGCGCAGCGCCGCCTCGCCGCCCTTTGCGCGCTCGAGCTCGGAGGCCGAAGGCAGCAGCCGCTCGATGAAGGCGCGCACCTGAGATTCGGGCAGCGCGCCGAGGAAATGCGCGACCGGCTTGCCGTCGCGAAACGCGAGCACGTCCGGAATCGAGCGCACGCCGAAGGCGGCGGCCAGGTCCTGGTTCTCGTCGGAATTGATCTGGGTTAACTTGAAGCGCCCGGCATATTCCCGCTCCAGCTTCTCGAGGATGGGGCTCAGCGCGCGGCAGGGCGCGCACCACGGCGCCCAGAAATCGACCAGCACGGGCACCGTCGCCGAGGCTTGGAGCACTTCCTGCTCGAAGCTCGAGGTCGTGACGTCCATGAAGAATTATAATGAGCGGCTATGACCTACGTCGTCACCGAAGATTGCATCAAGTGCAAATACATGGACTGCGTCGAGGTGTGCCCGGTCGACTGCTTCTACGAGGGGGAGAACATGCTGGTAATCCACCCCGACGAATGCATCGACTGCGGCGTGTGCGAGCCGGAGTGCCCGCCGAACGCCATCGTGCCCGATGCGGACGGCAAGGCGGAGCGCTGGCTGAAGCTCAACGCCGAGTTCGCCGTGAAATGGCCGAACATCACCCGCAAAGGCGCGGCGCCGGCCGACGCGGACGCCTGGAAGGGCGTGCAGGACAAATACGAAAAGCACTTTTCCCCGGAACCCGGCAAGGGCGAATAGGTCAATCCCAAGGTGAAGCTCGTCCTCGCCCTGTGCGCCGCCGCCGGCCTTGCCGGGTGCGCGAGCTTCGACGGCCATAACCTGCAGGCCGGCGCGTCCACGCTTGCCGACGTGCAGCGCGTGATGGGCGGCGCCGCCGAAAAGCGCCAGGTCGGAGGCGAAACCTGGTACTACTACCCGCGCCAGCCCTTCGGCCGCGCGACCTTCGTCGCGCGCATCGCGCCGGACGGAAGGCTCGCGGCGATCGAGCAGCGCCTTACCGACGAGAACGTCACGAAGATCGTTCCGAACACCACGCGCGGCGAGCAGGTGCGCGATCTCTTCGGCCCGCCGTACACCGCCGTGCAGTTCCCGCGCATGGACCGCAGCGTCTGGACCTGGCACATGCGCCGCTTCGGCGATCCCGGCATCCCGGTCGCGCTCAACGTGCAGATGTCGCCCGACGGCGTGGTGCGCGAGGTGTACATCATCGACGAGTCGGAATCCGATTTCCGGCCGGGCGGTCTCAGCCTGGGAATCGGCTTCGGCCTGTGAAAGCCTGGCTCGCGGCCCTCGCGGCCGTGATCGCCGCCGGCTGCGCGAGCACCCAGAGCCTGGTGCCCGGCCAGTCGACCGCCGCGGAAGTGCAGGCGGCCATGGGGGCGCCGGCGCAGCGGCGCGCGCGGCCCGACGGCGAAACCTGGCTTTACTATCCGAACCAGCCGTTCGGCCGCAAGGTGCTGGTGGCGCGCCTCGCGCCGGACGGAAGGCTGGTGGCGCTGGAGCAGCGCCTGAGCGAGGAGTACATCGCCAAGCTGGTTCCCAACCACAGCCGCAAGGAAGACGTGCTCGACCTCTTCGGGCCGCCCTACGAGGCGCTCGCGTTTCCGCGCATGGAACGCGAGGCGTGGAGCTGGCACATGCGCCAGTACGGCGTCCATCCCGCCGGGCTGCATGTCCAGATGTCCGCGGACGGACTGGTGCGCGAGATCTACCTCCTCGACGAGAGCCCGAGCGACGACCGGAAGGACTTCAGGTAGCGGCGAGCTTGCGCAGCTCGGTCTTCAGCACCTTGCCGTAGTTGTTCTTCGGCAGCGCGTCCACGAAGCGGTACTCGCGCGGGCGCTTGAAGCGCGCGATGTTCTCCAGGCAAAGCTTGTCGAGCTCAGCCGTTTCCAGAGAACTTTTCTTCACTATAAAGGCGACGACCTCTTCGCCCCATTCCGGGTGTTTGCGTCCAACCACGGAGCATTCGAGAACGGCGGGGTGCTTGAGCAGCACTTCCTCGATCTCGCGCGGATAGATGTTCGCGCCGCCGGAGATGATCAGGTCCTTGGAGCGGTCCATGATCGTGAGGTAGCCCTGCGCATCCAGGCTGCCAACGTCGCCGGTGTGCAGCCAGCCGCCGCGCAGCGTGCGTTCGGTGGCCTGCGGGTTGTTCCAGTAGCCCGCCATCACGCAGTCGGAGCGCGTGACGATCTCTCCCGGCTCTCCCGGCGGCAGCTCCTTGTCGTTGTCGTCGAAGATCTTCACCTCCACGCCGGTCCGCGCGAAGCCGCACGTCCCCAGAAGTCCGGAAGATTTCTTCTTGTGGAGGCTTTGAGGCAGCCCCGTGATCGTCATCGGGCTTTCGCCCTGGCCGTAGAGCTGATAGAGCCGCGGCCCGAACAATTCGATGGCGCGCAGGGAGTCGGCGACGTACATCGGCGCGCCGCCGTAGGCGATGGTCTTCAGCCGGCCCGGGGTGCGCGCCGCGCGGCTGGCCAGCAGCCGCACCACCATCGTCGGCGCGGCGAAAAAGGAGCTGTTGGGCCAGCGCTCCATCAGCTCGAACATCTCCTCGGGATCGAAATGGCCGCTTTCGGGCAGCACGTTCACCGCGCCGCAAGAGAAGTGCGGCAGGCCGTAGAGGCCCGAGCCGTGCGAGAGCGGCGCGGCATGCAGGATCGCGTCCTGCGGCCCGAGCTTGTCGATGTCGCACAGATAGGCCTGCGTCTGGAAGAGCAGATTGCGGTGCGTGAGCACCGCGCCCTTGGGCACGCCGGTCGTGCCGCTCGTGTAGAAGAGCCAGGCCGGGTCGTCGGGGCGCGCCTCGGCGGGCGGGCATGCTTCGTCGCCGAGCGCCTCGCCGGGCGCGATGCCGGCGGGCACCGCCGATTGCAGCTCGGGCGTGACGAAGCAGCATTTCGCGCCGGAGTTGTCGAGGATGTACGCGAATTCCTTCGGGTGGAGCTTGGCGTTCATCGGCACGGCCGTCAGCCCCGCGTGCCAGCAGGCGAACAACAGCTCGTAGTACTCCGGGCAGTTGCGCATCGCGAGCGCAACCCGATCGCCGGGTTTCAATGAGAACTTATTGGAGAAATTAAAGGCGATACCGCTGACGCGGCGCGCCATCTCGCGGTAGGTGCGGACCGGGCGCGTTCCGACCGCGAGCGCCGGCCGCTCAGGCAGCCAGCGGGCGCTGCGCAGCAGTAGATGAACCAGATTCATGCAGTCCGAAGAACGTCAAGGCGTTGCGCGTCGTCTCTGCCGCGAGCTCTTCGGGAGAGCGGCCGACGGCGCGCGCCACCGCCTTGAGCACATGCGGCAGAAAGGCCGGCTCGTTGCGGCGCGCCCTGGGTTGCGGACGCAGGTCGCGCGGCGTGAGGTAAGGCGCGTCGGTTTCGAGCAGCAGCCGCTCGCGCGGAATGTCGCGCACCAGCTCGAGGAGATGCCGGCCGCGCCGCTCGTCGCAGATCCAGCCGGTGATGCCGATGTACAGGCCGAGCTCGAGGTACGCGTGCAGCTCTTCCTTTTCGCCGGTGAAGCAATGCGCCACCGCCTTTTCAGGTCTGTGGGTTTTTACGATCTCGGCGAAGCGCGGGTGCGCATCGCGCGAGTGCAGGAACAGCGGCTTCCCGAGCTCGATGCCGAGCTCGAGCTGCGCCACGAACCACTTCTCCTGGTCGGGGTGCGGCGAATAGTTGCGGTTGAAGTCCAGGCCGCACTCGCCGATCGCCACCACACGCGGATTGGCGGCAATGTCTTTGATGGCTAGGATCGTGCTCGGGCCGCAGTCCCTTGCGTGGTGCGGGTGCACGCCGGCCGTGGCATGAAGCCCATAGCGCTCGGCCAGCTTCGCCGCGGCGAGGCTCTCGTCGACCGCGGTGCCGGTCACGATGATGTGCGCGACGCCCGCCCGGCGCGCGCGCTCGACGACCTGCGGCAGGTCGTCGCGAAAAGCGGAATGCGTGAGATTGGCGCCGATATCGATCAACTGAGCGGTCATTCGAAGCCGTGCGGCAGGCCGAGACCCATGCGGATCTTCAGGCCCTTGATCGTCTCCTTCACCGTGCCGCAGAGCGGCAGGCTCAGACGCGCGAGGTCGGCCTCGTGCAGCACGATGCTCATGTCCTTCTCGGCCCACGGCATGCCCGAGAGCTCGGCGCGGTTGTCCATCGCCCAGTTCTGGCCGCTGCCAGCCTTCAGCGCGGCGCGCAGGCGCTCGGCGTCGGCGCCGAGCGCTTCGCCCAGGCGCAGGCCCTCGTCGTTCGCCGACGTGCACGCCCAAAGCAGCAGGTTGTTCACCATCTTGCCGACCTGGCCGGCGCCCGCGGGGCCGAGGTGGAAGATGTCGGAGGCGAAGGCGCCGAACGCCGGGCGGCAGGCTGCGAAGGCCGCCTCGTCGCCGCCGCCGTAGATGAGGAGCTTGCCCGCCGTCGCGGCCGCCTCGCCGCGGGCGAGCGGCGCGTCGAGCAGCACGATGCCGCGGCTGCGCAGCCGCTCGGCGAGCCGCGCGGCGTAGCGCGGCGCGACCGTCGAGCCGATCGCCACGACCAGGCCCGGCCGCGCAGCCTCGGCGATCCCGTCCGCGCCGAAGACCACCGTCTCGACTTCATGATCAAAGCCAACCACGATGATCACGAGCTCGCTCTCGCGCGCGACCTGGCGGGGAGAGTCGAGCATCGATACGCCGAGGGCCAGGGCGTTGCGGCGCGCAGCGTCGAGCGGGTCGAACCCGCAGACGTCGAACCCTCCGGCAAGCAGGTGGCGCGCCATCGGCGCTCCCATCTTGCCGAGGCCGAGCATTCCAACTTTGCGTATTGCGGTCATGGGCAGATGTCGGCGAGTATAGCGAGCAGAGGGGAGTCCACATGAACCAGATCGCTCGCGTCGCGCTCGCCATCCTTGGTCTCGCGCTTTCTATGAACTCGCTCGCGCAGAGCTGGCCGCAAAAGCCGGTGAAGCTCATCCTTTCGCTCGGCCCGGGCTCGGGCGCCGACATCGGCGCGCGGCTCTATGCCGACCGGCTGAGCAAGCTGTGGGGACAGCCCGCCGTGGTCGAGAACCGCCCGGGCGGCGACGGCGTCATCGCCATCAACGCGGTGATCTCCGCGAGGGACGACCATACCCTGCTGTGGGGCCCGACGGCCAACTTCGTGGGCCATCCCTACAGCCTCGACCGGCTGCCATACGACCCGAAGGAGCTCGTGCCCGTGGCGCGCGTGTCCGGAACGGTCGTCACGCTCGGCGTGCCGGCGAGCATGAACATCGGCTCGCTCAAGCAGCTTCTGGATACGGCGAAGCAAAAGCAGGGCTGGCTCAACTGGACGACCGCCGTCACGATGACCGACATCATCCTGGAGGGCTTCCTCAAGACTCAGGGCATTGATGCGGCGCACGTGCGCTACAAGCAGCCGGCGGAGGCGGTGAACGACCTTATCAACGAGCGCATCCAGCTCTACAGCTCGGCGTACGCCATCGTACGGCCGCAGGCGCAGGCCGGCAGGGTGAAGCTGCTCGCGGTGCAGGCGCGCAACCGGGTGCCCGGGCTCGACCTGCCCACCGTTTCGGAGCTCGGCTTTCCGGGACTGAATTTCGAGGGCCTGGTCGGCATTCTCGCGGCGCGCTCGAGCGGGATTTCCGACGCCGCGCGCGAGCGCATCGGCGCGGACATCAAGACGGTTTCCGCCGATCCGCTGGTCGCCGAGCGCCTGGCAGCCACCGCGCAGCTCAACATTCCCGGGAACGCCGCCGAGCTCGCGGCCTCGATCGACGAGCAGGTGGCGCAGCTCGCCGCCTCGGCCAAACTGCTCGGCCTGAAGCCGAAGTTCTAGAGGTTTTTCAGGAACTTTCCCCGGCCATTTCCCGGGCGGCGCGCCCGACCTCGCGCAGGGCGCGCTCGTGGCGCTCGGTCCAGCTCTGGCCGATGCTCAGACGCATGCAGTTGCGGTAGCGCTGCGAGCCGGGGCCAGACACAGTTGGCGCGCGCCCCGTGCAGGACAGTCCTCACCCGAGACAACTGTTACGCACACAGTTTACGGAATTTGAGACTGTTCCGGCCCGGCGGCGGACGGCAGCATGGCGGACATGATCCTGAACCTCGACCGCGGAGAGCTGCTGCGCCTGCGCTCGGCCCGCGGCGCCACCATCGAGGTGATGTCCGGCCGCGTGTGGATCACCGAGGACGGCTGCGCCGCCGACCGCTTTCTCGGACCAGGACGCCGCTACCGCGTGAGCGGCGACGGGCTGGTGCTGGTCAGCACCGAAAATCCCGTCAGCGAAGTTTCAGTCCAACCCGGCTGACGCGGCCGCCCTGGATCTCGCGTACCACCAGCTCGGCGCTGCCGAGCGCGGCGCGGTCGCCGACCACGACGCGCCCGTGAAACAGATCCTTCAGGTACTCGGCAAGCGTCTTGCGGGACGCGCTTTCGGGGACCTCGATCCCGTAGATCTCCGCGAGCTCGCCCAGCACCGCGTCGCCGTGCAGCACGAAGTCGCCGAAATAGCGCTGCTCTTCCAGCCGATCGGGCGCCTGGCGCGGGTCGAACAGCCTGTTGAGCTGCGGCAGGCTCTTCGGCTCGGCGAGAAAATAGACATAGTCGCGCGGGGCGAACTTGAGGCCCGCGGCAAGGTGCTGGGGCCTGCCGTCTCGCATGACGGCCATGAGCCGCATCGCCTCCGGCAGCTCGACCGCGGCCAGGTCGCGGCCGGCAATGAGGCTGCCGGGCTGCACCTCGTAGGCCATGATCTCGTGCTCGAAATGTCCCGGCATGTCGAGCGTGACGCGTTGAAGAGGCTCGATCGCCGGCGGCACTTCCAGGCGGAGCAGGCGCGCGGCCGGGGCGATGGTCCAGCCTTGCAGCAGCAGCGACACGAGCACGATGAAGAAGGCGACGTTGAAGTAAAGCCGCGCGTCCTCGATGCCGTACATCATCGGGAAGAGAGCGAGCACGATCGGAACCGCGCCGCGCAGGCCCACCCAGCCGATGTACAGCTGCTCGCGCCAGGGAAATTGGAAGGGGAGCAGGCTGAGCACGACCGAGAGCGGGCGCGCCACGAGCATGAGGAAAGCGGCGATACCGAGCGCCGGCAGCGCTATGTCGAGCAACTGCGACGGCGTGATGAGCAGTCCGAGTATGAGGAACATCGCGATCTGGCTGAGCCAGGCGAGCCCGTCGTGCATCCGCAGGATGTTCTGCGCCGCCTGCAGCTGCGCATTGCCGAGCACCAGTCCGGCGAGGTAGATGGCGAGAAAGCCGCTGCCGCCGAGATGCGCGGTCGCCGCGTAGATCAGCAGGCCGCCCGCCGCGGCGAGCAGCGGATAGAGTCCGGTCACGAGCCGCAGGCGGTTGATGAGCCAGACGAGAAGCTTGCCTCCGGCGAAGCCGAGCGCCGCGCCGATGCCGAGCTGCATGAGCAAGGCAGCCGCAATCGACACCTCGAGCTGGGTGCGGCCGGCCGCGAGCAGCTCGAGCAGCGCCACGGTGAGAAAGATGGCCATCGGGTCGTTGCTGCCGGACTCGATCTCGAGCGTCGCGGCGACGCGCTCCTTGAGCGCGGCGCCCTGCGTGCGCAGCAGCGCGAACACCGCGGCCGCATCGGTCGAACCGACGATGGCGCCGAGCAGCATGCCTTGCAGCCAGTGCAGGCCGAGCGCCCAGGCGGCGAACAGCCCGACCAGCGCCGCCGTGACGATCACTCCGACCGTCGCGAGACTCACCGCCGGCCACAGCGCCACGCGGAACCGTTCGCGCCGCGTGCGCATGCCGCCGTCGAAGAGGATCACGGCGAGGGCGAGCGTGCCTATGACATAGGCGGTTTCGAAGTCATCGAAGCGGATCCCGCCCGGCCCGTCCTCGCCGGCGAGCATGCCGAGGAAGAGAAACACCAGCAGCAGCGGCGCGCCCATGCGCGAGGAGATGTCGCTCGCCACGATGCTGATAAGCAGCAACAGGGCGCCGATGAAGATTGCGGTGTTCCAGAACTCCACCGGCCGAAGATATCAGAAGCGTTTCAGGCGATAGAGCAGCTCGAGCGCTTCCCGCGGCGAGAGCTCGTCCGGGTTGATTTTCCCGAGCTCCTCCCGGAGCGCATCGCCCGCCGGCTCGGCTTCCACGGGTTTCGTGGCGGCAAAGAGGTCCGCCTGGTTGCCGCGCGTGATGCTCGATTCCTCGAGGAGCTGCAGGTACTTCTTCGCCTGCCGGATCACCGCCCTGGGAACGCCGGCGAGGCCGGCGACCTGCAGGCCGTAGCTCTGGCTCGCCGGGCCTTCCTCGACCGCGTGCAGGAACACCACGCTGTCCTTGTGCTCGACCGCGTCGAGGTGCACGTTGGCCACTTCCTTGTACTCGAGCGCGAGCCGCGTCAGCTCGAAGTAATGCGTCGCGAACAGGCTGAGCGACTGGTTCTTTTCCGCAAGATGCCGCGCGATGGCCCAGGCGAGGGCAAGACCGTCGAAGGTCGAGGTGCCGCGGCCGATTTCGTCCATCAGCACGAGGCTGCGGTCGGTCGCGTTGTGGAGGATCGACGCGCTCTCGGTCATCTCGACCATGAAGGTCGAGCGCCCGCCGGCGAGGTCGTCGGCCGCGCCGATGCGCGTGAAGATCTGGTCGATCGGGCCGATGCGCGCCGCCGCCGCCGGAACGAACGAGCCGACGTGCGCCATTAGCACAGTCAGCGCCACCTGCCGCATGTACGTCGACTTGCCGCCCATGTTGGGGCCGGTGATGAGCAGCAGCCGGCGCGTGCGCGACAGGCGGCAGTCGTTGGGGATGAAGTTCTCGATCTGCGCTTCGACCACCGGGTGCCGGCCGGCCTGGATCTCCACGACGTTTTCGTCGACGAACACCGGCCGCGCATAGTTTCTCTTGAAGGAAATGGCGGAGAACCCGCAAAGCACGTCGAGCTGCGCGAGCGCCCGCGCTGTTTTCTGCAGCACGGCGACGTGAGGATTGAGGTCTTCGATCAACCCTTCGTAAAGCGATTTCTCCAGCGCCAGGGCGCGATCGCGCGCCGAGAGCGCCTTGTCCTCGAAGGCCTTCAGCTCCGGGGTGATGTAGCGCTCGGCGTTCTTCAGCGTCTGCCGGCGCCGGTAGTCGACCGGCACCTTGCCCGCATGGGAATTCGTGACTTCGATGTAATAGCCGTGCACCGAGTTGTAGGCGACGCGCAGGTTCGGGATTTCGGTCCGGGCGCGTTCGCGCGCTTCGAGCGAGGCGAGAAATTGGCCGGCGTTCGACTGCAGGCCGCGCAGCTCGTCGAGCTCCTCGCTGTAGCCTTCGGCGATCACGCCGCCGTCCTGCACGCGCGCCGCGGGATCGGGCTGGAGCGCTCGTGCAAGCAAATCCTCGCAGTCGGGTGGCACGGAAAGGCCGGCATGAAGCGCGTCGAGGAGAGCAGAGCCCCCGGGCAGGGCGCCTGCGATTTCGGGCAGCAAGCGCAGCGTATCGCGCAGCCCCGAGAGCTCGCGCGGACGCACGCTTCTCAGCGCCAGGCGGGCGGTGATGCGCTCTACGTCGGCGCAGCGCCTGAGCACTGAATGAATCGTTGCTGCATCTTTCTCGAGGCAGGCGACCGCTTCATGCCGTTGCGCCAGCGCCGAACGGTCGCGCAGCGGATGATGCAGCCAGTGGCGCAGCAGGCGGCTCCCCATGCCGCTCGCGCACTCGTCGAGCAGCGAGAACAGCGTCGGCGCCGGCTCGCCGCGCAGCGTCTCGGTGAGCTCGAGATTGCGGCGCGTCGCCGCATCGAGCCGCACGTACTCGCCCGCGCGCTCGGCGGTGACGGCGGTGACATGCGCGAGCGCCTGTCCCTGCGTCTTGCCAGCGTACTCGAGCAGCGCGCCGCAGGCGCCGATCGCGAGCGTGAGGTCCTCGCAGCCGAACCCGGCGAGCGTCGCAGCGCCGAGCTGCTTCAGCAGCTTCTTGCGGCCGCTGTCGGCGTCGAACTGCCAGGGTGGCAGCCGGGTAACGAAGTAGCCTTCGAAGTGCACATCATCCGCGGCGAGCACTTCGGCCGGGTCGATTCTTCTTAGCTCATTGGCGAGCGCTTGCGGCGCGACTTCCGCGACGCGCAGCGCGCCGCTCGCGAGCGAGAGCCACGCGAGGCCCACCGTGGACTTGTCGCGCGTAAGCGCGAGAAGGATGTTGTCCTGCTTGTCTTCGAGCAGCGACGGGTCGGTGAGGGTCCCGGGGGTGACGATGCGCGTCACCTGCCGGTCGACCGGGCCTTTCGAGGTCGCGGGATCGCCGATCTGCTCGCAGATCGCCACCGACTCGCCGAGCTTCACCAGCTTCGCAAGGTACTGCTCGACCGCATGCACCGGGACGCCCGCCATCTTGACGGGCGCGCCAGCCGAGACGCCGCGCGAGGTGAGCGTGATGTCGAGCAGCCGCGACGCCTTCTCGGCGTCGTCGTAGAACAGCTCGTAGAAATCGCCCATCCGGTAGAAAAGCAGGATGTCCGGATGCTCGCCCTTGATGCGCAGGTACTGCTGCATCATGGGTGTATGACCGGAAATTTCGATGGTCCCGAGAGGCTTGTCCACGCTGCCGTTTTTATTTATAAAGTCTTGTCGTTCAAAGGAAATTAGGCCTTCACGAACCGTGTTTCTGGTCAAGACTGGGCGAGTCTTTGCAAGTACTTGTCGAGCCGATCAGTATAGGTTTCAGTGTAGATCGCTCACAGGGACTGCCGAATGTCACAAAAACCTATACTGAAAACGCCTGAGCCGCTGACCGCGGCGATTATCGCCGACATGGCGCCCGGGGAGGAGCGCGCCGACGCCCAGTGCCCCGGATTGCGCGTGCGTTGCTCGGCCGCGGGCAAAAAGGTCTTCTTCTATCGCTACCGTTCGCAGGACGGCGCGCTGCGCGAGATCGCCTTGGGCGACGTCGGCCCGCTGACACTCGCCAAGGCGCGCGAGGCAGCCCTCAGAAAGCGCCTGGAGCGGCAACAGGGCAAAGACCCTCAGCTCGAAAAGCGCAAAGCGCGGACGGAGGCGACGCGCGAGCGCGCAGCCGAGCGGCAAGGCGCGTACACGATCGGCGATCTGGTGGAGGGATACATCAAGGAAGCGCTCTCGAAGCAGAAGCGCGGCGCCGAATCCGCGCGCCTGCTGCGGCGCGACTTCATTCCATTGTTCGGCGCCAAACCGGCGATCCAGCTCAGCCGGCGCGAGCTGCAGGACGAGTTGATCCGTCCGACGCTGCTCAAGCATCCACGCAAAGCGACGCAGCTCCTGTCCCGCATCCGCTGCGCCTACGCCTATGCGCTTGAGCAGGGGCGGCTACCCGACCTTTCCAATCCGCCGACGCTCGGCATCAAGGGGGCATCGCAAGTGCGCAGAAAACGCGCGCTCACGGACGCCGAGCTAGCGACGTTCTTGAAATGGCTGCCGCACAGCCAGTACAGCCGCATGGTCAGGGAATCTCTGAAGCTGGTTCTCCTTACCGGCTGCCGCTCTGGCGAAGTGATCTCCGCGCGCTGGTGCGATATCGACCTCGAGCGAGCCGTCTGGACCATTCGCGAGACCAAGAACGGCGAGCCGCACGACGTGATGCTTCCGCTACAAGCGATCGAGCTGCTCAACTACCGCAAGGGCCTGGACAAAGTGTTCGTGTTTCCCTCGCGCCTTCCCGGCCAGCACGTCGCGCAAAAGGCGCTCGGTCTCGCGCAATACACTGCGCGGCACGCCGACGCCGAGAGCGGGACGAAAGACCCGATCGAGGTGCCGTGGACCGTGCACGACCTTCGCCGCACCGTCGCCACCGGCCTTGCCAAGCTCGGCTGCCCGCGCGTCGTTCAGGACCGCATCCTGAACCACGTCGATAGCTCCGTCGCCGCCATCTACGATCGCCACACCTACGATGCCGAGGCGCGCGCCTGGCTGCAGAAGTGGGCGGACCACATGGATGCGCTCACCACGCGAAACGTGGTGGCGATCTCCAGCGCGCGTGCGGCCTGAACGGCGTGCGGGTATTTCTTTTCCTAGTATTCCAATTTAGGTATAATCGAGCCCAATGACCGGAGGCCCGATCGGCCAGCCGAGACCGCTGGAATGGATTGGAAGCTCGAAAAAGGACCTGATGGCGCTGCCGGCGCAGGTGGTGGACGTCTTCGGCTACGCGCTGTATCTGGCGCAGACCGGAGGACGCCACGACCAGGCGAAACCTCTGCGCGGCTTCGGCTCGGAGGGCGTGCTGGAAGTCGTGGAAGACTGGCGCGGCGACGCCTATCGCGCGGTTTACACCGTCCGGTACGCGGCGCGAGTGTTCGTGCTGCATGTATTTCAGAAGAAGTCCAAGCATGGCATCGCGACGCCGAAGGCGGACATGGACCTGATCAAAGACAGATTGAAGGCCGCGGCTACGCGGGCCAAGGAGCTTGAACATGAGTAAGCGTCGGAGCAAAGCCACCCGGGCGATCGAGATCCACGAAGGCAGCGGCAACGTGTACGCCGATCTCGGCTATCGCGACGCCGAGGAAATGCTGGTCAAGGCAACGCTGGTTCGCAAGATCTCGGAAATCATCCGCAGCAGGGGGCTCACCCAGGTCGAAACCGCCAGGATTCTCGGCCTGACCCAGCCCAAAGTATCCGCGCTGCTGCGCGGACAGTTCCGTGGAATCTCGGAACGGAAGCTCATCGACTGCCTGACGAGCCTTGGGCGCGACGTGGAGATCGTCGTGAAGGATTCGCCGCGCCGCCGGGACGGCGGAAAGCTGACGGTAGTTTTTGCCTGAGAGGGCCTGTGGCGCGGCCCATGGCCGGGCCCCGACCTTTTGAACACAAGAGTCTTCTGTTTTTGGTTACAAGAGTTTGATGCTAAGTAGCTGATTATACGAAGCGCATGGGCCGCTGCCGGGCGCTTGTCTCGATCTGACTGCGGCTGCGCGAGCCCAGATCGCGCAGTGCCAGTATCAAGAAGCGCGCTTCGGGTGCAGGTATCTCGCGCGGACAGCCCGGCGAGCGTATTTGCGGTGGTTCAGCGCGAGATCCGGCGGACCCTCGATACAGCCGACCAAGCCGACTTTTACGGCTGCCTCGTAAGGCGTCAGGCGCTTAGTCGCGCCCTTTGCCGTAGCTGATTTCATAGTCATCTACGAGAGAAAGGATCGTATCAGGCGATCTTCCGCGACCGCTCTCGACCAACGCCTCTCAGAGGCTTGCACAAAATAGTATTAGGCGGCACCCTCTCATCGGGGAAGGCAGCACCAAAAAAAATCTATAAGCGCATGAGTCAACTGCTCATTCAGCAATATCTCAACCAGCTTGCCACGCTCAAGAGGGTCTCTGGCACGAGCCGCGAGAGCGTTGTACGGGAAGCATTCAAAGATCTTCTCAAGGGATATGCGCGCTCATTCGATCTGACCTTCGTTCCAGAGCACGAAGTGTCGTCCCCGGCCAAGGAGCGTCGGTATGTGGACGGCGCGCTCATGCATACCCTGCGGGTGCCCTTCGGCTACTGGGAGGCGAAGGACACCGAAGATGACCTGGACGCCGCGATCGAGAAGAAATTCCGTGCCGGCTATCCAAAAACCAACATCATCTTTGAGAACTCTCGCCAAGCGGTCCTCATTCAGCATGCGCAGGAGATCGTCCGCTGCTTTATAGATGACGTCGTTGGCCTGGAGAAGCTTCTCAAGCTGTTCTTCGGTTACGAGCGGCCGGAGATCGAAGCCTTCCGCAAGGCGGTTGAGCAGTTCAAGCTCGACCTGCCGGCGGTGCTCGACGCGCTGCGGGAGATGATTGAGCGCGAGTACGCCAAGGACCCGAAATTCCGCAAGGCTGCGCACGATTTCCTCGAGCACATCAAGGAAGCGGTCAATCCAAGCCTCACGGACGCCGACGTGCGCGAGATGCTGATCCAGCACATCCTTACCGGCGAGGTGTTCACCGCCGTCTTTCCCGGCACCACGTACCACGCCGACAACAACATCGCCCGCGAGCTGCACAAACTGGAGGCAACCTTCTTCACCGGCAATACGCGCTTCCAGACCCTGAAGGGCCTGGAGCCCTATTACGCCGCCATCCGCAAGGCCGCCTCCGAGATCCAGACGCATTCCGAAAAACAGACCTTCCTCAAAGCGATCTACGAGAACTTCTACAAGGTCTACAACCCCAAGGCCGCCGACCGCTTGGGCGTCGTCTATACCCCCAACGAAATCGTGCGCTTCATGATCGAGGGCGCGGACTGGCTCTGCGAAAGGCACTTCAAGCGCAACCTCATCGACCACGAGGTCCAGATCCTCGATCCCGCGGCCGGCACCGGCACGTTCATTTGCGAGGTTCTGGAACATTTCCGCGGGCAGAAAGCCAAGCTCGCCTTCAAATACCAGAACGAGCTTCACGCCAACGAAGTCGCGATCCTCCCCTATTACGTGGCGAACCTGAACATCGAGGCGACCTACGCCGCCATCACTGGCGAGTACAAGGAATTCCCGAACCTCTGCTTCGTCGACACCCTCGAGGCACGAAAGACCAAAGCGTACGACATGTACATAAGGTTTTTTCGCTGGGCGAGCGATCGGCTCGACGAGAACGGAGTGCTTGCGTTCATCACGAACCGCAGCTTTCTGGACCGCCTCAGCCTTGATGGCTTTCGCAAGAGCGTCGCCGCTGAATTCAATGAAATGTGGGTAGTCGATCTTGGCGGTGACGTGCGCGCCAATCCCAAGCTTTCTGGAACACGGCACAATGTATTTGGTATTCAGACTGGCGTCGCCATGAGCTTTCTCGTTCGGCGAGCGAAAGCAAAGGGCTGCCGGATCTACTATGCGCGTCGGCCCGAACTCGAGACCGCCGAGGAGAAGATAGCTTTCCTGACCTCCTCTCGCCTCGGTGATCTTTCAATGGAAGAAGTTCGACCCGACCGCAGAGAGAACTGGCTGAACTTGAGCCAGGGAGACTTCGAATCCCTGGTACCGCTTGCGTCGAAGGAAACCAAAGCTGCGACGAAGCCTTCGCAAGAGAGAGCTCTTTTCAAGCTGTACTCTCTTGGTATTTCGACCAATAGAGATGAGTGGATTTATGACCTCGATTCTGGAACGCTTGCCGACAAGATGCGTTTCCTGGAAAAGCTGTACAGCAAGCAACGAGCCGAAGCTGACTTCGACACCACGATAAAGTGGTCGCGAAATCTCAAGCGGCGTTTCGAGCAGGGGAGACGCGAGGCCTTTGATCCCGAGCGCATTGTGCGCGCGGCGTACCGTCCATATTGCAGTCGGTGGCTTTACGACTCAGCGAGCGAGCCGTGACCGCGGAAGATTATCGTTCAGAAAAGAAGCATTCGGGCAGGAATGCCGGGGCGATGTACTCGGCATCCTTCGCCGACACACCGCAGGCGCGGAAATGATCCCGCCAGGTTCGGAGGATCGCCACGATGGCGTCGATCTCCTTACTGGCTTCCTCGATACTCAGGCCGAACCGCGCGCATTGCGAGAGCAGGTTGTAGATGCTCGCCGTGCGGCCGTAGGTGCCGATCGTCATCGCCAGGTCACGGCGTTCGAGGCTGACCACGGGCATGGGTACGAGGTCGTACGCGGGCGTCAGGCGCCAGCCGCGCGCGGTGCGGCGCACGGCGTGGTTCCGGGGATGGTCGTCGTTGTTGGTGACGGCCGCGCTGAAGACGATGCGCCGGAATAGCTCGATCCGATCTTCGTCGGGCTTCTCGGACCACCGGCGCAGCTCGTCGGCGAGCAGAGGATAGGACCAGCCCTCCCGGTCGAGATAGTTCTCGTCGCAGTCGAGCAGGGTAAGCCCGCTCACGAGCCCGAAGCGGAGATAGCCGCCGTCGGTGTGTGCGCGATCGAAACGCTCCACCATCAGCACATCGCGTCCACTGATGGACTCGATGCGCGCATTGCACGCAGCGATGCCGCAGCGGCGGGCAAGCTCGATGGTCGCGTATTCGATCCGCTGCAGGTTGCAGCGGTCGGCCTTTTCCGGGAACTTCCCGACCCAGAGGCGATTGCCATCCTCGATGGTCGCCTTGGGTCGCGCCCCGCCCATCGAGGTGCCCGGCTCGAGCTGCTCCAGGATGTGTGCCGGTACTCGCCTGCCTTCTTCGACAGCCTCGGCAGCCGCCACCAAGTCCGCCAGTTGATGGGTGCGGTTGTAGGGGCGTCGCGGCGCGGGAGGCTCGAGCTTCAGGCCAAAGCTCAGATAGCCCGCGCCGTCCTGGGGGCCGTTCAGGAGGTAATCGATCTCTTCGAGGTCGGCGGGGCTGCGTTCCAGCTTGTGCTCGATCACGCGCCGGCCCCACGCATCGGGGCCGGCGTCTCGTGCGGCGCCGGGAATGCCCTTTAGCTTGGTGAATTCTTGGACGGTGGTCCCGAGCGGAAGCCTGAAGGGATCGAACGCGATCGCGTCCTTGCGCTCCAGATAGCGGTCGCCGTAGCGGAAACGGCCGACGAAAGTTCCGTCGCGCAGTTTCTCGACCTTCAGCAGCGCCGCCGGCACGGTGTTCAACGTGCCGGGCAACTGGACGTAGATGTAGGCTTGGCGCTCAGAAGTCATACTCGTTCTTTGGTTTCCGCGATTTGCGGACGCGCGCGGGCCGGCGCGAGGCTTCGAGCGTCTTGCCGTGGACGTCGGCGTCGGGGTGGGCGACGGCATCTAAGGTCTTGTCGAGGCCGAGCGCCCACAGGACGGTGACGTAGGCCCCGAGCGCGATGCCGGGCTTGCCGAGCTCCAGCGCGTTGAGCGTATTGCGATTGATGCCGGCTTTGTCCGCGACTTCCGCAATAGACATTCCGCGGCGGGTCCTGGCCAGGCGTACCCGGTAGCCAAGCTCCTTAGTACGCTCCGCGGCCTGGATAGGGAGGGTCTTTGTGATGCCCATAATTTTAGGCGTTAAGTTAGATAGTGCCTAATATATTATGCACTTCTTAGACTCTAGTCAAACAGAATTGTCGCTGACTGCCTAAGAATTTACGCGTTAAGCACGATACCGCCTAATAAATTAGGCAGAACGGCCTACTCAACTTAGTAGACCTACAGGTTTAGTAGCCCTTCCCGGCAGGATTTAGAAAAGTCTGAATAGTCGTAGCCACGCTACGACAACTCGCACTTTTTCAATAAAGCCCAGGGATCAGCAGCGGATGCCACACGTCACTCTTCGCTATGAGCGCGCCAAGCTTTACCAGGAGGTCTGGACGGAACCCGTCACCAAAGTTGCGAAAAGCTACGGCGTCTCCGACGTTGCCCTCCGGAAGATCTGCAGGAAGCTAGGCGTGCCGATGCCGCCGCTTGGCTACTGGATGAAATTGGCTGCCGGGAAAAAGATTCCAGCCCCTCCGCTTCCCAAGCATACCGGCCCGACGCAAATCGTGAGGCAGCGCTTCGTCAGTGATGACGCCGCAGAGCCCGACCCGGCGCATCTAGTCGCCCGCCGTGAATTCGAGGGGCACCCCGAGAATCGGATTGTGGTTTCGGAGACGCTCGACATGCCGCATCCGCTGATCGTCGCCACCGAGCGGGCTTTGCGGCGACCGAAGGGCCGGGACGCCCGCGATCTTCCAATTGCGCAGCGGCGAGCGTTGGATATGGCGGTGAGCGAGGCAAACCTGCGGGGCAGACGCGTCTTCTGAAGTCGGACCCTTGTGCGCGCTATCACGCCCTGGCGGCGGGCCGGCGTCAGGGTGGGTGGCTGGCATGTGGCAAACCGTCGACACTTCCGAATATATGTCAACGTTTCGCCACACTTAGCGGATGCTGTCGCGCCCCGAAGCGACCGATTGCACTTCGCAGCGCAAATGAACGGGCAAAATGGAGGTAGAGCGAAGCGAGATGAATACCGTGACTCTTACCGTAGCGAAACGCGAAGCCGTCACTCGGCGGGCTCGCGATGCATTTTCCGGGAAGCGGCGCGGCGCACGGATCTCTTTCGCGTCGGCAGACCTGCTCTGGAAGGTGCTTACCGCCAAGCGCTGGGAATTGCTCAAGGCCATGACCGGCGCTGGCGCGATGACGCTCGGGGAAGCGGCGCGTCGCGCGGGGCGTGACGTGAAGGCCGTTCACGGCGACGTGCATGCCCTGCTTGCGGCGGGCGTGCTGCGAAGGAACGCGGACGGAAAGATCAAGTTTCCGTTCGACGCGGTGCACGTGGACTTCATGCTCAAGGCGGCGTAAGGCTTGAATCGGCGACAAGCTGAGAGGAGAAAGGAGCGGCGGCCCATGACGTAGCTATTCCGTAAAAGGAGGCTTCGTCATGTCACGTACTTACCGCCGCCGCGGGCAGCGCCAAGAGTATCGCTGGGTGCTGCGCGATTCTAGGTGGATCAATCGCGTCCTCGTTCCCGTGCTCATCGATGCGCGGTCAAAGGAAGGTCGACGCGTACTAGCGCGTTTTCACTCGGACGCCGCATCGACCATTCGCAGCAGTGCGCCGCATTGGTACCGGCGCATCTTCGACCATCGCCTGCGCACGCTGAACTTTGGAGAGTTTCGCCGCTGGCTCGACGACCCTGGCTATGACCCGGTATTCCAGGCTCGACATCGCCATAGCGCGAACTGGAGTTGGTGGTGACCCAGGCCATCAGCTTCGCGGCGACAGGACCCATCAACAAGTGCCTTATGCGCCGCGGCGGCGAAACATCTCCTTGCGCGCGGCCGAGGTGATGGCGACAACTGCCGGGTGTGTGAGCCGGCGCTCCACTGAAATGGCATAGAACGCTTCGGTCACAGCCTCGGTACGTCCGATCGCCGTGACGCCGTATTGCCGGCGCACCTGGTCGCCGATGGCCGAGGGCGCCGGAAAGATGCCCGCGCCCGCGCGACCAAACGCTTTCAGCAGGGCGCCGTCGTCGAACTCGCCGACGATCCGCGGACGAATGCGCTCCTCGTCGAACCAGCGCATCAGCTTCGGCCGCACTGCCGCATCCTCGCCCGGGATGAGCAGCGGCGCGCCATCCAGCGAGCGCGGGAACCGGTGTTCGAGCCTTCGCTGCAGCTTTGCCGTGGCGAAGAACGTGAGGCCGCATTCCCCGAGCAGGTGGTTGAATCCCCTGACATTGACGGCGGGAGGCATGGGAGTGTCGGCGATCACAATGTCGAGCCGGTGAACCGCGAGGTCGGCAAGGAGGCTGGCGAGCTTTCCCTCGCGGCACACGATGTGCAGCGGATCCGGCAGCCGCACCGCCGGTTCGAGCAGCCGGTAGGCGAGGACCTTCGGCACGGCGTCGGCGACACCCACCCGGAATTGAAGCGGGCGGCCCGCTGCCGGGGTTCTCAGCGCACCCTCCAGTTCCTCGCCCAGAGTGAAGATCTCGTCGGCGTAACTCAACACCATCCGTCCCGCATCGCTGAGCTCAAGACGGCGCCCGACGCGTTCGAAGAGCTTGTAGCCGAGCACGTCCTCGAACATGCTGATCTGCCCGCTGATTGTCTGCGGGGTCAAGTGCAGCTGCTCGCTCGCGCGAGCGATGCCGCCCGCCTTGGCGACCACCCAGAAGTAGCGCAGATGCTTGAAGTTCAGCTTTCCCATCGCCGCGTTCGTTCGCGTTTCTCGAATAGAGTGGACATTATATTCGAATTGTCACGAGGTTCGATCGGCGGCATCCTGCTCGCGTTTTCAGCGTGAAAGGAGACCAGCGGCATGCAGATCGACATCCAGACGCACGGCTTCGCACTCAGCGACGCGCTGCGTGACTATACGGAGCGCCGGCTGCGGTTCGCTCTCGCGCGTGCCGCCGAGCGCGTGCGGCGCATCAAGGTGGGCTTGTCGGATATCAATGGCCCGCGGGGCGGGATCGACAAGCGCTGCCGGATCCGCGTGATGTTCAGGGGCCTTGATGCAGTGCTGATCGAGGATACCGAGGCCGATCTTTACGTCGCCATCGATCGAGCCGCCGACCGCGTCTGGCGCACCGTTGTTCGCCGCTTGGGGCGCCGAGGCGGGCGCGGCGATGAGCCTGCGATGCCGCCGGTGGTTTGACGGATCTCTAGATCAACCGCATCAATGGAATAGGACAAGGACGAATGAAACCGATGAGCCAAGGGCGCGCAGTTCAGCTACAGACGGCCGGCCATCCGGTCGCTGCGGTGTTGTTCACCAACAAGGTGATCCGCAACACCTATCTGTTGCTGGCGATGACGCTCGCGTTCAGCGCGCTCACCGCGGCGGCGTCGATGGCCATGAATCTGCCCCATCCCGGACTGATCCTCACGCTGGCGGGGTATTTCGGCTTGCTGTTTCTGACCGCAAGGTTCCGCGACCGGGCCTTGGGGCTTGCCTTCGTATTCGCGCTCACCGGCTTCATGGGCTACACCCTCGGGCCGATCCTCAACGCCTATCTCGGGCTGCCCAACGGCCCGCAGCTCGTCATGACCGCACTGGGGACCACCGGCGCCGTTTTCGTGGGACTGTCCGGCTATGCGCTGGTAAGCCGCAGGGACTTCAGCTTCATGGGTGCATTCCTGATGGTCGGAGTCCTCGTCGCCTTCCTCGCCGGACTGGGCGCGATCTTTTTCGGGATGCCGGGGCTCTCGCTGGCGGTCTCGGCCATGTTCGTCCTGCTGATGTCCGGCCTCATCCTGTATGAGACCAGCAACATGATCCATGGCGGCGAAACCAACTACATCATGGCCACGGTCACGCTTTTCGTCTCCATCTTCAACTTGTTTACGAGCCTGCTTCACCTCCTGGGCTTCGCGAACAGCAACGACTAATGCATATGGTTCATTCGCTGTACTACTCCTATCTGCGGGACGCCGCGCTTGTTAAACGCGGAAAGGTTCGCGATATCTACCAGATCGATGACGAGCACCTGCTGATCGTTACGACCGACCGGCTGTCGGCCTTCGATGCGGTGCTGCCCACGCCTATCCCCGGCAAGGGCAAGGTGCTCAACGAACTGTCCGGATTCTGGTTTCGGCGGCTTTCGCATATCGTGCCCAACCACTTGGCCGATCTGCCGGTGACCTCGGTTCTGCAGAGCACGCACGACCTGGAGCTGGCGGAGGGCCGCGCGGTTGTTGTGCGTCGTTGCTGGCCATTGCCGATCGAAGCCATCGTACGCGGGTACCTCGTCGGATCCGGCTGGAAGGAGTACCGGCAGAGCGGCCGCGTTTGTGGCATCAAGCTGCCGCCCGGGTTGCGCGAGGCCGAGAAACTGCCTGAGCCGATCTTCACTCCCTCCACGAAGGCGCGTAACGGCGAGCACGACGAGAACATCAGCTTCGAGCGTGCCGTAAGAATGCTGGGGTGGGAGATGGCGATGGCAGTGCGAAACGCCAGTCTCGCGCTTTATCGGCAGGCTGCCGAGCACGCAACGCCACGCGGCATTCTCATTGGGGATACCAAGTTCGAGTTCGGCGTCGACGGCGATGGCCAGCTCGTCCTGATCGATGAGGCGTTGACGCCTGATTCTTCGCGCTTCTGGCCTGCGAACTGCTGGGCACCAGGCCGCAATCCCCCCAGCTTCGACAAGCAGTATGTCCGGGATTGGCTCGAAAGCACCGGTTGGAACAGGCAGTCGCCGGCGCCCGAGTTGCCGCCGGAGATCGCCGCCAATACCGCTGAAAAATATCGCGAGGCGCGGAAGCGGCTCGTCGGAGAGGGCGCGTGAAGAAGAGTCCGGTGCAAGCCAAAGCGAAGACTTTGGTAGGCATCCTCACCGGCAGTCCCAGCGATCTGCCGACCGTCGTCAAGGTGCGCGACACCCTCGCTGAAGTCGGCGTTTCAAGCGAGATCGTGGTCGTTTCGGCGCACCGCACCCCAGACAAGGTGCTCGGCTATATCAAGCGTGCCCATGCGGAGGGTGTTCAGGTGTTCATTGGCGCCGCAGGCGTGGCGGCGCATCTGGCGGGGGTGGTCGCTGCGCATACGCGCCTGCCGGTGATCGGGCTGCCGCTCGGCAACGGCGCACTCTCTGACCTCGATAGCTTGCTCGCCACGGTGCAGATGCCGCCTGGCGTGCCGGTGGCAACGGTCGCCATTGACGGCGCTCGCAATGCCGCGCCGCTTGCCGCGCGCATTCTGGCGCTGAAGTACCCGGAAATCGATGTCGCCTTGCAAGAGGTGGCGAAGAAGGACCGGGCTCGCTACGACGAGGCGACCAACAAGGCGCTGGTGGATCTGTCCGCGGCATGAGAAGCCTGCGCCACCTCTTTGACAACAACCGTGCGTGGGCCGAACGGGTCCGGCAGCAGGATTCGGAGTTCTTTCCCAAGCTTGCGCTCCAGCAATCGCCGGCATACCTGTGGATCGGCTGCTCCGATAGCCGGGTGCCGGCGAACCAGATCGTTGGGCTTTTGCCTGGAGAGTTGTTCGTTCATCGCAACGTAGCCAACCTCGTGGTCCACACCGACCTCAATTGCCTTTCGGTGATGCAGTTCGCAGTGGACGTGCTCAAGGTGCGCCACATCATCGTCTGCGGGCACTACGGCTGCAGCGGTGTGCGCGCTGCTCTTCGCGGCGACCGCCTGGGCCTCGCAGATAACTGGCTGCGGCACGTTGAGGACGTGCGCGAGAAGCACGAGGCGCGGCTCGGTTCCCTGACCGACGACTCCGAGCGCTGCGACCGCCTCTGCGAGCTGAACGTCGTGGAGCAGGTCGCCAACGTCTGCCAGACCACGATCGTCCGCGATGCCTGGCAGCGAGAGCAGGAGTTGACGGTCCACGGCTGGATCTACGGGCTGCAGGATGGGCTGCTGCAGGACTTGGGCACCACGATTACCGGCTCCCGGGACCGCTAGCGTGGAAATTCTTTCGGCCGAATTCCTGTCTGCGCTGGCAGCGATCATCGTCATCGACCTAGTGCTCGCCGGTGACAACGCCATCGTCATTGCGCTCGCCGCGCGCAACGTCCCCAAGCACCTGCAAAAGCGCACAATTCTATGGGGCACGGTCGGAGCGATCGCGGTGCGCACCACGATGACCTTGATTGTGGTATGGCTGCTCAAGATCCCGGGCCTGCTCTTAGTCGGCGGCGCGCTGCTTGTCTGGATTGCCTATAAGCTCCTTCTGCCAGAGGAGGAGAGCGGCAATGGCGCCGGGATCAACGGCGCAAGCACGTTCTGGGGCGCTCTCAAGACCATCGTGATCGCCGACATGGTGATGGGCGTGGACAACGTGCTCGCGGTGGCGGGCGCGGCGCACGGCAGCTTTCTGCTCGTAGCCCTCGGCCTGCTCATCAGCATTCCGATCGTGATCTGGGGCAGTACGTTCCTTCTGCGGTTCGTCGAGCGCTACCCGGGGTTGGTGTACCTCGGTGCGGGCGTGCTCGCTTGGACCGCGGTCAAGATGCTAACCAGCGAGCCGTTGCTGAAGGACTCCTTTGCCGCCTACAAGCTCACCGTGCCGCTGCTTTACGCGGTAACCGTCTTCGGCGTGCTGTGGGCGGGCTTGGTCAAGAACCATCGCAGGCTCGAATCGCGAATCAGCGCGAGGCTCGCAAGCTTCGCGCGGCAGGGGGTCGCCGGATCGCCGGCGCCGAACATTTTCGAGGGAGGGCAGGCCATGCTTAAGGTACTTGTTCCAGTCGACGGCTCACCAAACTCGCAGCATGCGGTGCGGCATATCATTGGCGAATTCAGGAAGCGTCCGGCGATGGAGGTGCATCTGCTGAACGTCCAGGCGCCGTTCTCGAGGCATATCGCTCAGTTCGCGAGCAGGAAAAGCCGCGATTCTTTCCACCGGGACGAAGCTGAGAAAGCGCTGCGCCCGGTCCGCAACATGCTGGACGGCGCCGGCGTGCCGTACACGACGCACATGAAGGTGGGACGCAAAGCGGAAGTCATCGCCGAAACGGCGCAGGGTTTGGATTGCGACCACATCGTCATGAGCACGGCGCGCAAGAACTCTCTGACGCGGATGCTCGAGGCCTCGGTCACGAATCGGGTGCTCGAGCTGACGACCGTGCCGGTGGCAGTGATCGCGGGCGACGCGGTCTCCAAGGTGGAGCGCTTCGGCATTCCGGCTGGCATTGGTGGAGCGCTAGCTCTGCTGGTGCTCGTTGCGGCAGATTGAGGTAGTCCTGCCATTAGAAAAGACGAACTGTCGGTTCAGTATATTCGAATGGCTCGAAGTCCCGCACTCGCCTATATTCGCCCGAACATTTGATCAAGGAGCATATGTGAAGCGCATCTTCCTCTTTCTTGCTACGAACCTGGCCATCGTGCTGGTGCTCTCGCTCAGCATGCGCGTTCTCGGGGTGGAGCCTTACCTGAACGAGCTGGGGCTGAATCTCACGGCGTTGCTCGTCTTCGCCGCCGTGATGGGCTTCGGCGGGGCGTTCATCTCCCTGGCCCTTTCGAAATGGATCGCCAAGAAATCAGTAGGCGCCGAGGTCATCACGCAACCGCGCACGTCAACGGAGCAGTGGCTTCTCCAAACCGTCGCCCGCCAAGCGCAGGCCGCGGGCATCGCGATGCCCGAAGTCGCGGTCTACGACTCGCCTGAGGTGAACGCCTTTGCCACCGGCATGCGCAAGAACGCGGCGCTTGTCGCCGTGTCCACTGGCCTGCTTGAGCGCATGACGCGCGAAGAAGCCGAGGCGGTGTTGGGGCACGAGGTGTCGCACGTCGCGAACGGCGACATGGTGACCTTGGCGCTGATCCAGGGAGTGGTGAACACCTTCGTGCTGTTCCTGTCGCGGGTGATCGGCCACGTGGTGGACCGGGTGGTCTTTAGAACCGAACGAGGCCAGGGACCCGCCTTCTTCGTCACCATGATCGTCGCCGAAGTGGTGCTCGGTATTCTCGCGTCGATCATCGTGATGTGGTTCTCGCGCCAGCGGGAATTCCGCGCCGACCAGGGCGGCGCCCGGCTCGCCGGCCGTCAGCACATGATCGCCGCGCTGCGGCGGCTCGCCTCACTCCATGCTGCACCTCTGCCTGACAGGATGGCCGCCTTCGGGATCTCAGGGGCCAACGGCGCCGGGCTGAGGCGCCTCTTCATGACCCACCCCCCGCTCGAGGAGCGCATCGCGGCGCTCGAGAGCGCCGCTACGAGGCCCGCAGACGCGCGCGGAAGACACCAGACCAACGGAGCAAACGCATGAAGTGTCCGGTGTGCAAGAACGCGAATCTGTCGATGGCCGACCGTAACGGGATCGAGGTCGACTACTGCCCTGACTGCCGGGGCGTATGGCTGGATAGGGGCGAGCTCGACAAGCTCATTGAGCGAGCCGGGCGCCCGTTCGAAGCGCCAGCCAGCCGGGGCCACGAGCATTACCCGCGGCGCAAGAAATCGCTTCTGCGGGAGATCTTCGACTTCGATTGAGCACTCAAGCGAAGGTGTAACAAAGGGCATGACTGCGGGTTGAAGCGGGATGTGTCCCGCCCGTAGGCAGTCGTGCTCCGTTTCGACGGCCCCCTCGCGGCCAGGCTGCAGTCGAACCTGCACTCCCAGGTTGCGTTCGGGTACCTCCCCAAGCGTTCACCCCTTACCCGGGCGCGAAGCGCGGGGGCCGCCGAAGCGGAAATTTCAGCGAGATGACGATGAGTGGGATTGACGGATATTGGTTTCTAGAGCGAGCCGTGTCACGCGTTAAACAAGTGCGCACACGTACCTGGGTAGTCTTGGCCCAGCATACCGAGCGCCACCGCCGCCAAGACCGGGCCGCCGAGCTTCGCTACGCGGGACGCGCGCCCTTCGACGCGGTGCTGGCCCACTACGTCAAAGGCTTCAACGCCGCGGGCTATTCTCAGGAAGTGGTGTCCGCCACGCCTGAAGGTGAGGAGCACCGCTTCGCGCGCGAGCGCGAATCCGTCGAGCTCGCACTGCTGCGCCGGCCGGGCGGGCTGGTGGAGGTTCGCTTGAAGATGGGGTCGCGTCGAGAACCTTAGTCGCGTGCGGTTGATCCGCATCAACTTCCTGACCCAGTCAGTACTTGTGCTGCGTCGGAGGCTCTGATCCCGTCAAGGCGACCGGCAGTGCGGTATCTGGACTCATTCGAGCGTGTCATCACGCGCATCCTGGGCTTGGAAATCAAGCGCGAGGTGCTGCACGGCGAACTTTCCCAGCCTTCGCAGATCGTCCTTCCGGCGATCGCCGCCACAGGCGGCATGGCGCTGCCGGCGGCTATTTACGCCGCACTCAACTGGAGCGACCCGGTGACCTTGCAAGGCTGGGCGATTCCGACGGCCACCGACATCGCGTTCGCGCTCGGCGTACTCTCGCTGCTCGGCGGGCGGGTGCCCGGCGGACTCAAGGTATTTCTTCTCACCGTTGCGATTCTCGACGACCTGGGTGCAATCGTCGTCATCGCAATCTTTTACTCGGCGGATCTTTCGGCAGCGTCGTTTTCGACGGCAGCAGCGGCGCTCGTCGCGCTCCTTGCGCTCAACCGCGCCGGGGTGCGGCGCATTGCGCCTTACCTGCTCCTGGGACTCGTGCTCTGAGTCTCGGTGCTCAAGTCGGGCGTGCACGCCACGCTCGCCGGCGTTGCGCTCGCGTTATTCGTCCCGCGCCGGCCCGCTGCCCGCCTGGAGACCGACCTGCATCCGGCGGTCGCGTTCGGCATCCTTCCGCTCTTCGCCTTCGCCAATGCGGGCGTTTCGTTGGAGGGAATCGGTTTCGCGGCGCTCCTGGAACCCGTGCCGCTCGGCATCGCCGCCGGGCTGTTCGCCGGCAAGACGGTTGGCGTCTTCGGTGCTGCTGCAGTCGCGATCTGGCTCGGCCTCGCGCGCATGCCGGGCGGTGGCGGCTGGGTTGCGCTTCTCGGCGTCGCGATGCTCTGCGGCATCGGCTTCACCATGAGCCTCTTCATTTCCGGGCTCGCCTTCGAAGCGGCTGGCAGCGAGTTCATTGCGCAGACGCGGCTCGGCATATTGGGCGGATCGCTCTTCTCGGCGCTCGCGGGCTACACGTTGCTTCGCGCGGCGCTGCCACAGCGTGCTCGAGGACCTGAAGGTCTGGAGATGGGTACTAAGTAGCAGTCTCCCCGTGCGCGCTGGTCGCCTGCGACCCGGCGCGCACGGCGCTTTCAGGCACGGTGCTGATCACGGCCGATTGGATCACGAATGCCGGCCTGCAGTTTCACCACCACACTTGGGCAAATTCGCAGTATAGGTTGCAGTGTAGGTCGCGCTTTTTCCGCCGTTTTCTCGTGGGGAAAAAAGACTGCTGCATCATGCGAGTCGTGCCTGGAAGATCTGCTGAGGGCCTTTGGCTTTCGCTGCTGCTCTCGGATGATAGGAGGTTCGGACGATCCATCTAACTCACTAGTGCCTGTTGAGGACGCGGCCGCCATGCTCCGGCAGGCGAGGGCGGGTTGCAAGGGAACAGGGCAAAATAGTCCAATGAAGCTCGGAAGCTTCGATACGCTCGTCCGCGCGCTCGACAGGGCGGGCGTGCGCTACCTCGTGGCCGGCGGCCTGGCCGTAAATGCGCACGGATACTTGCGGTTCACGAGGGACGTCGACCTCGTGCTGCAGCTTGCTCCTGAGAACATCGCGGCAGCGTTCTCCGCCCTGGAGGCCATCGGCTACCGGCCGATCGTTCCTGTAACCGCGGCCGACTTCGCAGACGCCGGGAAGCGCGCCGGCTGGATTCGGGACAAGGGCATGACGGTGTTGAACTTCTGGTGTGAGCACCATCGGGACACGCCTGTGGATGTATTTGTCACCGAGCCTTTCGATTTCAATGACGAGTATGGCCGCGCCCTGGTGAAGCCACTCGGGCCGGTTGCGGTGCGATTCGTATCGATTCCATCGCTTATCCGGATGAAGGAGATCGCAGGCCGGCCGCAGGATAGAATCGACATCGAGTATCTGCAAAAGCTTGCCGATGCCGCGAAGTGACGAGAAATCGATCGACTGGAGCCTGACCACCTGGGACGGCGCCGAACGCGAGCAGCTGCGCCGCTGGGCGCAGCTTTCGCTCGAGGAGATTCTGCGCGCCCAGGAAGAAATGCAGAGCCTTGCGGAAAGGCTCGGCGGCTCGGCGCCGACGACCAAGGCGAAGTGAGATGAGAGTCCTGACTCTTTCCCTGGCGAAACGTAAGGCTGTAACGCGGCGAGCGCTGGACGCTTTCTCCGGCAAACGGCGCGGCGCACATATCTCGTTTGCGTCGGCGGGCCTGCTCTGGCGTTTCAGGTACGGCACCGCTCACAGCGCGAGCTGGAGCTGGTGGTGACCCTCAGGGTATGGCCATCTGGAAAGGTTACGTTTCGGGGAAGAGCTTGGCGACCGCCGCCATCGGCAGCCACAGCGTGAGAGGTTGATCGGGAAGGCTCTCGAATTCGTAGCGGGTGTAGAAGCGCTTCGCCTTCTCGTGCTTCGCGTCAAGCAGGACCGCCACGATCCCGATATCGCCGGAGGCGCGAAGCACCCGGTTAAGGGCGTCCAAAAGGAGGTCCTCCCCCAGCCCGCGCCCTTGAAACTCCCGATCTACCGCGAGGCGGGCGAGGCGCGCCACTGGAATGGGGAAGCTCGGGAAGCGCTTCGCCGCGTGCGCCGGCAGATTGTCGCGATCGATCGCGCCGGCCGAGATGGAGCAATAGCCCAGCACCTGCCGTCGCCTGTCGCCTCCCGTTGCGACGAAGGTTTTCGCAATGCCCGATTCATGGTTTTGGCGCGCGAAGCGCGCCAAGTACTCGTCCAGAACCGGCTCCCCGCAGGCAAAGTGGCTTCGATCGTGGGATCTGGCCAGCGGTTCGATCCGCCAGCTATCGCTCACCGCGTGTGCGACGGCCCAGATAGCGCTTCGCTGCCGCCTCGAGCCTCGGGCGCCGGCGCTCGGGCTTCTCGAGTCCGGAGAGAAATACGCGCCAGTCCCGTGCCGTGAGGGTAAGCGTCTCGCGCTTGGCCACGACCTCTTTGGCCCGTTCTGCCGCGCTCGAGACGAGAAAGCCCGACAACGACATGCCGGAATAGGACGCAGCCCGGGCGAGCAGCGTCTTCAGCTCCGCGGAAACGCGAAGGTCGATGCGCTCGTCGCGCTCGGTGGTGGAAATCGCCATGGGTCTGTCTCCGGCGGCATTGTAGCACGTACGGAATATGTACGGAGCCGTTCCGGCGGTCCGGGTGCGGGCCGCCCAGTGCGGAAGGCGGTGAAGATTCAGTCTAGGTCGCGGTGTAGGTCGTGCTTTTTCCGGTCTTTTTTTATAGGGAAATACGCTGCTGCATCATGGCAGTGTGTTCTATAGGCCTGTCGTTCAACGTTTTTCTATCGCGGGCGGCGTGGCCGCATCAAACCAATCATAAGCCGCGGATGCTACTAGAAATCCGCCAAGCCGCCGCCGACGCTGATCAGTGAGGCGTTGCCGCTCCGGTGCCGGTCGGGGGAGCGTCGGTCGCGCGCGTGCGCTCCGTTCCCGCGCGCCGATCGGCGTGCGCAGGCTGCCGGTAGACGAGGTAGTACACAGCCGCCACCATGCCGCTGCCGCCGACGATGTTGCCGAGCGTCACCGGCACGAGGTTCGCCACGATTCCCGACCAGCTAATGTCCGAGAGCAGCATGCCGAGCGTAAGGAAGTACATGTTGGCAACGCTGTGCTCGAAGCCGGCGGCGACGAAGGCCGTGATCGGAAACACGATGGCAAGGATCTTGTCGACCACGCTGTGGCCGGCGAGGGCGAGCCAAACCCCAGGCAGACGAGCAGATTGCACAGCACGCCCTTGAAGAACGCCTCGGCGAACGGCAATGCGGTCTTCGCCGCGGCGATCTTCACGTAGGCCGCGCCGACGGCGCCGCCGTTCATCGCGCCGTGGTTCGCGAGATAGACCACGATCGCGAGGCCGGCCGCGCCGACCGCGTTTGCCGCGTAGACGATGATCCAGTTGCGCATCAGCTCGGTCGTCGTGATCTTGCGGTCCGCCCAGGCCATGACCATCAGGTTGTTGCCGGTGAATAGCTCCGCCCCCGCGACCGTCACGAGGATCAGGCCGAGCGAGAACACCAGCCCGCCGAGCACGCGCGTCGCGGCGAAGCCGAGCGTCGCGTCGCTCGCCACCAGCGTGTAGAAGAGCGCCCCGAGGCCGATGAATCCGCCGGCGATCATGCCGAGCATCGCCGTCTGCACGAGCGGCAGGCGCGCCTTGGTCACGCCGACGAGCTGCACCTTCTCGGCGATCTCCCGCGGCGAATAGGCGTCGAAACCCAGCTGAAGGTGAGCCATAGGCGCAGTGTCACACCCCCATGGCCGGCGGCGGTTGACGTATCTCAACCCGGGTCACGGTAGAATCGCGCGATGCCAATCTTCGAATATGCCTGCCGCGCCTGCGGAAACGAGTTCGAGACGCTGGTGCGCGCTTCCGACACGCCGAGCTGCGACAGCTGCGGCAGCTCCGAGCTCGAGAAGAAACTCTCGGTGTTCGCCGCGCAGAAAGCCGAATCTCCGGCCGCCCCGTCGCCGTGCGGCTCTTGCGGCCACCCCGGCGGCCCGGGGTCCTGCGCGCTGAACTAGGGGTCTCCCGCCTTTTCAGTCGGCCACTATCGCCAGCAGCAAGGCGAGGAGCGCGCCGAGGCCGGCCGGGATGCCATAGCGCTCCCAGCGCGACACGGCGTCGCCGGCGACGACCTCGACCGGCACGTCGGTCAGCTCGAGCACCCGGTTGGTCGTGGAGCTCTCGACCAGCCGCGTCAGCGAGTTCTTGCGCGCCGAGCTCATCACGATGTGATCGCAATGCAGGCGGTGCGCCGTGGCGGTGATGCTTTCCGCCCGCTCGCCGACCTCGATGTGCACGGCGTACGGAATGCCGAAGCTGTCGAGCAGCTGCCGTATCGGCCGCAGCGCCTTTTCCGCCTCGTCGCGGTGGTAGTCCATCACGTTCTTGCGGCTGACGAAGCGCGTGATATAGCTGCTGAGCGGCACCTGGACGTTGAGCAGGTGAAGCTCCATCGCCGTATTGTTCATGAACTCCTTGACGACGCGCCTTGCCGCGAACTCTGAGTTGCGCGAGCCGTCCACGGGAATGAGCACCTTGAGCATATTGCCTCCTGCAGCTTCCAGGGATGCGGATGTCGACGCGAGGCTCGAGAACGCGGGAGCCTGCCGCGCCTCCAGGTCCTTCACCGAGCGGCGGCGGAAGTACACCTTGAGCAGCTCCATCGCGATCGCCGAGGCGAAGAAGAACGGCAGCATCATCAGCCAGTCGTTCAGCGTGAGCGGCACCGTGTCGAAGAACGGCTGGAGGAACGGCACGTACACCACCATCAGAACGAGCAGGAGCGAGGCGCCGACCGCCCACACCATCCAGCGGTTCGAGAACACGCCGATGAAGAACAGCGAGTGATACTCCGAGCGCGCCGTGAAGGCCCGCACCAGCTCGGAGATGCACAGCGTCACGAAGGCGATCGTCTGGGCCGCCTCGAGGTGGCCGGGATAGCGCTGCAGGCCGAGGGAGAAGACGAACAGGATGGCGATCGCGTCGACCAGCGCGACCACGCCGATGCCGATGGCCATGTCGCGGTTGATCACCGGTTCCTTCGGCGGCCGCGGCGCGTGCTTCATGGTATCGGGGTCGCCCTTTTCCATGCCGAGGGCGAGCGCCGGCGCGCCGTCGCTGACGAGGTTCAGCCACAGCAGGTGAACCGGGCGCAGCGGGATCGGCATCCCGACCAGCATCGCGCCGAAGATGATCAGGATCTCGCCCACGTTGCAGGCGAGCAGGAAGTAGACGAACTTGCGGATGTTCGAGTAGATGATCCGCCCCTGCTCGATGGCGGCGACGATGCTCGCGAAGTTGTCGTCGGTAAGGACCATGTCCGCGGTCTGCTTGGACACGTCGGTTCCGGTGATGCCCATCGCCACGCCGATGTTCGCGCGCTTCAGGGCGGGGGCGTCGTTTACGCCGTCGCCGGTCATCGCCACGACGTGGCCGCGCTCTTTCATCGCGTCCACGATGCGCGTCTTGTGCTGCGGTGAAACACGGCAGCACACCTGGAGGTTGTCCGCTTTCGCGGCGAGCTCGGCGTCGCTCAGCTTTTCGATCTGCGGACCGGTGAGCACCAGGCCTCCGGGCCGCAGGATGCCGATCTCGCGGGCGATCGCCTCGGCCGTTTCCTTGTGATCTCCGGTGACCATGACGGTCTTCAGTCCGGCGCCGCTCGCCACCTTGACCGCCTCGGTCACCTCGGGACGCGCCGGGTCGATCATGCCGAGCAGGCCGACGAAGGTCAGCTCCTTCTCGACGGTCTCGGGCACGGGATGGTCTGGGACGGCATCGAGCGGCCGGTAGGCGACGCCGAGCACGCGAAGCGCGTGGCTGGCGAGATCGCGGTTCTGGTCGAGCACTTCGCGGCGCTGTTGCTCGCTTAGGGGAACGGCCTTGCCGTTCTCCCGGACATGCGTGCACAGGTCGAGAACGACGTCGGGCGCCCCCTTGACGAACGCGAAGATCGGCGGATAACCGGCGACCCCGTCCGCGCGGTGAATCGTCGTCATCCGCTTGCGCTCGGAGTCGAAGGGGATTTCCTGGACCCGCGGAAGCGACTTTTCCAGCTCGGCGCGCTCGAATCCGGCTTTCATCGCCACCACCGTCATGGCACCTTCGGTGGGATCGCCGATGATGTGCCACGAGTGGTTTCCGGCTTCGTCGCTTCTGCGGTCCACCAGGGCGTCGTTGCAGAGCAATGCGCCCTGCAAAAGCAGCGTGCCGTCCGGATCGCCGCGCGTTTCGAAAGGCTGGTCGTCCAGCAGGAATTGCCCGCTCGGGTTGTATCCCTCGCCCGTCACCTTGAACCTCTTGCCCGCGGTCCATCCCTGGACCACCGTCATCTCGTTCTGCGTGAGCGTCCCGGTCTTGTCCGAGCAGATGACCGTGGCGCAGCCGAGCGTCTCGACGGCCGGCAGCTTGCGGATGAGCGCGTGGCGCTTGATCATCTGCTGCATGCCCAGGGCGAGGCAGATGGTCACGATGGCCGGCAGGCCCTCGGGAACCGCGGCGATCGCCAGGCTCACGGCGGTCATGAAGAGATTGATGATGTCCTTCTGCTCCGCCTCCAGATAGTTGAGCAAGCCGATTTGGAAGACGTCGGTGAGGTGCGTATCGCGGAACAGGCCGTACACCAGCACGATGGCGCAGATGGCGAGCACCGAGCTGCCGAGGACCTTGCCGAGATGCTGGAGCTTCAGTTGCAGCGGGGTTGCCTCGTCCTCGTAGGACTGGATCATCTCGGCGATCATGCCGATCTGCGTGTGCATCCCGGTTCCCGTGACCAATCCCTTGCCGCGGCCGTAGGTCACCATCGTGCTCATGAAGGCGGAATTCCTGCGGTCGCCGAGCGGGATCTCCTTGTCGAGCAGGATCGCGGCGTTCTTCTCCACGGGCACCGATTCGCCGGTGAGCGAGGCCTCTTCGATCTTCAGATTGACGCTCGAGATCAGGCGCATGTCGGCCGGGACATAGTTGCCCGCCTCCAGCACCACGATGTCACCCGCGACAAGCTCCCGGCCGGGAACGGTCACTTGATGGCCGTCGCGCAGGACCTGCGCGTTGGGCGCGGCCATTTTCTTGAGCGCCGCGAGCGCCTGCTCCGCCTTGGATTCCTGGATCACGCCCACGACGGCGTTCAGCACGACGATGCACATGATGGCGATCGAGTCGACCCACTCTCCGAGGGCGAGCGAGATGACCGCCGCGATGATCAGAATGATGACCAGGTAGTTGTTGAACTGGTCCCAGAGGAGAGCGAGGAACCCCGGCCGCGGCCGCTCGGTCAGCTCGTTCGGGCCGAATTGCTGCAGGCGGCGCTGCGCTTCATCCTGGCTCAGCCCCAGCTCGATGTGCGCCTTGAGGCCGGCGGCGACCTCCACGATCGACTTGGCGTGCGCTTCCTTGTCCTGCATACGAACCTCCCGCGTCGTGATGCGGCAACTATGCGGCGGCGCGGCCGGGAAAAAAATTTGAAGTTTGTGATGCCGGTCATTACGAAACGGCACCGCACACACAGATCGTGAAGGCAGTTCATTACGATTCGTAATGGCTGGCTGCACTTGAAACGCGGCTATCAAGGTGCTATTAATGCTTCGCCGCCTGGTGAAAGCCAGGGGCCCCTCCAGAGGGGAGTAGCTTCGGCGGCCGTCCGCCGCCGTGGCGCGATCGTCAAAACGGGCTTTCCGCCCCGGTCGCGTCGGCATCCAGAAAGCAACGATGCGAGCGAGACCTTTGCCGACGAGCGAAGGTCCGCCGTCCTGCGCGCCTTTCGCTTCGAGGTGGAGACGCACTCGATCGAGGAGCGATGCCATGGCGCAATCGGACATCCGACGCTACCTGAAACACGGAACGCTGCCGCAGTTGCGCGCGTTCGAGGCGAGCGCACGGCTGGGAAGCTTCACGCGCGCGGCCGAAGAGCTGCACATGGCCCAGGCGACCATTTCGGTGCAGATCAAGAAGCTGGGGGAGACCGCCGGCCTTCCGCTGTTCGAGCAGGTGGGCAAGCGCATCCAGCTCACCGACGCCGGCCAGCGCATCTACGCCGCCTGCAGCGAGCTGTTTCGGGTCCTCTCCGAGATGGAACACGCGCTGATCGAGATACGCGGCGCGGCGCGCGGGCGCCTTCAGCTGGCGGTGCCGCCGACGGCCACGCACTTCGCCCGTCGGCTGCTCAGCGCCTTCGTGCAGCGCAATCCCGCCGTCCAGCCATCGCTGCAAATCCATGACCGCCTCGCGCTGCTCGAGCGGCTGCGGAGCCACCAGGACGACCTTTACATGTTCGTCGAGCTCCCCGACGAGCGCGAGATCTTCGCGCAGGCCATCGTGCCGAACCCGCTGGTGGTGCTCGCCTGCCGCGATCATCCGCTGGCGGGCGAGAAGTCCATTCCATTCGCGCGCCTGGCGAGCGAGCCGTTGCTCATGCGCGAGCCCTGGGCGGGTACCCGAACGATCATCCTGCGCCTTTTCGCGCGGCATGGGCGGACGCCGAAAATCCGCATGGAGCTCAGCTCCGACGAGGCGATCCGCGAGGCGGTTCTCGCCGGGCTCGGCGTGTCGATCCTGCCGCGCTATACGATCGGGCTCGACCCGGTGCTGACGAACCTGGTCTGCCTCGACGTCGAGGGATTTCCCATCGAGAGCCACTGGCATTTCGTCTATCCCGTCGGCAAGCGCCTTTGCGCCACTGCGCGCGCGTTCATGGACTTCGCGCGCGTCGAGGCGAAGAGCCTGTTCCGCGATTGCCTGCGCCGCGCCAGCGCTGAAACAAGATCCGAGGTGCTTGACGTAGCGCAATACGCGCGCGCGCCGTTCTGACGGCGACTAATTGTCTTCCGACGCAAACGACATGCCCGCCCGCGAGGGCCTTATTGTGCGGGCCTGAAGACCAGGAAGTATTGGTTGGGCAGAAAGTCGTGCCGGTGGACGAGCGCGTAGCCCGCGCTCTTCAGCTCGGCAATCACGCGCGTGGGCGGCACGCGCGCCGCACGCGGCGGGCCCTCGCGCGCGTCCATGCGGAAATCGATGATGGCGAGGCGAGCGCCGGGCTTGAGCGAGCCCTGCAGCTTGCGGAAATAGCGCTCGCGATCTTCCACGTGGTGATAGACATCCACCAGCAGAACGAGGTCCGCTTTTTCCGGCAGCCGCGCGTCGTCGGGAGCGGCCGCCACGGCAACCATGTTGTCTCGCTTCTCTCGCTTCGCGCGTTCGGCGAGGTACTTCACCATGTCAGGCTCGACATCGACCGCGTACACGCGGCCTTCCGGCAGCATGTTGGCGAGGCGCACGGAGAAGTAGCCGGTACCGGCGCCGATGTCGGCCACCACGGCATCGGGCTTGAGGGTTAACGCCTGGATCACCTCATGGGGCTTCTGCCAGGCGTCGCGTTTGGGATCGTCGAAGACATGCGCCCAGCGCTCGGCATCGCCGAAGCTGTGCTGGTGCGTATGGGGCGCCTGCGCGGCGGCTGACGTGGCCGCAAGCAGCAGGAACACGGGAACGGATAACCTGTGGATCATCGGTCGATTATACGAACGGCAGCTCGACCGCGACGGCAAGGCCGCAACTAGAAGCGGCGTCTTATGGAAAGATTAAGGCCGGGTCTTGCGACCCGGCCCGGGCTACGGCATTACTGCGCGGGCGCGATGAAGTTGTGGTCTTGCGCCCAAACGTCGCTCGATCCCGAGAGGTTGGTCTCGGCGGAGGCGACCGCGGCAAACGCCGCGAGGATCACTGCAAGGATGGTGCGTTTCATGTCTAACTCCCTTAAGTAGGTTGTGGTTGGTGTTGCGGCGCCCACCTTAGGCGCCGTCGCAAACCGGGGAAGTGCGTTTACGCACCGGTTGGCTCAAGTAAACTCGCCGGCGAGGAGGACACCATGCCGCAAAGCGTTCAGCCTTCGAGCCTCGGCCTGCGCCGCATCGCGCTGCTCGACGGCTTGTCCGACGAGCGCCTGGAGGCGCTTGCGCGTGAATGCGCGTGGCGCAATTACCGCGCAGGCCAACGCATCATCTCGCGCGCGGCTGCGGACCGCGACGTTTACCTCATCATCTCCGGCCGCGTGCGCGTGACGACGTATTCCGCGGCCGGCCGGCAGGTGACGTTTCGCGATATCGCCGCCGGAGAGCTGTTCGGCGAGGTGGCGGCGATCGACGACATGCCGCGCTCGGCGGACGTCGTGGCGCTGGAGAGCGCCCTCACCGCGTCGATTCCGCCGTCGGTGTTCCGCCGCCTGCTGCGCGAGGAGCCCACGCTCGCCGAGCGTGTGCTGCGCCGCCTCGCGAGCCTGGTGCGGCGCATGTCGGAGCGCGTCATCGACCTCAGCACCTTGGGGGTGCACCGGCGCCTGCACGCCGAGCTGCTGCGGCTTGCGCGCGAAGCCGGTGTCGCACGCAATGGCGCGCGCATCGATCCGGCGCCGAAGCACGCCGACCTCGCGAGCCAGGTGAGCACCTACCGCGAGCAGGTGACGCGCGAGCTTTCCGCGCTCGCGAAGGCGGGCATCGTGCGGCGGGAAGGGCGCGCTCTGGTGATCCGCGATCTCAAGCGGCTGGAGAGGCTCGTCGAAGAGGTGAAATCCAGTGCGTAGACGCACAGCCGGCTAGCAGGCCGACCTTGGAATTCGCCACCATGGCGACCGGCAACAAACTGATGTCGTTTCACGATTCGGCGTCCTTCGCCTGGAAGGCCGAAAGCTCCCGCAACCCCGCCGACTACACGCTGGACCTCGCAGCGGCAGATTTCGCGCAGGCCTACGAGGAGGTGCGCGCCGGCCGCGGCTTCGTCGTCCTCCGCGGCTTGCCGGCCGGCGGTTCGCTGGGAGAACTCGTCGCCGCGGTGCGCGAGGTGGGCAGGCATTTCGGGCACCTGCTGTCGCAGAACGCGCAAGGCGAGCTGGTTGGCCATGTCATCGATGCGACTAAGGAAGACCCGACGGTGATCAACAATTACACGATCCTGCATGCGCGCACCCGGTTCACGAATCACCCGCTCTACGCCGACGACCCGGTGGCGAGCGGCGGTGTTCCGAACATCGATGCCGGCGCGAAGGCTGATTAGCGCGCGTCACTGCGCGGGCGCGATGAAGCCGTAATCCCTGTCGAACGGCGAGACAGGAGCGACTGTCGCGCCGAAGCTTGCTTCATCGGCAGCCGGGATGCGCTCGGGCAGGACCGGCCAGCCGCGGTCGAACAGCGTTTCCTCGTACGGTGCGGCCCTCTGCAGGCGCGGACGGTCTACGCGTTGCGACGTGCCGGGCCGCGCGCGCTCGACCTCGGCGACCGGGACCGCCGCCCAGCCTTCGCGCTCATATTGCGCATCGTCCGAGGCGTTCGCCGCCGGAAGGGCGACGGCAAGAAGTGCAATGCCAACTGTGAGGGTGAGTTTTCTCATGGCGATCCCGTGAGAGTGAAAGACTTCGCCGTCGATGTGTGAACGACAGCATCAACAACAGCAGCGCTAGCGCAGCGCTTCGAGCATCGCCGCGAAAATCTTCGGCGTGGAGGCGCAGATATCGCCCGACTCCAGATAATCAGCCTCGCCCGTCAGCCCGCCGACCAGCCCGCCCGCTTCCTGGATGAGCAGCGCGCCGGCGGCCATGTCCCATGGCGAAAGCCCGAGCTCCCAGAAGCCGTCCAGGCGCCCGCAGGCCACATAGGCGAGGTCGAGCGCCGCGGCGCCGGCGCGACGCACGCCCGCCGTGGTCTGCATGAATGCTCGCAGCTGCCTCGTGTAGAGGTCCAGGCGCCCCAGTTCCTTGAACGGGAATCCGGTGCCGATGAGCGCGCCCTGCAGCCGCACGCATTTGGAGACGCGCACGCGCCGGTCGTTGAGGAAGGCGCCGCGGCCCTTGGAGGCGGTGAAAAGCTCGTTTTTCACCGGGTCGTAGATCACCGCATGCGCGAGCGCGCCGCGGTGCTCCACGGCGATCGAGACGCAGTACTGGGGAAAGCCGTGGATGAAGTTCGTCGTGCCATCCAACGGGTCGATGATCCAGCGGTACTCGGCCTCGCCGCCGGTCGCGCCCGATTCCTCGGCCATGAAGGCGTGGTCGGGATAGGCCTTGTGCACGACCTCGATGATCGCCTCTTCGGCGGCGCGGTCGATCTGCGTCACGTAATCGTTCACCTGCTTGGACTTCACCTCGAGCGGCGATCCGTCGAGGGCGGCGCGGTTGATGATCGAGGCCGCGCGGCGCGCGGCGCGCACGGCGATGTTGAGGATGGGATGCATGGAAGGCCGCGTATTCTACCGACGGTAGACTGTGCGCATGCCGCGAATCCGCATCGTGCTGTGCCGGCCGAGCCACCCGGGAAACATCGGCGCCGCCGCGAGGGCGATGAAGACCATGGGGCTGAGCGACCTGAGGCTCGTCGCGCCGGAGCGTTTTCCCGCGCCGGAAGCCGAATGGATGGCGACCAATGCGGCGGACGTCTTGGAGGCTGCACGGCTTCATCCCGACCTCCATGACTCCATAAAGGACTGCGTTGCCGCGTTCGCCATGTCGGCCCGGCCGCGCGAATGGTCGCCGCAGGTGCTCGACGTGCGCGCCGCCGCGGCGCGCGCGCTCGAGCACGAGGGCGACGTGGCGTTCGTTTTCGGCAACGAAACCGCAGGGCTCACCAACGAGGAAATGTTCGCCTGCCAGTTCCTGGTGCACATCCCGGCGAGCGCGGAATTCAGCTCGCTCAACTTGGCGCAAGCGGTGCAGGTGACCGCGTACGAGCTATTCATGACCGCGGCGCCTTCAGTGCAGGGGCGCTCGGAAAAGCTGGCGACGGTGCAAGACCTGGAGGGCCTCTACGCGCACCTCGAGCAGGCGGCCGTCTCGACGGGCTTCCTTGCCCCCGGGTCGCGCCTGCGAGAGCGCTGGAGACGGCTTTTCTCGCGGGTGCCGGCGCTCGAGCGGGAGGAAGTGAATATCATTCGCGGCCTGCTGCGCGCGCTGCTCGGCAAATAGTTGATCAAATCAGTCGGAAACCCTTAGAATTCTTTCATGTTCAAGACGCTGCGCGGCGACATCGCCTGCATCCTCGAGCGCGATCCGGCGGCGCGCTCGTTCTGGGAAGTGCTGACCTGCTATCCCGGCCTGCACGCGATCTACATCCACAAGCTCTCGCACTGGTTCTGGACTCACGGGCTGCGCTGGCTCGGCCGCTTTACCTCGCATGCCGGGCGCTGGGTCACGGGCATCGAAATCCATCCGGGCGCGCTCATCGGGTCGTGCGTGTTCATCGACCACGGCATGGGCGTGGTCATTGGCGAGACCGCCGAAGTCGGCGATGGCTGCACCATCTACCAGGGCGTCACGCTGGGCGGTACATCCCTCTACCGTGGGCAGAAGCGCCATCCGACGCTCGGCGCCGGCGTGGTGGTCGGCGCGGGCGCGAAGATCCTCGGCGGATTCCGCGTAGGCGACGGCGCGAAGATCGGCTCGAACGCGGTGGTGGTCAAGGAAGTGCCGGAGGGCGCGACGGTGGTCGGCATTCCGGGCCGCATCGTGGAGGAGGGAAGCGCCAAGCAGGCAGTGCGCTTCGCCGCGTATGCGGTGGTTCAGGGGCAGGATGACCCGTACGCCAAAGCGATCCAGGAGCTCGTGGAACACTCGCGCGAGCTCGAGCAAAGCATTACGAATCTGAAGGAGCGCTTGGCGCGCCTGGAGCCTCATGGCGCCGAGCCGGACAAAAACATACGAATTGTCAAATAGTTATAACTTGACAGATTCAGTCGGGATTGGCTATACTTGAGCGATTTTCTCAGGTATTTAACGACGGAAAGACACCCATGCGACTCACAACCAAAGGCAGGTTCGCCGTGACGGCGATGGTGGATCTGGCGATGCGCCAGAACCGCGGTCCGGTGACGCTCGCCGCGATCAGCGAGCGGCAGCACATTTCGCTTTCCTATCTGGAGCAGCTCTTCGGCAAGCTGCGGCGCGCGAAGCTCGTCTCCAGCGTGCGCGGCCCGGGCGGCGGCTACAACCTCGCGAAAACCGCGCCGGCGATCTCGGTCGCCGACATCGTGGTCGCGGTGGACGAGCCGCTCGACGCCACGCAATGCGGCGGCAAGGAAAACTGCCACGACGACAAGCGCTGCATGACGCACGATCTCTGGGCGACGCTGAACGAAAAGATGTACGACTACCTCTCGTCGGTGACGCTCGCCGATCTGGTCGCGCATCAAAGCGGCAAGCCGGTCTCCGTGATCAAGGATTTCCGCCCTACGGAGAAGGTCGCCGCGTGAAGCTCCCGATCTACCTGGACTATTCGGCGACCACGCCGGTCGATCCGCGCGTGGCGCAGAAGATGATCCCTTACCTCACGGAGTACTTCGGCAATCCGGCGAGCCGCTCGCACGCGTTCGGCTGGAAAGCCGAGGAGGCAGTGGAAGAGGCGCGCGCCCACGTCGCGGCGCTGATCAACGCCGATCCGAAGGAAATCGTGTGGACGTCAGGGGCGACGGAAGGCAACAACCTCGCCATCAAGGGCGCCGCGAACTTCCACAAGACCAAGGGCAAGCACATCATCACGCAGAAGACCGAGCACAAGGCCGTGCTCGACACCTGCCGCGAGCTCGAGCGCCACGGCTTCGAGGTGACGTATCTCGATGTTGAATCGAATGGAATTGTCGATTTAAGGAAATTCGAGGCTGCGATCCGCCCCGACACCATCCTCGTCAGTATCATGATGGTGAACAACGAGATCGGCGTGATCCAGCCGGTATGGGAGATCGGCGAGATCTGCCGCGCCAAGGGCATCGTGTTCCACTGCGACGCAGTCCAGGGCGGCGGCCGCATCGAGATCGACATGCAGAAGCTGAAGGCCGATCTCCTCACCATCACCGCGCACAAGATGTACGGGCCCAAGGGCATCGGCGCGCTCTATGTGCGCCGCAAGCCGCGCGTGCGCATCGAAGCGCAGATCCACGGCGGCGGCCACGAGCGCGGCTTCCGCTCGGGAACTCTGCCGACGCACCAGATCGTCGGCTTCGGCGAGGCGGCGCGCCTGGCGAAGCTCGAGATGGCCACCGACAGCGAGCGCGTGCGCGCCCTGCGCGACAAGCTGTGGAACGCCATCAAGGACATGGAAGAGGTGTACGTGAACGGCGACATGAAGCGCCGCATTCCGCACAACCTCAACGTGAGCTTCAACTTCGTCGAGGGCGAGTCGCTGATCATGGCGGTGAAGGACATCGCCGTGTCTTCGGGCTCGGCCTGCACCTCCGCCTCGCTCGAGCCGTCGTACGTGCTGCGCGCGCTGGGCCGGAACGACGAGCTCGCGCACAGCTCGATCCGCATCACGCTCGGGCGCTTCACGACCGGGGAAGAAGTGACGTACGCCGCCGATCTGATTCGCAGGAAGGTGTCGAAGCTAAGGGAGCTTTCTCCGCTCTGGGAGATGTACAAGGACGGAGTAGACTTGAATTCTGTGCAGTGGGCTGCACACTAAGGATACGACCATGGCATACAGCGACAAGGTAATCGACCATTACGAGAATCCACGCAACGTCGGCTCCTTCGAGAAGGGCGACCAGTCGGTCGGCACCGGCATGGTGGGCGCGCCGGCCTGCGGCGACGTCATGAAGCTGCAGATCAAGGTGGGCGCAGACGGCCGCATCGAGGACGCGCGCTTCAAGACCTACGGCTGCGGCTCGGCGATCGCCTCGAGCTCGCTCGTCACCGAGTGGGTGAAGGGCAAGACGCTCGACGAGGCGGCGACCATCAAGAACACGCACATCGCCGAGGAGCTGTCGCTCCCGCCGGTGAAGATCCACTGCTCGATCCTCGCCGAGGACGCGATCAAGGCCGCCATCGACGACTACCGCAAGAAGCACGGCGTCGAGCCCGAGGCGGCCGCGGACCGGAAGAAGGTTGCCTGAGATGGCGATCACGCTCACGCAGAACGCCGCGAAGCACGTGCAGTCGTTTCTCGCCAAGCGCGGCAGGGGCGTGGGCCTCCGGGTAGGCGTGCGCACCTCCGGCTGCTCGGGGCTTGCGTACAAGCTGGAATTCGCGGACGCCGTGCACCCGGACGACCAGGAGTTCGAGAGCCATGGGGTCAAGGTGCTGGTTGATCCGAAGAGCCTGCAGTTCATCGATGGCACCGAGCTCGACTACGCGCGTGAAGGCCTTAACGAGGGATTCAAGTTCCGCAACCCGCGCGTCAAGGATCAGTGCGGCTGCGGCGAGTCGTTCAACGTCTAACCGGTTGCACAACCACTTCGAACTCTTCGGCCTGGCGCCGGACTTCGCGCTCGATCCCGAGGCGCTCGAGCGCAGCTACCGCGAGATCCAGTCCCGCGTGCATCCCGACCGCTTCGCGCACGCCGGCGACGCCGAGCGCCGCGCCTCGCTGCAGTGGACCACGCGCGTGAACGAGGCCTACCGCACCCTAACGGATCCGGTGCAGCGCGCGAAGCATATCCTGGAGCTGCACGGCGTAGACGTCGCGTTCGAGACCAACACCCGAATGCCCCCGGACTTCCTCGTGCAGCAGCTCGAGCTGCGCGAAGAGCTGGAAGGCGCGGTTTCCGGCAAGGACGCCGCGGCGCTCGAGCGCCTGCGCGCCGATCTCGTGGGCAACCGGCAAGCCCTCATACGCCAGATCGGCGAGGCGATCGATTCGAGAAAGGACTACGCTTGCGCCGCGGGACTGGTGAGGAAGCTCATGTTCCTCGACAAGCTTGACGAAGAGATCGAGGCCGCGTACGAGCACGTAGAGTAAATGTCGCTCCTCCAGATATCCGAACCCGGAATGTCGGCGGCGCCGCACGAGCACCGGCTCGCGGTCGGCATCGATCTCGGCACGACCAACTCGCTCGTCGCCACGGTGCGCAGCGGCATGGCCACCGTGCTGCCTGACGAGCTCGGACGGCCGCTGCTGCCTTCGATCGTGCGCTACCACCCGGACGGGCGCGTCGAGGTCGGCTATGCGGCGCAGGCGAGGCAGGCGAGCGATCCCAAGAACACGGTCGTGTCGGTGAAGCGCTTCATGGGACGCGGGCTGCGCGACGTGGCGCACGTCGAGAACGCGCCCTACGATTTCATCGACGCGCCCGGCATGGTCCAGATCCGCACCGCCGCGGGCGTGAAGAGCCCGGTGGAGATCTCGTCCGAGATCCTCAAGGTGCTGAAGAGCCGCGCCGAGCTCTCGCTCGGCGGCGAGCTGAGCGGCGTGGTGATCACGGTGCCTGCCTATTTCGACGATGCGCAGCGCCAGGCGACCAAGGACGCGGGGCGCCTCGCCGGCCTCAATGTCCTTCGATTGCTGAATGAACCCACGGCAGCTGCGATCGCTTATGGCCTGGACAACGCCGCCGAGGGCATCTACGCGGTGTACGACCTGGGCGGCGGCACCTTCGACCTTTCGATCCTCAAGCTCTCGCGCGGCGTGTTCGAGGTCGTCGCGACGAGCGGCGACTCGATGCTGGGCGGCGACGACTTCGACCAGCGCGTGTTCTGCTGGGCGGTGGAGCAGGCGAAGCTGCCCCCGGTCGGCCCGAGAGACATGCGCCAGCTGCTGATGAAGGCGCGCGAGGCGAAGGAATACCTCACCTACCACGGCGAGGCGCCGTTCACCGCGCGGCTCTCGAGCGGCGACCTGGTCGACCTCTCGCTCGACACCGAGACCTTCAGCGCCATAACGCAGACGCTGGTGAGGAAAACCCTGGGCCCCGTGCGCAAGGCGCTGCGCGACGCCGGGCTGACGGTCGGCGAAATCAAGGGCGTGGTGATGGTGGGCGGCGCGACCCGCATGCCGCAGATCCAGCACGCGGTCGCCGAGTTCTTCCAGCGCGACCCGCTCAACAATCTCGACCCGGACAAGGTGGTGGCGCTCGGCGCTGCCATGCAGGCGAACGTGCTCGCCGGCAACAAGCCCCAGGGCGAGGACTGGCTGCTGCTCGACGTCATTCCGCTGTCGCTCGGCGTCGAGACCATGGGCGGTCTCGCCGAGAAGATCATCCCGCGCAACACCACCATTCCCGCGGCCAAGGCGCAGGAGTTCACCACCTATAAGGACGGCCAGACCGCGATGAGCTTCCATGTCGTGCAGGGCGAGCGCGAGCTCGTCGCCGACTGCCGGTCGCTCGCCCGCTTCGACCTCAAGGGCATCCCGCCCATGGCAGCCGGGGCGGCGCGCGTGCGCGTCACCTTCCAGGTCGACGCCGACGGCCTGCTCTCGGTCACGGCGCGCGAGGCGAGCACCGGCGCCGAGGCCTCGATCACGGTGAAGCCGTCCTACGGCCTGTCCGACGCCGAGATCGAGCGCATGCTGCGCGAATCCTTCGAGCACGCGAAAGAAGACGTGCAGGCGCGCGCGCTGGCCGAGTACCGGGTCGACGGCCAGCGCCTGCTCGACGCCACGCGCTCGGCGCTCGCCGCCGACGGGGCGCTGCTCGAGCCGCACGAGGTCGAGGCGATCGAGAAGGCGCTGCGCGCGCTCGAGCAGGCGCTTCCCGGCAGCGATGCGCGTGCGATCAAGCAGGCCACCGAAGCCCTCAACCGCGCTACCGACGAGTTCGCGGGGCGGCGCATGGACGAGGGCATCAAGCGCGCGCTCGCCGGCAAGAAAATCGGCAGCCTCTGATGCCCAAGATCAAGGTGTTGCCCGGACATCCCATCTGCCCGGATGGCGCCGAAATCGAGGCCCAAACGGGCAAGTCCATCTGCGACACGCTGCTCGAAAACCACATCGATATCGAGCACGCCTGCGAGAAGCAGGCGGCGTGCACTACCTGCCACGTCATTGTGCGCCAGGGCTTCGACGCGCTGGACGAGGCGAGCGAGAAGGAGGAGGACATGCTCGACAAGGCGTGGGGCCTGGAGGCCACTTCGCGGCTTTCCTGCCAGGCGAAAGTCGGCGAGGAGGACCTCACGATCGAGATTCCGAAGTACACGATCAACTACGAGCGCGAGGGAGGCGCCAAGAAATGAAGTGGATCGACACCGCGGAGATCGGCGTGGCGCTGGCCGACGCGCATCCGGACCAGGACCCGAAAGCGGTAAACTTCGTCGACTTGTATAAATGGGTGATTGCGCTCCCGGGGTTCGACGACGATCCCAAGCGCTGCGGCGAAAAGATCCTCGAGGCCATCCAGATGGCATGGATCGATGAATGCGAATAAAGGACTCATTACAGCTTTTCTGACAGGGCTGGTCGCGGCGGCGCCCGCCTGGGCGCAGGTTTATCGCTGGGTCGACGGCAAAGGCACGGTCAACTACTCGAACGGGACGCCGCCGGCCGGCGTGAAAGCCGCCAAGGTCGACATCGACGCGCAGCCCGGGATGCCGTCGGCCGACAGCACCGAATGCCACACCGTGCGCTGCCAGGGCGAGCGCCTCGAGGTACGTCTTGCGCGGCGCGAGCAGATCGAGGCGCGGCTCTCCGCGGAGCGCGCCGCCGCAGCGCCGAAGCCCGCGCGCGGGCTCGATTTCCGCAAGTACATCTCCATCCGCCGGGGCGTCACGGAGGGCGAGCTGCTCGGCGTCGCCGGCGAGCCGGACTTGCTCGTCTGGGACGCGCACTTTCTCAAGACCTATACCTACTTCCCGACCCCGGGCGATCCTTTCACCACCACGATCACCGTGGTTCGCGGCCGCGTGAGCGAGATCGAGCGCGAGCGCAAGTTCTAGGCATGGCCCTTGCTCCGCTTTCTGGAGTTTTTCTCCAGGAGCGAGCGATGAAATCCCTACTGCTTGCGCAGCGCGCCCCAGAGCTGGTCGAGGCGCGCGTAGCGCCCGCAGCCGGTCACGTAGAAGCGGTACTGCAACGGGTTTTTCTTGTAGTAGTCCTGGTGGTATTCCTCGGCGGGCCAGAACTCGCCCGCCGGGGTGATCGGCGTGACGATCGCCTGGCGGAAGGGCTTCGCCTTTTCCCACTTCGCCTTCGAGGCTTCGGCGAGGCGCTTCTGCCCCTCGGAGTGATAGAAGATCTCCGGCCGGTACTGCGAGCCCGCGTCGCAGAACTGGCGATCCTTCACCGTCGGGTCGTGGTTCAGCCAGAAGGTCTCGAGCAGCTTCTCGTAGCTCACTTTCGCCGGGTCGTAGGTCACCTGCGCGACTTCCGTATGTCCCGTGCGGCCGGTCGAGACCTGCTCGTAGGACGGATTCTTGACCTTGCCGCCCATATAGCCGGAGACGACCGCGCCCGGGCTCAGGCCGAGCTTCTCGAAAGCTTCCTCGGTGCACCAGAAGCAGCCGCCGGCGAACGTGGCTTTTTCCACCTTCGGCTGTGAAAAAGCGGGCAGGGCGATAAGCGCGAGCAAGAGCGCGATGATTCTCGTCATTTTGAGAGCTCCTTAAGGACGGCGTCGATGACCGGTTGGTCGCGCAAGCATAGCCGCACATTACGCAGCGGCGCGCGCCGGGCGGCGGCCAGGTAGGCGCGCGCGCAGATCGCGAGCGGCACGGCGAAGATGCCGCTCGATACCGCCGGAAAGGAAACCGACTGCCAGCCGCGCTCACAGGCGCAGGCGAACGCGGCGTCCAGGGCTTGCACGAGCTTTGCTTCCTCGTCGCCCTCGCCGTAGCGAGGTCCGACGGCATGGATCACCCCCTTGAAGGGCAGCCGGCCGGCTGTGGTGACCACCGCGCTGCCCGTGGGGAACGGCCCGCGCGCGGCGACGATGCGGTCGGACTCGACCTGCAGCTCCGGGCCGGCGGCGCGCGAGATGATCGCGGCGACCCCGCCGCCGTGCGCAAGCTGGCCGTTCGCCGCGTTGACGATCGCGTCGACCGGCTCCTCGAGCAGGTTGCCGCGAACGACGTGAAAGAAGCGCCCGGGAGCTAGCGCTTCTTCCGCGAGGACTTGCGCTTTTTGGCCTTCTTGCGTGGCGGCACCTTGGCGCCCGAGCGGCGCGCCTGGGAGAGGCCGATGGCGATCGCCTGCTTGCGGCTCTTCACCTTCTTGCCCGAGCGTCCGCTGCGCAGCTTGCCGCGCTTGCGCTCGTGCATCACCTTTCTCACCTTCTGCTGCGACTTCTTGCCGTACCTGGCCATACCTCTGCTTCTGGAAGCGGCTTACTCCACCTTCGCTCTCGCGCGCAGCGACTTCACCAGCGCCTCGATCCTGTGCTGTGTCAGCTGCTGCTGGATGCGCGCGCGCACCTCGTTGAGCGCCGGGAAGCTCACCGGGCGCACGTCGTCGAGCTGGATCACGTGGAAGCCGAAGCGCGTTTGCACCGGCGCTTCCGTGTACTTGCCTTTCTCGAGCTTCACCATCGCGTCCGAGAACTGCCTGTCGAAGTTGCCGGGAACGTTCCAGTCCAGGTCGCCGCCGCGCTGGGCGCTGCCCGTGTCCTTGGAGTTCTTGGAGGCGAGCTCGTCGAACTTGCCGCCCTTCTTGAGCTCGGCGATCAGTCCCTTTGCCTGGTCCTCGGTGTCCACGAGGATGTGGCGCGCCTTGTATTCCCTGGCGCCGGTAGAGGTCTTGACGCGCTCATATTCCTTCTGCACGTCGGCGTCGCTCACCGGGTTCTTGCGCAGCCAGTCGTTGATGAAAGCACCGACCAGCACCTCCTGGCGAGCCATCTCCATCTGCGTCTGGACCTGCGGGTTCTTCGCCACGCCGGTTCTTTGCGCCTCCTGCGCGACGACCTCCCGGTTGATGAGCTCTTCGCGCACCATGGCACGAGTCTGCTCGTTGTCCGGCATGCCGCGCTGGCTCTGCTGCTGCACGACGACATCCTGCCGCGCGCGCGGCACGGAGACGCCGTTGACCTTGGCGATGGCCTCGCCCTGCTTGGCAGGCTTACTGGCGGCCTCCTTCTTGGCGGGCTCTTTCGTGGGCAGGCTCTGTCCGAGGACGAGAGCCGGGGCTCCCATCAACGCCGCGGCGAGGATCCATGTCTTCATTGTTTTCCTTTCGTTTCTTCGGGGCTGCGCGCCGTGATGGCGAGAGCGTGGATGGGATGCTGCATGAGCTCGCCGAGCGCCTGGTACACCATGCGGTGGCGCGCCACGGTGCCCAGGCCGGCGAAGCGCGGAGACACGATGGAGAGCCGCCAATGGGTGTTGCCGCCCTCCCGGTAGCCGGCATGGCCGCGGTGCTGCTCGCTCTCGTCGACGAGCTCGAGCGCGAGCGGATCCAGCTGGGCGAGCCGCTCGCGGATGGCCGCAGCCACGTTCATTGCTTGTCCTCCACGTACTTGGCGAGGAACGCGGCCTGGACGACGACGAAGACGAGCATCAGTCCCATGCCGCCGAACAGCTTGAAGTTGACCCAGAGATCGGTGGAATAGTTGTAGGCCACGTACAGGTTCAGGGCCCCCATGAACGCGAAAAAGCCGATCCAGCTCCAGTTGAGGCGCGACCAGACGGCGTCGGGGAGCTGTACCTGCTCCGACAGCATGGTGCGGATCAGGTTCCGGCGGAACAGCAGCGCCGCGCCGGCGAGCACCGAGCCGAGCAGCCAGTAGAGCACCGTCGGCTTCCACTTGATGAACGTCTCGTCCTGCAGCAGCAGGGTGGCGCCGCCGAACACCGCAATGATCCCCAGGCTCGCCCACAACATCGCGTCAACGCGCTTGCCGCGGAGCTTGAGCCAGCCCACCTGGACGAACGTCGCCGCGATCGCCACGCCAGTCGCCACGTAGATGTCGGCGAGCTTGAAGGCGACGAAGAACAGGACGACCGGGAAAAGATCGAAGAGAAACTTCATCGAGCGCCGGCATTCTACCAGCCTGCGGCGGTGTTACTTCCAGCCGCCGACCGCCTTGCGGGCAGCATCGTTGGCCGGCCGCACCACCAGGCCGCTCGTCGAGACCGTCACCACGTACTCGGCGCCCTCGGCCATCGGCACATAGGCCGCGCTGCCATAGAGCGCGTCGGCGACCGGCAGATAGCTGTGATAACGCCTCGCCAGCGTCCATAAATCCATGCCGGGGTCTTCGGCCAGCGCGTGGACCGTGCGCGGCGCGCTGCGCTCCCGCGCGATGTCGCCGTAGCGGCCCGAAAGCCGCTCCAGGCGGTATACCGTGTCGAAGCCGAGAAGGTTGCCCATGGCGCGCCACTTCAGCACGCGGGCGTCGATCTGCCACTCGTCGCCGCGCAGCTCATAGCGCTTCGGCGCGCTGCCTTTCGGGTGCACGCTCACGGCGAAATGGCGCTCGCCCAGCTGGCGGGTCGCGATATGCGCCGCCTCCTGCTCGTGCGTGAGGCGCGCATAGGTGAAAAGATTCGCGGCGACCAGCCCGGCCCCGGCGGCAACGAGGATCACGATGCCGCCGGTGAGGAAATAGAGCGTGCCGCGCACCAGCTTGAGGCGCCGCGTCCTGCGGATCGCCGCCAGGAAAAACGGAAACGCGAGGAGCACGCCGAGAAGCGCGATGGCGACGATGAGCGCCTGGGGATCGAGCCGGCTGAGGAAGTCGATCACGGTTTGAGGAGCTTGCGCTTCCTGTGCCAGTCGATGATCGCTTCCCTCGGATAGCTGCGGAACCGCTTGTCGCCTTCATGGGCGCACACATCGACCCACGCGGGCTTCGACTCGAGGAAGACGTGCTGGCGCTCCCTGGGCCGGGGCAGGGGCGTGTCGATCGCCGATGCGAAGGGGTAGATCCACTCCGGCCAGCGCTTGTCCCAGACCCACAGGGCGGAGGCGCACTTCGGGCAGAAATGCCGCTCACCGCCGCCGCGCATGGCGCGGTAGATCCGCGTGCTTCCCTTCGCCTTCAGCGTATCGGCTTTCCCCATGATGTTGATGGCATAGCCGCCGCCGCCGGCGGTCTTGCGGCAGATGGAGCAGTAGCAATGCATGTACGGGTAAGGCGTCTCGGACTCGAGCGAGAAGCGCACCGCGCCGCAATGGCAGGATCCCTTGAGCTTCATGGCGTTTAATATAAGACAAGCCGACGGAGGAAGCCGTGGCCCTGGTCCCGCTCATCGAATACGCCGACGCCTCGCAGGAGGTGCGCGCGGTCTACGACGACATCATGAAGACGCGCGGCATCGACTGGATCAACAACTTCTGGAAGGCGCTCGCGAACGATCCGCGCGAGTTGCGGCGCGTCTGGCAAAACGTGAAGCAAGTGATGGCGCCCGGCGCGCTCGACCCGCTGATGAAGGAAATGGTCTACGTCGCGGTCAGCGCGACGAACGGCTGCGAATACTGCACCTGTTCGCACACCGCGGCGGCCCGCAAGAAGGGGATGACCGACGCGATGCTGATGGAGCTCATCGCGGTGGTCGGCCTCGCCAACGAAACCAACCGGCTGTCCAACGGCCTGCGCGTCGAGGTCGATCCGCAGTTCACTTCAAAAGCGTCTTCCCGTCCGGGCTGACGTAAAACCGCCGCCACAGCTTGCCTTCGGCGCGCACCTCGACCGGCCAGTAGCAGCGGCCTTTATCCCTCTTCGGCTGGTCAAGCAGCAGGGCGTACTGCACCACGGCGCCGGTCTTGTGCACGCGGCTCGCCCAGGCCTCGGTCTCCGGCAGAAATTTCACTTTTCCCACGGCGCGCCGCAGCGGCATGTTGCCCTCCTCCGGATAGTTGCAGGCGAGGACGCCTCCGCTGACGAGAAATAAGACGAAAAATCGGATCAAGCGCCGAGGTCCTTAAGGAATAGCGTCGGTATGCCGCGACCAGTTTCGCATGCCGTCGCCTTCCGCGGACGCCACTTTGATAACGTCGGCTCCCATGTCAGCGAGCGGAATGCAAGCGAAGTTATCACCGCGGGTCGGCATCGTCATCCTGCTCGGCGTAGCGACGTCGTTTGCGGCGAACCACCTGTGCGCGCGCATCGCCTTCGACCACGGCGCGAGCGTCGCCGCCGCGGTAAGCGTGCGCGCCATCACCACGGCGCTCGTGCTCCTCGCGGTGATGCGCCTGCAGGGCATCCGCATCGCCATGCCGCGCGCGCTGCGCGGCAAGGCTCTGGCGGCCGGCGTGCTCATCGCCGCGCAAAGCTACTCGCTCTATTCGGCGGTCGCGCTCATTCCGCCGGCGCTCGCGCTCCTCGTGTTCCAGACCTCGCCGATGCTTTACCTGCTGCTTTCCTGGGCGCTGGGCAAGGAGGCGCCGCGGCTCAGCGCGCTGCCGCCGATGCTGCTCGCGCTGGCTGGCCTCGCGCTCGCCCTCGGCCTGCGCGCCGACCAGCTCGGCACGCGCTGGAGCGAGATCGGCGCCGGCGTGATGTGGGCCTTCGCGAGCGGCGCCAGCATGACGCTGGTCTACTACCTCAATGCGCACGCGCTCAATGCGCTGGACGGGCGGCTGCGCACCTTCGTGATGACCGCCGTGACAGGGGCGCTCGTGCTGGGCGGCGGCGCGGCTGCCCAGGCCCTCGCGCTGCCGGCGGCCCCGGCCGGCTGGGCGGGCCTCGTATTGCTCACCGTTTTCTATTGCGTGTCGATGATTGCCCTTTTCGCGGTGCTGCCCAGGCTTCCTGCAGCGAGCACCGCGGCGCTCAACTTCGAGCCGATAGCGCTGCTCGCGCTTGCGTGGATCTTTCTCGGTCAGACCGCGACGCCGCTGCAGATCGTCGGCGCGCTCGTCACGGTCAGCGCGATCGCCTGGCTCGGCGTCTCTAAGCGGTGATGATGTCGGGATCGGCGCCGTAGAGCTTCTCGACGAGCGCCGCACGGCGCTCGAGCACCGCGCGCTGGTTCATGTAGCCCTTGTCGGTGATCTCGTTCGCGTCGATCGACGGCGGCTCGCTCATGACCAGCACGCGCACCGGATGCGTCGAGCTTCCGCCCTCCTGCGCGAGCTTTTTCAAGGCCGCGGAAAGGCGCGATCGCAGCTCATCGGGGCTCAAGTCCTTCGCTGCCGGACTGAGGAAAACCAGCGCGCCGACTACGTCGCGGTCGTGCCCGGTGATGACGGCGTCCTGGATGATCGGGTCGGCGGTGGCGATCAGCCTGATCCGTACCGCGCCGACGTTGACCCAGGTGCCGGTGGAGAGCTTGAAGTCTTCGGCGACCCGGCCGTCGAACACGATGCCCTTGGCCGGATCGGCCGGATCGGCGAATTTCACCGCGTCGCCAATGCGGTAGAAGCCTTCCTCGTCGAACGCGATCTTGGTGAGATCCGGGCGCTTGTAGTAGCCCGGAGTGACGTTCGTGCCGCGCACCCGGACCTCGAGCTTGCCCGCCGAAGGCACGAGCTTGAGCTCGCAGCCCGCCACGGGAAGCCCGATGACGCCCGGGCGCTCCATGATGAAGTGCACCGAAGTCGCGAGCGGCGAAGTCTCGGTGGAGCCCCAGGCCGAGAGCATGGCGAGCCGGCTCGCGTTCTCGGCCTCCGCCAGCTTCTTGATCCTTTGCCAGAGGTTGAGCGGCAGCGCCGCAGCGGCGTAGAAAAGGACTTCCAGCTCCCTGAAGAAATTGGCGCGCAGCTCGGCGTCCTTCTCGAGGAAGGGCAGCAGCAGGTCGTAGCCGCGCGGCACGTTGAAGTACATCGTGAGCGGGACTTCCTTGAGGTTGCGCGCGGTCGTCTCGACCAGCCCGGGCACCGGCTTGCCGCCGTCGATGTACAGCGTGCCGCCATTGCGCAGCACCATGTTGAAGTTGTGGTTGCCGCCGAAGGTATGGTTCCACGGAAGCCAGTCGACGATCACCGGCGGCTTCGCCTCGACCAAGGGCCAGGCCTGCGCGAGCTGCTGCTGGTTGGCGCAGAGCATGCGGTGCGTGTTGATCACGCCCTTCGGAAGCCCCGTGGAGCCCGAAGTGAAGAGGATCTTCGCCGTAGTGTCGGGGCCGACCCTGAGAAAAGCCCGTTCCATCGTCGAGCCTGGATTGGTCTCGAGCAGCTTTTCGACCGGAGTGATGGTCGCGCCCACCGCCGCGAGAGCAGGGGCGAACTTCTGCGCATCCGCCGCGTACACCAGCCCCGGGCTCACCAGCTCGAAGATGTATTTCAGCTTGCCGAAGTCCTTCGACATCAGCGAATAGGCCGGCGAAACAGGCGCCGCCGGGATGCCGACGTGCATCGCCCCGAGCGCGAGCAGGGCGTGGTCGACGCCGTTGTCGGAGAGGATCGCTACCGGCCGTTCCGCGCCCAGCCCGCGATCGAGCAGCGCCTGGCCGATGCGGCGCACCGCGCCGTAGGCCTCGCGATAGGTGACCTTCCTCCAGCTTCCCGAAGGAGCTCTTTCCGCGAGAAAAACCCGCTCGGGGGCCTGCTCGGACCACTGCACGAGCCACTCGGTGACGCAGCGCGCATAGGGGCCGAGCTTCTGCGGCGAGCGCAGCAGCATGGAGCCGTCGGCGCGCTTCTCGAGCTCCGCCTTTGCCGGTGCGAGCCTCATTCGACCTTGGCCCCCGAGTCCTTCGCCACCTGCGCCCATTTTCGCGTCTCTTCGGCCATGCGCGCGCCGAGCTGCTGCGCGGTGGTGTAATCGGTCTCGCCGCCCTGGTTGGCGACGGCTTCGCCCACGTTGCGTGCAGCGAGAGTGCTCTTGAGGACGGCGTTCAGCTGCGAGATCACCGGCTCCGGCGTTGCGGCGGGCGCAATGATGAACAGGCGCGGCGAGGCGTCGAAGCCGGGAAGCGTTTCGGCGAGCGCCGGCCAGTCGGCACCCCGCACTGTCACCCGGCTGGTGAGCGCGATGGGACGAAGCTTGCCGGATTTCGCCTGGGCGAGCGCGGGCGACGCGCTCATGATGCCGATGGGGATCTGGCCCGAGATCAGGTCGGGAACGATCGCCGATGCGCCCTTGTACGGCACGTGCAGCATGATCACGCCGGCCTGCTTCTTGAAAAGCTCCATGGCCAGGTGGTGCACGGTGCCGATGCCCGGCGAGCCGTAGCTGTACTTCTTCGGATCGGCTTTGAGCAGCGCGATCAGCTCCGCGGTGGTTTTCGCGGAGACCGCCGGGTTGACCACGACCACGAGCGGCGTTGTGACCGCGCCTCCGACCGGGGCGAAACTCGTGGCCACGTCGAAGGGCAGCTTCGCGTAGATCGCCGGAGCGATGAGCAGCGCGCTGTCGGCGAACATGATGGTGTGGCCGTCGGGCGGGGCTTTTGCGAGGGTGTCCGCGGCGATCGTGCCGCCCGCGCCGGGACGGTTGTCGACCAGCACCTGCTGCCCGATGTCGGCGGACATCTTCGCGCCGACGATGCGCGCCAGCGCGTCGGCGCCCCCGCCCGCGGAATAGCCCACCAGCATGCGGATCGGCTTGGCGGGAAAGCTCTGTGCATGAGCGGCAGCGGCAAAGCTTGCCGCAACAACCAAGAGTAATCTCGCAATGATCATGGTGTGCGCCTCCTTCATGCGAAGTCTACAATGCTTGGCGTGAGCCTCCGACGTCTTTGATGTTCGTCAAATGAAGACCATTACCGAAGAGCGGCGCGAAATCCCCGTATACGGCGAATACGAAGTCGTCGTGGTCGGCGGCGGCCCGTCCGGGATCGCGGCCGCGGTGGCCGCCGGGCGCAGCGGGCGCTCGACGCTGCTCATCGAGCGCTATGGCTTTCTCGGCGGCGCGGGCACCGCGGCGGGCCTCAGCACGTTCTGCGGGCTGCACGCCAACGTGCACGGCGAGCACCGGCGCGTGATCCGCGGCATCTGCGACGACGTGGTCGAGCGCCTCGCGCGCATGAACGCGCTGCGCGAGCCGCACCTCTCGGTGCAAAAGCGCATCCAGGCGCAGGCCTACGACATCTCGGCCTACAAGATCGTCGCCGACCAGCTGGTGCTCGACGCGAAGGTCAAGCTGCTTTTTCATGCTTTCGCGGTCGATGCAGTAAGACGAAGCGGCAATGAAATCGATGCCGTCATCGTCGAGACCAAATCGGGCCGCAAGGCGGTGCGCGGCAGGGTGTTCATCGACTGCTCGGGCGACGGCGATCTCTCCGCGTGGGCGGGCGCGCCCTTCGAGGTGGGCGACGGCAAGGGCAACATGCTCTATCCCTCGACGATGTACCGCATCAGCGGCGTGGATCCGGAAAAGGCCGGCGAAGCCTGGGACCGGATCCCCGAGCTGATGGAGGAGGCCGCGCGCAAGGGCCGGCGCTTCCCGCGCAAGAAGCCGATCGTGCGTCCTCAGCCCAACCCGATCGAGTGGCGCGCCAACCTGACGCAGATCCGCAATCCCGACGGCAGCGCGGTGAGCGGCATCGACGCCGACCAGCTCTCCTACGGCGAGATCGAGGGACGGCGCCAGTGCTGGGAGACTTTCGAGTTCATCAAGAGCGTGACGCCCGGCTTCGAGCGCGCCTATATCGTCGAGATCGCACCCCAGCTCGGCATTCGCGAGACGCGCCGGGTGCGCGGCGAGTACATGCTTTCGGAAGACGACGTGCTCGACTGCGTCGATTTCTCCGACGCGATCGGCGTCAACGGCTGGCCGGTGGAGGCGCACGTCGCGGGAAGCGTCGATTTTCGTTTTCAAAGGAAGAAAAAGGGAATCAATCAGCTTCCCTACCGGATGATCGTGCCGCAGAAGGTGGACAACCTTTTCGTCGCCGGGCGCTGCGCGTCGATGACGCACGGCGGCCAGTCGGCGGCGCGCGTCAGCGGACCCTGCTTCGTCATGGGCCAGGCTGCCGGCACCGCGGCCCATCTCGCTTTGAAAGCCGGAGATCCGCCCAGGAGGCTGGACGTCTCGCTGCTGCAGCGCACGCTGGAGCGCGACGGGGCTTACCTGGGCGCCGATCTCGCAGTGACGACCTGAACGGAGAATCGATGGGCGGGCCGCGCGATCGCCTGGGGGCTCGTGCTTTCGACGACCGCCTACCTAGCCGGGCGGGGAACGCAGGAGCGACTCGCAGGCCGCGATGCTGCGTAGATGCGAGTCGCGCATCTTGGTGAACACCTCCTGCGCATCGGCCTCGAGAGCCGGTAGCGCTTCCTCGAACCGCTTCACCGCCCACTTCAGGCCGCGAACCAGGAATGCCAGGCGCGCGCGCGCGCCCCTCACCGCCACCGCCTTCTCGTAGAACTCGCCGGTGGCGTGGCTGTAGGGCGCGCCGCGCTTCTCGAGCAGCTTGCCGATGAGGGCGCAGTTGTGCGCCTCGTCCTCGTGAATCTTCCGGAGTAATTTCCATTCCGCGCCGTTACGCGGAAAGTCGTCCATGAAGACGACGAGCGCCTTCGCGCCCGCGCGCTCGGACTCGAGCATCCGGTTCAGGAATTCAGTGGAGCTTGACGTACTCGTATTCCACCGGAAGGTTGTTGATGCCGCGCTCGGGCGGCGCGATCCAGGCGGCCATCTTGCCAGGCTCGACCACCTTGCGCATCAGCGACTGGATGAACGCCTGGTCGGTCTGGGACGGGATCCAGGAGCCCAGATTTTTTTCATAAAGAGACTTGTCTATCAATCGTCCCTGGGGATCGACCGGCAAGCCGGCCCAGGGGCCGATCGAGCGGCGGAAGCGCGACGTGGGGAGCGACAGGCGCAGCTCGTGGCCGGCACGCTCGATCTGCCGGTTCCAGCGCTTGAGGCCGATCTCGCAGTCCCTGAGGTACGACTCGCGCATCACCTCGTTCAGGGCGTTGAGCATCGGCACTTCCTGCTCGCCCTCGGGCATCAGGAGCTTGATGGTCTTGTCGCGCAGGACGTGGTCCTCGTAGGTGGTCTCGTCGGGCCGGCCTTTCATGCCGCTCGCGAAGTTCGCCGCCGAGTTCGAGGAGATCTCCGAGCCGAAGAGGTCGAGCGAGCTCGAGCACCAGTAGTTGAGATAGCGCTGCACCGTGGGCAGGTCGATGGCCCCGTGCGCGCGGATGCGCGCCGGGTCGTCGGTGCCGAGCTCCTTCATGACCTCCAGCGTGCGCTTCACCACGCGGCTGATGCCGGTCTCGCCGACGAACATGTGGTGCGCTTCCTCGGTCAGCATGAAGCGGCAGGTGCGCGACAGCGGGTCGAATGCGCTCTCGGCGAAGCTCTTCAGCTGGTACTTGCCGTCGCGGTCGGTGAAATAGGTGAAGCAGAAGAACGACAGCCAGTCCCGCATCGGCTCGTTGAACGTGCTGAGGATGCGCGGCTTGTCGCTGTCGCCCGAGTGGCGCGCCAGAAGCTCCTCGGCCTCTTCGCGGCCGTCGCGGCCGAAATGGGCGTGCAGCAGGTACACCATCGCCCAGAGGTGCCGGCCTTCCTCGACGTTGACCTGGAAGAGATTGCGCAGGTCGTAGAGGGAAGGGCAGGCATGGCCGAGCATGCGCTGCTGCTCGACCGACGCCGGCTCCGTGTCGCCCTGCGTGACGATGAGGCGCCGCAGCGTCGAGCGGTATTCGCCCGGGACCTGCTGCCAGACGGGCTGGCCCATGGCGTCGCCGAAGCCGATCTTGCGGTCCGCGACCGGGTCGGCGAGGAAGATGCCCCAGCGGTACTCGGGCATGTGGACCGCGCCGTAGTGCGCCCAGCCCTGCGCGTCCACCGAGATGGCGGTGCGCAGGTACACGTCGGCCTTCTCGAAGTCGGTCGGCCCCATCTCGTGCCACCACTGCAGGAAATGCGGCTGCCAGTGCTCGAGCGCCCGCTGCAGCGAGCGGTCGTTGCCGAGGTTGACGTTGTTGGGGATCTTCTCGGAGTAGTTGATGCCGCTCATCAGGTCAGGTTCTTTCCCAGTTGAATTTGGCTTTGGCGCCCGTGCCGTAAACCTTGAGCGCGCCTTGCTCGCCCGCGGCGTTCGGACGGATGAAGATCCAGTTTTGCCAGGCGGTGAGGCGGCCGAAGACGCGGGTCTGCAGGGTCTCCGGGCCGGCGAAGCGCAGGCTCGCCTCCATGCCGGTGAGGGCGTCGGGCGAAAGGCTCGCGCGCTCCTCGACGGCGATGCGCACTTCGTCCTGCCAGTCGATGTCGTCCGGGGAAGAGGTCACCAGCCCGAGCTTTGCCGCTGTTTTTGCATCCACGGCTTTGCCTTTTTCGACGGCAGGCAGATCGCCGCCAAAGCGTGCCGCGAGGCGCGGCAGGCCGTTCGCCATCGGATAGGTCCCCATGTTCAGAGAGGACAGGGCGATCCGCGGGCCGTTCTCGGCATCGAGCATGTAGCCGCGGTCGGCGGCGAGCGCGAGCTCCATCAGCGTGCCGGCGAAGCAAGAGCCGGGCTCGATGATCGCGAACATCGAGCGCGAAGAGACATCGAGCCGCGACAGCGTGCGCCGGAGGCAGCCGATGGTCTCGCGCACGAACCAGTCGCCTTTGTTCTTTTCCAGAATTTCGTCCATTTGAAGGACGGAATCGATATTGCCCTGCGTTTTCAGAAGCCACAGGCCGGCGTCGAGCTGGTTGTGGCGCAGGTCGAGGATGGCACGGTCGAGCTCGCGCGCCAAGCGCAGCGGATACCAGTCGGCGCTCCTTTCCAGCTTGGCCGCATCCGGTCCCTTGACCGTGATGGTGGCGGTGCGCGCGTCCTCGTCGATCGCCACCTCGACAAGGCGATTCGGTCCGAGGTCCTCCAGCGGGATGCCTGTCCCGCCGGGACGATCCGACCTGGCGGCGAGCTCGAGCGCGCGTGCCTTCACCTGCTCGGCGAACTGCTGCGGTTTCCAGCTATGGTCGATGAGCTTCCATTCCCTGGCGCGCTCCGCGCGCACGCCCTCGGCGGTGGTGCAGAAGACGTCGGCCAGGTCGCGCCGCACTTTTCGCTTGTCGATCAACCGGGTCAAGCCGCCCGTGCCGGGCAGCACGCCGAGCAGCGGTACTTCCGGCAGGCTCACGGTCGAGGAGCGGTCGTCCACGAGCGCGATCTCGTCGCAGGCAAGCGCCAGCTCGTAGCCGCCGCCGGCCGTGGTGCCGTTGAGCGCGGCGAGGAACTTCAATCCCGAGTGCGCGCTCGAGTCTTCGATCCCGTTGCGCGTCTCGTTGGTGAACTTGCAGAAGTTCACTTTCCACGCATGGCTGGACGTTCCCAGCATGTAAATGTTCGCGCCGGAGCAGAACATGCGGCTCTTGCCGCTCGTGAGCACCACCGCTTTCACCTCCGGATGCTCGAAGCGGATGCGGTTCAGCGCGTCGTGCAGCTCGATGTCGACGCCGAGGTCGTAGCTGTTGAGCTTGAGCTTGTAGCCCGGCACGATGCCCTTGTCCTCCGCCACGTCGAGCATGAGGGTGGCCACCGGGCCGTCGAAGCTCAGTTTCCAGTGGTGATAGCGGTCGGGCCGGGTATCGAAGGAAATCATAGAAGCGCTTTTCGGATCTCGTTGAGGCTTTGCTTGGCGGTCTTGCCCGATGTCTGCACGGCGAGCGGCGCGCGCGCATAGAGCGCATCCCGGTCGGCGAGCAGCCTGCGGATCTCGTCGAGCGCGGCGGAGCGCCCCTTGAAGGGGCGCATGTCGCCCTGGGCGATGACGCGCGCCATGTGCTCCTCGGGCGAGGCCTTGAGCCACACGCACAGGCAGCGCTCGAGCAGCAGCTCGTAAGTGTCCGGGTCGGTGACCAGGCCCCCGCCGGCGGCGATCACGGCGCGCTCGTGCTGGTTGAGCACGCGCTCGAGCGCCCTGCGCTCGAAGCGGCGGAAGGCGTCCTGCCCGTACATCGCGAACACCTCGCCCAGCTTGGCGCCGGCTTCTTTCTCGACTTCGCGGTCGAGCTCGACGAACGGCACGCCGAGCGCCTGCGCGAGCTTTTGCCCGAGCGTCTACTTGCCCGCGCCGCGCAGGCCGATGAGCGCGACGCGATCGCGGGCGCGATCGACGCCCTCGTCCTCCTTGACCAGCTGCTCGACGGCGACTCCCATGGCGCGCGCCACCTTGCGCAGCAGCAGGACCGAGATGTTTCCGCGGCCGGCCTCGAGCTGCGCGAGGTAGCGCTCGGAGACGCCCGAGGCGCCGGCGAGGTGCCTGCGCGTCATGCCGTGCTCGGTGCGCCACGCGCGCACGCGCTCGCCCAGGCGGGCGAGATAAAGCTGTTCCTGCGCTTCGTGGGTGAGGGGAGCGTTCATGAAGTATAGTGCTTGACGATCATTCTAGGGTGCAATATAGTGTCTGTCAATGCACGTCAAGATCACGATCCTTGTCGGCACCATGACCGGCACGGCGCAGCTTTGCGCCCAGGAGATGGAGCTCGCGCTCGACGACGGCGAGACCCAGGTCGAGACCCTCCTGATGGACAACCTCGACAGCTCGGTATTCGAGCGCGAGGGCGTGTTTCTCGTCTGCACTTCCACCTATGGGCAGGGCGACGTGCCGGACAACGCCCGCGCCCTGTACGAGGACCTGAAGGCGAAGCGCCCGAATCTCGCGCACGTGCGCTACGGCGTATTCGGCCTGGGCGACCGCACTTACGCCGAGACTTTCAATTTCGGCGGCAAGCGCTTCGACGAGATCCTCAGCCAGCTCGGCGCGCAGCGCGTGGGCGAGCGCCACATGCACGACGCCTCGAGCGGCGTGATGCCGGAGGAGACGGCGCTCGAGTGGTGCCAGGACTGGCTAGGGCGCGTGCGCGAGCGTTGCAAACAAAGCAGTGAAAAGAATGCTTCGCGCCGTGCCTAGCGCATGCCGCAGATAAAAGCCGAGGAGTGCCACGCATGAGGCCGCGGCGGCCAGATAGGCCCAGCCGAAGCGGATGTGCTCCGAGAGAGCGATCAGCAGCAGGAAGAACACCGCCAGCGCAAGCCCCGTGAGCGCGTACTGCACCGGATGCAGCGCGACCCGCCACACCAGCTCGACCAGCGCGACGCCGAGCAGCCGCGCGTTCGAAAAAAGCTTGTCCCCGGCCGCGGCCTCGAGCCAGAAGGCTTTCCCGCCGGTCGCGAGGTGGTTGACCCGCCAGCGGGCCGCGAACCCGTCTGCCGCGGTATCCCGGCGCTCGGGCGGATAGGCGCCGACGAAGGAAGGATGCGGCCAGGTGGAAACGAGGCTCACCTCGCTGCGCTCGCCGAGCGGCGCGATATCCAGGCGCCCGGTGCCGGCGAGCTCGAGCGCGATCTGGAATGAAAACGCCTGGAGTTTCGCGTAGCCGCCGAGGCTCGCGTGCAGGCCCGATTTGAGGCGCGTGTCGAGCGCGCCGGGCCGCCACTGCACGTTTCGCTCGCCTATCCGTACGGGAGGCGCCTCCTTGATGCCGCGCACGCTGCCGGCGCGCGCGGCCGGCGGCGGCGGGAGGTCGAACGCTCCCGACACCGCGAGCTTCGCGCGATAGAGCCGGATCGGATAGATGCCGCGATAGCGCTCTTCCACGGGAAGCGTTCCGGCGACTGGTTTCGTCGGCGAAGCTCTTCTGCACGTCGGCGGCGCGGTCGCGGCGCTCGGCAACCTTGTCGCGAATCATCGCGAGCGGGATCAGCAAGCCGAGCGCGACAGCGCCGACGAGCGCGAAGCGGGCGAGAATCGGGAAGCGCATGAGGCGAGCATGACCGGCGAATCTGGCTTCCCGCTGGCGCATCGTGGCGCTGCGCTGACAGCATGTCGCGCCCTAGCCGACACGGGAACGAAGCACGTTTTTTGCGTCTCCAAGCAGCGTGCGCACCGCCTCCAAATGGACGCTTTGGCTGGTTCTCGGCCTGCTCGTCGCGCTGGCGCTGTTCATCATGCTCGGCCTCAACACGCTGCGCGGGCCGATCGAGCGCGCGGTGAGCGACGCGACGGGGCGCGAGCTGCGGATCGAGGGCGATCTGAAGCCGGTATGGAACTGGGTGCACCCGCGCTTTCGCGCCGAGAGGATCAGCTTCGCCAATCCGGAGTGGGCGAAGGAGGACTACCTGTTCACGGCCAAGGTGGTCGAAGCTTCCGTGAGCTTGCTTCCGCTGCTCGGCGGACGTGTAGTGCTGCCCGAGGTGCACCTGGAGCAACCGGTGGTGAACCTCGAGCAGGATGCCGAGGGAAGAAAAAGCTGGATCCTCGAGAAAGACCCGGAAAAGCAAAAGGAAGACTCGCGCATCCACATCGAGCGCCTGACGCTGGATGCGGGCCGGTTGACCTACGCCGACGCCGAGCAGGACATCCATGTCGAGGCCGAGCTGGCGAGCGACGAGACCGGCATCGCTTTCGCGACCGCCGGAACGTATCGGGGCAACGACTTCCAGGCCGCCGGCCGTGCCGGGCACGTGCTGTCGCTGCGCGATGAAACGACGCCTTTCCCGCTGCAGGCCGAGGCCAAGGTCGGCGCTACGACGGCGAAAGTCGACGGGACGATCACCGGCATCGTCGGCCTCAAGGCCATCGACACCCGGGTCGAGCTCAGCGGCAAGTCGCTGTCGCAGCTCTACGACATCGTCAAGGTGGTGTTCCCGGAAACCAAGCCCTATACCACTTCCGGCCGCCTGGTCCGCGACGGCGCGGTGGTGCGCTACGAGAACTTCAGCGGCAAGATGGGCGAAAGCGACATCGCCGGGACGCTCCAGGTCGACACCGGGGGCGAGCGCCCGTTCATGCAGGGCGAGCTCGTCTCGAAGACCTTGAACTTCGCCGACCTCGGCATGATCGTCGGCACCGACAAGCCGAGCAGCAAGGGCGTGCTTCCCGACCGGCCCTTCGAGCCCGACCGCTGGGACAGCATGGACGCCGACGTGAGCGTGAAGGCCGGCACCGTGAAGCGCCCGGAGCAGCTGCCGATCCAGAACCTGTCGGCGCGCCTCCAGTTGAAGGACCGCGTGGTCAGGCTGAATCCGCTGGAATTCGGCATCGCCGGCGGCAAGCTCACCGGGCCGGTCACGCTCGACGGCACCAAGAGCCCGATCCGTGCCGAAGTGAAAATGCGCGTGCAGAGCCTGCAGCTCGCGCAGCTGTTTCCAACCATCAAGCAGAACCAGATGTCGGTGGGCGAAGTCGGCGGCCTGGTGGAGCTCAACGGCAGCGGCAACACCGTGGCGAGGATGCTCGGCTCGGCGAGCGGCAAGATCGGCCTGTTCGTGGACGGCGGCGAGATCAGCCGCTTCCTGATGGAGCTCGTCGCGCTCGACCTGTGGGGCGTGGCGCGCGTGAAGCTCAAGGGCGACGAGCCGATCGAGATCCGCTGCGCGATCGCCGATTTCGCGGTGAAGGACGGCCTGATGCGGACCAACGCCTTCGTCTTCGACACCGCGGTGGTCAACGTCGAAGGCGGCGGCGTGGTCAACCTGAAGAACGAGGAGATGGACCTCAAGCTGGATCCCAAGCCCAAGGACAGCAGCGTCGCCTCGCTCAACAGCCCGCTCTACGTGAGCGGCACCTTCAGCGACCCCAAGGTGTCCCCCGATGTGGGCAAGCTTGCCGCGAAGGGCGTCGGCGCCATCGTGATGGGCGTGGTCAACCCGCTGCTCGCGGTGCTGCCGCTCTTCAAGGAAGGCAAGGGCGAGAACAGCAACTGCGCGCAACTCATCGCGCAGGCGAGCGCCTCGAAGAAGGCCGCCGCTACTTCTTCAGGCCAATCAGCTGCATCAGGCGGGACAAAGCCGCGTCCTCGGCCGCAATCAAAGCGCTGAACTCGTCGGCCGGCAGGAAGGCCGGGCGCGTACATTTCCTCCTGCTCTTGGATATTATTAGTGCATGCCTGTCTCCCACATAGAGCATTTCCTGGTGGCCGCCGACGATATCGACGCCACGCGCGACTGGTATGGCCGCGTCCTGGGCATGCAGCCGGGGCCGCACCCCGAGTTTGGTTTTCCGGTGCACTGGATGTACATCGGCGACGTGGACGTCGTCCACATCGGACCCAGCGCCAAAGGGGCGAACGAGATCCAGAAGAAGTACCTCGGGCGTACCTCGCAGGACCAGGGCTCGGGCACCGGCGCGGTCGATCACATCGCATTCCGCGCCACCGGGCTGCGCGCGATGCTCGAGCACCTGAAGAAGGCGGGCATGCCGTTCACCCAGCGGCGGGCGAACGGCCAGGCGCTGTTTCAGCTTTTCCTCTTCGACCCCAACGGCATCAAGATCGAGCTCAACTTCGCCGCCCAGGAAGCCGAAGGCATCGAGCCCGAGCTTATGGCCTCGGACCTCATCGCCAGCAAGTGATGGCCGGCGGGTAAATGCCGAACGGCCACGGCGGCGCACCTTTTCTCGGTGCACCGATCCTTCTTGCGGTCCTGTTTGCCCTCTTCGCCGCACTTCCGCTCAGGGACCGTCTCGGCTGGGCCTGGGCAGGTATTTGCCTGGTGCTTGCGGCATTGGCGGGCTGGCGGCTGGCGTACCACCTCCACATGCGCGCCGCGGACGAATACGGGGGTGCGTACACTTCCCCCGACACCTACCGGCAAGCAGCGCGGCGTTATCGGATTCGCGCAGTGGCCTACGCGCTCCTCGCCGCCGCCGCGGGCTTGGGCATTCTTTGGTGGCGCGGCCTTCCCTGACGGGGACGCGCTACTCCGCGGCGAGGAGCAGCGCGGCAAGACCTGCGGCGGCCGCCGGAAAGGCGTAGCGCTCCAGCATGCCGGCCTTGCCGCGCGCGAGCACGGTGACCGGGATATCGGTGCGCGACATCACGCCCTGCGCGATCGAAGGGTTGAGCCAGCGCAGCCACTCCGGGTGGCGGCCGACGCCCATCATCACCTCGTCGACGCGCTCGCGCTCGGCGATCGCCGCGATGCGCTCGGCCGGCTGGCCGACCTCGGCAACGGCGCGGAAGCGGATATTGGCGAGGGAGAGCGCCTCGATGGCGCGCGCCATGGCGGCGCGGCTGCGCTCGATGCGCAGTCCGTCGCGCGCGGCGCGGGTCGAAAACTGCGAGATGTGGCGATGGAACCGTGGCTGCACGTTCAACAGCAGCACCTCGAGATCGATGCCGGAGCGGGCGAGCGCCTGCAGGCGGGCGACGGGCGCGAGCGCGGCATCCGAGGAATCGACGGGGACGAGTATCTTCATTGCAAAACCTCCTTTGCCCTGCGGTTGCGCAGCCAGGCGATCGTCAGCACGCCGCCGACGAGCGCGATGAACAGGACCGATTTCAGTCCCGGACGGCCGTCGAGCCATTCCTGGTACAAGGGCTCGTCGGCGATCATTTTTGCGGCGGTCCACGCAAGCACCGCGCCGCCGATGTAGAGAAGCGCCGGGCAGCGCTCGATCCAGTGCAGGATCAGCGTGGAGCCCCACACCACGATCGGAATGCTGATGACGAGGCCCGTCACGACGAGCAGCACGCTGCCGTGCGCGGCGCCCGCCACCGCGAGCACGTTGTCGAGCCCCATGACCGCGTCGGCGATCACGATGGTGCGCATCGCGCTCCAGAAGCTTCTTGCCGGCGCGACGTGGTGATCGCGTCCGTTCTCGTCGCCGGCCAGCAGCCGATACGCGATCCAGGCGAGCAGGATGCCGCCGGCGAGCATCAGGCCCGGGATCTCGAGCAGCCAGAGAACCGCGACTGTCAGGCTGGCCCTGACAGCAACCGCACCCACCGTGCCCCAGATGACGGCGCGCCGCTGCAGCGCCTTCGGCAGGTTGCGCGCGGCGAGGGCGATGACGATGGCGTTGTCGCCGGCGAGCACCAGGTCGATGACCACGATCGCCGCAAGCGCGGACCAGAACTCGGGGGAAGTGAACATGCGGCGATTCTTGCGGGCGCGCCGCCGGAAGAAAAATGACGAATCGAGATACCATTCATTGCGGATCGCAATGCATTGCGATCCATGCGAATAGGAATTAATATCTCGTACCCCGCAGGGGAGTAGCTTTCCGCGGGGTGGCCGACAATTCGGAGAAATCCCGGTCACCCCGGCAGCCGCCAACCAAAGCCGGCTGCGAGCGAGACCTCGGTTACCGACAAGGAGCCGAGATGTCCCGCGCAAGAACGCGCCGATTTTTTCGTCATGGGCTGCTGCCACAGCTCCTCGTGTTCGAAGCCGTCGCCAGGCTGGGCGGCGTGACGCGCGCCGCCGAGGAGCTGCATCTCGCGCAGCCGACCGTCTCGCTGCAGCTCAAGAAGCTCGCCGAAGCGCTCGAGGTCACGCTGTTCGAGCAGCGCGGCCGCCGCTTGCATCTCACCGGTGCCGGCCATGCCCTGCGCGAGGCCTGCGACGAGCTGATCCACTGCCTGGCGCGCGCCGAGGAGAAGCTCGCGCCCTGGCGCAAGCCGAAGCTCGAAATCCTGCGGCTTGCCGCCGAGCCGGAGTCGCGCGCGGTGGCCTCGCGCCTGATCGCGGATTTCTGCGCGCGCCAGCCGGGCGTGCAGGCGAGCCTGCACATCGGCGAGCGCCCCGAGCTGCTCGAGCGGCTCGCCGCCGGCACCGACGACGTTTATCTCTTCGCGCTCGAAGTGGAGGGCCTTCCGGCGGAGCACCGCTGGAGCCTGGCGCATCCGAAGGGGCGGGCGCTGTCGCCCAGCGCTGCACTATTTTTCCGGCAAGCGCTGCGGCTTGACGCATCAGGCGCAGGCGCCAACAATGACCCGGCCATCAAGGAGGGCAACGAATGGATCTCCCGCGGGACTACAACGCGGCGGTAGACCTGGTCGGGCGCAACCTCGCCGCCGGCCGCGCGAACAAGCTCGCCTACATCGACGATTCCGGCAGCTGCACCTACGGCGAGCTCGCCGAGCGCGTGGACCGCGCCGCCAATGCCCTGCGCGCGCTTGGCATCGAGCGCGAATGCCGCGTCGCCATCGCGATGCTCGATTCGGCGGACTGGGTGGCGCTGTTCCTCGGCGCCATCAAGGCCGGGATCGTTCCCGTGGCCATGAACACGCTGCTCACGCCCGCGGACTACGAGTACCAGCTGCGCGACAGCCGCGCGCGCGCGCTTTTCGTCTCCGAGCCGCTGCTGAAGAACTTCGAGGGCCTCAAGTGCCCTGACCTGAAGCACGTGATCGCCCATTCAAAGCTCAAAGAATTGCTTGCCCGGGAGAAAGCGCAGGCGGAGGCGGCGCCCACCACGAGCGACGACATGTGCTTCTGGCTGTACTCGTCGGGCTCCACCGGCGCGCCGAAGGGCACGGTGCACCTGCACTCGCACCTCATCGGCACGGCCGACCTGTACGCCAAGCCGGTCCTCGGCATCCGCGAGTCCGACCTCGTCTTCTCGGCAGCGAAGCTGTTCTTTGCCTACGGGCTGGGCAACGCGCTGACGTTCCCGATGTCCGTCGGCGCGACGACCGTGCTGATGGCGGAGCGGCCGACGCCGGATTCGGTGTTCAAGCGCCTCGTGGAGAAGAAGCCGACGATCTTCTACGGCGTGCCGACCTTGTACGCGGCCCTGCTGGCCAGCCCGGCATTCCCCGAGAAATCGAAATTGAGTCTCAGGGTCTGCACTTCGGCCGGGGAAGCGCTCCCCGAGCAGCTCGGCAAGCGCTGGACCGAGCGCACCGGCGTCGAGATCCTCGACGGCATCGGCTCGACGGAGATGCTGCACATCTTCATCTCCAACCGTCCGGGCGAAGTGCGCTACGGCACGACCGGCAAGCCGGTGCCGGGCTACGAGGTGCGCCTCATCGACGACGAGGGGAAGGTGATCATCAAGCCCGGCGAGCTCGGCGAGCTGCAGATCAACGGGCCGACGGCGGCGATCATGTACTGGAACCAGCGCAGCCGCACCAAGAACACCTTCCAGGGCCCCTGGACGCGCAGCGGCGACAAATACAGCTTCGATGAGCAGGGCTACTACACCTACGGCGGGCGCTCCGACGACATGCTGAAGGTGAGCGGCATCTACGTTTCGCCCGTGGAGGTGGAGGGCGCGCTCATCACGCACGACGCGGTGCTGGAGGCGGCCGTGGTCGGGGTCGAGGACGAGGAAAAGCTCGTGAAGCCCAAGGCCTACGTCGTCCTCAAGCAAGGGCAGTCGCCCTCCGATGGGTTGAAAAGCGCGCTGCAGCAGCACGTGAAGGACAGGCTCGCCCCGTACAAGTACCCGCGCTGGATCGAGTTCCTGAACGAGCTGCCCAAGACCGCGACCGGCAAGATCCAGCGCTTCAAGCTCAGGCACAAAACTTGATTGGGTGCCTGGCGGTAAAATCGCCCCATGGCTACCAGACCCGAGCAGCAAACCGCGAACGACATCAAGGTCGACCCGAAAAGCCTCTACCTCGAGGAGGTCTTCACCGACCGGCGCGTGGGCACCATCCGCAGGCTCACGCCGGTGACGAAGGACGGCACGCGCGACCAGGCGCGCGCGGTGCTCTACGTCGGCGAGACGCAGGTGCTCACGCCGGCGGGCGCGCTGCCGATCGGCTTCGAGATCGGCGCCGCCTCGCTCGAAGAAGCGGCCGAGAAGTTCGGCGCGCTCGCCAAGGAAGCGATCGAGCGCACCGTGCGCGAGCTCCAGGAGCTGCGGCGCCAGGCCGCGTCCTCGATCGTGGTTCCGCAGGGCCCGCTGCCCCCGATGGGCGGCGGCGGCAAGATCCAGATGCCTTGATCACCCGGGTCCGATCCTGGTTGGAGAGCGCGCGGCGCGTGGTCGCGCTTACCGGCGCCGGGATCTCGACCGACTCCGGCATCCCCGATTTCCGCGGGCCGCGGGGCCTGTGGACGAAAAATCCGGTCGCGGAGAAGATGTCGAACATCCATGCGTACCTCGCCGAACCGCAGGTGCGCAAGGCATCGTGGCAGAACCGGATTTCCAGCCCGGCGTGGAACGCGAAGCCCAACGCGGGACATAGGGCTTTGGTTCATCTGGAAAAAAGACGGAAACTGCACGCGCTGATCACGCAGAACATCGACGAGCTGCACCAGATCGCGGGCAACTCGCCCGAGCGCGTGATCGAGGTGCACGGCACGATGCGGCGCTTCATGTGCTGGGGCTGCAACATGCGCGGCGCCATGGAGCTCGTGCTGGAGCGCGTGCGCGCCGGCGAAGAAGACCCGCGCTGCCACGCGTGCGGCGGCATCCTGAAAAGCGACACCATTTCCTTCGGCCAGCAGCTCGTTCCCGAGGTCATCGACCAGGCGATGAGGGCCGCCTCCGAGGCGGACCTGTTTCTCGCCGTGGGAACGAGCCTGCAGGTCTACCCGGTGGCGGGCACCGTGGAGGTGGCGCGCGCCGCGGGCGCGAAGATCGTGATCGTCAACGGCGAGCCTACGCCTTTCGACGGCATTGCCGACGCCGTCTTCAACGATTCGATCAGCCAGGTGCTGCCTAGGCTTGTAGGTTTAGAAATCGGCGGGCGTTCCCTGCAGTAACTGCTGCGACGCTCGTCGCATCGAGACCCGCCTTCTCCAGCGTTCCCAACGGATCGGCGTCGCCCATGTTGAACGGGTAGTCGCTGCCGAGGACGATCTGCGAGGCGCCGAAGCGCTCGACGAGGAACTTCACCGCCGCCGGATCGAACACCAGGTGATCGTAGAAAAAGCGCCTGGCGGTCGTCGCGGGCGACTCGGCGAGCGACTCGTGCGCCTTCGGGATGGCGTTCCAGGCGTGCACCAGCCGCGGCAGCAGCATCGCCATGGCACCGCCACCGTGGCTGAACGCGATGCGCAGCCGCGGGTGGCGCGCCCCGATGCCGCCGGTGATCATGGAAGCGCAGGCGAGCGCGATGTCGCCCGGAAAGCACACCGCCTGCTCCGCGAAGGCGCCGACGATGCGGTCCTGTCCCGCCGGCCGCAGCGCGTGCACGAAGATGGCCGCGCCCATCTCCTCGGCGGCGGCGAAGAACGGCTCGAACCTGGCATCACCGATCGACGTGCCGTTGATATGGCTGGCGATCTCCACGCCGGGGAATTTCAGGTTTTTTTGAACGTATTCCAGCTCGCGAATCGCGGCGTCCACGTCCTGGAGCGGTACCGCGCCCAGGCCGACGAAGCGCTCGGGAGCGCGCGCCGCCATCGCCGCGATCTGGTCGTTCAGGTAGCGGATCAGCACGCCGGCGTCGGGCATCGGCAGCCAGTAGGACAGGAGCTCCGGCATCGGGGAGAGCGCCTGGCGCGCCACGCGCATGGCGCCCATGTCCTCGATGCGGCGCGGCACGCTCCAGCAGCCGTCCGAAACGGTGCGGTAGACCTTGCCGGAGATCATCACGTGCCGGTGGCAGGCGTGCGCCTCGGCCATCGAAGGCCAGGGGACGTCCCGGCCCTTGCCGGCGTACGGCGGGAAGTTTTCCGGGACGATGTGGGTGTGAATATCAACGCAATCGCTCATCGGTCGATTATAGAATTCGTCGCATGGCCCGCTTACTTACCGGATTGCTATTCGTCCTTCTGAGCCAGGCGGCGTTCGCGCAAGCCTGGCCCACGAAGCCCGTGCGCATCATTGCGCCATTCGCCCCCGGCGGCAGCGCCGACACGCTCGGCCGCATCGTGGCGCAGAAGCTCAGCGAGAGCCTGAAGGAGAACTTCATCGTCGAGAATCGTCCCGGCGCGGGCGGAGCGCTCGGCTCGGATCTCGTGGCGAAGGCCGCGCCGGACGGCTACATGCTCGTGGTCTCGGGAATCGCGTCGCACGCGCTCGCGCCGGCGGTTCAGGGAACGCCGTACGACCCGGTGCGCGATTTCACGCACATCGCGCTTTTCGGCGGTCCGCCGGCGGTGCTGGCGGTCAACCCTTCGCTGAAGGTGAAGGACCTGCGCGAGTTTGTCGCGCTGGCGAAATCCAAGCCGGGGGCGCTTTCGTACGGCTCTCCCGGCAACGGCACGCAAGGGCAGCTCGTCGCCGAGCTGTTCAAGCAGCGCGCCGGCATCGACATCCAACACGTGCCGTACAAAGGCGCTTCGGCCGCGGTGGCCGATCTCATCGCAGGCCATATTCCGTCGGTTTCCACGACCCTGACCACGGCGGCGACGCAGATCCGCGCCGGCCGCGCCATCGGGCTCGCAATCAGCGCGCAGGCGCGGCTGGCCGAGTTTCCGGACGTTCCGACCTTCGCCGAGATGGGCTATCCCGATATCGTCGCGACCGTCTGGTTTTCGCTCTCCGGTCCGGCCAACATGCCCGCGGACATCGTCAACCGGCTCAACGCGGAGGTAAACCGGGCGCTCCAGCTCCCCGACGTGCGCGAGCGCCTCAAGACCGAGGGCATCGTGCCGACCCCCATGGATGCGAAGGCTTTCAGCACCTTCGTCGCCTCTGAAGTGAAGCGCTGGGCGCCGATCGTCAAGGCATCGGGAGCGAAGCCCGGCTGATCTGGAAAAGGGGTCAGGACCCTTTTTCGTCTCAAAGCGTGGGTTGAAAAAGGGTCCTGGGTTGGAAAAGGGTCCTGACCCCTTTTCCAGGCGCTAGACCATCGCCGAGCCGCCGTCGACGACCAGCGTCTGGCCGGTCATGAACGAGGCGTCGTCGCTCGCAAGGAAGCTCACCGTGCCGACCAGGTCTTCGGGCTTCTCGTCGCGCGGAATGGCGCGCGTAGTGCGCGTGATCTCGCCCTGCCGCACGTGCTGCGGCACCTTGGCCACATTCTCCGACAGCGTGAAGCCGGGCGCGAGCGCGTTCACCGTGATGCCGTCCTTGCCGAGCTCGCGCGCGAGGCCGCGCGTCATGGAGATGACGGCGCCCTTGCTCGAGATGTAGTGCAGGAAAAGCGGCACGCCCTTCAGCGGCGCGCCGGAGGCGAGGTTGATGATGCGGCCGGCGCCGGCCTGGCGCATGTGCGGCACGCACGCGCGGCAGCACAGCCACACGCCCATGATGTTGACTTCCATCACCCGGCGGAACTCGTCGATCGGGATGCTCTCGAAGGGCCGCAGCTCGATGGAGCTGAACACCGCCGCATTGTTCACGAGGATGTCGATACGCCCGAAGGCCTTCACGGTTTCGGCGGCCATGCGCGCGACGTCGCCTTCCTTCGAGACGTCGACTTGCAGGCTCAGGGCCGCCGTGTCGGATTTCTGCAGGTCGGCGACGACCACGCTGGCGCCGTCCTGTGCCAGGCGGGTGGCGATCGCCTTGCCGATGCCGCTGGCGCCGCCGGTGACGATCGCCGTTCTGCCTTTCAGTTTCATGTTCACCTGATCATGGAGTTGGGAAGTATCAGGGCGATCTGCGGGAACGCCACCAGCAGCGCGATGCAGGCCACCATCGCCAGCCAGAACGGCAGGATGCCGGCGAAGATGGCGCGCATCGGAACGTCCTCCGCGACGCCCTTGACGACGAAGACGTTGATACCCACTGGCGGGCTGATCAGCCCCATCTCGAGAACGATCACCATGAAGATGCCGAACCAGATGGGGTCGATGCCCAGCGCGCTAATGATCGGGAACACGATCGGCACCGTCAATACCATCATCGCGAAGCCCTCGAGGAACATCCCCAGGATCAGGTAGGCAGCGAGCAGGATGGCGAGCACGCCGAGCCCGGGCAGCTCCAGGCCGGCGAGCATGCTCGCCAGGTCGACCGGAATTCGGCTCAGGGCGAGGAACGGCGTGAAGATGTGCGCGCCGATCAGGATCAGGAACACCATCGCCGTGGTGCGCACCGTCTGCAGCAGCGAGTCGAGCAGCACCGCGAACGGCAGCCGGCGGCGCCACAGCGCGTGCGCCATGGTGAGCACCGCGCCGACCGCGGCCGCCTCGGTCACGGTGAACACGCCGGCATAGATGCCGCCGATGGTGATCACCACCACGGCGAGGAACGCTGCGGCGCCGCTTAGCGCCGACAGCCGCTCGCGCGCGGGCAGCCGCTCGCCGGGCGGGCCGAAGTCCGGGCGCAGCGCGCATAGGATGCCCACGGTGAGCACGAACAGCGCGGCGAGCAGGATCCCGGGCAGGAACCCGGCGAGGAACAGGCGCCCGATCGACTGCTCGGTGAGCAGCGCGTAGACCACCAGCACGGTAGAGGGCGGGATGAGGATGCCGAGCGTGCCGCCGGCGGCGACCACGCCGGTGGCCAGGCGCGCGTCGTAGCGGTAGCGCCGCATCTCGGGCAGGCACACACGGCCCATGGTCACGGCGGAGGCGACCGAAGAGCCCGACAGGGCGGCAAAGCCCGCGCAAGCAATGACCGTCGCCGAGGCGAGGCCGCCACGCCGGTGCCCGACCCAGGCATGCGCCGCGGCGTAGAGATCGCGCCCCATCCCCGAGGCAGCGGCGAAATTGCCCATCAGCACGAACAGTGGAATCACCGCGAAGGCCTGCACCGCCGCGTGCGAGTAGGGAAACGAGCCCAGGCTGTTGAGCGCCGCGTGCGGCGAGTTGAGAATCGCGACGCCGACCGCGCCGACCAGCGACATGGCCAGGCCGATCGGCATGCGCAGCGCGAGCAGGATGAGCAGCGCCACCATGCCGGCGAGTCCGACCTCGGTCGGGCTCACCTGCGCAGGGCCTTCCAGGCGCTAACCAGCAGGACGGCGGAGAACAGCGCGAGGCCGGCGGCGCTCAGCAGCTCGAAGGGCCACAGCTCGATCCTGAGCATGTTGGTCGCTTCGCCGCGGCTGCGCGAGGTCGACGCATACAGCGCCGACTGCCACGCCATCACGGCGGTGAGCGCCGCGCCGGCAAGGTGGACGGCGGCATTGATCCAGCGCAGCCGGGGACGGTCGAGGATCGGCGCGAACACGTCCATCGCGACGTGGCCGCCGGTAGCGGCGCAGTACGGCAGCCCGAGGAACACGATCAGCGCCATCGCGAGCTCGGTCATCTCGTAGGCGCCGAGGAACGGCAGGCGCAGCACGTAGCGCATCACCACGTCGAACGCGATGAGCCCCATGAGCCCCAACAGCACCGCGCCCCCGCCTAGGGCGAGGGCGCGGAGGAACCGCGGCCACATCCCGGGTCAGATGCCCGGGTAGCCGGCCCGGCGCAGCATGTCGCGCGCGGGGATGCCCTTGGCCTCGGATTCCTTGACCCACTCGTCGATGATCGGCCGCAGGGTCTTGCTGATGCGCTGCTGCTCGGCCGCCGACAGTGTGACGACGTCCGCCTTGCCGCGCACGCTGGCCACCGCCTGCTCGGCGCGCTTGATGTACACCTCGGTGGCTTTGAGGCTTAGCTGCCGGCCCGAGAGCTTGTCGATGGCGGCGCGCGCACCGGGTGACAGGCTGTCGTACTTCTTCTTGTTCATCGCGATCAGGAACACCGACCGGCCGAAGATCGGCCCCGAGATGGTGAAGCCCTTGGCGACCTCGCCGAGGCGGAAGTCGAGGATGGTGGTAAACGGAACCATGGCGCCGTCCATGGTGCCGCGCTCGAGCCCGGGATAGACCTCGGTGATCGGCGCGGCGATCGGCACCGCGCCCATGTACTGAAGCTGCTTCGCCTGGGCTGCCGACGGCGAGCGCATGCGCAGTCCCTTCAGCTCGTCCATCGAGCGGAACGCCTTGCCGCGCGACATGAGGCCGGCGTCCTCGGCGCCCCACAGCGCGATGACCTTGGTGCCCTCGAACTCGGGAAGCAGGTATGGATCGAGCAGATCCCACATCATGTGGGTAGCGGCGATGCCGTCGGCCTTGAGGCCGGGCAGCTCGATGATGCCGACGCGCGGAAAGGCGGGCGAGGTATAGCCTGGCAGTGTGAAGACGAGGTCCACTACCCCGTCCACCGCCTGGCGGAAAAGCTCCGGCGGCTTGCCGCCGAGCTGCATCGACGGGTAGAGCGTCACCTTGACCTGGCCGTTGGTGGCCTTGGCCACTTCCTGGCTCCATGGCTGGATGATCTCGCGGTAGATGACGTGCACCGGCGGCACGAACGTCGATAGGCGAAGCTCCTGCGCCGCCGCATTGAACGCCGAAAGCGCCGCGGCGAGCGCGAGCGCGACTCTTGTCATTCTGATCATCGTATTCTCCTCCTAGAGGGTTGCGAGGGGATTCTACATGGCGAGGGAAGAGGATGCTTCCCACTTCCGCCGGCTGCGCGAGATGGCCGATAATCCGCAGCGCCCATGAGATTCGGACTCAACTTCTTTCCTTCGTTCCGGCCGGAGGACAGCAGCACGGCCGACTACTACGACCAGTGCCTGCGCATCGCCGTGCGCGCCGACGAGCTCGGCTTCAGCAGCCTCAAGACCGTCGAGCATTCGTTCTACGACTACGGCGGGCATTCACCCAATCCGTGCGTGTTCCTCTCGGCGATCGCGGCGCGCACCAGGCGCATCCGGCTCATCACCGGCGCGGTGATTCCGGCCTTCCATCATCCGGCGCATCTCGGCGGCGACCTGGCGATGCTCGACAACATGAGCAAGGGGCGGCTCGACGCCGGCTTCGGGCGTGCTTTCCTGCCGAAGGAGTTCGAGGTCTACGGCGTGCCGATGTCCGAAAGCCGCGAGCGCTTCGAGGAAGCGATCGGCATGATCAGGAGGTTGTGGACCGAGGATCGCGTCACCGCCAAAGGCGAATTCTGGAATTTGGAGGACGTCCACCTCATGCCAAGGGTGGTGCAGAAGCCGCATCCGCCGATCTGGGTGGCGGCGATCTCCACCGAGGAATCTTTCGTCTACGCGGCGAAGAACGGCTACAACCTGATGATCGTGCCGTACGCCGGGAAGCCCGGCCAGCTGCAGGAGTTCGTCAAGATGTACCGCCGGCTGTGGGCCCAGTCGGGACACAAGCCCGGCGCCGAGCAGGTCCAGGTGGCGCAGTTCGGCTACCTCGCCGAGAACAGCGCCGAGGCGCGGCGCGGATTCGAGCGCATCTGCAAGCGCTATCTGGAGACCTTCGCCGACGCGGTGGTGTCCTGGAAGGGTCGCAACGAGTCCGAATACCCCGGTTACGACAAGATGGTCGCGAGCATCCTCGCGACCACGCCGGAGAAGATCATCGCGCAGGGCGGCGCCTTCGTCGGCTCGCCCGACGAGGTCGTCGAGCAGGTGAGGCAATGCATGAGCGCGTTCGACGGCCCGATCGAGCCTTCGATGCAGATCAACTTCGGCGGCTCGAGCGACGCGGAAGCTTTCCGCACCGTGGAGCTGCTCGCCTCGAAGGTGATGCCGCGCTTTAGGTGATCTAGCCGCGCGGCGGCGGAGGGGGTGGCGGCGTTCCTGAAGGCGGCGGGGGCGGGGGAGCGACCTGTCGGTACGACGTACCGCGGTGAATGCCGGAGGCCATCGGGATCTTGTGCCCCTTGGCATACATGCACTGCTGGTAGCCGATGTCGTAGCGCTGCTGCGCGGTGCGACCGGATGCCTGCGCCGCGCCGGTGCCTGCCACCGCGCCGGTCGCGAGGCCAACGCCGGCGCCCACGCCGGCACCGCGGCTGCCGCCGATGGCCGCGCCGGCGACGGTGCCGACCGCCGCGCCCACGGCGGCGCTGGCGACACCGCTATCCGCGGCCGCCTGGTTCGGCGTGCCGCCGACCTGCGCCTGGGCGTACTGACGGCACTCGTAATCGTCAAAGCGGAACTGGTCGAAGCTCTTGCCGCTGCCCGGCAGCACCATCACGCCCGGTCCGGTGGGCGTAGATGCGCACGCCGCGACCAGCAGCAAGGGGCTGATTTTCAGCAGGTTCATTGCGAAGGCTGCGCAGGGACGCGCTGCCAGCCGCCCGGGCACTGCTTCACATACGGATAGTAGGTATTCGATTCGCGGCAGAAGAACCAGGTCCCCGGGCCTTCGGGGACGACGTCGCTTCGCTCCACGTACACCGGGGGCGAGGAAGGCTGGACGACGACGGGCGGGTAGTAGTAAGCGGGCGGCGGGTAATAGTAGTAGGGATAGGACCAGCCCAGAGGAACGCCGAAATGGAAGCCGAGGCTGAGCCGGGAGCCGCCACGGCCGTGCGCCAATGCCGCGCCGCTCGCCACTGCCAGCATCACCACCAGGATTGCGAGGGCGACGCGCTTCATGCCTGCGAGATTACCTCCCCGTGTCGCTGGAAGGGGTAACCGTTTGTTACGGCATGTTTCAGGGACGGACCACGGAATCGTGCTCCGTCCCTGATTTGTCCTGATTTTGCGACGTTATTTCGGCTGCTGCACGTAGCGCAGGTAGGGCTTGGGCGCTTTCCAGCCTCCCGGGTATTGCTTCTTCGCATCCTCGTCGCTCACCGAGCCGGCGATGATCACCTCCTCGCCGGGTCTCCAGTTCGCCGGCGTGGCGACCCTGTGCTTCGTGGTCAGCTGGATGGAATCCAGCACCCGCAGCACCTCGTCGAAGTTGCGCCCGGTAGTCATCGGATAGTAGAGGATCAGCTTGATTTTCTTGTCCGGGCCGATCATGAACACCGTGCGCACGGTCTGGTTGTCGGCCGCGGTGCGGCCCTTGGAGCTGTCGCCGGCGGTGGCGGGCAACATGTCGTAGAGCTTGGAGATTTTGAGCTCCGGGTCGCCGATGATCGGGTAGTTCGGGGCCGCGCCCTGGGTCTCCTCGATGTCCTGCGCCCAGCGCTTGTGGTCCTCCACCGGGTCGACCGACAGCCCGATGATCTTGGTGTTGCGCTTGTCGAACTCGGACTTCATCTTCGCCATGGTTCCGAGCTCGGTAGTGCACACGGGGGTGAAGTCCTTCGGGTGCGAGAACAGCACCGCGTAGCCGGAGCCGATCCAGTTGTGGAAGTCGATGCGGCCCTCGGTGGTATCCGCCTGGAAATTGGGTGCTTCTTCGCCGATGCGTAGCGTCATGGTCTTCTCCTCGGTTGGGGCGAAAATCCTAACGCCGTTCTTTCCCTTTCCGCCACAAGGACTTTCCAGTACAGTAGCCTCCTGGAAATTTGTTCGGGGTCCGAACAATGCAGCGAAATATCCATATTACGTTCAAGGTCAATGGCGAAGAGCTGGAAGCTTCGTTCGCCCCGTACAAGACATTGCTCGAGGTGCTGCGCGAGGACCTCGACCTCACCGGCACCAAGCACGGCTGCGAGCTCGGCGAATGCGGCGCCTGCGCGGTGCTCGTCGACGGTGAGCCGCAGCTTTCCTGCCTCGTGCTCGCGGTCGAGTGCGCCGGGCGCGCGGTCGACACCGTCGAAGGCCTGGCGCGCGGGACGACGCTGCACCCGCTGCAGGCGGCCTTCGCCGACCACGGCGGCTCGCAGTGCGGCTACTGCACGCCCGGCATGCTGATGACCGCCAAGGCGCTGCTCGACAAGGAGCCGCAGCCCAGCCGGGAGCGCATCCGCGAGGCGATCGCGGGCAACATCTGCCGCTGCACGGGCTACAACCAGATCGTCGAGGCGATCGAGGCCGCCGCCACCGAGCTGGCGCGGGGCAAGCCATGAGCGCCGACAAGAAGCGCCTCGAGGTCGTCGGCCAGGTGCGCCGGCGGGTCGACGGCCGCGGCAAGACCACCGGGCAGACGCGCTTCGCCGACGATCTTTCGGCGCCGCGCATGGTGCACTGCAAGCTGCTGCGCTCGCCGCACGCGCACGCGGTCATCGAAGAAATCGGCACGGAGAAGGCGCAAGCGCTCCCGGGCGTGCACCTCGTGCTCACGGGCAAGGACTTTCCCATCCCCTTCGGCATCATGCCGGTGTCGCAGGACGAGTACGCGCTCGCGAACGAGCGCGTGCGCTACGTCGGCGACCCGGTCGCCGCCGTCGTCGCGAAGGACGAGCAGACCGCGATCGAGGCCATCGAGCTGATCGAGGTGAAATACCGCCCATTGCAGACCATCTCGGATCCGGTCGAGGCATTGGAGACTGCAGAGCCGCGCATCCACGACTACGGCGAACGGGGCAACATCCACCGCAACCAGGCCCACGAATTCGGCGACGTCGAGGAAGCGCTGGCGAAGAGCGACCACGTCTTCGAGGACACGTTCTTCTTCCAGGGCAACACCCACCTGCCGATGGAGCAGCAGGCCTCGCTCGCCGCGGTGGAGGGCGACGGCAAGCTCCTGCTTTCCACCAGCACGCAGAACCCGCACTACCTGCACCGGCAGCTCGCCAGCGTGCTGCAGATGCCGGCCTCGCAGATCCGCGTCATCGCCTGCAACAACGGCGGCGGCTTCGGCGGCAAGTGCGATCCCGCCAACCACGAGATGGTGGTCTCCAAGGCGGCGCTTCTCCTCGGCAGGCCGGTGAAGATCTGCCTCACGCGCGAGGAGGTGTTCTACCAGCACCGCGGCCGGCATCCGGTGCTGATGAAGTTCCGCACCGGCGTCACGAAGGAGGGCAAGCTCACCGGCATGCACCTTCAGACCGTGCTCGACGGCGGCGGCTACGGCTCGCACGGCGCGGCGAGCACCTTCTACACCGGGGTGCTGACGCCGGTGACCTACGAGCTGCCGCGCTTCAAGTTCGAGGCCTGCCGGGTGTTCACCAACAAGCCGCCGTGCGGGCCCAAGCGCGGCCACGGCACGCCGCAGCCGCGCTTCGGCCAGGAAGTGCAGCTCGACAAGATCGCAGAGCGGCTCGGCATGGACCCGGCCGAGCTGAGGCTCGGCATGGTGACGAAGGACAACGCGCTCACCGCGAACTGGCTCAGGATCGGCACCACGGGCCTCGCCGAATGCATCCGGCAAGTGGTTCACCGTTCTGGTTTCAAAGATAAGCATCGAAAACTGCCGCACGGGCGCGGCGTCGGCCTCGCCTGCTCGGCGTACATGTGCGGCGCCGGCGTCTCCATCTATTGGAACAAGATGCCGCATTCGGGCGTGCAGCTGTTCCTCGACCGCAGCGGGCAGGTCACGGTGCTCTGCGGCGCGACCGAGATCGGCCAGGGCTCCGACGACGTGCTCGCGGCGATCGTCGCCGAAGTGTTGGGCATCTCGACTTCCGAAGTGCGTGTGCTTACCGGCGACACCGGTCTCACGCCGGTCGATCTCGGCTCCTACTCGAGCCGCGTCACGGTGATGATGGGCAACGCCGCGATACAGGCGGCCACGCGGGTGCGCGACCAGATCACGGCGGCTGCGGCCGAGAGCCTCAATACGCTGCCCGAGCGCGTCGTGCTCTCGCAGGGACGCGTGTTCGCCGCCGAGGACCCCGGCAAGACGATGAGCTTCGTCGAGGCGGTGGCGCTCGCAGAGAGCAAGTTCGGCACGCTCGGCGCGGTCGGCTCGTACGCCCCGCCGAAGGCGCCCGGCAAGTACAAGGGCGCGGGCGCCGGGCCCTCGCCGGCGTACAGCTTCTCCGCCTGCGTGGTCGAGACCGAAGTCGACCCGAAGACCGGCTGGATCACGGTGCCGAAGATCTGGATCGCGCACGACGTCGGGCGCGCCATCAACCCGGTGCATGTGCGCGGCCAGGTGATCGGCAGCGTCTACATGGGCCTGGGCGAGGCGCTCATGGAGGAGCAGTCGTTCCGGCGCCTGCCGCCCAAGCTGTCCAGCGCGCTCGTGCACAAGATCCCCTCGATGCTCGAGTACAAGAGTCTCACGGCGCTCGACATGCCCGAGGTGGACGTGGCGCTCGTCGAGTACCCGGACCCGAACTGCCCGTTCGGCGCGAAGGAAGCCGGGCAGGGGCCGCTGCTGCCGGTGATGCCGGCGGTGGCGAACGCGATCTACGACGCGGTCGGCGTGCGCGTCGACGAAGTGCCCATCACGCCGGAGAAAATCCTCAAAGGTCTGGAGCTCAAGAAGGAAGGCAAGCCGGCGCGCGTCGGGCCGGAGAGCTTCCCGGCGGTGCCGTATCCCGCGCCCAGGTTCGTGCTGCCGCCCTGGGAAGGCGGCGACGGCGGCGAGCTCAAGAGCGCCGACGGCACGCCTGCCCGCAAGACGAGGGTCGCCGCATGATGCGCCTGCCTTGGTTCGAGTACCGCGCGCCGCGCTCGGTCGCCGAGGCGGCGCGCATCCTCGAGGGCGAAGGGCCGCGCGCCATGCTGCTTGCCGGCGGCACCGACCTCCTGCCCAACATGAAGCGGCGCCAGCAGGCGCCGGCGACGCTCGTGGCGCTGCGCAACGTGCAGGAGCTGAAGCGCAACGGCGAGGCCCTCGGCGCCGCGCTCACCCTCGCGGAAATCGCTCAAAAGAACGGCCTACCGGCTGCGCTTCGCCAGGCGGCGGCGCAGGTGGCGACCCCGCCCCTGAGGAACATGGCGACCCTCGGCGGCAACCTCTGCCTCGACACGCGCTGCAGCTACTACAACCAGAGCCACGAATGGCGCAAGGCCATCGACTTTTGCCTGAAGAAGGACGGCGAAACCTGCTGGGTGGCGACGGCGAGCAAGCGCTGCGTCGCGGTGTCCTCGACCGATACCGCGCCCGCGCTGATCGCGCTCGGCGCGCGCGTGAAGCTGGTTTCCTCGAATGAGGAAAGGGAAATACCTGTCGAGGCGCTGTTCAAGAACGACGGCATCGAGTACCTGACGCGCAAGCCCGGCGAGATCCTTACCGAAGTGCGGCTGCCCGACCCGGCAGGCTGGCGCAGCACCTACTGGAAGCTGCGGCGGCGCGGCTCCTTCGACTTCCCGCTCCTCGGCGTCGCGGCGGCTGCGAACTTCGACGGTGATGTCGTCACGGAAGCGAGGATCGCGCTGGGCGCGGTCGCGTCGCGACCGTTTCTCGTCGATAAGGCGGGCGAGTTCCTCAGGGGGAAGCGGCTGAGCGATGAAGTGATCGACGAGGCGGCGCGCATGGTGGGTTCGCGCGCGAAGCCGATGGACAACGCCGACATGGATCTCTACTGGCGCAAGCAGGTGACGCCGGATTTCGTCGGCTACGCGCTGCGCGAGCTGCGCGGCGACGACATGCGCGCAACTCGCCTTCGCATCGCACGCCACCTGGTGTGAACACCGACCGACTGGTCAGGGAAGGTTCTCGCGCAGCACGATGCTGAGGCGCAAGGCCTCGACGCCGGCAAGGGGGTCGCGGCCTTGCCGCAGGTTGGAAAAGATTTGCACGGTGTTGAGCACGATGGTTTGAGGGCTCTGGGTGATCACCGCATCCAGCGTCCCGTCCACGAGCAGCGCGCGTGTATCGGGGGACAGGCCGTGGCCGATGAATACCACCTTCTGGTCCCGGCCGGACTCCTTCAGCGCGCGCGCCACGCCGTCCGAGGCGCCGCCGATGTTGTAGATGCCGCCGAGGTCGGGATGCCGATCGAGCAACTGCATCGTCTGGCGGTAGTTGCGCTCGGCGTCGTCATGTCCTTCGCGCAATCCCGCGACTTCGATCTCGGGATACAACTCGTCCATCAGGCTGTGAAAGCCCATTTCGCGCTCCTCGTGCGCGCGGTAACTGCGGCTGCCGGCGATCAACGCCACCTTACCTCGCGTGCGACCCATGAACCGGGCGAGCAGCAGGGCCGCAGTCCTGCCGGCAGCGCGGTTGTCGAGGCCGACATAAGCGGCGCGCCGCGAATGCGAGAGGTCGGAGACCACGGTCACGACGGGCACCTGCCGCTCGGCGAGCGCAGTCACCGCTTCGCGCACCAGCGGATGCTCGAGCGCCATGAACGCGATGCCGTCGGCCCGGCGGCCGTGCTCGAGCAGGCTCTGTGCGAGCCCACGCGGATTGAACCCGTCGATGATGGTGCAGCGGCAGTTCACGTTGAACAGTGCCAGGTGCTCCTGGGCGTATTCGATGGTGTCGGCGAGCATGCGCAGGTAGCGGTTGGTGCCTGCCGGGAGGAGAAAGGCGAGCTCCATGGCCTGCGGCCGCGCCACGGCCGCGAGCTCGGGCTCGGGGAGGTAGTTGAGCTGCGCCGCCGCCTTGAGCACGCGGTTGACGGTGGCCGCGCGCACGCCGGTGCGCCGGTTCAGGACCCGGTCGACGGTGGCGGTCGATACCCCGGCGGCACGGGCGAGGTCACTGATCCGGGGACGGCCCATCCATCAAAAACCATCAGGAAGTTTGATTGACCCGGAGTGTACAGGGCCCCTAACGTGGTCGCCTCACAGTCCCTTTAGGAGGGGTTTACCGTGCGTCAAGCATCCATGATCCGCCGCGCCGTGCTGGGCGCGCTCGCTGCGATGTCCATCGGTCTTGCGTTGCCGGCGCAGGCGCAGAAAACCGTTGAATTCCGCTACGGCCACATGAACCCGCCCAACAGCGCCTCCGGCATGCAGGCCCAGATGTTCGCCGACCTGATCGCGAAGAACACCAGCGGACAGGTCAAGGTCACGGTCTATCCGTCCTCGCAGCTCGGCAAGCTGCAGGAGCTCGCGGAAGCGGTTTCCACCGGAACGATCGCGCTCTCGCACAACACCGCGGGCGGGATCGGCTCGCTGCACGAGCCGTTCGGCGCGCTGGACACGCCGTACCTGTATCGCGACGTCGATCATCTGATGAAGGTGATGGACGTCAAGTCGCCGGTCATGAAGAAGCTCAATGACGGGCTGATCAACTCGGCCGGCGTGCGCGTGCTTTATGCCTATTACTTCGGCACGCGCCAACTCACGGCCAACAAGGCGATCCGCCAGCCCTCCGACCTATCGGGGCTCAAGATCCGCGCCATCCCGTTCCCGATCTACATGGCCGCGGTGGAAGGCATGGGGGCGATTCCGGTGCCGGTGGACTGGTCCGAAGTGCCGACCGCCCTCGCGACCGGCCAGGTGGCTGGGCAGGAAAACCCGGTGAACGTGGTGCTCTCGAGCAAGCTCTACGAGAAGCAGTCCCACATGATGCTGACCTCGCACATCATGAACGCGCAGCTGATCGTGATCAACGAGAAGGCGTGGCAAGGACTCTCTGCGGCGCAGCGCGGCCAGATCGCCAAGGCGGCAGCCGAAGTGCGCGCCAGAGCCACCGAAATGGTGCGCAGCCAGGAAGCCGACGAGACCAGCAAGCTGAAGGCGCTGAAGATGACCGTGATCGGACCGGCCGAGGGCCTGAAGCTCGACGCCTTCAAGACTTCGGTGAACAAGCAGGTGCAAGCCAAGTTCGGCGGCAAGTTCGGCGAGCTGTACAAGGAAATCGCCGCCATCAAGTGAACGGCCCGAAAGGCCGAGCGGGGATGAGCGCCGTACTGGGCCGGCTTTGCCGCATCGGCGAGGCAATCGCCATCGCCATGCTGTTGGCGGTGACCGGCCTGATCCTCCTGCAGGTGGTCGCGCGCGAGTTCATGAACCTCGGCCTGCCCTGGGCCGACGAGCTCGCGCGCTACGCCGGCCTGGGCATCATCTTCCTCGCGATCCCGATGCTTCTGCAGCGCGACTACCACGTCAAGGTGAGCTTCTTCCTGCTCTTGGCACCCGGAGACGCGCAGCGCTGGCTGCATGTCATCAACGAAGTGCTCACGCTCGCCTTCTGCGCCATGTTTCTGGTCGCGGGCTATTACTTCATGCAGCGGGCCGGGCGCTTCTCGACCCCTGCGCTCAGCATGCCCAACCTGGTGTTCTACCTGCCGGCGATGGTCGGCACCGCGCTCATGCTGCTGGTCGCGATCGATCGCGTCGTGGGGAAGTTCCGCAGATGATGAGCGCCAGCGTAGTCGCGCTTTTCCTGCTGCTGACGGTCATGGGCGCACCTATCGCCATCGCGATGGGGCTCGCGTCCGGCGTGGTGATCGTGGCATTCGACATGCCGATCGCCGTGATGGCGCAGCGCACGGTCAATGCGCTCGACTCGACGCCGCTGCTCGCCGTGCCGATGTTCATCTTTGCCGCCGAGATTTTCAACCGCGCCGGCATCACCGACCAGCTGTTCGACTTCATCCGCATGGTGGTCGGCCGCATCCGCGGCGGCCTGGGACACGTCACGGTGATGACGCACCTAGTGTTCTCAGGCGTGTCGGGCGCGGCGCTCGCCGACATCGGCGCGCTCGGCAAGGTGCAGATCAACATGATGCGCCAGCAGGGCTACAAGGACGAGTTCTCCGCCGGCATCTGCATGGCGGCCTCGACGCTGGGCCCGATCTTTCCGCCCTCGATCCCGCTGGTCATCTTCGCGATGGCGGCGGAGGTGTCGCCGGTGAAGCTGCTGATCGCGGGAACCATTCCATCGCTGATCATCGCCGCTTTCCTGATGGTCCAGATCGCGATCATCGCCAAGCGGGACAAGCTGCCGCACGACACGATCGTCGTTACCGCGCCGAAGTTCATGAGGCAGCTCGGGATCGCGCTGCCGGCGCTGGCCGCGCCGGTGATCCTCATCGGCGGCATGGTGGCGGGCTGGTTCGGCGCGACCGAGGCGGCGGGCGTGACCGTAATCTACGCCATCCTGGTGGGGGTCCTGTTCTACCGCAGGCTGACCTGGGGCGGCCTGATCGAGGCGAGCCGCGAGACCGTGCGCGCTTCCGCAGCCGTGCTCTTCATCGTCGGCTGCGCGGCGCTGTTCGCCTGGGTCCTCACCATCGACCGCATCCCGACGCTCGCGACCGAGTACCTGCTCGCGTTGTCGAAGGATCCGCTCGTGTTGCTGATGGTCGTCAACGTGCTGCTCCTCGGCATCGGCATGATCATGGAGTCGATCGCCGCGATCCTGATCGTTGCGCCGATCATCACGCCGGCGCTGATGGCGGCCGGGGTCGACCCGGTGCACCTCGGCGTCGTGGTGGTGCTCAACCTGATGATCGGGCTGATGACGCCGCCCGTGGGGATGAGCCTCTACATGGTAAGCAATGTCGCCGGCATACCCCTGCATCGCGTCGTGGCGGGCGGCATGCCGTTCCTGATCTCGCTGCTGCTTTCCCTCATCGCAGTCACCGTGATTCCGGCGGCCTCGACCTGGCTGCCGAATCAGTTCATCAAATAACGCAATCGCAGGAGCCATGAGCAGATTCTTGGGCGAAATCAGGCAGGCCGGCTACGTCGTGCACGACATCGAGGCCGCGATGGACTACTGGAGCCGCGTGCTGGGCGTGGGGCCGTGGTTCTACAAGGAGCGCGTGCCGATCGAGAATTACAGGTACCGGGGCGAGTCCTACGCGCCGCACAACTCGGTGGCGCTCGCCAATTCCGGCCCGCTGCAGGTCGAGCTGATCCAGACGCGCAACGATGTGCCGTCGATGTACCGCGACTTCCTGCGCGCCGGGCGCACCGGCCTGCAGCACGTGGCGTACTGGACCGAGAGCTTCGACGCCGACCTGAAGCGGCTAGAGGCGCGCGGGTTCAAGGTCGTGATGAGCGGCGAGGTCGGCGAGCGCGGCCGTTTCGTATATTTCGACACCGAGTTTCATCCGGGCAGCGTGATCGAGCTCTCCGAGGTCGCCGGGCCGAAGGGAAAGATGTTCCGCATGATCCGCGAGGCGTCCGAGTCCTGGGACGGCAGCCTGCCGGTGCGGCCTTTCCCGGATCTGGCCTCCCTCTGACATGGCGCTCGGCGAGCGGCTGCAAGCCGTTTACCTGATCGAGACCCCGCTCGAGCCCGCAGCCGCGGCGGAGGTTTTGGCGGGGGAACAGAGCTGTGGCACGTTCATGCGCGTGGCCGGCGAAAGCGACGAGCTGCGCAGCCGCGCGCGCGCAACGGTCGAGCGCATCGAGGAGCTCGCGCCGCTGGCGGCGCCGAGCCTGCCGAATGCCTGGCTCGCCCGGAAGGCGGCGCGCGGACCGTGGCGGCGCGCCCGAGTCACGGTTTCGTTTCCGGTGGACAACATCGCGGCTAACCTGCCGACGCTCGCGGCGACCGTCGCCGGCAACCTCTACGATCTGGGAGAGGTGACCGGCATCCGCCTTCTCTCTTTGCATTTTTCGGAGAGCTACAGGAGCCGTTTCGAGCTGCCCGCCCAGGGCGTTGAAGGCACGCGAAAGCTGTGCGGCGTGCATGGCCGTCCGCTGATCGGCACGATCATCAAGCCGAACGTCGGCCTGTCCGCCGGAGACACGGGTGCGCTGGTGGCCGAGCTCTGCGCCGCCGGGGTCGATTTCATCAAGGACGACGAAGTCTGCGCCGATCCGGTGCATGCTCCGCTCGCCGAGCGCGTGCCGGCGGTCATGGAGCGCATCCGGCGCCATGAGGACCGCACCGGGCAGAAGGTGATGATGGCCTTCAATATCTCGGATGAGCTCGACGCGATGCGCCGCCACGCCGAGCTCGTCGAGCGCGAGGGCGGCAGTTGCGTGATGGTGAGCCTCAACTGGTGCGGGCTCGGGGGCGTCCAGGCCCTGCGGCGCTCGACGAGGCTCGCGATTCACGGTCACCGCAACGGCTTCGGCGCGTTTGCGCGCCACCCGGCCCTCGGCATCGGCTTCGACGCCTACCAGGCGCTGTACCGGCTCGCGGGAATCGACCATCTGCACGTGCACGGCCTGGACGGAAAATTCGCCGACGCCAACGACGAGGTCATCAGCGCGGCGCGCGCCTGTTTGACGCCTTTCTCCGCGGATGATCGCGTCATGCCGGCGTTCTCGTCGGGGCAGTGGGCGGGCACGGTCCCGGCGACCTTCGCGAGCGTGCAATCCAGCGATCTCATCTTCCTGTCGGGAGGCGGCATCCTCGCCCACCCGGACGGGCCTGCGGCGGGCGTGCGCGGACTGCGCCAGGCCTGGGACGCGGTGCATGAGGGACACACGCTCGAGCAGCATGCGCGCCAGGCGCCGGAGTTACGCCGCGCGCTAGAGTTTTTCGGCCCGCGGATGTCGTGAGGCCCCCGCCGCGGTACGCTTTCTGCGCCGACGACTTCACCGGCGCGACGGATACGCTCGCGACGGCGGCGCAGGCCGGCCTGCGCGCGAGGCTCTACCTCGATGCGCCGCCGCCCGAGCAGCTCGAAGCGGACGGCGAGCCCGAGGTCGTGGGCGTCGCCTCCGCAGCCCGTTCACTCGCTCCCGAAGCGATGGCGCAGGCGCTCGAGCCGATCGGCCGGGCGCTCGCGCGGCTCGGAATTCCGGTTCTGCACTACAAGACATGCTCCACGTTCGACAGCGCGCCGCATGTCGGCAGCATCGGCGCCGCGGTTTTGGTGCTGCGCAAATTCGTAGCCGACGAGTTCGTGCCGATCGTCGGTGGCCAGCCTAACCTGAGGCGCTATTGCCTGTTCGGCAACCTGTACGCGGCCGCGGGCGCGAACGGCGAGGTGCACCGCATCGATCGGCATCCGACCATGAGCCGTCATCCCGTCACGCCGATGCACGAGGCGGATCTGCGCCTGCACTTCGACGCCCAAGGCCTGTCCGGGGTGCGGTCCGTCGATTACACGCGCTATCGACACCCGATCGAGGATTTGCACGGCACGGTGCTCTTCGACGTCGGCGCCGCCGAGGATCTCGCCGTCATCGGACGGCTGATCTGGCGCCGCGCGCGCGGGGCTCGGCTGCTCGCCGTGGGGCCGAGCAGCGTCGCCCAGGCGCTCATCGCGGCCTGGACGGAGGAGGGCAGTCTGGGCGCTGCTTCGCGCGCGCCGGCGATAGGACCGGCGCGGGGCCCGGTCTTCATGTTGTCCGGAAGCCTCTCTCCGGTAACCGCCGAGCAGATCCGGTTTGCATCTTCCTACGCGAAGATCATGCTTGATGCGGCGCGCCTGGCGAGCGGGGAAACCGAGTATGCGATCCAGGCCGCGCGGCGCTGCGTCGAGCTGCTGCGCTCCGGACGGCATGTGCTCGCGCATACCAGCCATGCGCCTGCGGACAACCGCGACGGTGCGACGATTGCCACGATCTGCGGACAAGTCCTTTCGGCTGTGCTGCGCGAGGTTCCCCTGAGCCGGGTCGGCGTCTCGGGCGGCGATACCTCGAGTCATGCGGTGAAGGCGCTGGGAATCGACAGCCTCTCCTATGCAGCCCAGCTTGTGGACGGCGTCGCGCTATGCCGCGTCCACGCGCAAGCCTCCCGCCTCGATGGCATGGAGCTGATGCTCAAAGGCGGGCAAATGGGGCCGCCCGGTATTTTCGAACGCTTGATCTCGACCTAGCGTCCAGAGGAATACTATCGGGCCTGCGAAATTCAGCCGTAGGAGCCAGACCGATGAGCCCGCCGCTTCCTTCCATCCGCCGCGTCGTTACCGGGAACGACCTCAAGGGCCGCTCGCGCATCGTCGAGGACGCGCCCGCGACATCGATCCGCATGGTGGCCGAGCGCCCCGGCTACCGCGCGGTGAACGTGTGGCGCACCGAGCAATCGCCGGCGAAGATCGACGCCGCCGACGGCACCGCGAGCCACCAGGGAATCCTGCCGCCGAAAAACGGCACTATCCTGCGCATCATCGATTTCCCGCCCGAGCCCACCGACCGCGAGAAGCTGAAGGCGATGCTCGACTCGACCTTTGGCGGCATCTACCGGGACGCGCACCACGACCGCCGCCCGGGCGTGCACCCGGGCATGCACACGACCGAGACCGTCGACTACGCGATCGTGCTCGAAGGCGAGATCTGGGCGGTGATGGACGAAGGCGAGACGCTCATGCGCGCGGGCGACGTTCTCATCCAGCGCGGCACCAACCACGCCTGGGCCAACCGCTCCGAGCGCACCGCGCGCATCGCCTTCGTTTTGATAGACGGATCCCGCTGAGAAAATCCGCGGTGTAAGATTTCCCCTCACCCTGAGGAGGGGACATGACCATAAATCGCTGTCTCGCCGCGTCCGCCCTGGCCGCGGCCGTTTCCGCTTCGCCCGCCTACGCCGAGGACATCAAGCTGCGCATCGCCTCGGGCCACCCGACCGCCAATACCTACGTGCACCTCATGAACACGTTCTACGTGCCGGAGGTCACCAAGCGGGTCGCGGCGAAGACCAAGCACAAGGTGGAGTTCATCGAAGGCTACGGCGGCTCGATCGTCAAGGTGGCCGACACGCTGGAAGGCGTGCAGTCGGGAATCATCGACGTCGGCGGCTACTGCTTCTGCTTCGAGCCTTCCAACCTGCCGCTGCACGCGTTCCAGATCATGCTGCCGTTCGGCACCATGAGCCCGGTGAAGAGCGTGACGCTCGCGCGCAGCGTGTACGACAAGGTGCCGTACATGTCCAAGGTGTTCGAGGACAAGTACAACCAGGTGCTGCTCGGCCTCATCGCCGACAACGGCTACAACCTCGGCACCAACTTCGAGTGGAAGAGCGTCAAGGACCTCAAGGGCCGCAAGCTCGCCGGCGCGGGCCTCAACCTGAAGTGGCTGGAGTTCGCCGGCGCCGTGCCGGTGCAGTCTTCGCTGCCGGACGCCTACACGTCGATGAAGACCGGCGTCTACGACGGCTGGATCATGTTCCCGTCGGGGTACGTGAACTTCAAGCTGCACGAGGTCGGCAAGTTCTACACCGAGATCGGCTTCGGCGCGATCACCTGGCACGGCCTGACGATCAACAAGAACCGCTTCGCGCGCCTGCCCAAGGACGTGCAGCAGATCATGCGCGAGGTGGGCCGCGAGTACGAGAAGCTCACCGGGACGGTGAACGAGGAGAACTATCCCAAGCAGCTCGAGCAGCTGAAGAAGGTGGGCGCCGACGTGCGCAAGCTTCCCGGCGCGGTGCGCGTCGAGTGGGCAAGCTCGCTCCAGGGCTGGCCGCAGGAGAAGGCGGCCGAGCTCGACAAGGCCAAGCTGCCCGCGAGCCAGGTGCTCAAGCTCGCGCTCCAGGAGGCGGAGAAGCTAGGGCACAAGTGGCCCGTTCGCTATCAGGTCAAGTAGCTCGCCGGGACGTCAAATAGCTTGTTGAGTCGTTGGAGTGACGTGACGGCAAAGGCCTTGCTGGCCTTTGCCGCCACCCTGGCGTTTCTTCTCAGCTTCCTCGTCGTCGCGGACGTGGTCGGCCGCACGGCCTTTGGCGCCCCGGTCAAGGGCACGCCCGAGATCGTCTCGATGTCGATCGTGATCATCTGCTTCCTGCAGGCGAGCTATGCCATTCGCAGCGGCGGCATGCTGCACGTGGACGTTGTTCCGGCGCTGCTGCCGCCGCGGCTGCGCGCGGCGCTGACGGCGTTCGGTAGCCTGCTCGGCCTGGCGTTCTTCGGGGTGGTGCTGTACGGCGGCCTCGATCCGCTCGCGCACGCCTGGGCCTCGGACGAGTACGAAGGCGAAGGCGCGCTGCGCGTGCCGACCTGGCCGGCGCGCTTCGTCGTCATCCTCGGTGCCGGCCTGGCGGCGCTCGACTACCTGCTTCTGGCGATCCTCCACCTCAAGCCGGTCTTCAAGAAGAAGAGCTGATGTTCGGAACCGGCGAGATGGCGGTGCTGGTCGCGGTGCTGCTCGCGCTCGTGTTCAGCGGGGTGCATATCGCGGTGGCGCTCGGCTGCGCGGCGATGCTCGGCATCTACCTCATGACCGGCGACTTCCAGGTCGTGGCGAACTTCGTCGGCAGCACGGCGTACGAAGCGGTGCGCGACTACGTCTTCGCGGTGATTCCGCTTTTCATGCTGATGGGCGAGTTCCTCGCGAAATGCGGCGCCGCCACGGACCTGTTCTCGCTTTTCAACCGGCTGACGCGCATCGTGCCCGGCCGGCTCGCGGTGGCGACCGTGATCTCCAACGCCGTGTTCGCCTTCGTCACCGGCGTGAGCATCGCCGCGGCCGCGGCGTTCTCGCGCATCGCGTACCCGGAAATGAAGCGCCACGGCTACCAGGACCGCTTCGCGCTCGGCTGCATCGCGGGCAGCGCCTGCCTCGGCATGCTCATCCCGCCGAGCGTGCTCATGATCGTGTGGGCGATCCTGACCGAGATGTCGATCGGCGACCTGTTTCTCGCGGGCGTGCTGCCCGGCCTGCTGCTCACGGCGTTGTACGTTCTCTATATCGTGGCTGCCGCCGGGCTGCGGCCGGCGCTGGCCGGAGGGAAAAGAGAATCCCCTTCCGAAGAGCCTCATATTCTGCAAGCGCTGCTCAGCACCTCGCTGGTAATCGCGCTGGTCGCGGGAACGCTCGGCGGCATCTGGTTCGGCGCTTTCACGCCGACGGAAGGGGCGGGCGTGGGCGCGGCGGCGGCGCTCGTGCTCGCGCTCGCCAAGGGCGTGCGCGCCAGGGAAATCGGCGAAGTGATCCTCGCCGTGGGAAGGACCTCGGCGCCGCTGCTGTTACTGCTCGTGACCGCCCAGCTCTACTCCCGCGTGCTCACCATGACGGGCTTCACGCGCGCCGCCCAGGAGCTGCTCCTCGGCACGGGGCTCGGTGCGGGCGGCGTGCTGCTCCTCATGGTGCTGGTGTGGTTCCTGCTCGGCTGCATCATCGACTCGATCTCGATCCTGCTGCTCACGGTGCCGATCTTCTACCCGATCGCCAAGGCGATCGGCCTGGATCCTCTCGCCTTCGCCGTCATCGGCATCGTCGCGGTCGAAACCGGGCTCCTTACGCCGCCCTTCGGCCTGCTGGTATTCACCGTCAAGGCGGCGATCCACGACCCGGCGATCAGCGTCGGCAAGATCTTCGCCGGCTCCATGCCGTATTGGGTCGCGCTGCTCGCGGTGATCGTCTGCCTGTGGCAGTTTCCGCAGATCGCGACCTATCTTCCCGGCCTACTGAGGACCTAGCCATGCCCGCATACTGGGTTGCACGATCGAAGATCCACGATCCCGTGGCCTACAAGAAATACACCGACCGGGTGCCCGCGATCATCGCGCGCTACGGCGGCAAGGTGCTCGCCCGCGGCGGGCGCTACGAGATCCTCGAGGGGCCGAAGAAATTCGAGCGCTTCGTGGTGATCGAGTTTCCGAGCCTCGAGCAGGCGGTCGCGTGCCAGCGCTCGGCCGAATACCAGGAGGCCGCGGCGTTCCGCCGCGGCCGCGCGGGCGAGGTCGAGCTCGTGATCGTCGAGGGCGGCGACGCGACCGCGCGCTAGTCGTTCTTGAGGTTGGCGGCCTTGGCGACGGCGGTCCACTTCTCGATGTCGGCAGCGACGCGGCGGCCGAGGTCCTCCGAGCTGCTGCCGATCGGCTGCAGCCCCATCCCGGCGAAGCGCGCTTTCACTTCCGGCGTCTGCACTACGCGCGCGACTTCGGTCTGCAGGCGCGCCACGATCGCCGCCGGCGTCTTCGCGGGAGCGAAGAACGCGGTCCACACCGGCACCTCCATGTCGGGCACGCCGGCCTCGGCCATCGTCGGCAGGTCGGGCCACGACGGGTGGCGCTGCGGCGAGGTGACGGCGAGGCCGCGGACCGAGCCGGCCTTCAGCGGGCCGGTCGCGGGCGGCGGATCGGTCATGGTCATCATCACCTGGCCGGAGGCGACCGCCTGCACCGACTCGCCGCTGCTCTTGTACAGGATCATCTCGATCTTGGTGCCGGTGCGCTGCTTGAACATCTCGGTGGCGATCTGGAAGATGCCGGCGCTCGAGGCGTAGTTCGACTTGTCCGGATTCGCCTTGGCCCAGGCGACGAGATCCTTGACGCTCTTCACCGGCAGCCTCGGATCCACCGTGACGATCAGCGGGAACGCGGCGATCATCGAGATCGGCGCGAAGTCGCGCAGCGGGTTGTAAGACAGCTTGGAGTATGTCGCGGGATTGATCGTCATCGGCCCGCTCGGTCCCATCAGGATCGTGTAGCCGTCCGGCGCCGCCTTGGCGACGTAGTCGGCGGCGATGATGGACATCGCGCCGGGCTTGTTCTCGATGACGATCGGCTGGCCGAGCCCTTTCACCAGCTCGGGCTGCATCGCGCGCACGATGATGTCGTTGCCACCGCCGGCGGCGTAGCCGATGACGACGCGGATCGGCTTCGTCGGATAAGCGTCCTGCGCGAAAGAACTCCCGCTTGCGGCTGCGAGCGCGGCAGCCATGGCGATCAAGATGCGAACCATAGGATCTCCCCTCCTTTGCGCGATCACAGTACACGAACAAAAACAGGCCGGGGAGCCGGAACTTTGCTCGCGGTCAACGGAATGGTCTCCGCTGCTGCGCAGCAAAGCGGGGATTACAGCGACCGGAAGTCCTCGTCGCCGAGCTTGAGCTTCGCAGCGGCCATGTTCTCCTCGAGGTGGGCGAGGTTGCCGGTCCCGGGAATCGGCAGCATGACGGGCGACTTTCTGAGCAGCCAGGCGATGGCGAGCTGCGCGGGCGTGGCGCCGATCTTCGCGGCAACGGAAATCACCTTTGAGCGCCGCAGCGCGGCGCCGTCTCCGAGCGGATACCAGGGCAGGAAGGCGATGCCCTGCGTTTCGCAATGCAGGAGCACATCCTCGCTGGCGCGATCGCCGACGCTGTAGCGGTTCTGCACCGACACCACCGGCACGATCTTGCGGGCTCTTTCGAGCTGCTTCACCGTGACGTTGGAGAGCCCGATGTGGCGGATCTTGCCTTCGCGCTGCATGTCGGCGAGCGCGCCGACCGAATCCTCGAGCGGCACTTTCGGGTCCACCGTGTGCAGCTGGTAGAGGTCGATGCGCTCGAGCTTCAGGCGCTTCAGGCTGCCGGCGAGATCTCTTTTAAGCTTCTCCGGGCGGCAATCGGCATCCCAGCGGCCGGGGCTCGGTCGGGCCAGACCGCCCTTGGTCGCGATCACCAGCCCCTTCGGATAGGGATGGAGCGCCTCGGCGATCAGCACCTCGTCGGTGCGCGGCCCGTAGCTCTCCGCCGTGTCGATGAGTTGCACGCCGAGCTCGACCGCCCTGCGCAGCACCCGTAGCGCATTGGCGCGGTCCTTCGGCTCTCCCCAGATGTCCTCGTTGTCGATGACGCGCATCGCGCCGAAGCCGAGCCGATTGACTTCGAGGTCACCGATTCTCAGTCGCAAGTTCACGGAGAACTCCTGCTAATCCAAGCGTGACGCGGGCGAGGCGCTCGTAGTCGAGCTTCTCGGCGGTGTCGCTCGGCAGATGGTAGTGCGCGTAGCGGTAGAACGCGGTGTCGGTGACCATGATGGCGGGGAAGCCGTGGTCGCGGAACGACCAGTGGTCGGACCACGAAACCCCCGGGATGAAGGAAGGCGCGGCGAGGCCTTCGGAAGGAAATTTCACATTGCGCCTGAAGGATGCGATCGCGGTTCGCACCAGCTTGCGCGCGCCCAGATCGCCGACGAAGGCGATGAAATCCGCGCGGTCGGGAAAGAAAAAGCCGAGCGGCGGAGGATAGCGCTGGCTGCCTGGAGCGTCGCTGTAATAGCCGAGCATCTCGAGCGAAAACATGGCGCGCACCGTCTCGCCGCGCTCTTTCGCGCGCCGGGCCCAGCTCCAGCTTCCCATGTCCGGGCCCATGAAGTGGGGCGGCTCCTCGTTGGCGAAGGCGACGAAGCGGATCGGCAGGCCGTCCCTTCCGAGCAGGCCCGCGAGCTCGATCAGCGCGGCGACACCCGAGGCATTGTCGTCCGCGCCAGGGGAGCCCGGCACCGTGTCGTAGTGCGCCCCTACCACGACGTACGACCTCTGCGAGCACGGGACTTCGATGTTGCGCACCTTGCGCCCGGCGCTTTCGAAGTGATGGGACGCTGCATTGGCGCCGAGGGCGGCCTCGATATAGCGCGCCGCAGTCTCGAGATCCAGGTTTCTCTGGTCTTTGGACAGCTCGACGACGTGCTTGCGCAGGCGCTCGGCGAGCGCCTTGCCTTCCGCGCTGAGCGGCGGCAGCGCGCCCGCATGCGAGCGGCCGGGCATCGCGATCATGAAGTAGCGCGCTAGCCGAGCGCGTACTTGAGCTCGTCCATGAGGTCGTCGACGTTCTCGATGCCGACCGACAGGCGCACCAGCCCCTCGTCGATGCCGAGATTGGCGCGCACGTCCTCGGGCAGCGAGGCGTGCGTCATGATGGCCGGATGCTCGATGAGGCTCTCGACGCCGCCGAGGCTCTCGGCGAGCGTGAAAAGCTTGCAGCGCTCGAGGAAGCGGCGCGAGGCGGGCAGGCCGCCCTTCAGCACGGCGGTCACCATCCCGCCGTAGCGCCGGTCCATCTGCCGCGCCGCCAGCAGGTGCTGCGGATGGCTGGCAAGCCCGGGATAGATGACGCGCTCGATCTTCGGGTGCTTCTGCAGGAATGCGGCGATGTGCATGGCGTTGCCGCAATGGCGCTCCATGCGCACGGCGAGGGTCTTGATGCCTCTGAGTGTGAGAAACGCATCGAAGGGGCTGGGCACGCCGCCGACCGCGTTTTGCAGGAACGCAAGCTTCTCTTTGTACGTTGAATCGCGCAGGACGGCGGCGCCGCCAATGACGTCCGAGTGTCCGTTCAAGTACTTGGTGGTCGAGTGCACGACGATATCGAATCCGTGCTCGAGCGGGCGCTGCACCCACGGCGAGGCGAAGGTGTTGTCGCACACCGAAATGAGGCCGCGCTTGCGCGCGAGCGCGGCGATCGCCTCGAGATCGACCAGCTTGAGCAGCGGATTGGTCGGGCTCTCGACCCATACCATGCGCGTATTCGGCTGGATGGCTTTTTCGAGGTTCTCGGTCTTGGAAAGATCGACAAAACTCGTATGGATGTTCGCGGAGCGCTTCCGCACGCGCTCCAGGATGCGATAGCTGCCGCCGTAGAGGTCGTCCATCGCGACGATGTGCGAGCCCGAGTCGAGAAGCTCGAGCACGGTGCCGATCGCCGCCATTCCGGAGGCGAAGGCGAAGCCCGCCTGGCCGCCTTCGAGCTCGGCAAGGCAGGCCTCCAAGGCGTCGCGCGTCGGGTTGCGGGTGCGCGCGTAGTCGTAGCCCTTGTGCTCGCCGGGGCTCGACTGCGCGTAGGTGGAGGTGGCGTAGATCGGCGTCATCACGGCGCCGGTGCGCGGATCGGGCTCCTGCCCGGCGTGGATCACCTTAGTCTCGAATCTCATTTCTTCGCGTCCGTTCTCCTGCGCAGCCAGTTGAGCAGATCGATGCGGGTGATGAGGCCCAGGAACTCCTCGCCGTCCATCACGATCGCCACCATGCCGCGCTCGAAAATCTCCTTCAGCTTCTCGACCGGATCGCTCGGCGAGAGCGTCACGAGGTGTGATTCCATCGCCTCGGTCACCAGCTCGCTGAAGTGCTCGGGATTCTCATATACCTCGAGCAGGATGTCCTCCTCGGTGACGATGCCGACGATCCTGCCCTCGCGCAGCACGGGAAGCTGCGACACGTCGTAGAGCTTCATGCGCTGGTAGGCAGCGTTCACCGTCTCGTCGGCGTTCACCGTGGCGACCGCGTGCTCCTTGTGCCGGCGCGAGATGAGATCGCGCAGGTCGCCGGTGGTCTCGCGCTTGATGAAGCCGTGATCGAGCATCCAGTAGTCGTTGTAGACCTTCGAGAGGTACTTGTTGCCGCTGTCGCACACCAGGCTCACGACGCGCTTCGGCTCGGGCTGCTCGCGGCAGTAGCGCAGCGCGGCGGCAATGAGGGTGCCGGAGGAGGTGCCCGCCATGATGCCCTCGCGCAGCAGCAATTCCCTGCAGATGGCGAAGGCCTCGGCATCCGGGATGGTGTAGGCCTTCTTCACCCGCGAAAGGTCGCAGACCGGCGGCACGAAATCCTCGCCGATGCCTTCGACGAGCCACGAGCCGACGTCCTTGGACACCGACCTGGTCTTCACGTATTCGGCGAGCACGGAGCCCTCCGGATCGGCGAGCACCATTTCGGTCCGCGGCGAAGCGCGCGCGAAGAAGCGCGACAGGCCGGTGATGGTTCCGCCGGTGCCCACGCCGGCGACGACCGCGTCGACGTCGTGCTGCATCTGCGCCCAGATCTCCGGCCCGGTCGTCTCCTCGTGGGCGCGCGGGTTCGCCGGGTTGGCAAACTGGCTCACGTAGAACGCGCCGGGCGTGCTTGCGGCGATCGCCGCGGCGCGGTCCTGGTAGTAGTCGGGATGACCCTTGGTGACGTCGGAGCGCGTGAGCACGATCTCCGCCCCCATCGCGCGCAGATGGAAGATCTTCTCCTGGCTCATCTTGTCGGGTACCACGAGCAGCAGCCGATAGCCTTTTTGCACGGCGACCAGCGCCAGGCCGAGGCCCGTGTTTCCGGCGGTCGCCTCGACGATGAGCGCGCCTCGGGCGAGCTTCCCTTCGCGTTCCGCCGCCTCGATCATGGCGAGCGCGATGCGGTCCTTGATCGAGCCGCCGGGATTGTGGTGCTCGAGCTTGAGGAACAGCCGGCAGCGTCCGCCGTCGAGCCGGGTCACTTCTACCAGGGGCGTTTTACCGATGAGGTCTAGGACGCTCATGCATAAGCCTTTGATTTAACATAGTGGGACGTATCCCATATTTTGCAGTGCAGCGTCTGGGGTTGTGGTCCCACGGGAAGAATCCCCATGATGCCCCCCAGAGTAGGAGGCGTGATGCAAGAAGCGATCATCGAAGCGCGCGACGGTACCTTGCTCGGCAGTATCGCGGATTTCTGCCGCCGCACGGGAATGGCCGAATCCACCTTCGGCCGGCGCGCCGTGAACGACGGCAAGTTCGTCTCGCGGCTGCGCGACGGCGCGCGCGTCACGCCCGAGACCCTCAACCGCGTCAACCAGTTCATCGAGAAGCACGGCTTCGCGGGCGCCGGCGAGGCGCCGCCCGAGCTGCTGCCGCTCATCCGCGCGAGCGCCGTGGCGCCTGCCCCCGTGCCGCGCGAGCCGCTTGCGCCGGAGAAGAACTTCCGCTTCTTCGACAACCGGCAGAAGTACCTCCTCTTCGTCAACACCTGCAGCGAGAAGGACGTGGTCGCGCGGCGCGTGGGCCTCGAGCTCGGCCACATCCACCCGCAGCCGCCCGCGGTGCGCCTGTTCGACGCCGGCATGGGCGACGGCACCGTGCTCGCGCGCGTGATGCGCGAGATGCACCGGCGCTTTCCCACGATTCCGTTCTACATCGTGGGCAAGGAGATCAGCCTCGAGGACGTGCGCCTGTCGATCCGCAAGATGGCCGACCGGTTCTTCGAGCACCCGGCGACCGTGCTGGTGGTGACGAACATGTACTACACCGAGGCGCCGTGGCTCACGCCGCGCGCGGTCGCCGCCGCGACCTCGATGGTCTGGCACGAGGTGGCGCTCACCGGCTCTACGTCGCACGATTTCAGCGAGCAGATCACGGCGCTCGAGGCGTTCCTCGCCAAGACCTGGCAGGCGGGCCTGAGCCCGAAGACGGGCAACCCCGTGTACGAGCATCCGACGGCGCTCGTCATCTATCGCGACGATTACCGCTTCCTGCTCGACGATGTCATTCCGAAGCGCGGGGCGGGCGGATTACGACATGGTGATCGCCTCGCAGCCCTACCGCCTGCGCGCGCCGCTCGAGTTCAAGGCGCAGAAGGTGGTTGCGCCGCTCGTGCGTGCGCTCGGCAAGGGCGGAAGGCTGCTCGGCATCCATTCCTACGGCCGCGATCCCGGGCTCGAGATCATCCAGAAGGTGTGGCCGGGCGAGAACCCTTACACGCAGAGCCGGCACGACCTGCTGCGCGCGACCAAAGCCGAGCTCGGGCGCGAGGCGCGGCGCTACAACTTCAACGCCTACGCCGACGCGCGCGCGCTGTTCCGCTACGACATGCACACCCTGCCGAGCGAGATCTCCTCGAGCATCGGCACCTCGACCCTGTTCGCCGCCTGGAACGCGGCGATCTACGTGGCGCAGATCGACGACCAGCGGCTGGGCGACGTGCTGCGCACCACCCATTACCTCGACGCGACGCGCGAGGTCCTTCAGAAGCACGGCAGCCTCTGGTTCCTGGACGAATCCTATGTCGTTTCCCGCAAGCGCGACTGACCTGGGGCTGCACGCCCGCCTGACCGAACTGCTGATCGGGGGCTCGCTCGAGATCTCGCCGCGCGAGCTGCACCGCGCGCCGCACGTCGCCGCCCTGCTGCCGGCCAACACCTGCGTCTACATCCCCTCGCTGCCGGGGCTGCCGCTCGCGCGCACGCTGCAGGCCGTGGCGGCGATCCGCGACGCCGGGCTCGATCCCGTGCCGCACGTCTCGGCGCGCCGCATCCGCGAGCGCGACGAGTTCCGGGACTTCCTGAAGAGGGCGACCGCCGAACACGGCGTGCATCGCGTGCTGCTCATCGGCGGCGACGAGCCGCGCCCGCTCGGGCCGTACAACGACAGCGTGCAGGTCCTGGAGGAGGGCGTGCTCAGCGAGTGCGGCGTACGCGAGTTCGGCGTGGGCGGCTACCCGGAAGGGCATCCGCGGATTTCTCTCGCCGCCCTGGAAGCCGCGCTGCGGCGCAAAGTGGACATCGCGGCCGAGCAGGGCCTGGGCATCTACATGGTGACGCAGTTTTCCTTCGCGCCCGCGCGCGTGGTCGATTTCTGCGCCGGCCTTGCGCGCAGCATGCCCGACCTGCCGATTTACGTCGGCATCGCCGGCCCCACCGACCCGGTGGCGCTGGCGCGCTACGCGCAACGCTGCGGCGTCAGCGTCTCGCTGCGCGCGCTGCGCAACCTCGGCACGGGCATCGCAAAGCTCGTGACGCACACCGACCCGCGGGAGCACGTGATGGCGATCGCGCGCTACGCCCGCAACCGCGAGCCGAGCAACGTCGTCGGCGTGCACCTCTACAGCTTCGGCGGCGCCGAGCGCACCGCCGCCTGGATGCGCGAGCTCATCGCCTAAGGCTTAAGGGGTCAGAGCAATTTTCCCGTTACAAACCGCTCGCGCGGTTGTTTCAGGAAAATTGCTCTGACCCCTTTTTCTTTTAGCCCCGGCCGACGAAGGGCATCTTGGTCGCCATGATGGTCATGAATTGCACGTTGGCGTCCAGGGGAAGATTCGCCATGTAGAGCACGGCGGCGCCGACATGCCCGACGTCCATGCGCGGCTCGACCATGGTGCTGCCGTTCGGCTGCGGTACGCCCTTCGCCATGCGCTCGGTCATCTCGGTGGCGGCGTTGCCGATGTCGATCTGGCCGCAGGCGATGTCGTCCTTGCGCCCGTCGAGCGAGATGCACTTGGTGAGCCCGGTGACCGCGTGCTTGGTGGCGGTGTAGGGCACGGAGTAAGGGCGCGGCGCGTGCGCCGAGATCGAGCCGTTGTTGATGATGCGCCCGCCGCGCGGCTGCTGGCTCTTCATGATGCGGATCGCCTCCTGCGAACACAGGAACATGGCGGTGAGGTTGACGTCGACGACCGCCTTCCACTGCTCGAAGCTCAGGTCCTCCATCGGGATCGCGGGCGCGCCCATGCCGGCGTTGTTGAAAAGCACATCGAGCCGCCTCCAGCTCGCTTTCACTTTGGCGAACAGCGCCTTGACGTTCTCGGGCTTCGTGATATCGGCGGGGCATACCATGTCGCGCTCGCCCGCGCCGGAATCCTCAGCCGTTTTCTGCAGCAGCTCCTTGCGCCGGCCGACGAGCGCCACCCGATAGCCGTCCTTGAGCAGCGCGAGCGCCGCCGACTTGCCGATGCCGGTGCCGGCGCCGGTCACGAGCGCCACCTTGCTGTTTGCCGTCATGAATTCCTCTTCAGAAAATCAAGCAGCGCGGCGTTGAAGCGCTCCGGCTGCTCGAGGTTGGAAAGGTGGCCGCAGCCCTCGAGCACCACGAGCTCGGCGCCGGGGATGCGCTGCGCCATGCGCCGGGTGAGCTCGAGCGGATAGACGCGGTCCTCGTCGCCGGTGACGACCAGGGTCGGTACGCTCAGCTTCTCCAGCGGTGCCGCCCGGTCCTGCGCGACCGAGGCCTCGAGGGTCTTCAGGTACGACTCGTTGCGCAGCGCCTTGAAGCTTCCGAGGAGCGCCTGGTAGGCGCCGGGGCGCGCGCGGCTGCCGAGCAGGCGCCGCATCGAATCGGGGCTGCGTTCCTTGCGCTCGGCGACGAACTTCAGCACTTCCTCGGGCGTCAGCGCGTCGAATCCCGGGCTGGTATTGGCGAGCGTGAGCGTATGCACGCGCCCGGGATGCCTGAGCGCGAAGCCGCGCGCGATGCGCCCGCCCATCGACAGCCCCACCACATGCGCCTTGTCCTCGCGCAGAAAGTCGACCACGCGCAGCAGGTCGGCGGTGAAATCCTCGAACTGCAGCGCACCCTCGTAGTCGTCCGAGTCGCCGTAGCCGCGCGCGTCCCAGGCTGCCGTGCGAAACCCCTCCGCGAAGAAGTGAAGCTGCGCGGTCCAGTGCGCGCGGTTGCCGCCGATGCCGTGCAGGAAGATGACGAGCGGCCCGCTGCCCGCCACGCTCACGGCGAGGCGCGGCGCCGGACCGACGAAAACCGTTTCCAGGGCTATTCCGCCTTGGCGCCCGAGATCTTCACCGCGCGCGCGCGGCTCTCGCTATCGCGCCGGATATAGCGGACGAACTCGTCGGGCGCGCTGCCGACAACTTCGTAGCCGCGGTCGATGAGCTGCTTTTGCCGGAACTCCGGGTCGTCGAGGATGCGCTTCACATCGGTGTAGATCCTCGAGACCGCTTCCTTCGGCGAGCCTGCCGGCAGGAACAGGCCGAACCAGGCGTGCGTCTCGACATCCGGGTAGCCGAGCTCGGTGAAGGTCGGCACCTGCGGGTAGAGCGGCGAGCGCGAAGACCCGCCGATCGCGAGCGCCTTGATGCGGCCGGCCTTGAGCGGCGCCGTGGAGGTCGCGATGCCCGCAAACGTGAGCTGCACCTCGCCCGCCATGACTGCGGGCACGGCAAGGGAGATGCCCTTATACGGGACATGCACCAGGTCGATGCCGGCCTTGTTCTTCAGCATCTCGCCCGAGAGGTGCGGCTGGCTGCCGCTGCCGTACGACGCGTAGTTGATGGTCCCGGGTTTTGATCTCGCAAGAGAAATTAGCTCTTGAAGCGTGTTCGCGGGCAGGGCCGGATGCGCCACCAGCATCTGCTGCAGCAGCACGAGCATGGTGACGGGAATGAAGTCCCGCTGCGCGTTGTAGGGCAGCTTGGCGTACAGGTGCGGATTGATCGAGAACGTGGCGTCGGTGGTCATGAGCACGGTGTGGCCGTCGGGAGCGCTCTTCGCCACCGCGTCGGTCGCCACGATCGTGTTCGCGCCGGGCTTGTTCTCCACCACGACCGGCTGGCCCCAGGCCGAGCCGAGGCGGTCGGCGATCTGCCGCGCCATGACGTCGATGCCGCCGCCGGGCGGGTAGGCGACCACGATGCGCACCGGCTTCGCGGGCCAGGTTTGCGCTTGCGCCGCGGCAGCGAAACACGCAGCGAGAAGGAGGAGCAGGCGTATGGGTCTCATGGCGCCAGATGATATCTTAGGCCCATGTTCCTCAACATGAAGCTGCTTTCGCACCATACGCTGAACGGGTTCGGCGGCATGGGCGAAGGCATGGCCATGCAGCTCGCGGCCGACGGCCGGCGCGTGCTGTGGCTCGCGCACGAGAGCGCGCCGAAGAACTTCACCGCGGTCGATGTGAGCGACCCGCGCGCGCCCAAGGTGATCGTGCAGACCGACCTGCCGCACGCGCAGATGCGCTCCAATTCCCTGGAGGTGGCGGGCGAGCTGATGGCGGTCGCCTACCAGGTCACGAAGTTCGGCCTGAAGCCGGCCGGGTTCGAGCTGTTCGACATCTCGGTGCCGGAGCGGCCGCGCTCCATCTCGTTCTTCGACGCCTCCGGGCCGCACTCGCGCGGCTGCCACCAGCTCTGGTTCGTGGACGGCAAGACGGTGCACATGGCGTGCGCCGACCCGGAGCTCAAGCCGCGCAATCGCAAGGATGATCAGGTCTACCGCATCGTCGACGTCTCCAACCCGGCGAAGCCGCACGCCGTGGGGCGCTGGCACCTGCCGGGCACGATGGACGGCGACGACGCGCCGCCGCCGGCGCGGCTCGCGCCGAAGTTCGACGCGGGGTTCCGCGCGCACAACACCAACGTGTACCCGGAGCGCCCCGACCGCTGCTACCTCGGCTATCTCGACGGCGGCATCATGGTCCTCGACATTTCCGAGCGCAGCCGGCCGAAGCTGGTTTCGCGCTGGTGCAACTCGCCGCCGTACAACGGCTTCGCGCACACCGTGCTGCCGCTTTTCGAGCGCGGCCTCATGGTGGTGAGCGACGAGTCGGTGCAGGACAACGCCGCCGACTGGCCGAAGCTCGTCTGGATCCTGGACGCGCGCGACGAGCGCCACCTCGTCAGCATCGCCACGCTGCCGGCGCCGCCGCTGGACGCTTTTCGCGACCGCGGCGGGCGCTTCGGCGCCCACAACCTGCACGAGAACCCGCCGGTCCCCGGCGCCTGGAAATCCGACAAGGTCGTGGTCGGGACGTTCTTCAACGGGGGCGTGCGCGCCTACGACATCAGCGATCCCTATGCGCCGCGCGAGGTGGCCTATTTCGTTCCGCCCACGCCCGAGGGCTCGCCGGTCGGCGCGGTGCAGATCAACGATGTCTTCATCGATGACCGCGGCGTCGTGTTCACCGTCGATCGCCACGCGGGCGGCCTGTACGCGCTCGAAATGAACCTGTGATCCCCGACGGCCGCACGCCGGTGATGGTAGTGACCGGTTTTCTTGGCAGCGGAAAAACCACGCTGGTGAATCACCTGATTTCAAGAGAAAACGATTCTCTCGTGATCGTCAACGAATTAGGCGAGGTCGCCGTCGATCATTACCTGCTCGAAGCGACCGAGGAGCGCGCCGTCGCGCTGCCCAACGGCTGCCTGTGCTGCCGGCTGCGCGGCGATCTCGAGGAGACGCTGGTCGGCGCCGCGATGCGCCGGCGCCGCGGCGAGATCGCCGGTTTCGACCGCGTCATCGTCGAGACGAGCGGCATCGCCGATCCCGGGCCCGTGGCGCAGACGCTGTTTGCCGACCAGGCGCTGGCGCGCGACTTCAAGCTCGGGCCGATCGTCACCGTGGTCGATGCCGCGGATCCGGGGAACCGTAAGTCGGCCTGGGACGTGGCGCGCGCCCAGATCGCCGCCGCCGACGTGGTGGTGCTGTCCAAGGTCGACCGGCCGGGCGCCCGCCCGGACGAGGCGCGGCAGGAAATCAGGAGCCTCAACGCCACTGCAGCCTGTCTCGAAGCGAGCTTCGGTGAACTCGATCCCGAGCTGCTGCAAAAATCGGGGACGGACCACGTTTTTCCGGCGACCGCGGCGCACGGCGCCGGTATTCACAGTTTCGCGCTGAAGTTCGACAATCCGGTGCCGCAAGCCCTGCTCGAGCGTTTTCTTGGGCTGCTCGTCGAGCTTCGCGGCGCGGACCTGTTGCGCGTGAAGGGAGTCGTGGCCATCGAGGGCAACGAGCGGGTGCTGGTGCAGGGCGTGCGCCATGTGTTCGACCGGCTGCGACGGGTGGCGCTGCCCGAAACAGGGCTTGTATTCGTGGCCAATCGGGTGGACAAGGCCGAAGTGCAAGCGTTATGGCAGGCAATGTCAAATTTAAAAGGACGCCAATGAAAAAACTGATCTGGATTTTCCTGCTGTGCTGCAGCCCGGCGCTCGCGCAGTCCGATTACCCCAACAAGCCGGTGCGCATGCTCGTCAGCTTCCCCGCCGGCGGCATCTCCGACGTGCTCGCCCGGGCGCTCGCCATTCCGCTCAGCAAGCAGCTCGGACAGCAGGTGGTCGTGGAGAACAAGCCGGGCGCGGGCACCACCATCGCGGGCGACTACATGGCGAAGCAGGCGCCCGACGGCTATACCATCTGGCTCCAGGACATCACCACGCACGCGATCAACGTCGCGCTGTACTCCAAGCTGCCGTACGACTCGGTGAAGGACTTCACCTACATCGCGATGGTGGCCTCGACGCCGCTCATGCTGGTGGTGCATCCCAGCACGCCGGCGAAAAACGTGAAAGAGCTGATCGCGCTGCTCAAGGCGAACCCGGGCAAGTACACGTACGGCTCCTCGGGCAACGGCACCATCGTGCACCTCTCGGCCGAAATGCTGAAGTCCGCCGCCGGCGTCGACGCGCTGCACGTTCCCTACAAGGGCAGCAATCCGGCGACCGCAGCCATCCTGGGCGGCGAGGTGAGCTTCGTGTTCTCCACCATGCCGCCGGCCATCTCCAACGCCAAGGCCGGCAAGCTGCGGGCGCTGGCGGTCACCACCGCGAAGCGGGTGCCTGCGGCGCCCGAGGTGCCGACCATGATCGAGTCGGGCCTGCGCGACTTCGAGATCGTGCTCTACTCGGGTATCCTCGGGCCGAAAGGCATGGACCGCGCCATCGTGCGCCGGATCAACGCCGAGTTCGCCAAGGTCGTCCAGGTGCCGGAGATCCGGAACGTTTACGACAAGATCGGCGCCGACCCGATCACCATGACGCCGGAAGAATTCGAGAAGCGCACCGTCGCCGAGATCGCCAAGCTCGCTCCCGTGGTGAAGGCTTCGGGAGCCAAAGTCGATTGAGGGCGTTGCTTCCTCAGCACTCGCGCTACGACTTCATCCCCTTACGCGAACGCAGGAAGTACGCTTGGCCCGGGGGTAAGCGCCTCGCCTTTACCGTCACGACGAACATCGAGTGGTTCGCGTTCGGTGCCGGCTTAGGCAACGATCTGGCCAAGAGCGGCGAGCCGCAAACGCACCGCAACCATTCGTGGCGCGACTACGGCAACCGCATCGGGATATGGAGGCTGTTCGATCTTCTCGACGAGCTCAAGCTGCCCGCCGGGCACTGCACGAACAGCCTGATCTATCTCTATGCGCCGCAGATCACGGACGCGATCCGCCGCCGCGGCGACGAGGTGATCGCCCACGGACGCACCAACGCCGAGAACCTGCGAGGCCTCTGGCAGCCGGACGAGGAGCGCATCCTGCGGGAAGTGACCGAAGCCATCGCGCAGCACGAGGGCCGGCCCGCAAGGGGTTGGTTCGGGGCCGGAGCCTACGAAACCGCGAATACGCCAGACCTGCTCAAGGAGCTGGGCTACGCCTACGTCATGGACTGGCCGATGGACGACCAGCCGGTATGGCTGCGCACGCGCGGCGGCCCGCTCCTTTCCGTTCCGTATCCGATCGAGATCGACGACGCCCAGACCATCCTCCATCGCCAGTACACCGCCGCGCAGTTTTGCGACGCGCTCGTCGATCAGTTCGACGAGATGATCGAGGAGAGCGAGCGCTATGCGCTAGTCATGAACGTTTCGCTGCATCCGTACGTCTTTGGGCAGCCGTTCCGCCTGCGCAAATTGCGCGCGGCCCTGAAGCACTGCGTGCAGCACGACAGCGTGTGGTGGTGCAGACCGGGCGACATCGCCGACCATTGCTATTCCCTTTGGGAGATCCGCCAATGAAAGAAATCTCGCTTGTGCTTTGCGCCGTGTTTTTCGGCATATCCGCGAGCTCCGCCCAGGATTACCCCTCGCGCGCAATCCGCGTCGTCGTGCCTTATTCGGCGGGCGGGTCCTCGGACGGGCCTATGCGCGTGATCGCCCAGGAGATGTCCAAGCAGATGGGCCAGCAGATGGTCGTCGAAAACAAGCCCGGCCAGGGCGCCATGCTCGGCAGCGCAGAGGTGGTGAAAGCGGCGCCGGACGGCTACACGCTGCTGCTCGCTTCGAATCCCAACGCGATCAGCGCGTCGCTGTACTCCCGCCTGACGCACGACCCGGTGGAGGACTTCACGCCGATCTCGCTTCTTGCGAGCGAGCAGGCGGTGCTGCTCGTGCATCCCTCGGTACCGGCGAAGACCGTGCAGGAGTTCGTCGCCTACGTGAAGCAGCGTCCAGGCAAGGTGGACTTTGCGTCCTCGGGCAACGGCAGCGCCCAGCATTTATTCATGGCGATGTTCATTTCCATGACGGGCATCGAGATGAGCCACATTCCGTACAAGGGCAGCGCGCAGGCCGTCACCGACCTCCTGGGCGGACAGGTATCCGCCATCATGCCCGGCCTTGCCGCCATGAGGGGCCACATCAAGGAGGGAAGGGCCCGGGCGCTCGCAGTCACCGGCGCCAGGCGCTCGCCCGCCGTTCCCCAGATCCCGACGATGGTCGAGTCGGGACTGAAAGGCTATGAGCTTTACGTCTGGATGGGCATGCTTGCGCCGAAGGGCACGCCGAGGCCGGTAATCGAGCGGCTCCACCGCGAGTTCGTGGCCGCGCTGCGCGCGCCGGCCGTCAAAACGTTCATGGACAACGCCGCGATCGAGCCTGTCGGCTCCACGCCCGCTGAATTCGGCGCCTTCTTCCGCGAGGAGAAGGCGCGCTGGGCGAAAATCGTCAAGGAAACCGGTGCGCGCATCGATTGACCGCTTCGGCACGACGGCATATGGCTGCGGCGACATCGTCCATGTGCCGGTGGTGCGAGCGGGCAGCTGGGTGTTCGGCACCGGCCTGCGCGCGAGCCTGGTAAACGGGCTGATCGACCCCGCAGTCCTCAAGCCGGGGCGGCCGCTCGATGCGCCGCCCAAGGCGCAGCGCGAAGCGCAGAAGATTTTCGAGCGCATGGCTGCGCAGCTGACCGAGGCGGGCAGTTCGACGTCCCGGGTGGCGCGCCTGGACCAGTACTACCCTCACCCACGCGCTGTCGATCCTTATCACGTGGCTCGCAAGCAGGCGCTCGCCGGGCAAGTGGCGCCGAGCACGTCGATCATCGTGAGCCGGCTTCTCAACCTGGACGCAGCGATGGATGTGCAGGTCATCGCAGCCACGTCGGCGAGCGGGTACGCGGTACAGCGGGTCCAGGCCGGCCTCGACGCCCCGCAGACGTCGGGTTACGCCCCCTGTGTGCGGGTGGGCGACATCGTCTTTGTCGCCGGACAGCTCGCGCGCGATGCAGGCGGCAACATCGCAGCAGAAGCAAAACCGCCCGCGGGCCAGCTTTGGAACGGCACGCGCATCAGCCTCGAAACCGGCTATCTCATTTCCAAGCGGCTGATTCCAGCGCTGCAGGCCGCGGGTAGCAGTCTCGACCTGGTGCTCAAGGCGCAGGTATACCTCAGCCATGCGGAAGACTTGCCCGCGTTCTGGCTGCAATGGACGCAGGCGTTCGGCCGGCGAGTGCCGCCGACCACCGTCGTACCGGTGCAGCACCCCGCTTTCGGGACTGCTGAAGCGACGATCGAAGTCAATCTGGTCGCTGTCCATGAGACCGCAAGGCAGCGCTTGCGCGATGTCCAGTGCGATGTCGAGCTGATCGGGGAAGGCATGGTGCCGGCGTGCGTATTCGACGGCGTGGTGTTCGTCGCGGGGTTAATGGGCATCAACGAGAGCGGGCTAGCTGAGAGTGCGCGCGTGCGTGCGACGGCGCCTTTCTATCACGACAGCGCACGCGCCCAGATGGCCGATATCCTGAGCAAGGCGAAAAAGATCTTGGGTGCTGCCGGAACCGATCTGACGAACGTCGTGAGAGCATTGCACTTCCATTCGGATCTCGAGGACTTCCATGCGATCTACATGGAGTGGAAAAACGAGCTCGGCGCGCTCGGCGTGCCGTTCAGCGCAGTCGAGGTTGCGCCCGAGCCATTCGTTCCGGGAGCCCGCCTGATCCTCGATCTCTGGGGTTACACGCCAAGACCATGAGCACCAAGCCGCTACTCCCCCAGCACAACCGCTACGACTACGTTCCGCTGCCGGAGCGGAAGGACTACAGCTGGCCGGGCGGCAAGCGGCTCGCGTTCTGCATCACCACGAACGTCGAGTGGTACGCCTTCGGCGCGGGGCTCGGGCACGACCCGGCCAAGATGGGCGAGCCGCAGACGCACCGCAACTATTCCTGGCGCGACTACGGCAATCGCATCGGCGTCTGGCGGCTGCTCGAGCTGCTCGACGAGCTGAAGCTGCCGGCAGCGCACAACACCAACAGCCTGGTGTACGAGTACGCGCCGCAGATCATGGATGCGATCCGCGAGCGCGGCGACGAGGTGGTCGGGCACGGGCGCACCAACGCCGAGAACCTGCGCGGGCTGTGGCAGCCGGACGAGGAGCGCATCCTGCGCGAGGCGACCGAGACCATCGCCCGCCACGAAGGCGCGCCGCCTGCGGGCTGGATGGGCACCGGCGCCTATGAAACCGCGAATACGCCGGACCTGCTGAAGGAGCTCGGCTACAAGTACCTCATGGACTGGCCGATGGACGACCAGCCGGTGTGGATGCGCACGCGCTCGGGGCCGATCCTGTCGGTGCCTTACCCGATCGAGCTCAACGACGCGCAGGTGGTGATCCACCGCAAGCAGGACGATTCCGACTTCTGCGACATGGTGGTCGACCAGTTCGAGGAGATGATCGGCGAGTGCGAGCGCCACCCGCTGGTCATGAACATCTCGGTCCATACGCACGTCTTCGGCCACCCGTTCCGCGTACGCCGGCTGCGCCGCGCGCTGCGCCACTGCCTCGAGCATCCGAAGGCGGCGCGCGCCTGGTGGACGCGGCCGCGCGACATCGCAAGCTTCTGCGCCGAGCTTCCCAAGGGAATCGTTCCCGGGAGCTGAAGGATTCAATGGCTCTTGACCCTGCGCAACTGGGCCAGGCCATCGCGTATCTCGAGCGCGGCGACTGGCGCGCCGCGCACGAGATCGTGCAGAAGGACGAGAATTCGGCGCTCGCCTGCTGGGCGCACGGCATCGTGCACCTCATGGAAGGCGACCTCTCCAACGCGCGCTATTGGTACCGGGAAGCGGGACGACCGTTTCCTTCCGATCCCTCGGTAAATGCGGAGCTCGGTGCGCTAAGGGCTGCGGCGCGCGATCAATAAATCGTGGTCCGTCCCTGATACTTGGTGGACAACGGAGGACACGACATCGTGCGCGTGGCAATCCCGCTATGACCCCTGCGGCTAACGGCGCAAGACCAGCGCAAGCGCACTGAGAACGAGCGCCGCGCCCGCCAGCATGCTCCACGTCACGGACTCGCCAAGAAGCAGCCAGCCCCATAGCACTCCGAGCACGGGGACCGCGAGGCCGACGGTCAGGGTGCGCGAAGGCCCGATATCGCGGATGAGCGTGAACAAAGGCAGATAAGCGAGCGCGCTGCACAGCAGGCCGAGCCCGAGGAGAGCGCCGGCGGCTTCCGGCGTCCATGCGGAGGGCGCCGGCGTGTAGGCGAAAAGCGGCGCCATGATCAGCGACGCGAAAGCGATCGAGCCGGCGGCGAGCGCCATCGGGGCCAGGCGTCCATAGCGCTGCTTGATCATCACGCCCGCCCAGCCCCAGAGCGCCGTGCCCGTGATCGCGGCCGCGGTGCCGAGCAGGGTCCCGGTGGTGAGCTCGACGGGTCCGAGGTTGACGATCAGCGCGACGCCGGCGATGCCCAGCGCAAAGCCGGCTACGCGCGAGACGCCGAGCCGCTCGCCGAGGACCGGCGCGGCGATCACCGCCGTCCAGAGCGGCACCAGGCCGCTCATGATCGCCATGTAGCCAGCCGGAAGCTGCACAGCGGCATAGGAAAAGCAGGCGAAGGGCAGGACGTTGTTGATCAGCCCGACGGCAAGGTGGTCCTTCCAGTGCTCGAGCGGGCCGATGCTCTGGCGCGCGAAATACACTACCCAGGGCACCAGGAAGACCGCGGAAAGCAGCGCCCTTCCCGCGGTTACCGGCTCGACGCCGAAGACCGGCACCGCGATGCGCAGGAAGAGGTACTGCAGCGACCACAGCGCGGCGAGCAGCAGCCAGCGCCCGGCGTCGTAGGCGCGCACCTCTCGCTAGAGGTACACCCGCTTCATCGTCTCCGCGGGGTAGCGCGTCCCGGCGCCGGCGCCGATCGGCGCGGCATCCGAGATGCGTTTCACGTCGTCCTTGGACAACCTCACTTGAAGCGCGGCGAGGTTTTCATCCACCCGCTGCTTGCGCTTGGTGCCCGGGATCGCCACCACGTCTTCGCCCTGCGCGAGCAGCCATGCGAGGACCAGCTGCGCGGGGGTGCACTTCTTTTCGCGGGCGATCGCCTCGATGCGCTGCACGATGGCGACGTTCTTGTCCAGGTTTTCGCCCTGGAAGCGCGGATGCTGAAGCCTCCGGTCGCCCTCCGGGACGTCGGCCTTGCCGTGGACCGTGCCGGTGAGCATGCTGCGGCCGAGCGGCGCGTACGCGACGAGCGTGATGCCGAGCTCGCGCGTGGCTTGCAGCGTTTCCTCGCCTTCTTTCCGGTAGAGCAGGGAATATTCGTTCTGCACGGCGGCAATGGGATGCACCTTGTGCGCCCGGCGGATGGTCTCGGGCCGCGCTTCCGACAGGCCGAGCGCGCGCACCTTGCCCTGCTCGATGAGGCGCTTCATCGCGCCCACGGTGTCCTCGATCGGCACGTTCGGATCGACGCGGTGCTGGTAATAAAGGTCGATCACCTCGGTGCCGAGGCGCTTCAGGCTCGCTTCGCAGGCCTGCATGACGTACTCGGGCCTGCCGTCGATGCCTTGCTTGCCGTCGGCGCCTTTCACCTGGCCGAACTTGGTCGTCACCACGACCTGGTCCCGCTTGCCCTTGAGCGCGCGCCCGAGCAGCTGCTCGTTGTGGCCCCAGCCGTACATGTCGGCCGAGTCCAGGTGGTTGATGCCGCGGTCGATGGCGTGATGGATCACGCGGATCGACTCCTCGTCGTTGGCATTCCCGTAAACGCCCGACATCGACATCAGGCCGAGGCCGACCGCGGATATCCGGATCGGGGTGCCGCCGAGCTTGCGCATTTCCATTACGTTTGTCCTCCTCAGTAACGAAACCGGTTTTTCAGAACAGGTCGAAGTATTCGCGGTGCTCCCAGTCGCTCACTTCGAGGTTGAAGCGGGCGATTTCGGCCTCTTTTATCCGGCCGTAATAGTCGACGAAGGGGCGCCCCAGGCCTTCGCAGAGCACGGCGTCCTCCCGCAGGCAGGCGAGCGCCTCGCCGAGGGTGCGGGGCAGGAACTCCGCCTGCGCCTCGTACGGGGTGTCCGCGGAGGGGGGCGGGGCAAGCTTGCGCCGCATCCCGTCCAGGCCGGAATAGATCTGGGAGGCGAAGTAGAGGTAGGGATTTGCCGCCGGCTCGCCGGCGCGGTTTTCTATGCGCGTCCCCGGATCGCCCGGTGCGCCGACCACGCGCAGCATGGCGCCGCGATTTTCCTTCCCCCAGATGACACGGTCCGGCGCGAGCGAGTAGGGACGGTAGCGCTTGTAGCCGTTGATGGTCGGCGTAGAAAGCGCGGCCGCGCCGCGCGCGTGCGCGAGCAGGCCGGCGAGGTACTGCTTGCCGACCTCGGAGAGGTCCTCCGTGTCGGAGACGAACGCGTTCGCCCCGTCGCGGTTAAGCGACTGGTGCAGATGCCAGCCGCTCGACATGACGTTGGGCAGGTTGGGGCGGCACATGAACGTCGCGTGGTAGCCGTGGCGGCGCGCGATCTGCTTCACCGCGCTGCGAAACAGCACCATCGCATCGGCCGAGCCCATGCCCGGCAGCGCGCCGAGCGTGAATTCGAACTGGCTCGGCCCGAACTCGATCTCGTAGGACCGCATCGGCAGCCCGAGCTTTTCCAGGTCCTTGCGCAGAATTTCGACGACCGGGTCGATGAGGTCGTAGCGCTGCTCGGTGAGGTACTGGTAGCCCGTGGTGAGAAGGCTGACCTGCGGCGGATTCCCCGGCTGGCCGGCGTCCGACGGGCGCAGGCTCTCGTCCACGATCTTGAACACGTGGAACTCGACCTCCAGGCCGCAGACAAACTCGTACCCTTGCGCTTTCAAGGCCTGAAGGCTCTTCCGTAACAGGCCCCGGGTGCAGTACGGCAGCGGCCGCCCGTCCTGGAAATGCGCGTCGCACAGGAACCAGCCGGTGTCCGGCGCCCACGGCAGGATGCGGAACGTCGAGACGTCCGGGAGCATCAGGATGTCCGCGGCGCTCTGCATCTCCGGCATGCCGACGCCGCCGCCCGGCGTGAACGCCGGAAACACGGTCCTGTGCGAGGTGTCCTTGAGAAGGAGCGTGCTGGTGAGCGTGACGCCGCGCTCCAGCGCCCTTTTCACTTCGCCGGCCGCGAGCGTCTTGCCGCGCAGCACGCCGTGCTGGTCGACCAGCGAAAAGCGCACCGCCTTCAGGTCGTGCGCCTCGATCTCCTTGAGAACCTCTTTTTTCAAGAGGCCCAGGCCGACCTTTGCCGGCGGTTGGCGTCGAACTCCTTCCAGTAATCGTCGAGGCGGTCGGCGGGGCCGATGCCGTCGACCGCCGGGGGGCCCTTGAGCTCGGCCGCGGCGGCGCGATCGAGCACCATCAGCGGCTTTTCGCCGGCCTGGTTCTTTCTTATCGCGTCGAGAAGGATGCGGCGGTAGAGCACGATGCCCTTGTCGGTGGTGCCGAGATGCTCCCTGGTGCGGTCCTGGATGCGGCCCTGCGACTCGCAGGCCCACTGGTCGTGGATGTTGATGTCGAACCCCATGCCGGTGAAGGTGCGGCTGCGCTGCTCTTCGGGGTCGAAGCCCCAGCCGTTGCCGCGATGAAAGATCGGCCGGTAGTCGGGCGCCGGGTAGGTCTTGAGGCGCTGGTTGCGCATCGTTTCCTTGTCGACCGGCGCGCCGAAGCTCGTGAAGATCGAATACCAGTAGCAGCCGTAGTCGTCGGCCGGCACGTGCCATTGCGAGATCGTCATCTCGGGGCTCATCGGGATGACGAAGGCCTGCGGGAACAGGATGTTGGTGACGCGCAGGTGCGTCCGCGCGTCGCTCACCTTGCGCAGCGTGTGCAGCCGCATTCCGTACGCCGTGCGCTCCACGCGGATCTCGGGGCGGTCGTGCTCGCGCAGCACCTTGCTCATCGGCAGCTCCGAATTCGCCGACGTGGCGCGGAACTGCCGGCCGTAGCCCGCCGCCGGGTCCTCGTCCTCGAAGAACTTGTGCAGCCACGAGGCGTGCGCCGGATCGATGCCCACCTCGAGCGCCTGCAGCCAGTTGCAGTCCCAGTAGCCCTTGAAGGCGAACGTGTACTCCTCCGGCGCGATGAAGCAATCGAAGTGGGGAAACGCGGGCGGCTCGCCGGCGCCGAGGTAGGCGAAGAGAATGCCGCTCTTCTGCGTCACCGGGTACGCGCGGCTCCGGATGTGCTCGTGCAGGCGGCTGCCCTCGGGCTCGGCCGGCGTGGCGAGGCATTTTCCGCTCGTGTCGAAGAGCCAGCCGTGGAACGAGCAGCGCAGCCCGCGGTCCTCGAGCCGGCCATAGGCGAGGTCGGCACCACGATGCGGGCAATGGCGCTCCAACAATCCATACGCGTTCTCTTGCCTGAACAAGACCAGGTCTTCACCAAGGACTCGCACTGCCTTCACCGGTCTCGGGCCTTGGAGCTCGTCGACGAGCGCCACCGGCTGCCAGTAATTGCGCAGCAGCTCGCCGGCCGGCGTGCCGCGCCCGATGCGCGTCATGAGCTCGTTCTGCTCCGCGCTGATCACGCTTCTTGTTCGCGATACAGGGCGAGCGCGCGCATCGCCGGGAAGTCGTTGAACGAGAAGAGCACGGCGTCCTCGTTCGCCGACGCGTTCGCGTGCGAATGAGGCGCCCAGGACGGCAGGGCGAAGATGTCCTTCTCCTCCCATTCGAAGCGCTGTCCGCCGATCACCGACCAGCCGCGGCCTTTCGCCACCTGGTAGATCGCGCTCCCGGTGTGGCGATGCACCCGGGTTTGTTCTCCGGGAAGCAACCGCTGCAGCTGGGCGCCGATGGTCGGCATGACCGGACCGCCGGTAACAGGATTTGAATACTGATACACCGTTCCGTCGAACGCGGAGTGTGCGGTTGATTTTTTCAAAGCCTCGTAAGACTCGTCCCACGCGTACTGGAATACCGGCGAGTAGGGCTTCGTCCAGTTCTCGCGCGAGAGCGCCGCGGGTTTCTGCAGGATGTCGGGATGGACCTCGAAGAAATTCGCGTCGAGCGCGTTCATCAGCGGGATGTCGAGGCCGTCCTGCCACACGCACTGCGTGCCGCCGGCTTCGATGCCGTGGTCGTGCCAGGTGCCGTTCGGGGTCAGGACGAGGTCGCGCGGGCCGAGCGTCAGGCGCTCGCCGTCGACGACGGTGTAGGCGCCGCGCCCTTCCATGATGAATCGCAGCGCCGAGGCCTGGTGGCGGTGGGCGGAAGTGAATTCGCCGGGGTTCATGATCTGCACCCCGGTGTAGAGCAGTCCCGCCGCGGCGCTCCATTCCTTGCGTCCCGGGTTGACCAGCATCACCACGCGCCGCGCCGCCTTCTCGGCCGACACCAGCTCGGGCGCGCGGCGCACCAGCGGCTCGATGCGTTTCCATTTCCACAGCACCGGCACCGACTTGGGCTGCGGACTCCAGGGCTCGATCTCGTTCGCCACGTTCCACAGCGCGCCGAGCGCCTCGCCCTCGAGCGCGCGGTAATAGGCTTCCAGCTCCGGCGTGTCGTCGACGTTGGCCCGGCCGATGACGTTCTCGCGCTTCATGCCGCTAGTTTAGATCCCGATATATTTACGTTGTATATCGGCGCTTGCGGCAAGCTCGGCCGAGGTGCCGCTCCAGACGACTCGGCCTTTCTCCAGCACGAAATGGCGGTCCGCGAGCTTCGTGAGCGCCTTCACGTCCTTGTCGATCACGAGGATGGACAGCCCCTCGGCCTTCAGCCGCTCGATGGAGCGGTGGATGTCGTGCCGCACCATGGGCGCCAGGCCCTCGGTGGCCTCGTCGAGGATGAGCAGGCGCGGATTGGTCATCAGCGCCCGGGCAATCGCGAGCATCTGCTGCTCGCCGCCCGAGAGCTGATTGCCGTAATGCCGCTGCCGTTCCTGCAGCGCCGGAAAAAGCTTGAATACCCGCTCGAGCGTCCAGGGCTCTCCGTCGCGCCGGCGGTTCGCGGCGGTCGCGATGAGGTTCTCGCGCACGGTGAGGTTGGGGAATACCTGCCTGCCTTCCGGCACGAGCCCCAGGCCCGCCTGTGCGATGCGGTAAGAGGGGAGGTTCTGGATTGGCTTGCCGTCGAAGCGGATGGTGCCGGCTCGCGGCCGGCAGATGCCCATCACCGATTTCACGGTGGTGGTCTTGCCCATGCCGTTGCGTCCGAGCAGCGTCAGTACCTCGCCCTGCCTGATGTCGAAGCTCACCTGGAAGAGCACCTGGCTGCGGCCGTAGGCCGTTTCGAGATCGCGTACCTCGAGCATAAGGAAGGCGATCTTATATCAGGACGTCGGAAGGGCCTGTTTCAGTTCAGGTGAAGGCTGCAAGCGGCCGCTGACAATCCGGCCGAACGGGCTGAAGCTCGCGGCGAGGATCAGGCGAGCGATCGCCGTGGCCGCAATGCGCGTGTCCGGGGTGTGCACCTGGTTGAGGAACAGCGCGGTTCGCGAGCAGCCGCGGCACCCTTTCGCAAGGCCGGCTTCATGCAGTGCGACGCGCGCGAAGGACTCGGCGTCGACAGGCGCGCCGAGCGGGGTGCCGCTGAGCGCTGCCCAGATATCCGCGCGGAACACGGTTTCTTCCGATAGCGGAAGCCCCAGTCCGCTCATCCCTGCGACCACGACCACGGCGTCGCTGGTCGACGGAATGACCGGCTCGTGAGCCGCCGGCGCCTTGAGCGGCCTTTGCCGCGAGCCATCCGCTTCGACGAGCACGCGGTCGAATTGCGCCTTGAAGGCGTCGACGGCCTCCGGCGGATGACCCATCAGCTTCCTGCCACTGGCGCTCTTTCCTCGATGACTCACGGAAACGCCGGGCGGCAGCGGGCCTTCGACTTCGGCGGCGGCGATCTTGGTGGTGGTGGTGACGAGCACCCGCTCGCCTGTTGCCGCCATCTCGCGCGCGAGCGCGAGCATGAGGCTCGTCTTGCCGCCGGCGCCGCACAGCGCTACGAGGCGCGCGCGCTCCAGCCCGAGCGCCTCGATCAGCATCACGCGGGCGCGCTCGGGCGGTTGTAGCGCCGCAGAACGCCCTCCAGGACGGCGCCGGCGATGGCGCGCGCCTTGTCGGAGACGGTGTCGCAGTTCTCGACCTTTCCCCGCGGATCGACGTCGCCGAGCTTCGTGCCGGCGCAGACCTCCGTGCGGGAGGCGATCAGTCCGCGCAGCACGCCGTCGAGAGCGGCGGCGACCGGCGCTTGCCCGACGCGGCCAACGATGTCTCCCTTGCGCACGGGGTGGCCGATCACCAGTTGCGATACGAAAACTCCGGCGGCCGGCGCGCGCAGCACCCGGTCCGCGGTGTGGCCGGCAATCTCGCCGGGGATTCCGGTGTTCGGCGCGGCGCTTCCCTCGACGATGATGCGGCCGAGGTCGTGGCCGCGATTGGTTTCGATCACGAGGTGGCAGTCAACGCCCGCAGTGAATCCGGGGCCCAGTGCGATGACGAGCGGCGCGTCATCGATGGAAGTGCCGGTGTTGTGCTTGGCGAGGATCGCGTCAACGAGCACGTCGGGCTGCGCGTCGCGCACCCTTTCCCAGTCGGTCGTCTTCATGACGGCGATCGCGCCGCCTTTCCAGGCCGCGGTCATTTCGGGCCGGTTGCCCACGGCCCGGGCGCTGACGCCTTCGACGCTCGCCTCGCCGCTTTGCAGGGCGACGCAGAACGACACGCGCCGGCGCACGCACAAGGGCTGCTCGAGATCGAGCATGCAGATGCGGCGCATGTTCGCCATGTACAGGCGCCAGGCGACCGCGCTCGCCATCTCACCTGCCCCCTTGATGAGGACGAAGGGCGAAATGCCGCCGTTTACGACTCGCGGACGACGCGCTTCGCCTTGCCTTCGACTCGAGGCAGGCTGCCGATCTCGCATACTTCGACTTCGGGCGTAATGGTAATGCGGTATCTCACCGTCTCGACGAGGCACTCGCGCGCCGCCTCGATCGCCTGGCGTGCCAGGCCTGCGCGTGCCGGCTCGACGCGGATGCGCAGATGCCGGCCGCTGCCCTGCGGCGGCACGACGAGCTGGTATTCCTGCGAGAACTCCGCCACCTGGTGCAGCAGCTCCTGCAGCTGGGCGGGAAACACGTTGACCCCGGCGAAGTGGAACATGTCGTCCGAGCGGCCGAGCACCCCGCCTTCCAGGCGCAGCGACGTGCGCCCGCACGCGCAAGGGGCGCGGTTAAAGCGCACCAGGTCGCGCGTGCGATAACGGATGAGCGGCGTGCTCTCGCAGCAGAGATTCGTGAGGATGAGCTCGCCGACCTGCCCGTCGGGCAGCGGCGCGAGCGTCTCGGGATCCACGACCTCGGCGAGGAACATCCCCTCGATGACGTGCGTTCCCTCGTGCGCCAGGCACTCGAAGCCGAAATTGCTGATCTCGGTCGAGCCGATGTCGTCGAAGCACTCGGCGCCCCACTGCTTCTCGATCGCCTTCTTGGTGGACGGGATGCTCGCCCCCGGCTCCCCCGCCGCGACGACCTTGCGGATCGGCGACGACGGCAGGTCGACGCCGTTGTTGCGCGCCGTCTCCGCGAGATACAGGAGATACGATGGCGTTCCGCACACCGCAGTGGCGCCCCAGTCGAGCATCGCGCGCAGCCGGTCCTTGGAGCTCAAGCCGCCGCCCGGGATGACCATGAGCCCGGCCTTTTCCATCGCGGTCTGAAAGCCCCACCATGCGACGTAAAGCCCATAGTTGAAGGGCACGAAAAGAACGTCGTCCTCGGTCAGTCCGTAGCCGCAGCGGAAATGCGAGAACTGCCGGTAATAGGTCTCGAACCAGTCGGTGCGGCTCAGCATGATGCGCACCGGCCGGCCGGTAGTGCCGGTCGTCTGGAAAACGCGCACCGCCTCGCGCGGCCCGATGCAGGCGAAGTCGCCCCAGGGCGGGTTCGCAGCCTGGCTGAGGCGCAGCTCCTCCTTCTCGGTGAACGGGATGCGGCGCACGTCCTCCAGCGTACGGACCTCGTCGGGCCGGATGCGGGCGGCATCGAGCTTGCGGCGGTAAAACGGGCTGCGGCTGCGCACATAGTGCAGCCGCTCGCGCAGCTCCTCGAGCTGGTGCTCGAGGAGCCGCGGCTGCGGCATGCGCTCCACCCGCTCGTCGAAGTAGGCGATGTCCCGGCCGAACATGCTGTCGCGCGCGCTCATTGGCCTCCCTTCGACCCCCTGTGAAGGGGGTCGCGAGTGAAACGAGCGGGGGGTTGGCTTTTTGCAACGAAAAAGCAAACCCCCCGCTCGCGAAAAGCACGCTCGCTCCCCCCCTTTACAGGGGGGCGGCTTGAGCCTCTTGCCGGCGTGCTCATGCCTCGATCTTCTTCAGCTTTTTCTTCTTCTGATACTCGAGGTCGCGCAGGCCCTCGAGGATCTTCTCCGCGGAGAAAGGCGTCGAATGCAGGCGAACGCCGGTCGCGTCGTAGACCGCGTTGCCCATGGCGGCGAGGATGCCGGAGATCAGCCCTTCGCCCACTTCCTTGGTGCGGTAGGGCTGGCCGACGCGGTACTGCTCGGTGATGACGTCGGCGTCCTCCGATTCCGCCATTTCGTGGATCGTCGGCATGCGGTAATCGAGCCAGTTCGGATTCAGCGTGTAGCCGTCCTTGACCAGCACCTCCTCCATGAAAGCGTGGCCGAGCGCCATGGATACCTGCCCGTCGACCTGGCCCTTGACGAGCGCAGGGTTGATCGGGAACCCGCAGTCGTGGACCGTGAGCGCCTTCACGAGCCGCGCCTCGCCAGTCTCGATGTCGACCTCAACTTCCGCCACCTGCGCGCTGAACGCGTAGTTCTCGGTCCAGCGGCCGCGCGTGGTGGCGAGGCTGGGGTGCGCCGGCTCGTCGCGCATCGTGCGCCAGAAGCCCTCGCCGATGATGGTGTCGCCGCGGCGCTTCGCCACGCTGTGGGCGATGGCTTCGCGGTACGTCATGCGCACCTCGGGGTTCAGCCGGTGCGAGATTACCTTGTCGGCGGCGACGAGCTCCGGCGCCGGGACGCCCAGCTTCTCGGCGGCGGCCTGCAGCAGCTTCTCGCGTGCGTTGCCGGCCGCCTGGCGCGCGGCGTTGCCGGTGACATAGGTCATGCCGCTGATCCACGCGCCGATGTCCTGCGGCGTGGTGTCGGTGTCCGAGGAGGTGATCTTCACGTCGTCCATGCCGATGCCCAGCTCCTCGGCGACGATCTGCGAGATGACGGTCTCCGAGCCCTGGCCGATGTCGATCGCGCCGGTGAGCACGATCGCCGAGCCGTCGTCGTTCATCTTCACGATGACGGCGGAGCCGTTCGGATAGATGAGCGTTCCGCCCATGTATGCGGACACGCCGATGCCAATGCCTCTGCGGATCGTGCCCTTGGGCGGCGACTTGCGGTCGCGGCCGTACTTTGCGAGCAGGCCCGATTTCTCGGCCGCTACGCGGATGCACTCGCGCAGGTCGCCGCGGTGCGTGTCGTCGCCGTTCGGCAGCTTCTCGCCTGAGCCGCGCGCATTGCGCAGCCGGATGGTGATCGGGTCGATGCCGAGCGCCTCGGCGATCATGTCCATCTGCGACTCGATCGCGAAGCGCACCTTCGGCGCGCCGTGGCCGCGCTGCGGCGCGCGCACGGTGTAATTGGTGTAGACGGAAAACCCCTCGTACTTCAGGTTCGGGATGCGGTAGGGGATCATCGTGAAGCCCCACGCGAGGAAGATGACCACCACGCCGCTGCCGCGGTAGCCGCCGGCGTTGTTGATCGCGCGGATGCGCTGCGCGACGAGGGTGCCGTCGCGCTTCACGCCGGTCTTGATTTCCAGCGTCAGCGGCTGGGCGTGTCGGTAGGCCGAGAAAATCTCTTCGCGGCTTGCCGTGATCTGCACCGGCCTGCCGGTCAGCATCGACAGCCGGCAAGCGCAGTACTCGTGCGAATACAGATCGATCTTGCCGCCGAAGGTGCCGCCGACGTAGGTCTTGTGGATGCGCACCGACGACTGCGGCAGGTCGAGCACTTTCGCCAGCTTCGCGCGCTTGACGAAGCCGCCCATCGACGAAGTCCAGACGTTGAGCTTGTCGTTCTCCCAGTGCGCGAGCGTGACCTGCGGCTCGAGGTAGCCGTGCGTGCGCAGCTGGCATTCGAAGCGGTCCTCGCGCACGTAGTCGGATTCGGCGAAGCCGCGCTCCACGTCTCCCCACTCGGTTTCCGTGGTGCCGCCGATGTTCGCGAGCGCGCGCGGCGCCTTGGGATGGCTCGGGTGGATCTCCGGCGCACCGGGCTTCATCGCTTCCTCGGGATCGAAAACGGCCGGCAGCACCTCGTACTCCACCTCGATCAGCTCGAGCGCCCGCTGCGCGGTGAGCGCCTCCACCGCCGCGAGCGCGGCGACCTCTTCGCCGACGTGCACCACCTTGCCGCGCGCCAGGACTTCCTGGTCGGCGGGATAGCGCGGCGTCTCGACGAATCCGTGCTTGATGCCCTTTGTGTCCTCGACCGTGATCACCGCCTTGACGCCGGGGAGCGCTCTTGCGCGCGACGTGTCGATGCGCACGATGCGCGCGTGCGGATGGGGGCTTCTCAGGATCCGGCCGACGAGCGTGTTGGGAAGCCGTACGTCCTGGGTATAGAGCGCGCGGCCGGTGACCTTGTCCGGTCCGTCCTTGCGGCGCAGGCTTTTGCCGACGTATTTCAGCTCGTTCTGCATGGCGTCACTCCGTCCGCGCCTTGACGGGTTGGCCCGACGCCGCGAGCAGCGCGTCGACGATCCCGTTGTATCCCGTGCAGCGGCAGAGATTGCCTTCCAGCGCCTTGTTGATCGCCTCCCGGTCGGGCTTCGGATCGCGCTCGAGGAGCGCAGTCGCCGACATCAGCATTCCGGAAGTGCAGAAGCCGCACTGCACCGCGCCGTGGTCGAGGAAAGCCTCCTGCAGCGGGTTCAGCTTGTCGCCTTCGGCCAGGCCTTCCACGGTGCGCACTTCCATGCCGTCGCATTCGACCGCGAGCGTGAGGCACGAAAGCACCGGCCTGCCGTCGGCGAGCACGGTGCAGGCGCCGCACGTGCCCGATTCGCAGCTCGCCTTGGTGCCCGTGAGGCCGATCAGATCGCGGATCGCTTCGATCAGCGTGGTACGCGGCTTGACGGCGAGCTCGCTCCATTCGCCGTTCACGCATAGCGAGACCACTTGCGCCGGCGCCTTCAGCGCGGCGCGGCTTTCGTTGTCGGTTTTCAGCATGCGCGCTCCTCCTTGCGTGCGCGCTCGAGCGCCTGCTCGAGCGTGCGGCGCACGTACACCCTCAGGTTGTCGGTCAGATGGCGCTTGGTGAAGCCGTGGTGCGGCAGCGCATTCGCTTCCTTCGCCGCCTCGGCCGCGGCTTGCGCGAGCCGCGCTTTGTCGAGCACGCTGCCTGCGAGCAGGCGCTCGGCCGCGGCGGCGCGCACCGGCCGCTCGCGCACCGCGCCGAGCGCGACGCGCGCCTCGGCGCAGGTTTGGCCGTCGGCCTCGAGGCGCAAGGATACGGCGCACACCGCCATGCCGAACTCCAGGCCGCCGCGCACGCTCGACTTGTGGAAGCCCCAGCCGCAGCGTGCCGGGCGCGCCGGGACGCTTACGGCGCGCAGCAGCTCCGCGGGCTCGAGGTTCAGCGGGCGCAGCCCGCTGCCGCTGAAGAGCTCTTCGACCCCGACGCGCCGGGTTCCATTCGCGCCGAGGATCTCGATCGAGGCGTCGAGCGCGATCAGCGCGGGCGCGACGTCTGACATGTAGACCGACCAGCAGACGTCGCGCTTGTTGCGCGGAAAGGGATAGCAACACTCGCCGCCGCGCTTGAAGCAGGGCGCTGCGAACTGGTAGTCGTGGCGCTGGTTGAGGTAAAGGCAGCGCGTCTCCTGGCAAAGATTGCCGCCGAGCGTGCCCATCTCGCGGATCTGGTTGCTGCCGACTGCGCGCGCGGCTACGGCCAGCATGGGAAGGCGTTCGCGGACGAGCTCCGAGCGCTCGAGGTCGGCCAAGCGGGTGAGGGCGTCGATGCGGAGCGAGCCGCCGGCGCCCAGGCACGGCGCTTCGGGCGCGATCGCTTTCAGACTGATGAGCGTCGCCGGCATCACCAGCTCGGAGCGCATGCTCGGCAGCAGGTCGGTGCCGCCGGCCAGCAGGCGCGCATCGCAGCCCAGGCGCGCAAGGCGGGCCACCGCGTCCTCCGCGGTGGCCGCCCGCTCGTACCCGAAGTCGAACAGGATCATCCCCCGCCTCCTATGGTTTGCCGCTGAAACTATGGGCGGGTTGCCGCGGCGCGGGTTGGATCTAGATCAAGGAAACCGCGTTCGCGCGCGGCATGGCGCTGTTTCAGAAGCTGGCTGACGACGCTGATGGCGATCTCACCGGGCGTGTTGTCGCCGAACTTCTCTCCCAGCGGACAGACGATCCGGTCGATGAATTCGCGGCTCACCCCCTGCTCCTTCAGCTGGCGCCTGACGATGGCCGCTTTGCTGTCGCTGCCGAGCAGGCCTAGGAGCCCGAGCGGCGAATTGCGCGCGGCGAGCGCAGTGAGAATCGGCAGATCCGAGCTGTGGCCCATCGTCATGAGGAGAACATCGGCTCCGGGGACGATGCGCTCGATTCCTTCGCTGAACTGCCCGACCCTGCAGGCTTCCAGCTTGGGGCTGCGCGGCAGGCGGTCGAGCCACGCCTGCCGGGTGTCGAAGCAGCGCACGCGGCAGTCGAGCTCGACGACAACCCGGCACACGGCCTGCGCCACGTGCCCGGCGCCGAAAATCGCGATGTTCCAGTCGAGGTCGCGGCGGTGGACCTCGAAGTAGAGCGCCACCTCCCCGCCGCAGGTCATGCGCAGGTCCTTCTGCAGGTTGCAGCGCTCGAAGCGCGACCGCTCCGTGCCGGAGCGCAGCAGCTCGAGCGCCTTCTCCTGGCAGGCGGCCTCGAGCGTGCCGCCGCCGACCGTGCCGTGCACCAGCCCGTCGCCGGTGAAAAGGGCCGTGGCGCCGACGACCTGGGGAATGCTGCCGCGCCCGTCCACAATCGTGACGACGCAGAAGTCGGTCGCCTCACGTTGCAGCCGGTCGATTTCATCCAGAGTGAGCCGGTCCAGCATGCAAAACAGTTTTAACGGCAAACCGTCCGGGACCTTGATTTAAGTCAACGATGGAGCGTCAGTCCTCCCCGAGGTAGGCGCTGCGCACGTCCGGGTTCGCGCGCACCTCCTCCGGCCTGCCGGTGGCGATGACCTTGCCGTAGACCAGCACCGAGATGCGATCGGCGAGCTGGAACACCGCGTCCATGTCGTGCTCGACCAGGATGATGGTCTGCGCGCCCTTGAGCGAGGCGAGCAGCGCGATCATGCGCTGCGACTCCTCGATCCCCATGCCGGCCATCGGCTCGTCGAGCAGCAGCAGGCGCGGCCGGGTGGCGAGCGCGATCGCCACTTCCAGCTGGCGCTGCTCGCCGTGGGCGAGGTTGGCCGCGATCACGTCTGCGCGCTTGCCCAGCCCGACGTCCTCGAGGATGGCGCGCGCCGGGTCGCGAAGCTCGCGCTCGGCGCGCGCCGGCCGCCAGAAGCGGAAGCTGTGGCCGGCGTGCGCCTGCACGGCGAGCGCGACGTTGTCGAGCGCGCTGAAATCGCGGTAGATGCTGGTGATCTGGAAGGAGCGCGCGAGCCCCTTGTGCGAGCGCGCCGGCGCGCGCAGCGCGGTCACGTCCTCGCCGGCGAACACGATGCGGCCCGCATCGGGGCGCAGATCTCCGGAGAGCTGGCCGATGAGGGTGGTCTTGCCGGCGCCGTTGGGCCCGATGACGGCATGCGTCTCGCCCTCCTCGACCTCGAAGTCGACGGCGTCGGTCGCGCGCAGCGCGCCGAAGCTCTTGACGAGCCCGCGCACTTCGAGCAGCGGCCGTGCCATGGCTTCAGTTTCGATCGCCGGCGCCGGGGATGATGCCCGCCAGACCGCGCCTGAAGAAGATGACGGCGAGCACCAGCAAGGGGCCGAGGATGACTTCGAAGTGCTGGGTCCAGCCCTTGAGCAGGTCCTCGACGAACAGCAGCCCGAAAGCGCCGAGCAGCGGGCCGGCGGCGGTTCCCATGCCGCCGAGGATCACCATGAACATGATCTCGCCCGAGCGCGTCCAGTTCATGAATTCGGGCGTGAGAAAGGCGGTGTGGTTGACGAGCAGGGCGCCGGCCACGCCGCCCATCGCGCCGGCGATGACGAAAGCGGCAAGGCGGTACCGGTAGGGCGAAAAGCCGATTGCCCGGGTGCGTGCCTCGTTCGATCTTGCGGCGCGAATCACCATGCCGAAGCGTGAATTGACGATCCGGTGCACGACATATATGAACAGCAGCATGATCGCCAGAACCAGGTAGTAGAACGCCGTCGGGTCGGAGAGATCGATCAGTCCGGAGAACTGGCTCTTCACCGCGAGTCGCAGGCCGTCGTCGCCGCCGAACTCCTCGATCGAGATGCCGAGGTAGTACAGCATCTGGGTGAACGCGAGCGTGATCATGATGAAGAAGATGCCGCTGGTGCGGATCGACACCGCGCCGATCGCGGCCGCGACCAGCGCCGACGCCCCGATCGCCGCCGCGAACTGCAGCCAGCCGTTGGTGATGCCGTAGAAGGCGAGCACGCCGACTGCATAGCCGCCGATGCCGAGGTAGGCCGCGTGCCCGAACGAGATCATGCCGCCGTATCCGAGGATCAGGTTGAGGCTGGTCGCCGCGATCGCGAAGACCATGATGCGGCGCGTCAGCTCGACGTAGAACGGCTCCCTGAACAGGGCCGCGAGCGGCGGCACCGCGACGAGCAGGAGCACCAGAACAGCCCAGAGAACGATGTTCGCGCGCGACTTCAACCTAGGCCCGCGCCGGGAACAGGCCCGCGGGCTTGATCGCGAGCACCACCGCCATCAGGAGATAGATGAGCATCGATGCGATCGCGGGTCCCGCGGTGTCGGCGGCGACCGGCGAGAGGACCGTGGCGAGCATGGGCTTCAGGAACGACCGGCCGAGCGTGTCGACCATCCCAACGATCAGCGCGCCGGCAAAGGCGCCGCGGATCGAGCCGATTCCACCGATGACGATCACCACGAACACCTGGATGAGGATCAGCTCCCCCATGCCGGGCTGCACCGCGTAGATCGGGCCGGCCATCAGTCCGGCGAGCCCGGCGAGCGCGGCGCCGAAGCCGAACACCACGGTGTAGAGCAGGCGGATGTTGACTCCGAGGGCGGCGACCATGGTGCGATTCGAGGCTCCGGCGCGGATCAGCATCCCGAGCCGCGTGCGCGCCACGACGTACCACAGGCCGACAGCGACCGCGAGGCCGACCGCGATGATCGCCGCGCGGTAGATGGGGTAGCGCGCATCGCCGGGCAGGTCGATGTGCCCCTGCAGCCACTGCGGCACGGAGGTGTAGAGCGCCGAGCGGCCCCAGATCATCGCCACCAGCTCGTTGAAGAACAGGATCAGGCCGAACGTGGCGAGCACCTGGTCGAGGTGGTCGCGCTCGTAGAGCGTGCGCAGAGCGACAACCTCGACGAGCATGCCGACGAGCAGCGCGCCGATCAAGCCGCCGAGCACGCCGAGCAGATAGGAGCCGCTCCACTGCATGACGCCGGCCGCGAGGTATGCCCCGATCATGTAGAGCGCCCCGTGCGCGAGGTTGACGAGGTTCATGATGCCGAAGACCAGCGTCAGACCGGCGGCCATCAGAAACAGCATCACCCCGAACTGCAGGCCGTTCAGCGTCTGTTCGAGAATCAGTGCGGTCATGGATAAAAAAAAGGCGCGGTCCAGCCGCGCCCTCGCTCAGAGGACTTCGCCGCCTACCACTTCAGCTTGCACTCCCCGTAATAGGCGTCCTTGTGATTCTCGAACACGGCTTTCTGAGTCTGCATCACCAACTCGCCGCTCGGGTCCTTCACCGCTTTGAGCAGGTAGAAGTTCTGGATCGGGTGATTGTTGATGTTGAAGGTGAACTTGCCGCGGGTCGAGTTGAAGTCGGCTTTGCGCAGCGCCTTGACGAGAGCGTCGGTGTTCTTGAGATTCCCCTTCACCGCGCGCACCGCCGAGTCGATCAGCAGGATGCCGTCATAGCTCTGCGAGCCGTAAAACACCGGCCACTTGCCGTACTTCTTGCGGTAGTCGGAAACGTATTTCTGGTTCGCGGGGTTCTTCAGGTCCGGGCTCCAGTAGCGCGTCTCCCATTGACCGAGCGCCGCTTCCTTGACCGCCGGCAGCGTGATCTCGTCCACCGTGTACACCGAGTACAGCGGAATCCTGTCGCGCAGCCCGGCCTGATTCCACTGGTTGAGGAACTGGATCCCCATCCCGCCCGGATAGAACACGAAGACCGCTTTCGGGTTCTTGGCGCGCAGCTGCGAGATCTCCGCCTGGTAGTCGGCCTGACCCAGCTTGGTGTAGACCTCGTCGACGATGCGCCCCTTGTAGTAGCGCTTGAACCCCGTGAGCATGTCCTTTCCGGCCTGGTAGTTCGGCGCCATGATGTAGACGTCCTTGATCCCCTGGTCGGTCATGTACTTGCCCATCGCTTCGGGCGTCTGGTCGTTCTGCCAGGAGACGTTGAAATGCAGCTTGTTGCACTGCGCGCCGGCGAGCGGGCTGGGACCGGCGTTGGTGCCGATCATGAGCTTGCCGGCCCCCGTCACGATGGGCGACACCGCCATCATGATGTTCGACCAGATGATGCCGGCGACGAAGTCCACCTGATGCTTTTGCAGCATCTCCTGGGCGACCTGCACGCCGACATCGGGCTTGAACTGGTCGTCGCCGTAGATGACCTCGGTCTCCAGGCCTCCGACCTTGCGGCCGAGGTGATCGAGCGCCAGCTCGACCGAGTTCTTCATGTGCTCGCCGATGACTCCCTGCGGGCCGGACAGCGTGGTGATGAAGCCGATCTTGAGCTTCTGCTGCGCCATCGCGGGCGCGGCGAATGCGAGCGTCGCGGCGAGTGCGCCGGCGACGGCGTGCCTGAGTGCCTTCATAGTCTCACCCCTCTGGAAAAGTTGGTCCCTATCTTATCAGCCTGTCCTTGAGCGCTCCAACTCGGGATGCAGGGACACCGGCTCCCCGAGGTTCCACAGCGCCCAGTGCAGCTCGGTGTCCGCCGTGCGCAGCATGGCCTCGATCTGCGGCACGTCGCAGCGCGCCATTGCGGCGGCGAGCAGCGCCCGCGCCTGCCTGATTTTCGCGATGCAGTCTTCCATGGCTTGTCTCCTCAACGGTCAAGGGCGCGGCGGAATTCCTTCGGCCGCTGGTCGATGATGCGCTTGGTCTTGAGCTCGTAGCGCGGCAGCGTATCGGGCGGCACCGGCTCGCACTTGAGGCGCACGTGCAGCGCCTTGTGGATCTTGTCGCTCATCTGCCGCGCCAGCTCGCCCCAGCGGTCCGGGTTCACGGTGCGCACCGGCTCGAACTTCACCGTCATGGCATCGTTCTCCTCCTCGCGCGTCAGGATGAGCTCGTAGGAGTTGCTCACCTCTTCCATCTCGCCGATCAGGTTCTCGACCGCGGTCTGGTAGACGTTGGTGCCGCGCACCGTGACCATGAAATCCGTGCGCCCGAGCACCGCGCCCTCGAGCTTCGCCCAGGTGCGGCCGCAGGCGCAGGACATCCTGCGGCGCACGAGGTCGTGGCTGCGGTAGTTGAGCAGCGGCTGCGCGCTGTTGGCGTAGCTCGTGATGATGTTCTCGCCGATCACGCCTTCGGCGACCTCTTTCCCCGTGGCCGGGTCCATCGACCAGGTGAAGTTGTTCATCTCGTTGACGTGCACGCCGTCGCCGACCGGGCAGCCGGGCGCGAAGGCGTCGACCTCGGCGATGCCCAGCAGCTCGCCCGCTTTCGCGCCCCAGGCGCGCTCGATCTGCTCGCGCATCGCGGGCAGCGCGGTCGGGCCGGGCTCGCCGGCGTGGTAGGTGAACTTGATCGACGACTTGGAGACGTCGACGCCCATCTCGGTCGCCACCGCCGCCATGCGCAGCGCGAAGGTCGGCGTGGAGATGAGCACCGTGGGCTTCATGCGCATGATCGCGTTGATGTGGCCCTTGGTGTCGAGGCCCCCGCCCGAGATCACGCGGCAGCCGATGCGGCGCGCCGCCCAGTAGGTGCTCCAGAAGCCGGCGAAATTGCCCCAGCCGAACGCAAAATAGAAGGTGTCGGTGGGCCGGATGCCGAGCGCCCACATGCCGTAGATCCACGATTCGCCGTAGCGCACGGTGTCGTACATCGTGTACGGGATGGCGAGCGGCTTCCCGGTGGTGCCGGAGGTCTCGCAGTGATGCACGATCAGCTCGTCCGGCATGGCGAGGGTCGGTCCGTAGGGCGGGTTGGCGAGCTGCTGGTCGATGAACTCGCTCTTGTCGGTGATCGGCAGCTTGCGCTTGAAGTCCTCCAGCGTGCGGATGTCGCCGGGCTTGAGCCGCGCGTCGTCGAATTTCTTGCGGTAGAACGCGCTGCGCTCGTAGACGTAGTGGCACAGCGCCTGCAGGCGGTGCAGGTGCAGCGCGTCGAGCTTCGCGCGCGGCATGGTCTCGGTGTGCCGGTTCCAGAATGTCGCTTCCATCAGCTCCTCCTTTTATTTCTCACTCCGGACAAGACGACTTCCCTCAGCGCGCGCACCAGCGCGGCGCCCCTGAGCGAACCCGAGCGGCGGTACCACTCGAGGAACGTGCCGTCATGGTTCGCCATGATGATGGAGGCCAGCTCGCGCGGGTCGAGGTCGGCGCGCAGCTCGCCGGAGGCGCGGCCCTCGGCGATGATCTCTTCGATGAAGCGGTAGAGCCTGCGGTAGATGCGGCGGATGACCCGGCTCACCGCGCCGCCGGTGCCGCCGAACTCGAGCGACATGAGGATGAGCAGCAACACCTCGTCGCGGTGCGTGACGCCGAGCCGCGCCTGGTGGTGCAGAAAGGCGACCAGCTTGTCCGCCGCGCCCGGCCCGCCGGCCGCGCCGGCCCTGAGCGCCTCGTCGACCACCACCGCCTGCACGCGCTTCAGCAGCTCGAGCAGCACCGCTTCCTTGCTGCCGAAGTAGAAGAACACCGCCCCCTTGCTCAGGCGGGCGTCGCCCGCGATGGTCTCCAGGTTGGTGGAGCGGTAGCCCTTCGAGACGAAAAGATGCAGCGCCGAGTCGAGCAGCCGCTGGACGCTGGCCAGCCGCTGCTCACTCTTCCTGGTCATGCGAGGCTCGAGACATCCACCTCGACCTGCTCGCCGACGATCCGCACCGGCGCCTTCTTCAGGTCGTGCTGCGGACGGCGTATCCGGCTGATGTGCTCGCCGCTGCGCACGTCGAATTCCCACAGGTGCTTGGCGCAGATGAGCACGTCGCCCTCGCGGTCGCCGAACGAGAGCTGCGCGCCCTCGTGCGGGCAGGCGTCGAGGTAGGCCGCCACCCCGCCGGCGTGGCGCAGCAGGATCAGGTCGACGCCGCCGACGTTCGCGGGATAGATCTCGTCCTCGCGAATCTCGGACAGCTTCGCCACCGGTTGCCAGCTCATCGGTTTTCCGCCGCCCCCCTGTTAAGGGGGGCGCGAGCGGTTTTCGCGAGCGGGGGGTTTGCTTTTCGCAAAAACCAACCCCCCGCTTGCCTTCGGTTCGCTCCCCCCTTAACAGGGGGGCGGCGAACCCCCCGCTCGCGAAAACCGCTCGCTCGCCTCTTATCAGGGGGGCATTCATCGTCCCTCATCTGCCTTTGAACTTCGGTTTTCGTTTTTCCACGAATGCCCGCGCGCCTTCCTCGTGGTCCTCGGTCTTCTTAAGGATGCTCTGGCCCAGGCGCTCCAGCTGCCGCCCGGTATCCGGGTCGACATTCGCGCAGGCGTTGAGCACCAGCTTGGCAAGACCGAGCGCTAATGGGGCTTTACCAGATAACAGCCGGGCGAACTCCAGCGTCTTTGCCAGGAGTTGATCTGCGGCAAAAACCTCGTCGACCAGGCCGATCTCGAGCGCGCGCGGCGCGCCGAGCATCTCTCCGCTCATCACCACGCGCTTCGCCCTGGAGATCCCGACCAGCTTCACCAGCCGCGAGCAGCCGCCCGAGCCGGGAATGAGCCCGACGTTGTTCTCGGGAAAGCCGAGCTTCGCGGTGTCGGCGGCGAAGCGGAAGTCGCAGGAGAGGGCGAGCTCCAGGCCGCCGCCGGCCGCGACGCCGTTGATCACGGCGATCACGGGGACCTCCATCGCCTCGATCTCGTCGAATACGTTGTGGATGTCGCGCGCCACGCGGCGGAAGCCCCTGGTGCCCAGCTCCGTCAGGCCCTGCATGCCGCGCACGTCCTCGCCGGCCGAAAAAGCGCGTCCTTCGCCGGTGATGACGAGCACCCGGAGCGCATCGTCGGACACGAGCCGGCGCACCGCCTCGCGCAGCTCGTCGCGCATCTTCTGGTTCCAGGAGTTGAGGGTCGCGGGCCGGTTGAGCGTGAGGACCGCCACGCCTTCCTGGTTTTCGAGTTTCAGGAATTCGAAGGTCATCAGCGACCTTGGTATTTCGGCGCGCGCTTCTCGAGAAAGGCCTTGAGCCCTTCGGCGACGTCCTCGGAGGCGAACAGCTGGTTCTGGTGCGCGCGCTCGATGGCCAGGCCCTCAGAGAGGCTGGTCTCCAGTCCCATGTTCACCGAGAGCTTGATGTAGCCCTGCGCCATCGTCGGGCCCGCGGCGAGCTTCTGCGCATAGCGATCGACTTCGTCCTGGAAGCCCTCTTCCGGGAAAACGCGGTCGACGATGCCCCATTCCAGCGCCTGCTCCGGCCCGACCGGCTCGCCGGTCACCATCATGTGGAGCGCGCGGCTCTTCGGGATGAGGCGCGGCAGGCGCTGGGTGCCGCCCATTCCGGGCGAAAGGCCAAGATTCACTTCCGCCAGGCCAATGCGGTATTTGCCGGCAGCGGCGAGGCGAAAGTCGCAGCACAGCGCAAGCTCGAGGCCGCCCCCCAGGCAATGGCCCGCAAGCGCCGCAACGAAGATCTTGGGCGTGCGCTGGATCGTGTCCACCGTCTCGTGCGCGAGCGTCAGGAAGTTCGCGAACTGCGCGCGGTCGGAGTCCTTGAGCGTGGAGATGTCGGCGCCGGTGCAGAAGAACTTCGGCAGCGCGCTGCGCACCACCACCACTCTCGCGTTCGCGTCTTCCCGCGCCTGGCGGACGGCGCGCGCAAGATCGCTCAACATCTGCCAGTCGTAGGCGTTGGCGGGCGCCCGGTTGAGCGAGATGCTGGCTACGCCCTGCTCGACCGAGAAATCGACGGCCATGGAGATCCTTTCTAAAGGAAACGGCGGTTGGCCAGGTTGTCCGGCACCTCGAGCCCGAGCTTGCGGATCTCCGGAATGGCTTCGGCGATGTACTTCTGCCGCAGCGCCTCGTTCTCGTGCATCTTGATGCCCCACTTCACGTAGAGGGGCGAGGTCTTGGAATCGGAGCGGCCGAACATGTCGAGCGCGGCCGGCCACCATTTCTTCAGGCGCTCCTGCACCGCCGCCTTGCCTTCCGGCGTCGCGCAGATCTCCTTGAGGTGCAGGAAGCCTGCCCGGGTGTGGAATTCCTCGTCGCCTTCGAGCTCGGGCGCCACCTTGGCGAGCGGCTCGTAGGGCGCGCCGGTCATCTCGATGCCGACGTAGAGCCCGACGCGGTCGATGAGCGCATGGAACCAGGCGAGGTCGATCCAGTCCTCGAGCGGGATGTGGAAAGCGTACTGCTTGATCGGCCGGTGCTGGTTGGGATTTGCGCCCAGGCCCTCGATCAGCTCGGCGACGATCTTGCCGTGATTGACCTCCTGCCGCACGATCTCCGCTTCGATCTCCATCGCGCGCCCGTGCGGCGCGTGGCGCAGCCCGGCGTCGGCGATGTTCGCGAGGATCTTGCGGTACTCCGGGTTGCCGTTGTTCTCGAGATGCGCGTCGAGCAGGAGCTTGACCAGCAGCTCGCGGAATTCCGCCGGCATCTGCGGGTCGCCCTGCTTGTAGAGCTGCGCTGGGTAAGTGGTGGCCATCGCGGAATACTATCCGGACGGTCAGGATTCCTCAATCTCCGGCTTCCAAGAAGTGGAATTCATGGAAATAGGGACTGACTCCTTTTAAAGCAGGATGCTGGGATTGCGCAGGTTCTGGTCGCAGTCGATCAGGTTAACCTGGCGCACCTCGATCTCGTAGCGGCCGCCGCGGTAGCTCAGGCGATGGCCGCACCAGCCGGACCAGAGCTGCTTGTCGCCTACGCGCCATTCGGACAGCAGGAAGCTCGAGCGCACCATCACGCTGTCGTCGCTGTGCGGAAACACTTCGATGTTCGAGACGAGGCGCGCGGTGCGAGAGGCGGGCGCCTGCGACCAGGCGTGGCCGGTCCGCAGCCGGTAGACGCGGTCTTCCAGCCGCCGCCGGTCGTCGAAGGCGACGGCGACCTCGCGGCGCGGATCGCCGCCCGGCGTGGCGGGCACCCAGTACACGCATTGCGCGGCGTACATCGCGAGCCAGTCCTCGAAGCGGCCCTGGTCGAGCAGGCGCGCTTCGCGGTGCAGCACCATGCGGCATTTCTCCCGCGTGCCGGAGTCGCCGATCTCGCCGTCGGGCCAGGCCGAGAAGTCGCGGACCAGCTCGGCGTAAAACGTCTCGTCAACGTAGGACACTGATCCTCGGCTCGCTCGCCATCAGGCGCTTCCACTCCTTCATGTGCTCGCGCATGAACACCTCGTCGGTGGCCGGCGCCTTGAGGCTGCCGTCGGGCTCGGTCCGCACGCGGCCGGCGATCCCCAGGCCGCGATGCATGTAGACCCACTCGTCCTCGCAGGCGGCGAGGCCGCGCTGGATCTCCTCGAAGTTGGCCGCGTCGTCGACCTCGCCGAAATTGGGAAAGGCCTCCTGCGTTCTCAGGCGCAGCGCGTTCACCTCGTCGGCTGCCCCGCCGAGCTCTCCGGCCTCGTCGACCACCACCGTCGCGTACCAGGTGGTGTCGGTCTCGTCGACCGCGAGCGGCTGGAACAGCTGTATATGATTTCCAAGGATCGAGAGGTTGGGGAAGACATTGATGTTCACCGGCACGGCGGCGGCGAGATCGAGCGCGCGGCCGGCTTTTTCGCCTAACTTCTGTTTGATTCTTGATTCAAAAGCCTCCATGCCCGGATGCGCCGCTTCCAGCTCCCACAGCGCGCCGGGCCGCTTCTGCACGTTGGGGCGCTTGTCCTTGAAGTGGTGGCCGCGCCCGAAGTACTGCACGTACATCGGCGCCTCGTCGGGCTTGCCCATGTAGAAGGACATGCCCTTGGTCGGGTCCTCCTGCATGCGGTTCTCCATCTCGAGGAGCGAGCGGTGCGAGAACACCACGTGATAGCCGTCGGCGGCGTTGTCGTAGGCGAGCTTCCAGTTGCCCTTGTACTTCAGCCGGTTCGCCTCGCGCACTTCGACCTTGCCGCCCGGATGGCGGTCCAGCCATTCGTCGATTGGCCCGGTAATTTTTCCCAAGTAATCTTTCAATGAAGGGGCGTCCAGGTTCAGGGTGCCGAAGATGAAGCCGCGGTAGCTCTCCACGCGCGGCACCTGCGCCAGGTTGAACTGCGCGTCCTTGAAGTCGCACGCGTAGCCCTCGGGCCAGGGCACGCCGCGCAGCTTGCCGGTGTTGAAGTAGGTCCAGCCGTGGTAGGCGCACTGGAACGTGCGCGCGTTGCCGCGCTCTGTCCGGCACACGCGCGCGCCGCGGTGCGTGCACCGGTTGTAGAGCGCATGGATCTTGCCCTGCGAGTCGCGCGTGACGATGAGCGGCCGCAAGCCCAGGCGCGCTGTGACGAAGTCGTCGTTCTTCGGGATCTGGCTCTCGTGCGCGAGGTACACCCAGACCGCGCCGAAGATGTGCGTCATCTCGCGCTCGAAGATCGCCGCGTCGGTGTAGATCGAGCGGTGGACGCGGTCCTCGTGGACCAGGCCTTCAAAAAAAGTCGAAGTATTCATTCTGCTCCCAGGCGGTCGGTTCGTCCCCGGATTCGCCGTTCTCTTCCTTCCAGGCCAGGAATCGGCCGAGCTCGTTTCGCTTCAGGCGCAGGAAGTAATCGATGAACACGTCGCCGAACTGCCGGCGAAACAGCGCGTCCTTTTCCAGCGCGTCGAGCGCTTCCCCGAGGCTCATGGGAAGCAGCGGATGGTCGGCGGCGTAGGGCTCGTCGTCGCGCGGGCCGGGCTGCAGGCCGCGCTCGACGCCGTCCAGGCCGGCGACGATCTGCGAGGCGATGTAGAGATAGGGGTTCGCCGCCGGCTCGCCGACACGGTTTTCCAGCCGCGTCGCCGGGTCGCCGGCGCCGCCCAGCACGCGGATCATCGCCCCGCGGTGGTCGAAGCCCCAGCCGGCGCGATCGGGAGCGAGCGAGTTCGGCTTGAAGCGCCGATACCCGTTGACCGTCGGCGTGGCGAACACGGTCGCAGCGGCGGCGTTATGCAGCAGGCCGGCCAGGAAGGCGCTGCCCAGCGGGGACAGCACTTGGTCTTCATGCTCTGGAATAAAGAGATTTTTCCCACCCTGGGCGAGCGACTGGTGCAGATGCCAGCCGCTCGCGTAGTAGCCCTTGAGCGCCGGCCGCGCCATGAAGGTGGCGAAGCAGCCCAGCCGCCGGCAGACCTGCCGCGTGGCAGTGCGGAAGAGCAGGAGATCGTCGGCGGTGCGCAACGCGCTCTGCGCCGAAAAGGTGCACTCCACCTGTCCGGGGCCCCACTCGTTCTCGATCGAGCGCAGCGGCAGGCCGAGCTTCGAGTACGCCGCCGCGAGCTCGCCGAGCACCGGCTGCATGATGTCGAGGTTCGTCTCGGAATGATACGAGTAGCCCGGCTCGATCGGCGCGGTGCGCAGCGGGCGGCCGCGGTGGCCCGGGATGCCGACATGCTCGTCAGTGAGGCGCTCCTCCACGATGCGCGTCAGGTACCACTCCATCTCCAGGCCGACGACCAGCTCGTACTTCGTTTTCTTCAGCAGCCGCTTGAGCAGGTGGCGCGGCGAGAAGTGGAACGGCTTGCCGTCGCGGAAGTATTCGTCGCACAGGATCCAGCCGACGTTCGGCACCCAGGGCAGGACGCGGAAGGTGCCCGGATCCGGCACCACCACGAGGTTCGGCGAGCCGGTCATTTCGTCGAGGCCCATGCCGCCGCCGCGGGTGAAGGACTTGAAGACGCGCCCGCCCGCCGAATCGAGCGTCGTGGTGGCGACGTTGATGTTGTAGCCGCTCGAGAGCGTCTCGAGGAATACCGGAACGCTGAGCGCTTTTGCGCGCGAGACGCCGTGCGGGTCCGCCCACGCGAGGCGCACCAGCTCGAGCTTTTCGTGCGCGATTCTCTTCTTCAGCTCGGCGGCTTGCGCGCGCTGCTCGCCGCTCCACAGGGCGTGCTTCTCGATGAACATAGTAGGATTCTACGGGTGCTCAGGCTCGAGGAAGTGACCAAGCGTTTCGGCGTGCGAACGGTGCTGAACGCCGTTTCGCTCGAGGTGGCGGCGGGCGAGTACGTCGCCATCATCGGCGATTCGGGCATCGGCAAGTCGACGCTGCTCAACGTCATCGCCGGCCTCGAGCCGATCGATTCCGGCGAAGTCCGTTTCGACGGAAAGGATATTTCGCGGCTGAACGAGGAGGAGCAGGCGCGACTGCGCCGCGAGGCCTTCGGCTTCGTGTTCCAGGCGTTCCACGTCCTGCCGCACCTCACGGTCGAGGAAAACGTCGCGCTGCCGCTGCTGCTGAGAGGGTTTTCAAACAGGCAAAAAGCAAAAAACCTGATCGCGGCCGTGGGGCTGGCCGGGCGCGAGGCGAGCCCGCCGCGCGAGCTCTCGGGCGGCGAGCTGCAACGCGTGGCGATCGCGCGCGCCCTGGTCGGCGACCCGAAGCTGGTGCTGGCGGACGAGCCGACCGGCAATCTCGATCCGCAGAACGCGCGCCAGGTGCTGGCGCTGATGCGGGACGCGGTAAAGCGGCACGGCGCGGCCGCGATCCTCGCCACGCATTCCGAGCAGGCGGCGGCGGGCTGCGACCGGCGCTACCGCCTCACGGCGGAAGGGCTTCAGCGCGCGTAGCGCGATCGCCTAATCCGGTTGGCATACGACTTGCGATGCAAAGGATGCGCGGTGCGCTATCGGCGCCGCCGCGGGCTTTTTATGATCGCCTCGTAAAGGACTTGCGACAGGACGTCACATGTGCGTGCTGGATGCTCCGATGATCCCGCTGCCGAATGCAGTGACTGCCTGTTTCGAGCACATTTTCCCGGGCGAGAAGGACAGGGACAAAAGATTACGCGATGTCATCGCGCTCGCACTGTCGGAGCTCATAGCGATCTACAGGACCGACGGGGACGGCGGGCTGTGCAAGCTGACCGACGCCGAGATCGTTGCCGAGGGCCTGCTTCGGGACCCCGGGAAGCTCCTGGTATCGCGGGACGATCTGGAGCGCGCCATGGCTCGCCTGCAGGGGGAATCCCTGGACACCGCGCGCGTGCGCCTCGCGCTAAGGCACAGCCCGAAAAGCAAGTGATCCCTGATTATCGGGTCTTGAAGAGCTTGCGGGCCGGGTAGGGGAGCGCCTTCGCGCCCAGCGCCTCTTCGATGCGCAGCGCTTCGTTCCACTTCGCCATGCGCTCCGAGCGCGAGAAGCTCCCCACCTTGAGCTGCGGCACGCCCCAGCCGACCGCCAGGTGCACGATGGAGACATCCTCCGTCTCGCCGGAGCGCGCGGAGACGATGGCACGGTAGCCCGCATCGCGGGCCGCATTCCAGCAAGCGAAGGTTTCGCTCACGGTGCCGACCTGGTTCGGCTTGAGCAGGACGGCGTTGCACGCGCCGCCGGCGGCGCGCACCCGTTTCGCGTCCGTCACAAAGAAATCGTCCCCGACGACCTGGATGCCGGCCGCCCTGGTGAATGCCCGCGTCGCGGCCGCGTCGTGCTCGGCGAAGGGATCCTCGATCGAGACGATGGGGTAGCGCTCGATCCAGCGCAGGAGCATCGCGTGCAGCTGGTCGGCCGACAGGGTGCGATTCTCCAGGGCGAAGTGGTAGGCGCCGCCCCGGTAGAGCTGGCTTGCCGCGATGTCGAGCGCGATGCAGACATCGAGGCCGGGCTCGAGGCCCGCATCCGCGATCGCGCCGACCAGCTCGGCGAGCGCCTCCTCGTTCGACTTGAACGCCGGCCAGTAGCCGCCTTCGTCGGCTACGCCCTGCAGCGCGCCGCGCTTGGCAAGCCGCGCGCCCGCGGCGGCGTACACCTGCGCCGTCCATTCGAGCGCCTCCGAGAAGCTGCCGGCGCCGGTGCAGACGATCATGTAGTCCTGCACATCCACCCGTCCGCGCGCGTGGGCGCCGCCGCCGAAAATCTGGATCTGCGGCACTGGAAGCCCGACGCGGCGCTCCCCTGCAAGGTGGCGCCACAGGGGCTTTTTCGCCGCCGCCGCCGCCGCGTGCGCGCAGGCAAGCGAGACGGCGACCATGGCGTTGGCGCCCAGGCGGCTCTTGTCCGCGCTGCCGTCGAGCTCGATCAGCCGCCGGTCGAGCGCCTGCTGGTCGGCGACGCTCATCGCGCGCAGCGCATCGCGCATGCGCGTATTGATGTTGTGCACGGCCTGGCGCACCTCCACGCTCTTCGCCTCGCCGGCGCCGGTGGAGGCGCCGGCCGGCGCGATCGCGCGGCCGGTGGCGAGCGGCGTGGTGCCGCGCCCGACGACCACCTCGGCTTCCACGGTCGCGCGGCCGCGCGAGTCCCACACGCGCCGGCCTTTCACGTCAATGATTCTTGCCATGCCTCGCGGACCTGCTGCAGCTCCTGTGGAGATTGTCGAATGAGGGCTCGGGCGGTTCGGCGAACCGTTTCCTTCCGCCCTGCCTCGGTCAGGTATTCCACCGGCGACTTGCCGTCCACCCGCGCGAGGAGCAGCGCCGGCAGAAGCGACGCCGCGCGCGCCTCGACGTCCTTCATCGAGACGCGCTCGAGATAGCCCTGCGCCAGCGCGTCGAAGCATCGCAGAAAACCGCGCCGCGCGGGCGCCACCCAGAGGCACTTGAGAAGCAGGTGGTTGAGGCAGAACGCGAGATCGAAGGCCGGATCGCCGTACCAGGCGCACTCGGCGTCGAGGAATACCGGGCCGCTCGGCCCGGCAAGAATGTTCTTCGGGCTGACGTCGCCGTGCACCAGGCATTCGCGCGTGGCGGCGGTGCGCTCGGCCAGCGCTTGCAAGCTTGCCGCAAGGTCCGGATGCCGCTTCGCCGTCGCGAGCAGATAGGGCTCGAGGCGGATGGCATGGAAGATTTCATCCGTGGCGAAAGCGCGCGCCATTTCCGCGCCCGTCGTGCCGGCGTGGATGGCGGCGAGCCGGCGCCCCACCTCGCCCGCAAACTCGTGATCCGCGTGCCCGTCGCGGAGGAGCGCCTTCCACACCGGATGCCGCGCCGGCTCGAGGAAGTCCATCACGAAAAAATCTTCGCCGTGGGCGAGCACGCCCGGAGCGCATCCGGGGACGATGCGCGCAGCGGTCTCGAGCCACAGCCGCTCGTAGCGGTTGCGCTTCACGGGCGCTTCCCAGAGCTGCGCCACGCGCAGGCGGGCGAGCGCGCGCTTCACGCACACCGGCCCGGACGCGAGGTCCACTCGCCAGATGTCGGACGACACGCCGCCGCCGAGCGCTTCGCCATGCGGGTTTTCCGCCGCGCCGCACAGTCCCGCGCGGCGCAGTGCATCGACGATCGAGGGGTTCACGGCTTGAACCGGTGCAGGTTCGAGCGCAGCCATAGGCCGAGCGCAGCGAATAACAGCCCGCACGCCATGATCGCGGGCACATACCCGAACCCGGCGACGACGCCGCCGAACGCCGCGATGCCGAGCGCCTGGCCGAGCGCCCAAGCGGTCGCGTACAGCGCCACGGCCGTGCCGCGGGCGTCGGGAGCCACCTCGGTGGCTTTGAGCTGGATGGTGTTATGGAGCAGGTAGAACGCGAGTCCCAGGCCGATGGTGGCGGGCAGCGTCAACGCGAGGTAGGGCACGAGCACTACGGCGGCAAACATGATGCCGCCGAGCACCCCGCCGGCGGTCACCAGGCCGCGTTCCCCGAGCAGGCGGATCAGCACGCGCGCCGTGGAGCTGTACAGCAGCCCGCCGAGGCCGAAACCCGCGAGGATCAGCCCGACGGTGGTAAACGACACGTCGAAGCGCGTTTTCAGGAACGCGCCGAGAAACGCGTAGCCGCCGAAAAAGAACAGGGTTTCGGCCGTGCCCACGGCGAAAAGCCAGCGCATCGCGCTCCGCGACCACAGGCTGCGATACACCGCGAACGGCCGGAACGGCCCCGAGCGCGCTGCGGCCCAGCCGGACGAGGTCCGGACGGTGAGAATCAGCGCGACGCCGAGGAACACGACGCCGAGCAGCGCGAAGGAAATCCGCCAGCCCATCCAGTCGGTGAAGGCGCCGCCCACCAGCGGGCCGAGCATCTGCCCGAGCATCGAGCCGGCGATGAAATGCGCGATGGTCGTCTGGCGCTCGCCGATCGGCACCACGTCGCCGATGTAGGCCATCCCCAGAGCGACCGAGGCGGAGGCGAACATCCCGGTGGCGAGCCGCATCGCCGCGAGCGAGCCAAGATCCCAGGCGAGCGCGCAGCCGAGCGAGGCCAGCCCCGCGAGCGCCACTCCGATGGCGACCACGCGCAGCTTGCCGTAGCGATCGCCGAGCGGCCCTTGCAGCAGCAGCGAGGCGGCGTAGGCAAAGGCATAGGTGGTCATCACGATCGACGCCGCGGACACGCTGACGCCGAACTCCTCCGCCAGCTTGGGGAGCATGGGCTCCACGGAGCGATGCGAAATGCCCGCGTTGAAGCCCGCCAGCGCGAGAAGCCGGATCGCTTCCCGCGGTGCGGCCGCGCTCCTAGGGCGCAAGCCGCTCGATCCTCCAGCCGCCGGCGGCGCGCGCGTAGAGCAGCCGGTCATGCAGCCGGTCGGCGCGGCCCTGCCAGAACTCGAGGCGCTGCGGCGTCACCCGGTAGCCGCCCCAATGCGGAGGACGCGGCGGCTGCTCGCCGTAGCGCGCGCGCGCCTCTTCGAGCGACTTCTCGAGCGCGGCCCTGGAGGGAACGGCCTCGCTCTGCGGCGAGGCCCACGCCGACAGGCGGGCGCCGAGCGGCCTCGAGGCGAAGTATTCGTCCGATTCGGCCGCGCTCACTTTCTCGACGCTTCCTTCGATGCGCACCTGGCGCTCGAGCTCGGACCATTGGAATACCAGGCAGGCGGCGGCGCGGGCTTCGAGCTGACGCGCCTTGCGGCTGCGGTAGTTGGTGAAGAAGGTGAAGCCGCCGTGCTCCAGGCCCTTGAGCAGCACGACGCGCGCGTCGGGCATGCCGTCCGCGCCCACCGTGGCGAGGGTCATGGCGTTGGGCAGGGGCAGCTTCGCGTCCACCGCTTCGCGCATCCAGCGCGTGAAGAAGTGCATCGGATCGGGATCCGCGTCGGCCTCGGAGAGGCCGGATCGCATGTATTCTTGCCGCAGCTCGGCTACGTTCATGGACCCCGGATTCTACGACTACGACGAGGGCATCACGGCGCTCGACGCGCTCTACGAGCGTCCGCGGCTGAACGCCATTCACGTGGTCGTCGAGCGCGGCCGCGCGGCGATCATCGACACCGGAACGGCGCACGCCGCGCCGCGGGTGCTGCGGCTGCTGCGGGAAAAGGGCGTGCCGCCCGAGTGCGTGGATTACGTCGTTCTCACCCATGTGCACCTGGATCACGCGGGCGGCGCCGGCGAGCTCATGGCGCAGTGCCCGAACGCCGTGCTGACCGTGCACCCGCGCGGGGCGCGCCACATGATCGATCCCAGCCGCCTGATGGGGGCCACCGTGGAGATCTACGGCGCCGAGGCGGCGGAGCGCATCTACGGCAGGGTGCCGCCGGTGCCGAGGGAGCGGGTGCTGGAGACGCCGGAGGGGGCCGCCGTATCGCTCGCGGGCCGGCAATTCACCTTCATGGATGCGCCCGGCCATGCGCGCCACCACGTCATCGTCCGCGATTCGCGCACCGGCCACCTGTTCGTGGGCGATACCTTCGGTCTTTCCTACCGCGAGCTGGACTGCGGCGGCCGGCAGTTTTCCTTCCCGACGACCAGCCCCTCGCAGTTCGATCCGCCGGCGCTGCATCGCTCCATAGAGCGCATCGTCTCGCTCGGGCCGCAGGCGGTCTACGTCACCCATTTCGGCCAGCTGCGCGACATGCCGCGGCTCGCCGCCGACCTGCACCGCCTCATCGATGCGCACGCCGCTCTCGCCCTGGAGAACGCGCATGCCGGCGGCGAGCGCCATGCCCGGCTTACTCGGGGCATCGCGCAAATCGTTCTCTCCGAGGCGCGCCGCCAGGGCTGGACGCTGCCCGAAAAGGACGCATTGGAGGTGTTCAAGTTCGATATCGAGCTCAACGCGCAGGGGCTGGAAGCGTGGCTCGATTCGAACACCCGAGGGAAATAAGCGCGTTTTCCCTCGGAAAATCGTTGACACCGGCGAGCGAATTCGTGCATCTTCTCGTCACCGCTGGCACAGTAGCGGCAGAGATCCGGTCGAACAACGATCCGAAATTCGTTCAGAGGAGAATCAAGATGGCGAAAAAGAAGGCGAAGAAGAGCGGCGGCAAGAAGCGCAAGCCAAATGCAGCCTTCATGAAGGCGATGACCCCGAGCGCCTCGCTCGCGGCGGTGATCGGCTCCAACGCAATGCCGCGCACCGAAGTCACCAAGAAAATCTGGGGCTACATCAAGCGCAACGCGCTCCAGGACAAGAAAAACCGGCGCATGATCAACGCGGACGAGAAGCTGAAGCCGGTATTCAGCGGCAAGTCTCAGGTCTCGATGTTCGAGATGACCAAGCTGGTGAACAAGCACCTGAAGTAACCCCGACACCCAGGGAGATAAGAAAAGGCCCCCAAAAGGGGCCTTTTTATTTGCGGAACAATTCGGGGTCAGAGCCTGAGGTTTCCCCGCATATTTTAGGTGGGGCGACATGCGTTGACCGCCTGTAGTGTGAGCGTTGGAATTGCTTTCCATGGGGTAAAG